>Ga0265296_1001618_pt1 | contig 25282 bp, 35 predicted proteins | sample MunlanPumphouse1_FD_189073 | JGI IMG/M metagenome (GOLD analysis project Ga0265296, IMG submission 189073) | Groundwater microbial communities from a municipal landfill in Southern Ontario, Canada - Pumphouse #1 | ecosystem: Environmental > Aquatic > Deep subsurface > Groundwater | place... | reverse complement strand
TTTTATCTGGATAATAAGAAGGATTACTATTTAAAATACTATGAAAAGATATCTTCAGAGGTAACCGCGTATGAAAATAAGCTGGAAAAGCCGGCATTCGAAAAGATCGGAGGTTCAGCCACAGCCAGGTTGGACATTCGCGGGACGATCAATAAACCGAAGCTTGAACTTCAGGGAGAGATAAAAAATCCATTATACGGCAGGTATTTGTTCGATTCCGTTTCTGTTAAAGCGCAGTATTCGGAAGGGAGCCTTTCGATAAAGGACCTGTCATTAAATAATGAGGGAGCGCGCGCCGCCTTTTGGGGTTACGCCGATCTTGAAGGAAGGCTTGACCTTAAAGCGCAGGCAAGAAATTATTCGCTGGATTTCCTTAAAATATTTATTGATAAACCTTTTAATGGATGGCTGAACCTTGACGGCGGGATCGGCGGAACCTTTACTGCCCCGACTTTGTCTATAAGTTTTGAAGGGTCAAGGGGCGATATCGGCGGCATAGGATTTGATAAGCTTTCCGGAAAGATATTTTATGACGGGGAAACAGGATATTTTAAGGACATGAAATTGGTTGAGGGCAAAGATATTTCCAAGGGGGACGCTTATTTTGACCTGAAAGGCAACGGCTGGGCAAAAGCGACGATTGAAGGAGAAGCGATAGGATTTGCCGGATTGATGACCAATGAGATCGAATGGCAATCGGCAAAATCGCACGGAGAAATAAGTTTGTTAATGGATAATTGGAAGCCTAAATTATACGGGTATCTTTATGTCACGGATGCGCTGTTTTTTGTAAAAAGGCTTAACGCTTATATGATGACCGGTTATCTTGACCTGGTGGCGGACGGAAACGATATTAAGGTGAAACAATTAAGCGGCTCATGGTATAACGGCAGCCAGCCGAATTCGCTCTCTGTATCGGGAGCGGTGGAGCTCAATTCATTAAATATGAACTGGCTGATCGCTGATTCCCATTTTAGCGTGGATATGCCCAATATATATAAGGGGGAAATGGACCTTAGAGGGGTCAGCCTCTCCGGCCGGCCTTCCAATATGCTCCTCAAAGGGCGCCTCGATTTCAATGACGGGGCCATGGTGCTCCCAAAGACCGGTATCGGCGCGGTGGGGACGCAGCCGGCGGCGGACAGTCCAAAATTAAAATTAAATCTGTTGATTAACCTGAAAAAGAATGTCTATCTCTCGGCCGGGGATATTTTGACGCTTGACTTGAGCAACATCTTTTTAAATCTGGAAATGGCCGGCAGCGACCTGAAAGTTACCGGCGATATGTCCGATCCAAAGCTTTTAGGCAAGATCGTTTTCGGGCGAGGGACGGTCAACATCTTGAGCCGTGAATTCAACTTATTATCCGAAGACAATCAAAAAAAATATTATCCCTATGATCTTGACCGGATTTCCGAGAACTATGCGCAATTTTTAGGGGATGGGGTCATGCCCTATCTCCGGCTTTCAGCGCTGGTCAAAGTTGAAAAGCAGGATGATAAGGACCCAGCCAAGAGAAAAGAAATTTCAATTGTATCCAATATCATCGGGCAGCTTCAGGCGAAAGAAGAATCAAAAAAATTAAATATAGCCTTTAATGCTTTTCAGGAAGATAAGACGAAAACCCCTCCCGAACTCGTTCCGATCGCGTCTTCCGACCAGGACATCAGGTTCATGCTGCTTCCCGATTTTATAAAATCACTGGCCGGGAATGAAAGCGGCCCGGCTTCCGCCCCCAATGCCCTGGTAGCCGATTACCTTAACAGCCGTCTGCAGTCGGTGGTTTTTCGCGGGGTGGAGAGGGGAATAGAAAGGGCATTGGGGCTTGAAAACCTGACGCTTGAGTATAATTTTGGAAGCGATATTAAGCGCGCTATGGGGGTGGGAGGAGACAGCAGGACCGGCCAAAATGCCGGATTTGGCGTGGGTTTGACCAAAGGGTTCTTTGACAAATTATACATAGATGTGAGATACTCTCAAGGGATGGAACAGCAGGCGGGCGTACAGCAGAGCACTTATTTAAATTACCAGATAACCTATAAACTGTCGTCCATCTGGTCAATTGCCTATTATCGGGAGCCGGCCAGCTTTTACGACCTTAATTCCGGAATTTACAAAACCACGCTTAAGCTGGGGTTTTCATTTTAAGGAGAATTTATGAATAAATTTATTTCAATTATCATTACGTTATTGATCTTAGGGAGCTGCGCCCTTGGCTCAACGCTTGAAGCGGCCTCAAAAATAACGGCGATCGAGATCAAGGGGAACAAGTTGGTGGCTGAAAGCGAGATCAGGGCTGCGCTTTTTTCAAGGGCCGGAGAAAACCTGGATGAACAAAAATTAAAAAACGACCTTAAGGCAATTTACGCTCTGGGATATTTTGCGGACGCGACTTCAAACATCGAACCTTTTAAAGACGGTAGCAAGGTTACTTACAATGTCGTTGAAAACCAGATAATAAAGAAGCTTGGAGTAGAAGGGAATATAACTTATTCCACGGCAGAAATAGTTTCGATCATTAATTTAAAAGAAGGCAATATCTTAAACTACAAGACGATGCGAGGGGACATAGAAACGATAAACCAGTATTACAAAAAGGCCGGCTATGCCATGTCCCGCGTTTCTGATGTTTCGGTCAGCCCGGATAAGAAGGAAGTTAATTTTCTGATCGTTGAGGGAATTGTTGAAGCGGTTACGCTTGAAGGGAATGACGCCACCCAAGATTACGTGATCTTGAGGGAATTGAAGACAAAGGCCGGGAAGGTCTTTAACGAGGAAGTATTTTCGAAAGATTTGAGAAGAGTTTTCAATCTCGGCTTTTTTTCCGAAATCAATCCGGCTTTTGACGCCGGGACTTCGCCGGATAAGACGATCATTACTTTAAAAATAAAGGAAACAAGGACAAATACCATTAATTTCGGCGGCGGTTACGGAGAGCGGGAAGGCTGGTTTGGATTTACCGATCTGGCGATCAACAATTTATTGGGAACGGCGCAGGGACTGCTTTTAAGGGGGCAGTTTGGGCAGCAGCAGACGACTTATCAGTTCAGATATACCAATCCCTGGTTCCTGCCCGAAAAACTGGGAGACCGCACCTCGTTTACATATCGCATGTGGAATACCATGGGAACGGATATTTATTTGACCCAGCAGGATGAATTCCATGTCGGCTGGGACGCGACCCTGGGAAAGAATTTACGCGACGACTTTCAAACCTCATATTCTCTTGGTTCGGAAACGGTCATGCCCAGAGGGGGGGCCTCCTTTGAAGGCTATGACTCGGATTTTGTCGGCTGGTCGCTTTCTTACGATACGCGCGATTTCTGGATGAACCCAAATAAAGGAGTGTTCCATACCATATCTATTAAACAGGGGTGGAAAATAACTTCAGCCACAACGAGTTATTCAAAATTCGGCTTAGACATGAACTCGTTTACCCCCGTCAGGCCGCAGCTGGTCTTTGCCTGGCATTTTGGAGCCGGCGCCGGCTTTGGCGACATTCCTCTTGGAGAGCTTTACTGGGCCGGCGGTCCGACCACCGTCCGCGGTTACGGTTTAAGTGAAGTCCAGAAGGGTGTTTACAAACTCATTGCCAACCTTGAGTATCGTTATACGATCAATGATATTTTTCAACTGGTTACATTCTTTGACTGGGGACAGGCCTGGAATGCCGGCTATCCGGATTTGCCAAATTTCTTGACCGGTTGGGGCCCGGGAGTGAGATTAAACACTCCGCTGGGACCGATCCGGCTTGATTACGGCATTGGCGCCGGCAAGAACGCCGGAGAAGGCATTCTTCACTTCTCGATCGGCCAAGCGTTTTAAGTGTGGAAGAAAAGTTCGATATATATCTTAATGAATTAATTGAATGGAATAAAAAATTCAATTTAACCTCCGTTACCGATCCGGAAGAGATAAGGGTCAGGCATTTTGAAGATTCGCTTTCCGTTCTTCAAGCTATTGATCTTGAAAATGAAAAAGTCGTTGATGTTGGGGCGGGCGCGGGATTCCCGGGGATCCCGCTTAAAATTGTTCGTCCGGGCATCAAGCTGACGCTCATCGAAGCTACCCGTAAAAAAGTGGATTTCCTCAATCACATTATTAAACTCCTGCAATTAGACAATACCGAAGCCGTTTGGGGGAGGGCGGAAGTCGTAAGCAAAGACTCCAAATATTACGGCAAATATAATGTCGCGCTGGCAAGAGCGGTGGCGAAACTTCCCGATCTTGCCAAATATTGTCTTCCCCTCCTTAGACCGGGAGGGCTATTTATTGCCATGAAGCAGGCGGATGTTGAGCAGGAAATTAAGGAAGCAAAAAAGGAACTGGAAAAATATTACGGCTCGATAAAAGAGATCAAAAAAGTGGAAGTGGGCGGCGTGAAGAGAACGCTGGTAGTGATCGAAAAAATGGGATAGCATAGCTTGTTTGCTTTCCCTTCTTTTGCTATAATTTAAATCCAATGGGCCAAACCACATCCTTCGTAAATCAAAAGGGCGGAGTCGGTAAAACAACCACGACCGTGAATCTTGCGTCTTATCTGGCGACCTTCGGGAAGAAAGTCCTTTTGATCGACATGGACCCCCAGGGGAATGCCTCCGTCGGGGTCGGGATAGACAGGAACAAGCTTGAACTGTGCCTCTATAATATACTGATCGAAAATTATCCCGTATCTCAGGTGATACAAAAAACCGCGTTGAGCAACCTGGAGATAATTCCCTCAACCGCCAAACTGGCAGGCGCGGAGGTTGAACTGGTGATGGAACCGGAAAGGGAAATGAAGCTGAAGAGCGCGCTGCTCGAAGTAAAAGAAAACTATGATTACCTGTTGATTGACTGTCCTCCTTCCCTGAACCTCCTGACGGTCAACGCGTTGACCGCTTCCGATGAAGTTATTATCCCTATTCAATGCGAGTATTACGCGCTTGAGGGCATCAGCCAGCTGATCAAGACCATAGATATGGTCCGCGGAGGCTTAAACCCGATGCTAAAGATAGGCGGAATACTGTTGACTATGTATGACTCACGGACAGTATTGGCCAATCAGGTCGCGGAAGAAGCCCGAAAATATTTTGGCAAAAAGGTTTTTCAGACTATAATTCCCAGAAATGTCCGCCTGGCGGAGGCTCCCAGCTTTGGCCAGCCCATTATTTTTTATGACCCGTCAAGTTCCGGCGCGACCGCTTATGAAAGTTTGTCCAGGGAGGTGATCGGTTAATGCAGCCTAAAAAAGGTTTAGGAAAAGGTTTAAATGCTTTGATCCCGCAGGGTTCGGTGTTCACCGGCGGCAGAACGATCGTGAATATTGACGTGAATAAGATTATTCCCAATCCGCGCCAGCCCCGCACCCAGTTTAATGACGAATCCATATTGGAACTGGCGGAGAGCATAAAGTCAAAAGGGATCGCCCAGCCGATACTGGTCAGGATAAAAAAAGATTCTTACGAACTGGTCGCAGGGGAAAGAAGGCTGCGCGCGGCCAAAAAAGCCGGGCTTTCGGCGGTGCCGGCAATTATTAAGGATTTTTCCGATGAAGAAAGCATTGAACTGGCGTTGATCGAGAATTTGCAGAGGGAAGACCTCAATTCGATGGATGAAGCGGAAGCTTACTATAGGCTGATGACCGAATTCAAGATCACCCAGCAGGAAGTGGCAAAAAAAGTAGGCAAGAACCGTTCGACCGTGGCCAACATGGTAAGGCTGATGGAGCTTCCCTCTGAAATAAAAAAATCATTAAGGAAAGAGGAGATCACGACCGGCCATGCCCGGGCCCTTTTAACCATCGAAGACAAAGACAAGCAAATGCTGGTTTTCCGCGATGTGATAAAGAACAAACTTAGCGTCAGGGACATTGAAATACTGGTTTACGGAGCGCCAAAGACCGAAGAAGGGAAGAAAGGGAAGAAAAAGAAAGTTGAAGTAAAGAACCCTGAACTGCAAATGTTTATCGAGAAACTTTCAGGCTACCTCGGGACTAAAGTGGGGATAAAGGGGGCTGTCCAGCGCGGGCGAATAGAAATTGAATATTACTCGCAGGAAGACCTTGAGCGGCTGCTTGAGATAATAACTGGCAATAAAATGACGCCAAAGGAGGAGGTGACTGCTGTTGTTGGGGAAATTAATTAAAGTTTTAGTAGGAATCGTCTTTATAGGGCTGGGAATTTTTACGATCGTAATCTGGTGGGGGGATGTATTAGCCTTGATCCGCGGCGGGCTGGGGACGGCCTTGATCCTTGCCGGGCTTATAGCTTTTGCGATTTTAGACTAACGGTCATCATTTCGATGGCCTCTTCAGTGTCCAGGTTGTCTTTGGCCGCTTTAAGCAGGGCGCGGTACAAGCCTTTGGTCTTTTCATCCTTTCCATGGGATGATTTATCGATTTGGGCTTCAAATGCGGCCCTCGCTTCAGGGGTCAGCACCCTGTAAACATCTAAAAATTTGCCGATATTATCATTTAAATCATGCATGATTTGTCTTAATTATATCATATATGATATAATACGGTCAGACCAATGGCTAAAATCTATCCATTTAAAGGGCTCCTTTATAATCAGAAAAAAGTAAAAAAGCTATCCAAAGTAATGTCCCCGCCGTATGACGTAATTTCCCCCGAAGAGCAAGATCATTATTATCAGATTTCAGATTTCAATATCGTAAAACTTATCCTTGGGAAAGAATTCCCCGGAGATACGCAATATAACAATAAATATGTGCGCGCCGCCGCTTCATTTGAGGGCTGGCAGAGACACGAGATCATGGTAAGGGACCCGAAACCTTCGATCTATGTTTATGAACAAAAGTTTTCCTACGGCGGGGAAAAATGGGTCAGATTGGGATTTATCGCGCTGTTCAGGATCGAGGATGGCGGAAGGGCAAAGCTGTATCCGCATGAAGAAACCCTGGCGATACCAAAAATGGACCGGGTAGAGCTGATCAGGGCCACACACGCTAATTTTGATTGTATCTTTTCTTTATACCAGGACCCGGAGAACAAAGTTATGAAGCCGCTTAAAGAGGCCATGCGCAGAAAGCCCATTATTGAGGCCAAGGATGAGAATAAAATAGAACACCGGCTTTGGAGAGTCGACTCGCGCCCGGTAATAAATAAAGTAATAAAGGAAATGAAAGACCGGTCGGCTTTTATTGCCGACGGCCATCACCGTTTTGAGGCGGCGGTCAGATTTAAGAACGAGATGAAGGAAAGAAATACCCGTTTTTCCGAGGATGAATCATATAATCATGTAATGATGTATTTTACGCCCGCGGAGGGGAAAGGACTGCTGGTCCTGCCCATTCACCGCATGGTAAAGCCGATCCCCCATCTTGAAATAAATAATTTTGAGGAAGAGCTTAAAAGTTATTTTGACATAAAGCTTTTCCCTTTCACAAAAAGAACCGAGCCGGCGGTAAGAAAGAAAGCGGTCCGGGAGCTCGAAAAAAATCCGGCCACCCATAGCTTTGTAATGGGGATCAAAGGAGTTTCTCGCTATTATCTTTTGACATTAAGAAGCGAAGATATAGTTGATATGCTTCTGGAAGAAGATAAACCGGCGGCGTTTAAGCATCTTGATGTCACGATCCTTCATACGATCATCATGAAAAAGATCCTGGGAGGCACTTCCGAAGAGCAAATAAATTATACCAAAGACGCGGATGAAGCAGTGGAGGGCGTTTTAGACGGTCCGTATCAGCTGGCTTTCCTTTTAAATCCGACCAAGATCTCAGACATCCTGGAGATTGCGGAAAAGTCGGAAAAGATGCCTCAAAAATCGACTTTCTTTTACCCCAAACTATTGTCAGGCCTGGTCATCAACAAGATCATTCACGGCGAAAAAGTCGATTATTAATCTTTATTAAACCTTTTTATAACTAAGCGTTGCTTTAATATAATATGGGGCTTATAATCAAAACAGAACCATCTCAAGGGAGGTTGGCCAATGAAAATAAGGCTACTTTTGTTGTCTTTTTTTATTGTATTAATATTTCATGCTCTCGGTTGTGGCAATAGAGCAAATGCAAAACCAAAGGATAATGACATTCCTCAATTTGCCGGCAATTTTTATTTTGCACCGCAAACTTGGCCGAATGTCGGAAATGGCTCTGATACAAAATTTGGGCTTGGTCTTGGCGGGATGTTTGGGCTAAAAATGCCTCTTGGCGATACGACCACCTCCATCGGGCCGCATATTGGCATTAGCCATTGGTCAGCTGACTATTCCAAAAAATCCGGCGGTGCTACGGATTCTGTTTTTGTTGAAATGGTTGATCTCGGGATGGAATTTCAAATAGAGTATGAGAATGTGCAGATGATCATTGGCGCCGGCGGCACTCAATTAAGTTCGGGCATGATCATTGGCGGTAAAACCCAGATGTATCCCGGGCTCGATAAGGCGCAATATCAATACACTGCCGCGGGACTCGGGTTTAAAATGGAGAATTACTACATAGCGGTTGTGGCTGTTAGTTATTCCGGATATGCCCATTATGCCGATCGTATGGAGATCCGTGGCGGGATGACTCTTTAATATACTCTGTAACATTATCACCTATTTGGCCCATGCCGGGAGTGTTAAGCTTCAGGAAGCGGAATTTGTTCCACGGCGAAAAGATCGAGTATTAGGATTGTTAGGCCTATAGGCCTAATCTTCTCTTTGCTGAAATAAATGCGTTTAATTGCGGCGCGAGGTTGTTTAAGCCATTAATTATTTCACCGTGTGCTGATTCTGTAATAAGCCCTCTTTTGAGGATTCTTGATAGCCAATATTTGGTTTCCTGTAAGGATCCGCGAGAAATAAAGAGAAAACGAATAATATCATTTCTATGATATCTGCCATATCCTTCGGCAATGTTTGCCCCGATCGAATCGGCGGATCTAACAAGCTGTTTGCCGATAGTATCCTTCACAAAAGGAGGCCAATTAATTGCCAAAGACCATATTTTATCAGCTATTGCTTCCGCCTGTTTTATAATCCTCAAATCATCTATCTGATCATAAGCCAATAGAATTCCTCCTTTCCTAACCACCTAAGGGCCTAACAACCTATCAGCCTATAGGCATAAATTATTCAACTTTCTCATAACTTATTATCCTTTCCCTTAACCAGGCCCATCGCATCCAGGCGTGGAGCTCATCCGATGACATAAATATCTCGCGAATATGATTAAAAGGGAGCTGGTAGATAACTTTATACATGATACTCACCTCCTTTAACGTCTAAAGTGCGGTATTGAATGGCTTCGGCGATGTGTTTGGCCTCAATCGTTTCTGAACTGTCAAGATCGGCAATGGTCCTCGATACTTTTAAAATACGGTCATATGAACGGCCGCTCATATTAAGATGGAGAATGGCCGCCTTTAATATATTTTCCGCCTCATTTTCGAGTTTGCAAAATTCCCTGACCTGTTTTGGCGTCATCCTGGAATTTGAATGCGTGTTTTTCCCTTTAAACCTTTCTTCCTGTATGGTCCGCGCGGCGCAAACACGGCGCTTAATCTCTTTTGACGGTTCTCCGTCAGGCTGCGATGACAACTCTTCCTTCTTCAGCCTTGGGACTTCAATGTGCAGATCGATCCGGTCAAGCAGCGGACGGGAAAGCTTTCCCAGGTATCTTTGAAGTTTATAAGAATGGCAAATGCAGGGTTTAACCGGGTCCATATAATTGCCGCAGGGGCATGGATTCATGGCGGCTACCAGCATAAATTCTGCCGGGTAGGTGATCGAGGCCAAAGCGCGGGAGACGGTGACTTTTGCATCTTCCAGCGGCTGCCTTAATACTTCCAGAACTTCCCTTTCAAATTCCGGGAATTCATCTAGAAAAAGTATTCCATGGTGGGCAAGCGAAACCTCTCCCGGCCTCGGCATTCTTCCGCCTCCGATTATGCCGATGTTTGAAGTGGTGTGGTGCGGGGAGCGGAAAGGACGAGAAGTGATCAAAGCTGATTTACCATTTAACAGTCCGGTTACGGAATATAACTTTGTGACTTCGAGAGCTTCGTCGAGAGAAAGGGGAGGGAGGATGCTCGGGAGCCTTTTTGCCAGCATGGTTTTGCCTGATCCGGGAGGCCCTACCATAATAATGTTATGCGAGCCGGCGGCGGCGATCTCAAGGGCCCTTTTTGCATGCTGTTGTCCTTTTACGTCGTTAAAATCAAATTCATACTCGTTAACCCGGTTGAACAGGGATTTTATGTCAATAACATGCGGGGGAATATTTTTGATACCGTTCAAAAAATCCGAGGTTTCTTTTAGATCTTTGACCGGAATAATATCCATTCCCTGGACCAGGGCGGCTTCGTCCGCGTTTTTTACCGAAACGACAACTTTTTTGATGCCAACCTGTTTGGCGGAAAAACAAATGGGCAGAACTCCGGCAATGCCCCGGACTTCCCCGTTTAGCGCCAATTCCCCCAGAAAAATATAATCGTTTAACCGGTCGGCCTTTATTTGGCCGGAGGAAGAAAGCATGCCGACAGCTATTGAAAGATCATACATCGGGCCTTCTTTGCGGACATCGCCGGGCGCCAGGTTGATCGTAAAATATCCGGGAGGAAATTCAAAGCCGGAATTAACGATCGCAAATTTTACGCGGTCGCGGCTTTCGCGGACGGCGGCATCAGGCAGTCCGACTATCGATTGTCCCGGCAAACCTTTTACCGAATCTACTTCCACTTCGACCAGATAACCTTCGAGGCCGCTTAAGGCGGAGCTTTTAAGCTTAATTAACATAGAACGCATCCTTTATATATTCGATATGAGCATCCCCGCTATGGTTACGGTAAATAGTCAGAACATCAAAGCGGCAATTGGTGTTTTTTATATTGTTTTTGTATAAATAGGTCTGCGCGGCGTGGATAATGGATTGCTTTTTGCTTTTCCTGACCGCGCCAAGAGGCGAGCCGTAACTGCGGAACGAATAATTCTTCACCTCGATAAAAACCAGAAATTCACCGTCTTTGGCAATGATGTCTATCTCTCCCTGCTGGGAACGGAAATTTCTTTCGATTATTTTATATCCTATATTCTTGAGGTGTTGGCAGGCGGCGTCTTCGCCCGAAGTTCCAAGATCTTTGCTTTCTTTTCCCATTATGCTTAACCCGGTGCAATTTGTATGCCTGGATTTTGATGACGATCAAGTGGATAAATTGAGGCAAAAATGGTCAGCTGTGACGAAGGGCACTGCAAAAGAAACCCCCGCCCCAAAAAAAGGGCGGGGGTAATTTCTTTTAGTTTAGGATATTGTAAAGATTCTCGCTCATCGAGAATTTGGCGACATTGCGCGCTGGAATATTTAAGCTCTTCCCAGTTTGCGGATTGCGGCCGACTCTTGATTTGCGGCGCATTTTTTTCCAGGATCCAAAACCCACCATTCTTACAGCCTGCCCCTTCTTGAGCGCTCCGGAGATCGCATCAAAAGTGGTGTCAATGATCTTTAAGCACTGGCTCTTAGACATCTTTGTCTTTCCCGAAACAAAATTGCAAAGTTCCTGTTTGTTCATTAAAAAATTCACCCCCTCAAGATGAATTTTATAAGCGCAGCTTCTAAAAGTCAAGCGGAATATGGATTACACGGGATTGCTTTACGGGAAGATATGACTGGCGGTGGATGCGGCAGGCCCCGAATTTATATAAATTGTTCAAATGTCTCCTGGTCCCGTAGCCCTTGTGCAGGCTGAACCCGTAATTCGGGAACATACGGTCAAATTCCATCATTATTTTATCCCTTGAGACCTTTGCGATTATTGAAGCCGCAGCGATCGCCGAACATTTGCTTTCCCCTTTACAAAGCGGGATCTGCGGAAAAGAGCTTTTAATTTTATATCTGCCGTCGATCAACAGGAACTGCGGGGCAGGGGATAGCGCGTCAACGGCCAGCTCCATTGCGAGGTGGGAAGCATTTAGGATATTTAAACGATCGATCGTTTCCCAGTCGACTATGCCAACGCCGATCGCGATCGAACGTTTCAAAATTATCTTAAAAAGAATTTCCCTTTTTTTGGCCGAAAGCTTTTTTGAATCATTGAGCCCGGGGATTTTTGCTTTTTGGGGTAAAATAACGGCCGCGGCAAGGACCGGACCGGCCAGAGAGCCAACGCCAACCTCATCTACTCCTGCGATCAGCTTGTAACCGTCTTTTTGAAGCAGTCTCTCCAGCCTCTGGTTTGGCGGCATGGAGAAAGTATATCATTATTTGGGGATTGCGCCAAAGCTTAAAAGCGGCCAGATCCGTACAATCGCCGGGCCGATCACGTTCTTTTTCGGCAAAAAGCCCCAGTAGCGTGAATCTGCGGAATTGGGACGGTTGTCTCCCATCATAAAATAGGAATCATTTGGTATCTTGACCGGACCGAATTTTGCCGGAAGGCTTAAAAGATCATAATATTCATTATTAATAGGATGCGTTTCCGCCAATGGCTTGTTGTTTATATAGACCGTGCCCTTTTTAACTTCAAGTTTTTCCCCCGGGAGGCCGATGACGCGCTTTATCAAGTCTTTTCTGTCCCCGTTGGTATCAAACATTTTAAAGACGACAACATCAAAGCGCTTTGGCCCCTTATTGAAATCGATGAAATAGGGGACATTGGAAGTGAAGACCGGATGACCGAATAAAGGATTGGGAATTATATATAAGAACTTCTTTTCTTTATATGATTCAAATAACGGGTTTTGAATTCCGTAAGCCAGTTTATTTACGATTATGCGGTCATTTATTAATAATGACGGTTCCATTGAGCCGCTGGGGATCCAAAATACCTGAATGAAAAAAGCGCGGATAAAAAGCGCGAGGACAAGCGCTACTAAAATGGTTTCAACCCATTCGTAGACCCAGGTCTTGATCTTTTCGGTATCCACTAAGCGCCTTCTTTTTGATTGCTTTCAGCTTCTTCTATGCGGGTCGCGGCGCTGCCGATCAGCTTACGCATATAATAGAGCTTGGCGCGCCTTACCTTGCCGGATCTTACGATCTGAATCTTTTCAACCGCGGGAGAGTTTACCGGAAAAATCTTTTCAACTCCTATTCCCATAACTATTTTCCTGACGGTAAAAGTCTCTCTGGCCGCTGTTCCCTGCCTCTTAATGACGATCCCCTCAAAGGCCTGCAGTCTTTCCTTGCCGCCTTCGACTATCTTTGACGATATCTTGACCGTGTCGCCCACCTTAAAAGCCGGAACGTTTTTTTTCATCTGTTCTTTTTCTATTTCATCAATGATCTTCATATTAATTTCCCCCTAAAATGCGGTCTAAAATTATCGCGACCGCTGAACGGACCGAAAGATGGTTATATTTTGAATTGCCCTTTATCGGTTCTAAAATATAATCAGCTTTTTTAAGCAATTCGTCGGTCATTCCCCATCCGGTGCCGACAAGTATCAAGACCGGCTTTTTGCTTTTTTTGATAAGGGACCGGATCTTTTTAAATTTGACCGATCCTTTGGGCTTGGCGGAAGTGGCGACGATCACCGGATTTTTCAACTTTTTTATGACCGTTTCAAGGTCTGGCGCCAGTTCCACCAGCCGAAAAGCTTCAGCCCTGGTCCAGTTATGGACAAAACTCGCTTCCTTCTTCCAGCAACCTACAATTCGTTCGGCAAAAGCAAGCTGCGCAGGCATAGGATTAACCACGAAGTACTTTTTAATGCCGTAGGTCAGACCCGAGCGGGCAATATCGTGGAGATCAACGCCTGTGATGCAGGTGCTAACGATTTCCTGGTTCTTATTATACACTGGATGGTGGATTAAGGCAAGATAGACTTTAGCCATTTTTGATCATCTCGGTTATCATCTTCTTGTCCTCTTCGGTCAGATTTGCGCCTGCCAGCAGCTCGGGCCGGCGGAAAAAGGTGAGTTTTAATGATTCTTTTCTCCTCCAGCGGTCGATTTCTTCATGATGGCCGGACCTTAATATTTCAGGAACCGCTTCACCATTGAATTTTTCCGGTTTTGTGTAGCTTGGGTAATCAAGCAAGCCTTCATAAAATGAATCCCGGACGAAAGATTCTTCTTCTTTTATCACTCCGGGGACCAGCCTGGCGATGGAATCGATTATGACCATGGCGGGCAATTCTCCGCCGGTCAGCACATAATCGCCGATTGAGATCTCGTCGGTTACAAGATTCTGCCTGACCCGCTCATCAATGCCTTCATAATGTCCGCAAATAAAGATGAGGTGATCGGTTTCGGACAGCTCTTTCGCCGTCTTTTGCTTGAAAGTCTCGCCAGTGGGGCACATGAGGATTATCCTGGCGTCTTTATCAGGCCTTAAGCTTTCAATTGCTTTATAGACTGGTTCCGGCTTCATTACCATTCCCGGGCCTCCACCATAGGGTGAATCATCGGCAGTTTGATGTTTATCGGTTGTAAAATCGCGGATGTTTATAATATTGATAGAAATAAGGCCTTTTTCTTGAGCTTTTTTGAGCAAGCTTTCAGAAAAAGGCCCGTTAAACATTTCGGGGAACAGGGTTAAGATATCGATTCGCACGGAACTAATCTACGCCGCGGATCTCCTGGATAATCCCGTCCTTTACGATTACTTCCGCCCCTCCGACCTTCTTGTAGAGATTGTCGCCGACAGAAACCTTTACCGGCCCTTCCAGGGGACCCTGGACGAATTCGGAGCCGATCTCAAGCCTCTTTGCTTCTTCGATCTTCATGATAAGGTCGGACTTTGACGCCGCCTGTCTGGATCTTTCTTCATCGAGCTGATGCTTAAAAGCGGCCGCTTTCTGCATCAGGCCTTTTTTCTTAAGATCTTCAAGATAGGCCTTGCTCTGCATATCCATTTGAGCTGATTGGCCGTCAATGTTCTTGATCGCTCTTTCAAGTTCTTTTATCAAATTATCCTTGAAAGCTTCGGTCACGATCGCCTTTACCATCACTACGCGTTTTAATTCCAAATCTTCAGCCATTTTATTTCTCCTCTTTTGTTATAATTTCGACGGTCACTCTTTTTTTATCTTTCCCGGCAGTTTTGGCAAGAGTGCGCAGGGCATTAACGATCCTGCCCTCGCGGCCGATAACTTTACCGGCGTCTTCATCCGCCACCCTGACCTCAATAATGGTAGCAATTTCGCCCTCAACTTCGGAAACATTAACTTCTTCTGGCTTGTCCACAAGCGCTTTGACGATATACTCTATCAGTTCCTTCACCCTTTGTCCTCCTTTTATGAAGTTGGCTGTTCAGCCGGAGCGACAGGGGCCGCTGGAGCTGCAGCTTCTGCCTGCGGGGCTTCCTTTTTGGGCTTGCGTTTATTAAGCTTTGATGTGTCAACCGGCGGTAAAATCCCTGATTTTCCAAGAAGAAAACGAACCTTATCGGTAGGTTGCGCGCCTTTTTTTATCCAGTCAAGGATTTTTTCCTTGCTGACTTCAAAAAGGGTGGGGGTCTGTCTGGGATGATATATCCCCAGGATCTCTATGACCGAACCGCCAAGCTTCTGCTTGGCATTTTGCACGATTACCCGATATTTTGGCTGTTTGTTTGTGCCTACTCTTTGTAATTTAATCTTAGGTGCCACTTAAAACTCCTTTCCTGAACCGATATTATAGCATAGAAACGCGTTTTTGATAAGCGGAAAAATTATCTTTTGTCTCTTCGAGGGAATCGCCTCCGAATTTTTCGATCATTGCATTGGCGATCTCAAATGCCGTTACCGCTTCCCCAACTACCGCCGCCGCCTCAACTGCAGATACATCTGATCGTTCTACATATGCTTCGCTTGGTTTTTTTGTCGTCAGATCAACAGATTTTAAAGGTTTGGTAAGGGTTGAAATAGGCTTCATAGCTGCCTTTAAAACGATCGGCTCGCCATTTGAAACCCCGCCTTCGAGGCCCCCAGCATTATTACTGCTGTGGCTGAATTTCCCTTCTTTATATAATATCGCATCGTGTACTTTTGAACCGGGAAGTTTTGCCTGTTCAAAGCCGAGACCGATTTCAACTCCTTTTATCGCCTGAATGCTCATCAGAGCCAATGCCAGTCTCCCGTCCAATCTTCTATCCCACTGGGCAAAGCTGCCAAGTCCGGGAGGACAATTTTTTATTTCAACCTGAAATACGCCGCCCAGCGTGTCCCCAGTCTCTCTGGCTTCATCGATTGCTTTCTTCCAATTTTTTTCTGCGGATTCTCCGCCGATATGAACGATTGAGCTTGAAACTTTTATCTTGAATTCGCCCAGGAATTTTTTGCAGACTGCTCCAACCGCAACTCTGGCTGCCGTTTCCCTGGCCGAAGCCCGCTCAAGAATATTTCTTATATCTTTTTGGTTATACTTTAAGGATCCTGCAAGGTCGGCGTGGCCGGGGCGGGGAATGGTTACTATCTTATCGAAAAATTCGGTACTGCGGTTAGGGATCATTAACGCTATTGGGCTGCCCATGGTCTTTCCAAAGCGCACGCCGGACAATATGTCCACGGCATCTTTTTCTATCTTCATTCTTCCGCCGCGGCCGTATCCTTCCTGGCGGCGCGCCAGGTCCGGGTTAATATCGTCGTGGGATAGCGGGAGATTCGCGACCATTCCATCTAAAACGGCGATCAACGCTTTGCCGTGCGATTCACCGGCGGTCATATACCTTAACATGAGGGGATTATAACATGATGGAAAAAGTGTGTCTATTGCGCAGGCGGATCCCAGGCGTGAGGAATAGGCGTCCCAAAGAAATCGTAGAAAAAGTTGTATTTTTGCTCTAGCGGTTTTTCTTTGTTTTGGGATGCCATGGCCTTGAAATATCCGTTATCGATCCTGTATTCTGCGCAGGCGGTGGCCCAATCTTCAGGGGGATCTTCCATTGCCGAATCATTGTGCCGATGAGGATACGGGCTAAAAATTAGCGCAAAGTCCTGCGGAACCGATCCTTTCTTTGGTGTGCCGTCAGAGTTCCAGCTATGAGTATAAAATTTGCCGGTATTGCAGGCCGTTTTTCCCACATGGTGACAGGTTTCGTGATCGATAGAATAGTCAAGATAGATAGGCTTGCTCAAGTCAGATGTGATACAGTCTATCCATTTTGGGTCGGTGTTCAAATAGATGGTCCGGGTAGCAGTGGACGGCTCATTATTATAGTAATACTGCGCTACCTTATACAGTCCCGATTCGTTATTCTTGAAGATCGATTTATCAGCGATAAAGACAACCTCATTGATACCTATTAGCGAACAGGGAGGAAACTCTAAAAGCCGGTTAGTTACTCTTTCAATCAGAATATTTTTTTGCTCCTCCGAATATCTATCATCCAAAAACGAAATTGGGGGCAATGTCCCGCTGCATTCCGGTTCGACTTGTTTCATTGATGGGCAGGATTGCTTGTCTTTGTTCGGGTCAACGACCTGGCCTGTGCAGGAAGAAAGTGAAAGCAAAAATGAAACCGCCAATGCCGGTTTAGCAAAAGAAGAAATGATCGATCGTAATTGCGGAGATCCAGCCGTTGCGATCCTTAGAGAAATAACATTTGTTACTGGTTGTAATCTGGTTATAGCCATAATTTAAGGACTCTTAGGTCCTCATTATATTATCGTCAGTTTTGGGTAAAAATTTCAGGCGGGAGGGGCTTAGCTTTTCATGCCCAGAATCCGATATAGAGTTGGAACCTGCGACTAAAAGTCGCGGTTCCAATGATACTGTTTACCCGATGGAACCGAGATTTCGCGTCCCGAGCGAAGCCGAGGGATTACTCTCAGGTTCCATTCTATATCGGTTTTTAGGCCATGGTTGACTATTGAAAACGGATAATTGCAATTTCTTCTAGTTGGCAAAGTTTATTAATTAAGGTTAAGCCTGTGCTGTCCCTCCTGTAACAAATATCCCTAATCAAATCGGATGCTTCTTGATGATAAACTAGAAAAGAAGAAAAATCACCATTTTTTGCCATTTTTTTTAATATGCTTATTGCCTTTTCACGTTCTTCGCCTGATCCGTTCAATGCACAATGCAAATGTCGACAAAAATTCCGTCCATATTCTGCTCTAAAATTAATGATCTCCATTAATTCCAGAGTTGATAATGCTGTAATTGGCTCGTATTTTTCTCCTATTAATGTTCCCGTAAAGCTTCTTGCTGATTCAAGAAAATTATGTGGAGGCATAAATTCCGGACTGCAAACCACAACCTTTAATCCTGAATCCATAAATCCAGTCCCCCTTAATAGGCGACCAAGCTGTAAAGGCAGGGCCTTATTGACAGGCAAGATGTCGGTTGGAGCTATCTCTAATAATCCGTGCCGGGGAGTTGCTAAATAATCAATGTCAACGTGAGCTATTCTCTGCCGCGGATCCGTAGCCGCTAATTCCTGCAGCCAATCGGTCAGAGGCATCAAAGTTACATCGTATGGAGTGGAATAACCTCTAATCCACCGATGCCCTTTTATTATCCATGAAGGAATAGTAATTCTTTCTTCTACTCCGGGTACACAGATATAAATATGGTCAGAAGAAATAAAGCCCGATTCGGCCATGGCGGATATTTGATCTGTAATATTTATTTTACTGACATATTCCGCTGCTTCTTCAATTGAAATGTCCCCTTTTGGGGCGGATAATTCGGGTGCATTAAGATCGTAATGGCCGTCAAGTGTAAAAAATTTTGCTCCGGGCGAGATCATGCCTTGTTTAACTGCAATTGCCGCCGCAAGATATGTGGAATTATCAAAATTTAACAGGAAAAGATTTTGTTGCGGAAAAAAGATGTCGTTTTCTAATCCGTATACCCGGCTATTAAATCTGGAAGTAATAGGGACTGATGAAAGTCTAATGTCTGCTAATCCGCCGCTGATCAAGCTTTGATGAGAAACCTCTCTATGTACTTGAGAGCGTCTTTCGCAGGCAATTACTCTTTGTGTTGCGCTCAAAGGCTCTGTTGTCATACTCATTACGAATATATATCGTTAAAATGAAAGCGAGATTTCACTTATGAAAAAATTCAGAGTTATTTATAAAACTTTTTCATGAAGAAATGATATGACGGGCAGAGCTTTTTGAGGACACAATCGGGGCATAGCGGCTTTTTGGCAATGCATATTTTACGGCCGTGATCGATGATCCAGTAAGCAAATTTTCCCCAGAGCGGCTTGGGGATGATCTTCATCAAGTCCTGCTCAATTTTTACCGCATCCTTATTTTCCGTCAATCCCAACCTCTGCGAAAGCCGGATTACATGGGTATCAACCGTTATTCCTTCGATCTTCTGGAAAGCGTTAAAAAGCACGACCGAAGCGGTTTTTCTGGCCACCCCGGGGAGAGTTATCAGTTCTTCCATCGAATCCGGCACTTTGCCGCTATGATCATTTACGATAGCCTTTGCCGCGCCGATTATGCTTTTTGTTTTATTACGATAAAACCCGGCGGAACGGATCTCCTGCTCAAATGTTTTCGGGTCCGCCGAGGCATAATCCTTTGCGGTTTTATATTTCTTGAAGAGAAAATCAGTAATAAGATTTACCCGCTTGTCTGTACACTGGGCGGAAAGGATAGTGGCAACCAATAGGTCCAGAGGAGTTTTAAAATTTAATGCGATTCTTGCCCCGGGATATTCTTTCCCTAAGATCTTGATTATTTGATCTGATCTTTTGACCATTTATTTTAGAGTGATTGCCTGCATTGGGCAGGAGTCCGCGCATTCGCCGGTTCCATCGCAAGCATCAGGCTTGATCAGCTTCGCATACCCGTCCACGATTTCCAGCGCCTGATGCGGACAGACATCTATACAGATACCGCAACCGGTGCATAAACTTTCATCAATTATTGCCTTTTGACCTTGAGCCAAGGAAACACCTCCTATTGGGATACTTCTATGGCATCTACCGGGCACTGGTCGGCAACTTCTTCCAGATTACAGGCGTCGCAGGTCTCTTTTATCACTTCGGCCTTGCCTTCGGCGTTGAATGCAAAAACTTCAGAGCAGGCATCAATACAGATTCCGCAACCGATGCAGAGAGCCTGATCAACAACTACTGTCATTTTTTGTCCTCCTTTCCAAGCAGTTCTTCAAATTTTGGCTTGTTAAAGCCAATAATGATAGTCCCGTTGATGTCGGTTACCGGCACACCAAGTTGACCTGATTTGTCGATCATTTCTTGGGCGATTTCCCGGCTGGTAGAAACATCCATAGTCTCAAATTCAATATTCCTATCGTTCAGATATCGCTTTAATAGGTTGCAGTAAGGGCAGGCGGGGGTTGAATATACTTTTATCATAACTTTATGTCGAAAAATCCTCTTTTTTCCCGCTCTACTATCCGCCGCTCGCAGTCGACCCCGCATTCCTTCAATTCCTTATTGCAAACCGCGCAGCGGGCGACTTTTTTGCCGTTAATGATCTGCAAAGACAACTGGGCAAAACAATTGGGACAGGTAAACCGGGCCCCTTCCTTTGTATTGTCCGGAAGGTCGATCTCGTGCTCACATACCGTGCATTTTAATTTTGTCATATTTTATCCCTCGTTTATCGCGTCTAGAAGTTCCTGTACCGGAATGCCGTGAACATCGGCCGCTTGCTCGAGCGTTTCTCCCTGGGCAATGACGCAGCCAAGACAGTGCATGCCCCGCGACATCAATATTGCGGCGGCCTGCGGTCTCGCCTTAAGCAATTCCGCAATAGTCATATCCTTATTGATCTCGATCTTTTCGCCGGTCATAACAGTAATATTATACCTAAAAAAAGCCTTAGTTTCAATTTTTTATTTAATGGAGTATGTAGCCTTCCACCAAAAAATCTTCGTGGATCTTTTCTATTGAGACATCTTTTAATTTTATGGCCCTCGAAAGCGAATCTATGCCCTCGCCCTCGACCGCGGTCGGAGAATCCTTGCCCCCGATGATCTTTGGCGAAATAAAAAAGTTCACTTTATCCGCTATCCCCGAAGCTATTGCATAAGCGTTGGTCGTGCCTCCGCCCTCGATCAAAACGCTGGTTATTTTTTGCTTGCCCAGTTCCTTCATTAATTTATCAAGAGGCAATATCCCGTTCCGGCTCGAAAGCTGAATTACTTTTGCTTTTAACGCTTTTAATTTTTCTACCCTTGATCTTGGCGCCTTTTCCGACACCACTATGACCGTGTTATGAGGTTCGATCTTCAGCACTTTTGATCGATGCGGGATCTTTGCTGAAGGATCGATTATGACCTTGATAGGATTTTTTATTTTTCCTTCGATCTCCCTTACCGTCAGCTCTGGATTGTCTTGTAGTACCGTGCCGATCCCAATCATTACGGCATCGACGATGTTGCGAAGATGATGCCCTCTTTTTCTGGCCTCAATGCCGGTTATCCAGAAGCTTTCCCCCGTTCTGGTGGCGATCTTGCCGTCAAGGCTGGTTGCCGCCTTTACGATCACGAACGGCCTGCCGGTAGTGATATATTTAATGAAAACTTCGTTCAACTTCTTTGCTTCCGGTTCGAGCAATCCAACCTCGACCTCTATTCCCGCTTCCCGGAGTTCGGAAAACCCTCTTCCGGCTACCGAAGGGTTGGGGTCTTCCATTGCGGCAAAAACCTTTTTGATGCCCGACTGTATTATGGCCTGCGTGCAGGGAGGGTTGGTCTTAGTTTCAAAAAAACAGCACGGTTCCAGGTTGACGTACATGATGGCGCCTCTGGCGGCTTCCCCGGCTTTTTCCAGCGCCCAGGCTTCGGCATGGGGCGTGGTTACTTCCGCATGGTATCCGCTGGAGATAATTTTTCCGTCTTTAACGACCACGGCCCCGACCATTGGATCGGGAGAGGTTCTTCCGCGCATGGAACCCGCCAGGCGCAGGGCCTCGCGCATGAATATTATGTTTTCTTCAGCCGGCATATTATTTCTTTATAATCTTTCGCGTAAAAGATCGCCGATCCCGCAACCAGCACATTGGCTCCCGCGGCGACAGCCTCATAGGCTGTTTTTTCATTTATACCGCCGTCAACTTCGATGTCCAATTCCAGGCCGCGCTTTTTTATTTCGTCTTTGAGCTTTTTGATTTTCGGTAATACTTCGGGCATGAATTTTTGGCCTTCGAACCCCGGGTTCACGGACATTAAAAGGACCATGTTTATTTTATCAAGCACATGAAAGACGGATTCAACCGGGGTGGCGGGATTTACCACAACGCCGGGCTTAACGTTATTTTGTTTGATCAGTTCTATGTCCTCATCAAGATTTTTTGAGGCTTCGACATGGATGGTTATAATATCCGCTCCCGCTTTGGCAAAATCAGGGATATACCGGTCGGGATTTTCGATCATAAGGTGAACATCGAGGGGAAGTTTTGTGATTTTTCTGCAGGCTTTGACGATCAGCGGGCCAATGGTGATGTTGGGCACAAAATGCCCGTCCATCACATCAATATGTATAAGATCCGCGCCGGCCGCTTCGACTTTTTTTATTTCTTCGCCAAGAACGGAAAAGTCGGACGAAAGGATCGAGGGCGCAATTTTTATCATTGGTTGTTTTCTCCTTGTTCAGGGGTCGGGCTTAAAGACTCCGGGGTGATTGCCTGATAAGCTTCGGGTGTGGGAGGGTTAAAATAATTTATGGACTTTGGCCGTCCGATTATAAGCGTGACGGTCCTTCCTTCTTTTGCCATTCTTCCCGGCTCCGGCCTCTCAAAGGTAACGATATCCTCGCCCGGGTATTTTTTTTCAATATGGACGCTAAGGCCCAGGCTTTCAAGCTTCTGGACCGCGTCCCTTTCGGAAAAACCGACCACATCTGGGATCGTAGTCTCGGGCAAAGGATAAAAATATGACAAAAGCACATAACTTGCGATCACCGGCGAAGCTATTATCAACAGGATGATAAAAAGGAAACGGCCCGGAAATCGGATTCGCAGGCTTAAGGTCAGATAGGCGATCGCCAGAGCGACGATAATAATAAAGGCCAAATATCCGATAAGCATCAATTTCATGTTATTGCCTCATTATCATGGTATTGATCAGTGAATAGATTATTCCCGCGAGCACCGTAAAGATCAGTATGAACAAAATGAAAAAACTGCGCTTGCGCTCCTGCCTGACCGGGATCACCGCTTTTTCCTCCGCACGCAGCGTGTTTTCAAGCTCGACCGGAGGCAGGTCCCAGTTTTCCTTGAATTCCACCAGGTTCCGGCGTTTTATGCTTTCAATGATCTCTTCCGCCGACTTGAACCTTAAAAGGGGATCGTTATTTAAAGCTTTCAATAATATATCCTCAACATATTTCGGAAGAGAGGGGAGATTGGGGACGATCCCGGATATCTTTTTCTGCGGGTTCCCTTTGAAAGGCGGAACGCCGGTCAGCATCTCGTATAATATGGTCCCAAGCGAATAAATGTCGGAGGCGCGGTTGGCCGGACTGCCGTAAATTTCTTCAGGAGAAGCGTAATCGCTCCCTTCCAGAATGAAGATCGCCTTTTGCGGCATGGATTCCTTGACCTCGCCCTCGATTATAAAATCGGCGAGCTTTGGCCTCATTTGATTATCAAGGAAAATATTGCTTGGTTTGAGCGCCCCGTGGATTATGCCTTTTTGATGCGCATGGGCAAGATTCACGGTTATATCATTTATAAGGCGGACGGCTTCATCCACATCAGGCCGGTGTGTTTTAAGGTAGTCCTTAAGGCTTTGGCCGGCTATAAATTCACGAACATAGTAGAAGCCCTGCCAGCCGTAATCGCCGTCATATAAGCGGGCGATCCCCGGATGATTTATCTCCGTCAGGGATTTGACCTTTTGCTTCATCGACTTGATCAGCACGGAATTGAGCGTCCCGCGCTTGTATATTTTTACGACGACCGGCTGTTCCCCTGAAAGGGTAGTCCCCAGGTAGGTGAGGGAAAAGGGGTTTTCTCCGATCTTATTCCCGATTTTGAATTTGCTCTTTAGTAGTCGTTCCACCGGCCAAATTATAGCATATTAAAATAGTTTAAAATCAGGTGAAATTTTTGCCGTAACCTGACGATATATAGGCAAGAGGAGATAGGGTGAGTTAAATGGCAGAGCAAGCAAGAGACAACAATAGATACGATACCTACCGGATTTCCGGCGTGACTTACATTAAAGACACCCATCTCGGACCAAAAGCCTGGAAGTCTATAAACGAAAAACTACCCGGAAGATTCATTGACATCCTGGAAGCAAAATTAACCGAAAAGAACTTTGTTCCCAAGATCGACATAAACAAATAAGGAGAACTAAAATGGATCAGGCAAAAGTTATTGAATTCTTGAACCAGACCTTGCTGACGGATTACATTTCAAGACTTCTTAATGTTAAAATGACAAAACTGGTCCTTTTTCCTGCCTTCCCGATCACGGCCGCTCCCAACATTTCCGAACCAAAGACTTTTGTGATGATGAAGAATCCGGCAAAGTTCATTGATTTTAAAAAACCGGACCTGAACTAACCCCAGCCCAGCTTAGTCCTCAATAATTCCCAGAGATCATATTCTTTCAAGCGGATAAAGTCCGTTTTATATTTTGAAATATCGACCGTTACCTTGTCATTTATTTTTAATTTGAACGTTTCCTGGCCGTCGATCGTTAAAAGATTGTCGTCGCCCTTTTTAATTTTTACGGCGATCGGTTCTTGAAGAACAATGCTTCGATTGGCCGCGCGATGAGGGCAGATGGGGGAAATAACGAAGGACTTGCCGTGCAGGGGGATGATCGGGCCGTTCACCGCGAAATTATAAGCCGTTGAGCCGGTGGGCGTGGAAATGACGATCCCGTCGCCGACATAATCGGCCATGCTTTTCCCTTTGAGGAAGGCCTCAAGTTTTATGGTCCTGGCGATGGAACTCTTGCCGATGACCGCGTCGTTCAGGGCGATCGAGTTTTTTATTTTCTTTCCGGACCGCAGGACGGAGACATCGATCATCATCCGGGAATCGACCCGGTATTTTTTCTTTTTTATCATATCGACCGCGTGGTTTATCTCAAGCAGCGAGATTTCCGTTAAAAGGCCAAGTCCGCCGAGAAAGACCGCGAGTATCGGGACCCTGGACCCGCTCAAGATGCGAGCCGCCCTAAGAACGGTCCCGTCCCCTCCGAGCGTAATCGCAAATTGCACGCCTTTTAACGGCCGCGTCTCATGAAGCGCGATTATTTTATGGCCCTTAGCCCTAAGATCGGCCATCACTTTTGCTGCGGTGCCGGAAATCAGCTGGTCCTCTTCTTTATAAATTATTCCTATTTTCATTTTATATAAGCTTGAGCATCATAAGCATGCCCACGACAGCAATGATAACAAAAATTACAAAAATAACTACCAGTATTTTAAAAAAGTGATCGCGTTCCTTTTTCGGCAATTCAAAAGAAACTTGATGGATCTCTGAA
>Ga0265296_1001617_pt1 | contig 25290 bp, 19 predicted proteins | sample MunlanPumphouse1_FD_189073 | JGI IMG/M metagenome (GOLD analysis project Ga0265296, IMG submission 189073) | Groundwater microbial communities from a municipal landfill in Southern Ontario, Canada - Pumphouse #1 | ecosystem: Environmental > Aquatic > Deep subsurface > Groundwater | place... | reverse complement strand
AAACCATTTAGAAAGCCGTAAAATGGCAAAAAAAGGCGTTTTTGCTTCGCAAAAAGGCTTTCTTTCCCAAGGCTTTCTTTCTTTAGAAAGAAAGGCTTCTTAACAGGCCCCTTAGGGAAAGGCGGTTTGCTTTTCAAAACCGCGTATATTAAATAGAAGGTTGGACATATTAATTTTGGGTTTCATCACCCCCGAATTCTGTATAACAGGAAGGCAAAAAGGCAAAGGAGGAAAGAAAAAACAGTTTCTAATTTTTCTTTCCTCTTATTTTTAAGCGCAAACAAACAGGCTTGCAGAGCAATTTCCCAACAGCCCCGAGTGCCCTGCAGGGTACGAGGCATCTTAGAAATGCCAAAGCATTTCAGCGCAAACCAGTGGGTTTGCGGTGCAAGAAAAGCAACCGCTTTTCTATGCTTACGATTTCTGAACCTCAAAGGTTCAGAAAAGAAAAGCTATTGCTTTTCTATGTTTTAACAAAAGGCTGGCGAAAAAAGCCTTTTTCCAAAACCGAACAAACCAAAAGGTTTGCGAGGCCCGCAAAGCCCTGCTTTGCTTGGGGCTTGCGAAAAACGCTTCGCGAAAAACGCTTCGAAGGCAAAAAAGGCTTCTTTTCCCAAGGCTTTTCTTTCGCAAAAGAAAAGGCTTCCCAAGGCTTTCTTGCCGAAGGCAATTTCGCAAACCTTTCTTAAAGGTTTTTCTTCAGAAAGAAAGGCTTGCTTAAAAGATATGCTTAAATCCTGCATTGTGGAAGTTACTATAATTGGTGTTTTGCATGGATTTGGGAAAGTATATCAAGAAAAGCGATTCAAGGGGCGGGGACAATTACCCTGTTGAAAGAAAGTGCCTTCAGTGCGGCAGGCTTCTTGACAACAAGGGCGATTACCTTTATTACCAGCGTTTTTGCTCCAAAACCTGCAAGGAACGCTACGTTGGAATGCCATTGGACTGATAAAAGGCAAGACAGGCAAAAAGATATCTGCTGACAGCCAATCATTTACACAACTTTTCCAGCCAACGAAAACAGGCAACAACCAAAAAAAGCAATAATCTACAGCATGCTCACCGCGTGGTGCAAATCCGGGAAGCGGGATTTATTACACATTTGTTTGTATTATACATGGCTTTTTAAATAGATTTGTGTAATAACTATTTCATGGCTTATTTGGCAAAGCAGAAGAAGGGGAAAAACACTTATTACTATTTAGTTGAAGTAATTCAAATAGCAAAAGGCAGAAGAAAGCAGATTAGGCGGTACATTGGCTCGCAGAAACCGTCCGAAACAAAATTGCAGGTGTTAATGGCAAAGTTTGAAGAAGAAGTTGAAAAAGAAAAAATCAGGCTGCACGGGTTTCATTACTTGACTTCTGATGAAATAAAGGAAATTAATGATGTAAACAAAGAATTTTGGCAAAGGTACAAAAGACAGAATAAAACCGTGCAAGAGCAATTTGACCAAAACTTTGTGATGGCATTTGTTTTCAACTCAAATTCAATTGAAGGCAGCACACTAACGCCAAAAGAAGTGGAATTGCTTCTGAAAGAAAATATTGCGCCAAACAAGCCGCTTGAAGACGTGCTTGAAGCAAAGAATGCAGAAAAAACACTAAACTTTGTAAAAGAAGCCAAGGGAGAACTAACAGAAGAATTTTTGCTGAGTGCGCACGAAATTTATTTCAAGGACACAAAGCCCTACATTGCAGGCAAATACAAAACAGCGCAAAACAGGATAACCGGCTCTGCATTTGAGACAACGCCGCCAAAATTCGTGCCAACAGATATTAAATTATACTTTAAAGAGTATGAAAAACTAAAAAAAGAATTGCATCCATTGGAATTGGCTGCTTGGGCACACTGGAAACTGGCAAGAATACACCCCTTCCAAGATGGCAATGGAAGAACAGCAAGAATCATAATGAACTTTATCTTGCATAAAAATGGCTATGCAATGATTGACATAAAAACAAAAGAAAAACAGCAATACTTCAAAGCATTGGAAAAATGCCATTACAACAACAATGCAAGGGCATTGGCAACAAGGCTTGTTAGAAGGTTCAAGAAGCAATACCAAAATGCGCTAAAGAGTGGCGAATAGAATGTTGCAGAGAGTCATTCACCATTCAAGCCTGTGCCCGATTTTTATTCCTTCGCTTTTTCCTGCGGGCATTTCTGCGAAGAATTTGCTTGGCTTTTTTGGCGCATAGCCGAGGGAAAACGGCGGCAGGTTTTTTGTGATGTCCACGACTTTTTTGTTGCGGTCAAGGTAGACAACGTCAATTGGAAAGAAAACGAACAGCATGTGGATTGCCGCGTTCGCTATTGATTCGCGTGGCAGGCAGAAGATTAGCGCATAGTTGAATTTTTTTGCGTCCTCAAACATGAGGCCTTTGAGCTTTTCCCAGGAGGTTTCTGCCAAAATGGTTTTGTTCATTATTTTTTTGCCTGTTGTTTTGTTGAAAAGCATTGGAATCAGCCCAGGGGAAAAAGCGTTTAGTGCTCCTTGAGAAGCTTTAAGGGCGGAATTTTTATTTCTTCAAGAATCTGCCGGGTGCTTCCCGGGGAAACAAGCCTTCCTTCGAGCTTTATTTTTTTGCCGAGCTCGTCAAGCTCTGCCATGCGTTTTTTCAAATCAGCGACTATTTCGGCCATTTTTTCCTTCTTTTTTTCGGAAAGCTCTGTCCCTGCCATAAAAAAAACCGTTAATATTAAGGGTTTTGGGCTTTAAAAATTTGCCTAAGCCTTAAAAGGCGGGCAATTGTTACAATTGTCAAATTTTGGCGCAAAACAGTAATATTTTAAATGAATTCAGCGTTTTAGTTTATTAAAAGGGCAATGCCTTTTCTTTTGGATGCGATGAAATGCTTGAATCTATTGCCTTTATTCCTGATGGGAACAGGCGCTATGCAAGAAAGGCCGGCGTGAACTTTCTTCAGGCTTACCGGCTTGGCACGCAAAAGGCCTGGGATGTAATGCACTGGCTTGAAGATTATGATTCGGTGAAAAGCGGCACGTTTTGGATGCTTTCGCTTGAAAACATGCAGAAAAGGAAAGCGGAGCTTTCATTGCTGTTCAGGATTTTTGACAGGGAGCTTGAAAAGGTAAAAAGTTCCGGTTATTTTGAGCAGAACCAGATTAGGCTCAGGTTTTTTGGAAAGCTTGAGTTGTTGCCGAGAAAGCTGCTTGAAAAGGCAAAATCCGCCGAAGATTTTACGCAGGATTTCAAAAAAAGGACAATCAATTTGGCGCTTGGCTACAGCGGCAGGATGGAAATCGTTGACGCGGCAAAAAGGCTTGCGCTTGACGCGCAAAAAGGCGCAATTGAATTGGAAAAAATCGACGAAAAAAGCTTTTCAAAATATCTTTACGCAGACATCAGGGAGCCGGACCTTGTTATCAGGACAAGCGGTGAACAAAGGACCTCGGGATTTCTGCCGTTCCAAAGCGCCTACAGCGAATTGCACTTCTGCAGGCACTGCTGGCCCGAGTTTTCAAAACAGGACTTGAATGCCGCAATAGAAGACTTTGGCTCAAGGAAAAGGAATTTCGGCAAATAAAAAAAATCCGTGTGAAAGAAAATGAAATGGGAAAGCATTGCCGTCTTGTGCATTATAGCATACCTTGCCATAGCCTTGCCGCTCTACATTTTGAACCAGCAGGCGGTCAAGCAATGCCAGCTGGCATGTGAAGAAGAAGGGTTTGACCTGGTCGTAAGCGCAGCCTCCTGGGGAGAAAAAACGGAATGCAGGTGCTTTGACTCAATAGCAAGGCAGGAAAAGTTTGTCACAATAAGCTGAGGCAAAAAGCCTTTTTTGCTTGAGCAAAAAAGCCTTGGGAAAAAATGCTTCGCAAAGCCTTTTTGTCTCACGACAACATAGAAAAGCAAAAGCTTTTCTTGCCTCGCAAAACCATTGGTTTTGCTAGGAAAGCCTTGGGAAATTTGCTTCGCAAAAAAAAGGCCAAATGCCTGGCAAAAGATAGGTTTGAAGCTTTTTAATAGTATTTGTTTCATAAATCAATAATATAAAGCGTGTTAAATATAGCCTTAAATACAGCCCCGTCGTCTAGTGGCCAAGGATATCAGGCTCTGGCGCATTCAATGCGGAGAGACCTGAGGACAGGAGTTCGAATCTCCCCGGGGCTATAATATTTATCCTGTGACCTGGTATTTTCCCCAAGCCAGCCCATTTTCCGTTTTTTTTTTAGTTTGCTGGCACTATTTTTGTCACGATTTTTGTTACAATTGTTGCCGTTGCCAGGAATGCCACTGTGGCTGACAGCAGAATTGCCCAATGAATCGGCTCGGTAAGCGGAATTACGTTGAAAAAGCTTCCAAGCGGCGTGAACAGCAATATTGCCTGCAATGCAAGGGAAAAGATTACCGCAAAAATGAGCCATTTGTTTTTCATGAAGCCCAGCTTTTCCTGGTTTCTCACAACCGCAATCATGGTCATTTCAAGCAGGACAAAGCCGGTAAATAGCATTGTTTGGGCAAGGCCTATGCCTGCCAATAGCAGGCCTGCATAAAACAGGCCAATCAAAAAAATTGTTTTCACAGTGCCAACGCTTGCAATCAATGATATTGTGCGCTTGCTTATCACGCCCTCGCCTTTTTTCTTCGGCTTTCGCCGCATTATTCCCTGGTTGCTTGGGTCTACGCCAAGCGCAAGGGCAGGCGGGCCGTCGGTAAGCAGGTTTATCCAGAGAATCTGGGTTGGCGCAAGCGCGGCAAATCCTGCAAATGAAAGCAGGAACACCACCATTACTTCGGCCACATTGCAGGTAAGCAGGTAATTGACAAATTTGCGAATGTTGTCAAAAATCGTGCGCCCCTCTTTTACCGCTTCTTTTATCGTGCTGAAATTGTCATCCAAAAGTATTATGTCCGATGCCTCACGGGCAACATCGGTTCCCCTCAGGCCCATGGAAACGCCGACATCGGCTGCGTGCAGGGCAGGCGCATCATTGACGCCGTCGCCTGTCATTGCCACAACATGGCCGTTTACCTGAAGCGCTTTGAGCACGCGAAGCTTTGCGTCAGGCGAAACCCTTGCAAATACCCCTGTTTCTTCAACCGCAATGCAAAGCTGCTCATCTGTTATGGCATGCAATTCGGTTCCGTCCAAGGCTTTTCCTTTTATGCCAAGCTCTTCAGCAATGGCCTTTGCCGTTACAACATTGTCGCCTGTAACCATCACCACGCGAATGCCCGCGCTTTCGCATTCGGCAATGCTTTGCTTTACTTCCCTGCGCGGCGGGTCAATCATTGCCTGCAGGCCGAGAAAAACAAGGCCGTTCTCAATGCCTTTTTTGCCCATGCCATTGGCAGTTTCTTTGTATGCAAAGCCAAGCACCCTAAGCGCCTTTGAGGCAAACTGGGCATTTTTTTCAAGCGTTTCCTCAATGTCCTTTTTTTTCAGTTCCTTTTCTTTTCCCGCAACCAATATTTTGGAGCAATGCCCGAGCACTGCTTCAGGCGCGCCTTTCATGAAAACCAGTGCCTGCCCGCCGCCGGCATCATGCACGGTAACCATTCTCTTTGTTTCCGATTCAAACGGAATTTCGTCTACGCGCGGCAGCTCGCTGTTCAGCCTTTTTTCGTCCAAGCCGGCTTTCCTCGCGCTCACAAGAAACGCTATTTCTGTCGGGTCGCCGACAAAAATCGGCTTGTTTTGCTCGTTAAGCGAAATGCTGGCGTCGTTGCAAAGCGCGCCTGCCTTCAACAGCAATTCAATTTCTTTTGCAGGAACCAGGCTTTTGCCAAGCAGGAAGCTTCCTTCAGGGTCATATCCTGTTCCAGTGACATCAATTGTTTTGCCATTGCTGAAAATTTTGGTTACGGTCATGCGATTTTCAGTGAGCGTGGCTGTCTTATCAGTGCAAATTACATCGACGGTGCCAAGGCCTTCAACAGAAGCAAGTTTTCTCACAAGCGCGTTCTTTTTTGCCATGTGCCTTGTGCCAAGGCCAAGGCTCCATGTTACAACTGCTGGCAAGCCCACGGGAATTGCGGCTACTGCAAGGCTGATTGCCGTGAGGAAAACCACCATTAGCCGGTGGCCAAGGCTTCCTTCCAAATCAACCAGCAGGAGCTGGTTTGCGGCAACAATGGCAATAATTATTATAACAAGAAAGCCGATTTTTTTTCCAAGCTTGTTTATTTCTTTTTGGAAAGGGGTTGCCTTTTGTGTTGGCGCCTGCAAAGTTTCAGCAATCTTCCCAACCTCGGTCCTCAGGCCTGTTTCCGTTACAACCGCCATTCCTGTCCCGCTTGTCACAACCGAATTTTTGAAAACCGTGTTTATCTGCTCGGCAAGGCTTGTCTGCGATGGCAGAATGTCTGTGCGCTTTGAAACAGGAACGCTTTCTCCTGTCAAAAGCGATTCGTCAAGGTGCAGATTCCTTGCCAGGAAAACGCGGGCATCTGCAGGGACCTTTTCGCCTGCCTCAAGGAAAATCACGTCGCCTGGCACAAGCTCTTTTGCGCCAATAACCTGCTTTTGGCCTGAGCGCAGCACGGTTGCCTTTTCAGGGCTCATTTTTTTCAATGCCTCAAGGCTTTTTTCTGCCTTGAATTCCTGGAAAAACCCGAAAATGCCGTTTGCAAGCACAATTATGAAAATTAGCTCGGCATTCACAAGGTTTTCCTCATAGCCCGGAAAAAAGCTCACGGCAAGCGAAACAAGCGCGGCTGCAATAAGCACAAGGATGAGAAAGCCCCTGAATTGCGCAAGGAAAATCCTCAAAGGCGAAATCTTTTTCTCAAGGGAAATTTCATTCGGGCCATATTCCATCAGCCTTTGCCTTGCCTGCCCAAAAGAAAGGCCCTGCTCTCCGGACTCAAGCTGCCTGAAAACATCCTCATGACCAAGGCTGTGCCAAAGCAAAACAAAACACCCTTTAATTAAAGAAATAAAATAACAAGGCATTTCGGTCTATTAAAGGTTTTGGTCAAAGCCGTCACGTCCGGCAAGCCTTTTGCCTGTTGGCAAAAGCCTTGGGAAAAAACGCCTTCGGCTGGTACGGAGCCAATTCAGCTTGGGCTGAATATAGAAAAGCCATTGCTTTTCTTACCTCGTACCCTGCAGGGCACTCGGTTGACTTGGCTCGCTTCGGCTCGCCACGAAAGCCGTCACGTCCGGCTGGTCAGAGCAAGAAGCCTATTGCTTTCAGCAATAGGCTGGCTTCGCCAAGCAAAAACATTGCCAGCAAGGCAATCCACGGCATTAAAGGCTTTGACATTTTGCAGGGGACAAAAAAAACGAAGCAAAAAGGCTTTGCGCGAAGCGCAATTTTTCCCAAGGCTTTTTCTGAACCTATAAGGTTCAGAAACCGTAAGAGATGCTAAAGCATCTCTAAGGTTTCACCCAAGTGAAAAAGGCTTAGCGCCAACAGGCACAAATTTCCCAAAGCTTGCCGTTAGGCCTTTTTCGCAAACCTTTTTCCAAAAGGTTTTTCTGGAAAGAAAAAGGTTTATATATCAGAAAGATGTTTGTATTAGCTAAGTTTTCCTTGGGGGAAAACGTTCAAATCCACAATTAGGAGGCTCGGTTATCCATGAATAGTTTGTTTAAGTATCTTATTCTTTCAACGCTAATTCTGTTTCTTTTTTCAACCGCATCGGCGAACTTTGTCTTTACAGGGCTGAAGGCAACAGACATGAATGTTTGGGACGCAAACGGCGCTCGGCACGCAAACGCCGGAGAAGACTTTAACGTAATCATCCCAAACGCAAACACAACTGCAGACGTGAACAGCGACAGCAACTACCTTGTTGCCCTAAGTTACCGCGGGACATATGTTGATTTGAATGTAGTATCATTGGCTAACAGTTGGAATGACGCAGCACAAGTGGCTACAGCGAGCGACAACTCAAGCGGATTTATCGATGCAAACACTGCAAAAAGGACATTAACTGGAACTGGCCCATGCGCATCTGGTGGGGACTATAACGTGATAATTCTTGATGCCAGAAGTGACTTGAACACATTCGATGTTACTGTTAGAATGCCAACCACAGGCACTATAACCACACTTAAGGGCAAAGAGGTCCAAGTAGAATTGTGGAAGATAGTGGCAACAGGAGCAACCACTGTACAATGCCTTGCAAAAGTCGCTGACGCTAACTTCATAATCGGGCCGGCAATACTAATCAGGCCGATTGCAGGAGTCCAGCCTGGTTCTCCTGGTATTGGCGGAATTGACCAGAACATTACAATTTTGGGCTATGGCTTTGCCCCTGACGCAAATGTAATGATCAGGTACCGGGATGCAAATGGCGTAAGAACAAAAGACCTTAACGTTTGGGACATGAACTATGCGAATAATCCATACAAGTTCGTAAACCCAAAAACCGGCACATACGATGCTGATGTAAACGTGGCAGACAAAATCTGGTCGGGCGCAACAATTGTTGGCAAGGGCAGCCCCACAAATCCGGGTTCGCAGCTTGCGCTTGCCATCCAGCCTGACCGCAACGGCTACTTTGATGTGAATGTTGCAATACCGCCAGTGCCAAGCACATCCTTGGCTGGCCCGGGCGGAGCGCCAGACAACAACTTCAGCGCATACAATAACGTTGGCGATGACGCAAACGCAATGGTTGTGATAACACCCGGCATAACAATGGGCACAGACGAAAATGTTACGGTTGGAATATGCAGCATAAGCGGCACTTCCAGCAACAGGACTGATGCCAACTGTACTGCATCTGGCGGAACATTCAGCAGGGTTTCTGTTGAAACCGCAATGAGAAACAACTGGATTACAAACATGCAAGCGGTGAAAGGCTTCCAGGTGCAAATGTGCGATGGAAGCTGCGCTTCAGGCGCACAACTATTGGTGCAGGTTGCATTCAACAGCGACATGAACATGTCAAAAGGGCCGCAGAGAAACTATGACAGGGATATGACTGCAGCACGGGGAAAAGCCAGCATGGACACAGACCAGATGCCAGAATTCGCAATGGATGCGAACATTACAATATACAGTATCAAGGTGCCAAGCAGCCAAATGCCGATTCTTGCAAGGAACGGCCTGGTTTGCCCAACATCGATGTGCAAGAACAGGGACGGCAGCACGCTGTCAGAGAGCTATGTTGACGCGGTCACAGGAGTGCCGACATGGCAATATAATGCCACTGCTGGAGACGGAAACCTCAACTTCAGAGTAATGACGTTCTCAACCTACGAAGCTGGCACACTAAGCGTTGAAGTGCTGACGCCTGCACCAGGCGCAAAAATCAGGACACCAAGGCATGGCGCGGACGCAAACTACACGTTCAGCTTCCAGTTCAAGGACACGAACACGCTTGATAGCAGCGGGCAGCATATTGGCAACAATGCAATGCAGGCAATAATATATTTCTCAAACACAGGGGGTGCAAAAACAGGCGTAATAATCGATGATGTGAACATTTTTGACAACCTGTTTGTAAGGTGCAACGGTTACGGTGTAATAACAGCGGATACAAACCTGGCTGAATGGAGAACATGCTACTTTGACATGAACAGGAGCGACCTCAATAGGCTTGTCGGGGAGTATGTGATTGACGTCAACATAATGACCCCGTTTGGCAGGAATATGGGAATCACCAGCGGCACGGTAATAGGCTACACCGACGGCAATGTGTTCTTTAACCCGCCGCTGATTGAAATAACTGATGTTAACCTCAATGCGGTAAGCCATTTCCAGATAAACGCGTACAGCAATACGCTAAAATACAGCCAAGGCGCCCTTGACATAAATTATGTCATAGACTTCAACATGTACCTGCCGGACTGGAACATAGACCAGAACTTCACATTGGGCGACTACAACATCCATTTCTATCTCAGCGGAACAAGGGGCGCACTGACAAACGACCTCAATATATCAACCGCAAACCTGGACCAGAACTTCAAAGCAGTGGCTGACCAGTTGGTATGGGCTGCATCAGGCCCTGGCAATGCGGCACCATTCAAAATGTCATGCATTGCCCCTCCAGCGAATGCGCGATACCTTGACTTTGACTGCAACGCGCAGTTTGACACTAACAAGGTAATAGAAGGAATGTACTACCTGGATGTAAGGTTAATGAATAACAAGTCAAGGACTGTCTTAAACAGTAACCAGGGCGGCGCAGGCGTGGCAAAAACCCTTGATGTAAACGAGCTCTGGGACATAAACAGCAGCACGCTGAGCTTTACGGTAAACGACAACAATGTTCCGAGGGCAAGGTTTAGCAGCAGTTATGGCAGCCATGAGCAGACAGTAAATGCGAGCACATATGACCTTGTGCTATACTGTGATGACAACACATCAGGGGCATACCAATACATGTTCAGGGAGACCGAAGTAACCTCAGTATGGACAAACAACGGCACAAATGACACCCTGCGACTCACAGTGCCTACCGCAGAGCAAAAAATAAAGACATTCCAAGGAGGCTGCCTTGATTATGCGGGAAATATAAGCGACATCAACTCAACAACAATTATAACCTTCAGGCCGCCTGGAACTAAAGGCGTGACCCCAAGCGGACCAGGTGGTGGAGACGGCGGAGGTGGAGGAGCGCCTGGGCCTGTGACAGAGGGAACTGAAACAATTGTCTTAGTGGAAACCCAGGGAACCCCAACAGCAACAGCGGTTGAATCAGTGCTAACTGACGCAGGGTTCACTGCCCAGGAGATTGCCACGGCAACGCAGTTTGCCACAAGCATGGCAATAGACCAAAGAGTCGGGGTTGACAAGATAACGGCTGCAACAGGCGCGACATACAGCACTTTGGTTTCAATAAAGGTAACCAACCACTCAAACAAGAAGTGGGAGAACGTCAAGGTTATTGCCGAGATTCCAAAGGCACTGGCTACAGACGCATCACACGTGAAAAGCTCTTTCGCAATGAAAGTGCTCAAAGCGGACCCGATAATAGAATTCACCGTGCCTGAAATCCAGGTCGGACAGACCGTAAGCATAATATACAGCGTGGCCAAGAACATTTCGGATATCACGGCAAGGGCAATACCAATCGGCATGGTCATAGGATACGATGAAGTTGCACCATGCGAAAACGTGGTATGCGAAAGCGATGCATGTAGCACAGGAACATGCAACAGCGCAACAGGCAACTGTGATTATGCATACAAGGCAGATGAAACTGCCTGCGGAAACAGCAAAGAGTGCAAGGCCGGGACATGCATTGAAAAGGCAACACCGCCCGCACCACCAGTTAAGCCAACTGCACCTGACTACACAATGCCAATAGTAGCGGTTGTTATCATAATATTGGTAATAGCCGGTGCAGCATTCTACGCTAAAAAAGGAAAAAAGAAAAAAGGGCTATAAACCTTTTTCTCTTTTTTTCCCTCTTTCTTCTTTTTTTCTATTTTTCCTTAGCCTTGTGGCTTTGAGGACGGCAAGACCTTTATCTTTTTTCAACAGAAGAAAGGCTTTTGCTGACAACAGGCAAAAAGGCTTTGCAGTGCAACAGCACGGCTTCTTTTCCCAAGGCTTTTCTTTCGCAAAAGAAAAGGCTTGCTTGACGGCGATTGCCGAAAACCTAAAAGGGTTTAAATGTCTGTTTCTGGCAAGCTTTTTTTGGGAAAGAAGGCATGGCTGAATTTGATGAAGAGAACGCGTCCAAAGAAGCGGTAGGCGGAAGGGATAGCGGCGGTGTTGCCGGTGGGCTTGATGGCGGCGGTGATGATGGAGTGGCAGGCCTTGGCTGGAATGTTTTGGCTTCGGGAGAACAGGATGGGAAATTGCTTAATGATGAAAAAAATGGCAATGCTTCTTTTTCTATTGTTGAGGCAGTGGGCGGGAGGAAATGCTATTGGCTTAATGTTTTTCCTGCGTTCACCAGGCAGGAGGAAAGGCTTTTGGCTTCTGTTGAGAGCCTTTTTCAGAAGAGAGGGGCATGTCATTCAGGCCCGGCAGAATTGAGGGCTTTTTTCAGGGAGTATTGCCTGCAGAATCTTGTAATGCTTGATGCAAGGCAGGTTTGTTATCTGGGTTTGGCGCTTGAAAGGCAGGTTTTTGGCTTTGGGCCCCTGGATTTTTTTCTTGGGGACGAGGAGTTGGAGGAGATTGCGGTTGTGGGAATTGGAAGGGAAAAGCCCGTGTTTGTTTTTCATTGCAGGCATGGCTGGCTTGCCACAAATGTTTTCTTTTCAGGCGAGGGTGCTGTGAAAGACCTTGTGAACAAGATGGCAAGGCCTGTGGGAAGAAGGCTTTCAATGAACAGCCCTGTTGTGAACGCCACTTTGCCTGATGGGAACAGGCTTAGTGCGGCAATAAGCCCTGTTTCTTTTTCAGGGCCAAGCCTTACCTTGAGGAAATTCAGGAAAGAGCCTTTTACGCCTGTGCAGCTTTTGGAGAACTGCACTTTTAGCTCCGAGCTCATGGCTTTTTTGTGGATTGCAATGCAGTGCGATTGCTCTGTGCTGATTGCAGGGAACACCGGTTCGGGAAAGACAAGCAGCCTTAATGCCTTGCTTTCTTTTGTGCCTGCGGACGAAAGGCTCGTGGTTGTTGAGGAGACTCCGGAGATAAGGGTGCAGCATTGCCATTTTGTGAAGCTTAATGTTGTGAAAGAGCAGGGTGTTGGAATGCAGAGCCTTATTGTTGAAAGCCTGAGGATGCGGCCTGACAGGATTGTTGTGGGTGAGGTGAGGAGCAGGGAGGAGGTTTCGGCTTTTATTGACACTTTGCTTGCAGGGCAGGGCAAGGGAAGCTATGCCACGTTTCACGGGCAGAGCGCAAGGGAGACCATTGGGAGGATGCGCTCTTTGGGTGCCCTTGAGGTTGACCTTGCTGCAATAGACCTTGTTGTTGTGCAAAGGCGCTGGAATGCAATGGGCAGTGGGAATGGAAACAGGGAGATGCGGCGTGTTGTTGAGGTTGCCGAGCTTGGCGAGAGAAAAGGCTGCCTTGAATGCAATGTTTTGTTCAGGCATGATTATGCCAGGGGCTGCCTTGGAAGGGAAGGCGAGAGCACAAAGGTTTTTGAAAAGGCAAGGCAAAGCTTTTCCTTTGACAGGGCGGGCTTTAACAGGGAGCTGAAGAAAAGGGCGCTGTTTTTGGAGGAAATGAAGGGCAGCGGCATTGGAATGGGCGAGTTTTTCAGGAAGGTGAACGGCTTTTGATTATTTTAGGGGAGAAAAAATGCGGATAAGGCAAAGGGGAAAAATGGTGCGCATGACTTTTGGCAAAATGAAAATTGGCAATGAGGCTGTGAGGCAGGCCGCTGTTTGCTCCATTGCCTGCTGGCTTGTGTCAGGCATTCTTCTTGAAAGCCTTGCGCTTGGAGTTGCAATCGCATTGCTGTGCTTTTTCCTCTTCCTTGCCCTGCTTCTGTATTATCCAAAGGCCAGGAGCAGGAATTATGCGGCAATGATTGAGGCTGGCATTCCTTTTTCGCTGATGGATATTGCTGTGGAGCTGAACCTCGGCGTGCCTTTCCACAGGGCAATAGAGCATGCCATGCAGGGAAAGGGCTGTTGTGCCAGGGAGTTTGAAATTGTGGCAATGGAGGTGAAGGAGCAGGGGGCAAGCATGCAGGATGCCTTGAGGCATTTCTCGGAGAGGATTGACAGCAGGCTGGTGAAGCGTTCGGTGATGCAGCTTGCCGCTGCCTTTGAGCAGGGCGGCAAAAGAAGCGGCGAGCCTGTGAAAAGGATTGCAATGGAGATTCTCACAAGGCAAAGGATTGAAAGCAAGCTGTTTTCAGGCAAGCTTGTGGTGTTCAGCCTTTTGTTCATAGCTGTTTCGGCAATAGTGCCTGCATTGTTCCAGAGCTTTTCCCTGGTGGGAAGCGCAATACTCCACATGAGCTTCACCGCAACGCAGCTTTTTCTCATCATTGCGGTCGGCTTTCCCCTGCTTGATATTGCGGTGCTTCTTTACATCAGGGCAAAGACGCCTTTTTTTCTCAGGGGGCACCAGTGAATGGAATACATATCGGATATGATTGGCTATTTCCTAGGCAGGCGCTCCATTGAAAATTTCAGGGAAACGCTTGAAATGAACGGCGTAAGCCCGCAGTTCTTTGCCACAGTTTCAATTCTTGCGGGCTTTGCGCTCAGCATTGCATCAATAGTTGCAGGGTTCATGCTAAAGCTCGATATCTTATACATAACAATTGCCGCTTTTGCCTGCTTTGCCGCCCCGGCATTGTTCCATTACTTTCTCCAGCTTTACATTTTTGAATTCAGGAAGAGGAAAAAGGAAACGCTTGTTCCGGATGCCCTGCTGCAGGCAAGCGTTTTCCCAAAGGGCACGGAAATAACGAGAATACTTGAATACCTTTCAAGGGAGGACTTCGGGCTTTTGGGAGAAGAGTTTGCAAAGGCCCTTTCCTCAATTGAAAAGGGCGCGCCTGTGGGAAAGGCGCTGGGAGAAATGGCGGAAAGGAACAAGAGCCAGGTGATTGACAGGGCGGTTTCCCTTCTGCTGCAGGGCTATGAGACAGGCGCTGACATGGAGGACATTTTCAGGGAGGCGGCCTCTGACCTCCTTGAAACAAACGCAATCCTCATGGAGCGCAATGCCTCTCTTGTCATTGAAAAATACACGCTGCTGTTTGCCGGCGGCCTCATTGTTCCCGCCACCCTCGGCCTCATTGCAGGCCTGATTTCAGGATTTGACCTTGATGCCTTTGCTTTGCTTGGCATTGGCGCAAGCGCGGAAGCCAAGGAGGCTACTCTTGGCGCAGTTTTGCTTGCAAACAAGGTTTACATTGCGGAGTATGCGCTGATTGCGTCTTTTTTCATCGCAAGCCAGGAAGGCAATGCAAAAAAGGCGATTGTTTACGCCTCGTTCCTGCTCCCGTGCTCGCTGCTGACATATTTTCTTGCAAGCGGATAAAATTTGTTTTTAGGCGGTCAACCCGCCAGCAGTAGCACTGCGGCAATGAGCACAGGGAAGTGCAGGAAGTAAATTATGAGGCTGTGCCTGCCTATGAGAGAAATCGCACTTATCCCAGGGTTGAATGAAAGGTCGGGCAATGGAAAAGACCTTTTTCCATTGGGGTAGAGCTCGTTGCCTGCAAATATGCCGAGGAGCACAAGGCCAAACCAGGGCAGAAGGGGGAAATAATCAAGGCTTTGGACCAAGGCTGGCTTGAGGCCAAGCCACAGGAACCACGGCGTTTGCACTGAAATGCCCCACAGGAAAATGCCCGTTATTATGAACAGCCATCCGAGGAAAAAGTTTGCGCCCTTCCAGCGCAGGAAGGGGAATGCAAGGATTATCGAAAGGCCGATGCAGTGCAAAACCCCGAAGAAAATCGCGTACTGGGGGAATGAAAGGAATGAAATCAGCGTGATTGCCATGCCGAGCGAAAAAATCCGGAGGCCCCTGAAAAGGTATTTTGCAAACAAGGCAAAGCCCCGCAGTTTTTTCACAGCCCTGTTGTAGCTTAAAGTCAAGGAAAGGCCGACGAGGAAAACAAAGGCAACCGAGGCAAAGCGGCCCATGAGAAAGAAAAGCCCTGAACCGATTGCAAAAGAATAGCCTGCGAGAAAGTCCAGCGCAAAGAGCGCGTGGAATGCAATCATTGCCATTACCGCAACGCCCCTTAAGGCGTCAACCTCGAAAAAACGCTGCATTTCATATAAAGGGGGTGGCGCGGTATATAATTGTTTTACCCTGGGAAAAAGCAGGCCTGTATGCAGTGAACTTTGAAAGACAGTAACCCTTATTAATCACTTAATTCTTCTTATTCTTAAAAGGTGTTTTTGTTTTGATTAGCAGGCCGCTTGCCACGTTTGTTGAAAAAAAGCCCATTGACATTTCAGGCTACACGCTCATCGAGGGCTTTCCTGGAATGGGGCTTGTGGGGACAATTGCCACAAAGTACCTGAGCGAAAAGCTTGACTGCAAGGAAGCAGGGTTTATAATTTCCGAAACTTTCCTGCCGATAATAAGGGTGCACAACGGCATTCCAATCCACCCAAGCAGGATTTACGTGAGCGACAAGCACAAAATCGTGCTTCTTGTGTCAGAACAGGTTGTGCCACAGGCCTTTACCGACAGGATGAGCAAGGCAATTGCCGACTGGATACAAAAAAAGAAAATAAAGCGCGTGATTTCTTTGAGCGGAATAAGGGCAATGCCGCAAACCGAGGGCAAGGCGACTGTTTATGGCATTGCCTCGGACGAAGCAAGCAAAAAAATGCTTCTGCAGTACAATGTGGAAATAATAAAAGAAGGCATTACAAGCGGAATAACAGCATTGATGATGCTTGAATTCAAGGACAGGACCATGGAGGCATTCAGCCTGCTTGGCAATGTGCAGATTGCCGCCGATTACAAGGCAAGCGCAGCCCTGATTGAAAAGCTCAATGAAATGTTCTCGTTAAACATTGACACGGCTCCTTTGAAGAAAGAGGCTAGGGAAACCGAAAAGGCGCTTGTTGAACACCTGAAGCAGCTCAGGGAAGTCAGCAGCGAAACCAAAAAATTAGAGCCGGACATGAGCATGCCAATGTACACGTGAAGCCTTTCTTTAGAAAAGAAAGCCTTGGGAAAGAAAGAAGCCTTTTTTTGCTTGTTTTTTTCCCTCGGGGAAAGCATTAAAAATCCGGAAAGCGCAGTCTATTTGCAGGAGCGGAAAAAATGCATCATACAAGGGAACAAAGAAGGAAAAGAAGGGCTGTTCAAAGGCCTGTGCCGGGGCCGGAAAGGCTGTTCTATAATTTTGAGGAAATTGGGGCGCGCCTGCAGGCAAGCGTTGAAAAAAGGATTAAGGCAGAAGGAATTAGGTTTGAGCCAAAAGAGCCAAAGTTTGCTTCCAGATTGGGCGGCGTTGCAAAAAATGTTGTGCATCCATTTCGTAACATTGGTGGAAAGAACACAAGGAACTTTAAAAACCAAAATTGGCTCCCTATTCGCCCGTTAAAGCTTGCGGGTGAAATGGGGGCGGATGTAGTGTTTTCGACAAGGAGTGCGGGAGCATTCAAATTTTGGAAGGAGAGAAAGAATCACAAAAAAGCCCTGGTGCTGAATGAGAGGTTTGAGCCACGCGTCACGCAGATGACTGAAGAGTTTATGGCAGAGGCAAATGCCGCTTTGGCCGAGTTGCAGAATGCTGTGCGCGAGGGAAGGATTACCAGGGAAAACAGGAATTTTTATTTTGAAAAGTATGAAAAGGCTGTGCACGAAGCCGAAATAAAGTACCAGCAGAACGTAAGCCAGTTGCTTGGCGATTACATGAAGGAATGGAATGGCTGGAGGAAGACTGCCTGAGGCAGTAAGAGCTTTGTACCCAAGGCTTGAGATTGAAACCCTGCTTCCTTTCCCTGAGGCTGAATTCTTGCTGCTTCAGGGCCTTGAAATTGAAACCCTGTTTCCTTCCTTTAGGCTGAATTTTTTTCTCAGGCTGCATGGGGCAATAAGCTCTATTTCGCCTTTCGGGTGGGCTGTCCTCTCAGGGAAGATTATTGCGGCCTGCTGCTTTTCCCCTGCGAGAACCTTGAATGCGATGATTTTGCCAAAGCTCCTTTCATCTGTTTCAAAGCCCATTATTTCAAAAGGTTGCAGGCCTGAAAGGAAGCCTGCAAGCTCTGCCTGGTCCACGGCAAGGTTCAATGTCCCAAAAAATGGCCTGAAACCCAAAACTTTCTTGAATTGCTTCAGGTAGGAAGGCCTGCTTATGTAATAGCGGCCCTCGCCAAGGCCGTTTTTTACCGTGCCATAGAAGAGCACGGGCTTTTTTGGCGCCTGAAAAATGCCCTGCAGGGCGAGGAACTGCGAGCGCAAAAGCTCAATGCCCTGCTTTGCAAGTGAAACCGTGCAGCCGCTTGGCTCTGCCTTAAGTGAAATCAGTTCATAATCCCTCAGTTCCCTCAGTTTTCTTGAAACGGTTTGCTGGCTCATGCCCAAAAGCCTTGAGAGCCTTGCGGTTGAGGTTTTGAGGCTGCCGTGCAGGCCTGATTGTTCCGCAAGAAACAGCAAAAGCCGCTGGTCTTTTTCCAAAATGGCATATCACCGCTTGAAACGCCTTTCAATGCCTGCCCTTGCAATGCAGATTGCGCCGACAAGCGAGAGCACAAACAGCAGCATTGCCGCCGGGTCTGTTGGAATGCTCGGCAGGTTGAAGGGGTTTTCTGCCGTGCCGCCGACCTGCACATTCATTGTGTTGCTGCCTGGAATCGTGCTTGTGCTGCTGTCGTCCCTGTGCCTTGTGTCAAAGCCCTGTGTCTTGAAGGCCTCAAGCAATGGCAGCAACTGTGCGTTGTAAGGGTTCCAGGTTTCGGTTTGAGGGTCGTACCAGAAAGCGCCGTTGGGGCCCCTGGCCATCGTAAGGGTTTCCGGTGCCATGTCGTTGTATGAGACTGTTGGAACCCCGTTGTCTGCGGAAAAATCAAGAGTGTGCTCCTTGCCGTCCTCTGTCGTGAATTTCACGCCTGTCGGGGTCTGCTGCAGCCCGCCTACTATTGCCTGGTCATACACCTCACCGGTTTTTTTGTCTATTATTGAAACCCGGTCCTGGCAGCAGCCGGAATCGGCAGCATTGCAGGTTGCGCTTGTTTTTTCGCTGTAGAACATGAAGCGGTGCCTGTCAGTGTCAAAAATCTGGAATGGCCCCATTTTTTCCATGGATGTGTTAAAGTTCTCAACCCTTTGGGTTATTGCGCTTTTGTCCCCTGCATCAAGGTTTGGAATTGCCTCGAGGTTTATTGCGGGCTCAGGGCAGCCTGTTTCGGCGTTTGTGATGCCGGCCAATGTTGCCTTCAGGCCCTTGACGTCGCTTGGCTTGAGTATGCTTTGCTCGTTTGTCCTTAGCCATATGAGCAGCTGTGCCGGCGTTGAAGTTGTTGCCGGCTTGTAAAGTATTACGCCGTTCTTGAACTGCACTGACATGAATTTGCCGACTCCTATTTGGCGGCTGTTCAAAAGGGTTGTGTTCATGTCACTCATTACCAGGGCCCTTGCGTTTTCGCCGTAGGCAATTTCCCTCGGCGAACCGTTTGCAATGATTGATTTTTCGGCTGCGCTTGCGGTAATGCTCGGGTAAGAATCTGTAACGATTGCTTCCAATGGGCCGAATGCGTCCGTCAGGTTTTGCGTGGCCAGCGGAACACCGGTCTGCTCTTCAACGTTCTGCTTTATGCATGCAAGCGTGTCCTGGTCCAGAACCATGAAGTTGCCTTTCCAATCCATTTCAAACAGCCCAAAGGCAGGCCCTGTTGGCAGTGTGATGCGGCCAATCCTCTGGGGAATTGCCTCAGCCGGAATGCGGCCATCAGGCCCGGAAAGGCTCACAATGTCCTTGCTTGTGACAACCGTTTCAGCAGGCTTTCCTTCCTTTTGCACGGAAATGGTGCCTGCTTCCTTGTCAACTTTTACCGCAACTTTCTTGGCACTGTCTTCAAGCAGTGACTTGCTTTGGCTGTCATAAACGGCCGGTGAAGTGTTTCCCTTGAACCAGAAGAAAAACAGTTTTTTAAAGAATGCAACGCCCTGGGATTCGCCCTTTGTCTGCACGTCAATCTGGAGCAATGCCTTTGCCTGTGCCTTGTCGCTCAGCGCCTGCGCCTCCCCAGTAATCTTTTCCTTTGCCATGTCAAATATGTTCTGCGTTTCCTTGGTTTCCTCCAAGGGCCTTGTGTACTGGGGCCTGTTGTCCTTGTTGCCTGTGTATTGTGCCGGCGTGTATGCCTGGCCCTGCTCGTCCTTTGGCGGCTTGTCATTGCCAGTTGAAATTGCAGGTACCTGCGTTTGCTTGGTTCCCTTGACAATGTCGTTAATGCTTTGAATTATGCCGCCGGCATTCTTGCTTGCGGCTTGGTTCGGCGTTTCGGTGCCCTTTGCTTTTGGATTGTATGCCGCAAACATGTGGACAAAGTAGCCGTCTATGTCGTCAACACAGCCCTGCAGTTTTGGGGCTATGAGGGTTTGCTGGAGCACTGAGCCAATCAGGCCGCTCCAGAAGAACACGAAGTAGCCTGCGCTTTCGCCGAATGCAAGTATTGCGGCTACCCTCTGCGGGTCCTTTCCAAGGAAGCCCATGCCGAGGTCTTTCACCGCGTCAGCGCATGTTTCGTTGTTTTTCTGCGCTTCAATAAGGTCAATCGGCGCAGCTTCCTGGCCTGTTTTTTGCACGACTTCCCCGGTTATGTCTGTGTGATGCCCGAATGCTATTAGTGTTGTGCCGTCCTGTTTTGTGCTATCGTTGAGGATGTCTTCCACGAAATATGATTTCATGTCCTGGTTTGCATTAAATGAAATAACGGCCTGGCCCCTTCCCTTGTCATTGAGTTCCGCAAGCGCTTCCTGCGAGGTAACTATGGGAACGAGCGCGGTGCCGCAGGTGGCGCAGTCATTCCTTGTTGAGGTGAAGTATGCCACGTTTTCAACTGTTCTGCGCCAGCCGCTCATCGGCGTTGTAATCTGCTTGTAGGCGTTGTCAACAGGGTTGAATTTTTCGCTCACATAATTCAGGACCATTTTCCAGGGCAGCTTGTCAAGGACCTGCACGAAGATTTCGCCTTCGTCGCTTCCGGCCTGCGCAAAAATGTCAATGAATGCATCATCAAATATTTTTTCGTCGTCCACGTAAAGCGTTACGCTTTTCCAGGTGTCTGGCAATTGGAATGCGGAAATGGCCTCAAATCCAAACCCCCTTTTGCCTTCCCAATAAAGGTAGGGCATGAGCGTCCATTTTGCCGCGCCGCCGACCGTGCCAAGGTAATTTTTCAGCACGTCCTGGTCCTGCATGAATGCCTTGTCAAGCATGTTGTAGTAGCGCCTGCTCTGGCCCGCAAAGTTTTTTTCAATCAGGGTATTGTACAGCCTGTCAATGTTATCCGGCATTGTGCCTGTAAGCCTGTTTGCCCTGATGCTTGTGAGCCTTTTTGCGTAAAGCTCAGGCGTTTCAAGGTGGTCAAGCTCCCAGTTTGCCTTGTATATTTTGACTTTTCCCGTGGGAGACTCTTTTGCAATGTAGTTGACTGTTACGTCGTCTATGTGAATCATTTCGCCTTTTTCCGTCATTGCGGCTTTCTGCGTGTACCTTGAAAAGTTTTTGGTCAGGTCTTCAACAGGAACCTCTTCTATGAATTCGCCTTTTGGCGAAACCTTGTAGATTTCAAGAAAGCCGCCCTGCGTGGTCAAAGGGAAGTCTGATGCAGCCCAGCCATTGACAGGGTCTTTTGCAAATGCAAACTGGACCTGGGCCATGGCCTTGCTGTCGCCCACAGTTGTGTGGAATACATCAGTGCCCTTGAATCTTATGGCCTTGTCATACAGGCCTGCGCTTTCTTCTTTCAGCCACAATTCCGTTGCGTCAAAGCGCAGCCACGTGCCGTCTGCTGCAAGCATTAGCCTTGCCTGCGTGCTACCCTGGTCCAGCAAGGCTGCTTTTGCCTGCGGGCTGGCTTCGCCGAACTGCTTCACTGCCTGCTTGTAGTTGTTTGCCGCATTGACCGCAATCGCCTTGTTTGTGTGCGCGTATGCCCTAAGGTCCTCTATCTGGTTGAAGAATTCGCCCCTTTGTACCGGGTCTGTCATTTCATCAAGGTAGCCGCCAGGCTTTGTCCACTCGTTCATGTTTTTTCTCCAGCTTCCGCCTTTCGCAAATGCATATCCTGAATCCCAGTCGCCTGTTCCCTCAATTCCTTTTGTCCAGGCTTCTCCAAAACCGTACTTGTCCGTCCTTGTGACCATTCTTTTGAGCCTTGCTTCGCCAAGAAGGCCTTCGGGATCATAGAATGTGCTCCTGAACCATTGCATGAACTTGCTGTCCGTTGTGTCCCATGCCCAGCCCCTTCTTTTTAGCCAGCCGGCATATTTTTTTGCCTGGCCGAAAAGCGTTGGCCCGAATGTTGACACAACCATTTCTGTTGAGAACCAGCTGTTGAAGTATTTGTCAAACATGCTGTAAATGCTTATCAGGGAACCGGAATCACTGCCTGTTGTTGCCATGTTTGCCTTGAATTCCTCTGTAAGCACGCTGTTTGGAATCTGCTTTACTTCCCTTTGCACGTATTTTGCCTGAAGCGAGTTCAGGTCTGTCTGCGAGGCAATATTTATTTTTGTCTGCTCAAGCTGCGCCGGCGTATACTGGCCTGTCTTATCGGAGAGCGCTTCGGGGGTGAGCCAGTCCTTCAGGTCATTCCACACGTTTTTGAAGTTTGTGCTTATGCCCTCGCCGCTGTTCCTGTAAGAAAGCTGTATGTCGGTCAGGGGACAGCCCCTTTGCTCGGCTTCGAGCGCGCTCAGGTTCCTGCACTGCCCAATCCTTATGGTGTCATCAAGGCTTACGCCGAAGGCAAATGGCCCTGAGAACCATTTGTTAAACCATTGCGATATTTCGCCTGTGTCAACTTTTCCGTTTGGGAGCTCGTTTACAACTGCCTGGCCGCCGTCCGTTTCCTGCACTATAACATTGTTTTCAAGAGTATCCCTGTCAGGGTTTTGGCCCCTGCCGCTGTTAATGTTGTCAATTGAAAGCCCCTTGTTTTCGACTTCTGTCGCGCGCTTGAGTTTTGCGGCTTCTTCAGGCGTAAGCACATTTTCTCCGGGGTATGACTCTGTTGAAGGTGAAGAGCACGCGAAGTTCACCGTTTTCGGCGTGTTAACCCCTGAGGGCAAGCCTGCTGCCGGGTCCTGCCCTGTTTGCGTTGCGGAAGAAGGAGGAATGTCCTGCGCAAAGGCAGGGTAAAAGCTCAGGTTGAGCATTATGGCTATGAGGACAAGGCAGGAAAGCCTCTGCATTGCGCTTTTTATCCCTTGATTCATGGGCTTCCCCACCATAATAGTTCAAGAATGCCTGTGTAAATCCAGGGGAAAATGAAGAGAATTATTATCCAGGAAATCACTGCAGTAATGAGGATTGCAAGGAAGGTGTTTGCAAGCTTTGGAATTTTCAGCTTTTCCCCAAGCTTTTCTTCGGCGTAAGAGGCAAGGAAAAGCAATGGCATTAATAGCACGGTGAACACAAACATGGTTATGACATTTTTTGCTATTGTTGAGATTACTGCCATTGCATAGTCTATGGCAGTGAGCTGGAGGAAATCAGGGGTTGGCATTCCAACAAAGGGACTTGAGTTATAGCCTGCAATGTATGGCGCAAGATAAGCTATGAACACTATCGGGAGAAGCACTATAAAAGTTGTTATGAATGCAGTTACAATCCAGCTTAGCTTGAAATGCTTTTTTATCAATGCATTGAGCCTTTGGGCTACTAATACAATTAAGAATGCCGGGATTGCGGCAATAAGGGAAAGCCTTAAGAGCTCAAACACAGAACCGGCAATTGCGGCTATTAAATCCAAAGGCATAATAGAATAATAAAAGCAAAAGAAGTATAAAAGCCTTTTTCAGCGGAAAAAGCCTTGGGAAAACTGCTAACGCAAAGCCTTTTTCAGCGGAAAAAGCCTTGGGAAAAGCCGCCACTGCCGGCTGGTCAGAGCAAGAATGCCATTTCGCTTGGGCTCGCCCTGTTGGGTGCAGGCAATGGCATGGCTTCGCAAAAGCCTTTTTTCGTTGAAAACAAAAGAACGGCAAAACCGGCCTGCATTATCCGCATTCTCACGCGCCTGATTTTAAGCGGGCATACATTTAAATATTGTTTCGTCATTCCAATATAACAATATTGTTATTTGGGAATGATTAAATGAAGGAATTGTCCCTGTATCAAATTCGTGACATGGCCCTGGAATCAGGCAGGGCGGTCTTTTCAACCCAGCAACTCGCAAACCTGATAGGAAAACCCAGGGCAATCAGCACTGTTTACGCTTCCAGGCTTGCCCAAAAAGGCCTTGCATGGAAAGTACTGAAGGGAAAGATATCTTTTGAAAAAGACGAATTCATTATCGCAACCCAATTGGTTGAGCCGTCTTACATTTCACTAGGCTCTGCGCTTTTGTCCCATGGAATAACAACCCAGGTCCAAAAAGCCATTGAATGCGTTACCACAGAAAACTCGCTTAAATTCAAAAAGCTGGGCATCATTTACCACAAGATTCCCGCACAACTGTTTTTCGGCTTTAAAAAGCAGGCCAAGGGAAAAAGCTATGCCATGGTTGCAGAGCCGGAAAAAGCACTGCTTGATGGATTATACTTGAACATTTTTTCAGAGAACGACTTGAAGGAATTATCACAAAAAATTGACCTGCAAAAATTAAAGGAGCTGGTGAAAAAATTTAACGGCCACGGAAAGAAAAAACTGGAGCGGATGATTGGAAATGCTTGAGAAAAAAGAATTGGAGGACCTGGCAAAGCTTAACGGCTTAAAGCCCTGGCAGCAGGAAAAACACTATATTCAGGCAGTAATTCTTGAAATCCTTGCGGAACAGCCAATAGTATTCAAGGGAGGAACTTACCTTTGGTTTTTCCATGGCCTGCCAAGATTCTCGGAAGACCTTGACTTCACAGCAAAAGAGAAAATACAAAAAAACGTGCCGGAAACAGTGTCAAAATCGCTTGAATTGTTCGGGATACAAAACAAAAGCAAAACAATTACTGACAATGAAACAACGCTCTCATTCAGAATAAGCGCCAAAGGGCCATTAAACACAGCCCCAATCGATGAATGCCGGGTTTATGTTGAAATCAGCAAAAGAGAAGAAGTGTCAAAAAAAGCACTGCCAATAAAGCTTGACTTTCCGGCTTACAACCTGCCAACTAAAAGAATTTCCGGAATGGACCTGGAAGAAGCAGCGGCGGAAAAAATCAGGGCAATAATGACAAGAAACAAGGCAAGGGATGCATTTGACCTGCAACACCTGATAGAAAAAAAAGCAGTTGCATTCAACAAAGAGCTTGCGGACAAAAAACTCGCATTCTACGGCGCAGAATTCTCAACAAAAGAATTCCTCAAAAAAACCAGGCAAAAACAGGCATTCTTTGAAAAAGAACTCAAAAACCTCGTATTCACAGACCTGCCAAGCTTCAGGCAAACCATGCAAACAATACAAAAATGGGCAAAAAACCAATAATTCCAAGGCATTAACACTATACGATTCGCAAGGCAATGGCCGAGTTATCCCTGAAAAAAAACACAGCGTTACCGCCAATTCCCAAACTTTTGTATTACCGGCAAAAACCGGCACCTGCCAAAACCCAAAAAAGCCCAAGAAACTTTTGGAAAAAGTTTCATCAAAAAGCCTTTTTTCCTTCATTCGGAAAAAATGCGAATCCGCAGCAAATCCCATGCAGACTGTTTCAGCGGAAGCGCAGTTCCAGATTGTTTATAAACGGCTTTGCGCACATCGCTATTAAGTTGCAATGCATTGGAGGCGTTCTTTTTTGGATGAAAATACTGCAATGGTTGTTTTCCAGGACAAGAAAATCCGCAGAGCCTGGCACAAG
>Ga0265296_1001616_pt1 | contig 25296 bp, 22 predicted proteins | sample MunlanPumphouse1_FD_189073 | JGI IMG/M metagenome (GOLD analysis project Ga0265296, IMG submission 189073) | Groundwater microbial communities from a municipal landfill in Southern Ontario, Canada - Pumphouse #1 | ecosystem: Environmental > Aquatic > Deep subsurface > Groundwater | place... | reverse complement strand
GAGCGGTTGGTTAAGATCTTTCGTCTCAACCGAGGCGCGCATTCTACAGCAGCCTCATTTGCTGTCAAGTGGTTATTTTCAGAAGCTTTCGAGGTTTTCCTCAACAACTTCAACCACTTGCGCTTCCGATCTCTCGTCAGCGGGAGGCGAATTCTACAGCGTTACACGCTGCTGTCAACACCTCTCTTTCAACTTCCTTTTGGCTTCGATGAACTGAAGCAACTTGCTGTCGAATCTCGCATAACTCATTGTTTACCAAGGAGTTTTCCGTTTCGACTGCGCCGGAAGTGGGGCGAATTATAGACAGATATAATTCGCCGTCAACCGTTACTTTCACATTTCTGTCATATCGATCAAAAAAGCCCAGAAACGCAAAGGCCGGCCCCAAGGGGCCGGCCTTCTGCTCATCCAACCTTACAAACTAGGGAAGGCAAACTGCGACGCTTCATGGCTGGCACGCTGCGGCCAACGCTGGGTGATCGCCTTGCGACGGGTATAGAAACGCACCCCGTCCGGCCCATAGGCGTGCAAGTCGCCAAACAGCGAACGCTTCCAGCCGCCAAAGCTGTGATAAGCCACCGGCACCGGCAATGGCACGTTAACCCCAACCATGCCCACTTCAATCTCGTCACAGAACAGACGCGCCGCCTCACCGTCACGGGTGAAGATGCAGGTACCGTTGCCATATTCATGGTCGTTGATCAGTTGCATCGCCGCTTCCAGGCTGTTCACCCGGACGACGCACAGCACTGGGCCAAAGATCTCTTCTTTATAGATGCGCATCTCGGGCGTCACGCGATCAAACAGGCAGCCACCCAGGAAGAACCCATCTTCATTCCCGGCAACGCTCAGGCCACGCCCATCGACCACCAGCTCAGCGCCCGAAGACACACCATCCTCTATATAGCCGCTGACCTTGTCCCGCGCCTGCGCAGAGACCAGTGGCCCCATGTCCAAGCCACAGGAAGTACCTGCACCAATCTTCAGTGCCTTGACCTGTGGTACCAGCTTGGCAATCAATGCATCCGCCACCTGGTCACCCACGCAGACCGCCACCGAGATCGCCATGCAACGCTCGCCGCAGGAGCCATAGGCGGCCCCCATCAAGGCGCTCACGGCGTTATCCAGATCCGCATCCGGCATCAGCACCGCATGGTTCTTCGCCCCGCCCAGCGCCTGTACGCGCTTGCCGCGCTTGGTCGCTTCGGAATAGATGTACTCGGCAATCGGCGTCGAGCCCACAAAACTCAAGGCCTTGACCTCAGGCGCCTCGATCAGCGCATCCACCGCGCCCTTGTCGCCATGGACCACACTCAACACACCTTTGGGCAAACCGGCTTCCTGCAACAGTTGGGCAATCAGCAGCGTCGAGCTTGGATCGCGCTCCGATGGCTTGAGGATGAAGCAGTTACCGCAGACGATCGCCAGTGGATACATCCACAGCGGCACCATGGCCGGGAAGTTGAACGGCGTAATACCGGCCACCACGCCCAGCGGCTGGAAGTCGGACCAGGCATCAATGTTCGGGCCGACGTTACGGCTGTACTCGCCCTTGAGGATCTCCGGCGCCGAACACGCGTACTCGACGTTCTCGATCCCGCGCTTCAACTCACCGGCAGCATCTTCCAGGGTCTTGCCATGTTCTTCGCTGATCAACTGCGAGATACGGGCTTCGTTCTGCTCCAGCAATTGCTTGAAACGAAACATCACCTGGGCGCGCTTGGCCGGCGGCGTATTGCGCCAGGCCGGGAATGCGGCCTTGGCCGAGTCGATAGCCTGTTGAATGGTTTCACGGCTGGCCAATGGCACCTGGTGAATCACCTGGCCAGTAGAAGGGTTGTAAACGTCGGCGCTGCGACCGCTGTCGTTGACCAGTTCGCCGTTGATCAAATGCTGGATAAGGCTCATGCAAGGCTCCTGAAAAGTTGTCCACAGGCGCGACACGCGTCGCGCCAGGCTGTTGTTCTATATAGAAGGAGAAATCAGTCGATCTTGTTCAGCACTTCGCCGACGGCATCGAACAAGCGATCCAGGTCCTGCGGCTTGCTGTTGAAGGTTGGGCCGAACTGCAGGGTGTCGCCGCCAAAGCGCACATAGAACCCGGCCTTCCACAACGCCATGCCCGCTTCGAATGGACGCACGATGGCATCCCCATCACGCGGGGCGATCTGGATCGCACCGGCCAGGCCGTAGTTACGGATGTCGATCACGTTCTTGCTGCCCTTGAGACCATGCAGCGCATTCTCAAAGTGCGGTGCGACTTCGGCCACGCTCTGCACCAGGTTTTCCTTCTGCAGCAGATCCAATGCCGCCAGCCCGGCCGCGCAGGCTACCGGGTGGGCCGAGTAGGTGTAGCCGTGTGGGAATTCCACCGCGTACTCAGGCGTCGCCTGGTTCATGAAGGTCTGATAGATCTCGCTGCTGGCAATCACTGCCCCCATCGGAATCGCACCGTTGGTGACCTGCTTGGCGATGCACATCAGGTCCGGCGTCACACCGAAGCTATCTGCACCGAACATCGAGCCGGTACGACCAAAGCCGGTGATCACTTCGTCGAACACCAGCAGGATATTGTGCTGGTCACAGATCTCACGTAGCCGCTTGAGGTAGCCCTGCGGCGGTACGAGCACCCCGGCCGAGCCTGCCATCGGCTCAACGAACACCGCAGCAATGTTCGACGCATCATGCAACTCGATCAGCTTGAGCAACTCGTCAGCCAGGGCAATACCACCCAGCTCCGGCATGCCGCGGGAGAAGGCATTGCTCGCCAGCAGCGTGTGAGGCAGGTGATCGACATCCATCATCGCCTGGCCAAAAATCTTACGGTTGCCGTTGACGCCACCCAGGCTGGTACCGGCGATGTTCACCCCGTGATAACCACGGGCACGCCCGATCATCTTGGTCTTGGTCGCCTGGCCCTTTAGGCGCCAGTACGCACGCACCATCTTCACTGCTGTATCGGCGCACTCGGAACCGGAGTCGGTGAAGAACACATGGTTCAGATTGCCGGGGGTCAGATCGGTGATCTTTTCTGCCAACTGGAAGGACAAAGGATGGCCGTATTGGAAGCCCGGCGAGTAATCCAGGGTGCCAAGTTGTTTGGCGACGGCTTCCTGGATTTCCTTGCGGGTGTGCCCCGCGCCGCAGGTCCACAGGCCCGACAACGAGTCGTACACCCGACGCCCCTTGTCATCGATCAACCAACTGCCTTCGGCCCCCACGATCAGACGCGGGTCGCGCTGGAAGTTGCGGTTGGCGGTGTAAGGCATCCAGTGGGCATCCAGCTTCAGCTGGCTGGCCAGAGTGGATGGGGCGTTTTCGGGCATGTTCATCAGCAAAACCTCGCAGGGCAAAAGGCAGCGTCGGGATTGAAAAGCGTTGTTGCAGCTAAATTGCCACGGGGATAAAGTCTGGGAAATGCAACTCTTCTAACCTTCAGTCAGGCTTTTACTAAACTATGAGCAGCCGCCGACCCGACCCACTGGCCCAAGTGAGCGACTTCGATATCCGCCTGTTGCGCATCTTCCGCAGCGTGGTGGAGTGCGGAGGCTTCTCGGCGGCGGAAACCGTGCTGGGCATTGGTCGCTCTGCGATCAGCCAGCAAATGAGCGATCTCGAGCAGCGCCTGGGCCTGCGTCTGTGCCAACGCGGGCGCGCCGGTTTCTCCCTGACGGAAGAAGGCCGGGAGGTCTACCAATCGGCCCTGCAACTGTTAAGTGCGCTGGAAAGTTTCCGCACCGAGGTCAACGGCCTGCACCAACACCTGCGCGGCGAACTGATCATCGGCCTGACCGATAACCTGGTGACCCTGCCCCATATGCGCATCACCCATGCACTGGCGCAGTTGAAAGAGCGCGGCCCCGACGTGCAAATCCAGATCCGCATGATCGCCCCCAATGAAGTTGAGCAAGGCGTGCTCGACGGGCGCCTGCATGTCGGCGTGGTCCCCCAGGCCAGCGCCCTGTCGGGCCTGGAATACCAACCCCTGTACAGCGAGCGTTCGCTGCTCTACTGCGCGGTGGGCCACCCGCTGTTTTACGCCGACGACAAACAATTGGACGATCAACGCATCAACAGCCAGGACGCCATCGCACCGACCTTCCGCCTGCCCGCCGATATCCAGGCCCATTATCAGGCGCTCAACTGCACCGCCAGCGCGTCCGACCGCGAAGGCATGGCCTTCCTGATCCTTACCGGGCGCTATATCGGCTACCTGCCCGATCACTACGCCAGTCTGTGGGTGCAACAAGGCCGACTGCGTGCGCTGAAACCACCTACACGCTTTTACGATTTAAGCCTGGCTTCGGTCACGCGCAAAGGCCGCCGCCCTCATTTGGTGCTGGAAAGCTTCCTCGAAAGCCTGGCCGCGACCCGCTGATACGGGCTCCACACAAAACCTGAGCAAGTGGACAGCTTTTTGCAAGGCACAGGGACCATGAACCGTCAGCCCTGAGTCCACATGCCATGCCACCAGAATCCTCCAGCGCCAGCGACCTGATCTACGGTCTCAACGACCGCCCCAAACCACTGCCCGCCTTGCTCGCGGCACTGCAACATGTGCTCGCCAGCTTCGTCGGCATCATCACCCCGCCACTGATCATCGGCTCCACCCTGGGCCTGGCCGCCCACCTGCCCTACCTGATCAGCATGGCGTTGATGGTTTCCGGTGTCGGCACCTTCATCCAGGCGCGTAGGCCGTTTGGAATTGGCGCGGGGATGATCTGCCTGCAAGGCACCAGCTTTGCCTTTCTCGGCGCAGTCTTGTCAGCGGGTTTCCTGGTCAAGCAGCGCGGCGGCAGCCCGGAAGACATCCTGGCGATGATTTTCGGCGTGTGCTTTTTCGGCGCGCTGGTGCAGATCGTGCTGAGCCGTTTTATCGGCCAATTGCGCCGGGTCATCACGCCGCTGGTGACCGGCATTGTGATTACTCTGATTGGCATCAGCCTGATCAAAGTGGGCATCACCGACCTGGGCGGCGGCTTCAATGCCCCGGACTTTGGCGCGCCGACCAACCTGGCCCTGGGCCTGTTCGTGGTGCTGACGATTATCCTGCTCAACCGTTCGGATACGCCGTGGGTACGCCTTAGCGCGATCATCATCGGCCTGGTACTGGGCAGCCTCGCTGCATGGTTCAGCGGCAAACTGATACCCCAGCCCCTGCCCGACCTGCCCTTGATCAGCCTGCCGACACCGTTCCGTTTTGGTTTCAACTTCGACTGGAGCGCCTTCCTGCCGGTCGCGCTGATTTATCTGATCAGCAGCATCGAAACCGTGGGCGACCTCACCGCCAACTGCATGATCGCCCGCCAACCCATCAGCGGCCCTTCCTATATAAGCCGGCTCAAGGGCGGCGTGCTCGGGGATGGCGTCAGCTGCATGATCGCCGCCACCTTCAGCGCCTTTCCCAACACCACCTTCGCCCAGAACAACGGGGTGATTCAGTTGACCGGCGTCGCCAGCCGCTATGTGGGGCTGTACATCGGCGTGGTGCTGTTTTGTCTCGGGCTGTTTCCGCTGATTGGCGCGGTACTGCAGCAAATCCCCAAGCCGGTGCTCGGCGGCGCGACCCTGGTGATGTTCGGCAGTGTGGCCGCCGCCGGCGTGCGCATCCTGGCCCAGGCCCCGCTGGACCGACGCAGCATGCTGATCATCGCCACCTCGTTTGGGGTCGGCCTGGGCATCGCCGCGCAACCGAATTTGTTGCACCTGATGCCAACCCTGGTGCAAAACCTGTTCGACTCGGCCATCACCAGCGGCGGGCTGACGGCAATTGTGCTGTGCCTGATCCTGCCGGAATCCAAGGCCGAAACGCGCGCCGCAAATCCACTCGTGGAAAACGACACACTGGAACCGCTTTGACGCTTTTATCGTATCGGGACTTGTCTGAGGCTTGAGGGTGGGTTATCTGTGCAGCAATCGCATTCATCGATCTGCACGGAAACCTCCATGAGCCTCGAAGTTCCTGCCCACAACAGCCACGCCGGAAAACCCGCCAGCCGCATTCGACAAAAGAACGAACAAGCGATCATCCAGGCCGCCGAAGACGAATTCGCCCGGCACGGCTACAAAGGCACCAGCATGAACACCATCGCCGCGAGTGCCGGGCTGCCGAAGGCCAACCTGCATTATTACTTCACCAACAAGCTGGGGCTGTACATCGCGGTGCTGAGCAATATCCTCGAACTGTGGGACAGCACCTTCAACACCCTCACCGCCGAGGATGATCCCGCCGAGGCGCTGACCCGCTATATCCGCACCAAGATGGAATACTCGCGACGCCAACCACAGGCCTCGCGGATTTTCGCCATGGAGATCATCAGCGGCGGCGAATGCCTTACCGAATATTTCAGCCAGGACTACCGCACCTGGTTCAGCGGCCGGGCCGCGGTATTCCAGGCCTGGATCGATGCCGGCAAGATGGCCCCCGTGGATCCGGTACACTTGATCTTCCTGCTGTGGGGCAGCACCCAGCATTACGCCGACTTCGCGACCCAGATCTGCCGCGTGACCGGGCGCACCAAGCTGACCAAGCAGGACATGGAAGACGCTGGCACCAACCTCATCCACATTATTCTCAAGGGCTGTGGCATCAAGCCGGCCCTCTGAACGAAGCGACCCGATGCCTTTCACCCTTACGGGCTTTTGTGAATTTCGCGAAGAAATCCGCAAAAGCCGCTTCATCACCTTTGCTGCACCGATTACCAGCCCGCAAGACGCCCAGGCGTTTATCGAGCAGCACAGCGACCTCAACGCCACGCATAACTGCTGGGCCTGGAAACTGGGCGGGCAATACCGCAGCAACGATGACGGCGAACCCGGCGGCACCGCCGGGCGCCCGATCCTGGCCGCCATCGAGGCCCAGGGGTTTGACCAGGTCGTGGTGCTGGTGGTCCGCTGGTACGGCGGCATCCAACTGGGCACCGGTGGCCTGGCCCGCGCGTATGGGGGCGGCGCCAATAAATGCCTGCAAAACGCCGAACGGGTCGAGTTGATCAGCCGCGTGCCCTTGAGCTGTGCCTGTGGTTTTGCTGAGTTGCCGCTGGTAAAGCTGCGTGTCGCCGAACTGGGCGGCCTGGTCCTGGAAGAAACCTTCACCGCCAACGGCGTGGAGCTGCAACTGGCACTCGGCGAAGCCCATATCGACACCCTGCAATCGCAGTTGGCCGACCTGAGCCGTGGGCGAATCCTGCTGCAACGTTGAACCTGATAATGTTGTTCACTGAACCTCGACGCCAAAGGAAGCCTTCATGTCTACGCCAAAAACCGCATTGATCATCGGCGCCTCGCGCGGGCTGGGCCTGGGCCTGGTCAAGCAATTGCTCCTGGACGGCTGGGATGTGACCGCCACCGTGCGCGATCCAAGCAAGGCCGATGCCCTGAAAGCCGTGGGCCCGGTCCAGATCGAGAAACTCGACATGGACGACCAGCAGGCCGTGATCGCCCTGAGCCAGCGCCTCAAGGACCGCACCTTCGACCTGCTGTTCGTCAACGCCGGCGTCAAGGGCCCGGCCATCCAGACCCCAGGCCACGCGACCCAGGCCGAAGTCGGCCAACTGTTTTTCACCAACTCCGTGGCGCCGATCAACCTGGCCCAACGCTTTGCCCCGCAGATCCGCCAAGGCAGTGGCGTACTGGCGTTCATGAGTTCGGTACTGGGCAGCGTGACCATGCCCGATGCGCCGGACCTGGCGCTGTACAAGGCGAGCAAAGCCGCGCTGAACTCCATGACCAACAGCTTTGTAACGCAATTGGGCGAGCAGAAGTTGACCGTACTGTCACTGCACCCGGGGTGGGTCAAGACCGATATGGGCGGCGAAGGTGCCGACCTCGATGTGGAGACCAGCGTGCGCGGCCTGATTGCCCAAGTGAACGCCTACACCGGCAAGGGCGGCCATCACTTCGTCAACTACAAGGGCCAGACCATTCCCTGGTAAGACTGTAGCGATGTTGTGGCGAGCGGGCTTACCACAACAGACTCACTCGCTACCACCGATGAGCGGTGGATAGACCCCACCGCTCACTCCACGTAGACTTCCCTCCTCGCCCTACCGGCGACCCTGGATCAGCAGACAGGGCAACACTGAGCTGGCAAACCTGAACCCATCATTCAGAGGAGCCGGCCAATGCCTGCGACCCGTATCTGGTTAAAAAACCCTCTCGCGATCTTCACCGCCAATGCCCTCGATGCCCGTGGCGGCCTGGTGCTGCAAGACGGCGTGATCGTCGAAGTGCTCGCCCTCGGCCAACAACCGAGCATGGCCTGCGAACAAACCTTCGACGCCCGCGAGCATGTGATCCTTCCCGGCCTGATCAACACCCACCATCACTTCTACCAAACCCTGACCCGCGCCTGGGCGCCGGTGGTCAACCAGCCGTTGTTCCCCTGGCTGAAAACCCTGTACCCGGTGTGGGCACGCCTGACCCCGGAAAAACTCGCGCTGGCCAGCAAGGTCGCCCTGGCAGAATTACTGCTCTCGGGCTGCACCACCGCCGCCGACCACCACTACCTGTTCCCCGACGGCCTGGAAAATGCGATCGACGTGCAAGTCGACAGCGTGCGCGAACTGGGCATGCGCGCCATGCTCACGCGCGGTTCCATGAGCCTGGGCGAAGCCGACGGCGGGCTGCCGCCGCAGCAGACCGTGCAGCAGGGTGAAGTGATCCTCGAAGACAGCCAGCGCCTGATCAAGCGCTACCACGAGCGCGGCGACGGCGCGCAAATCCAGATCGCCCTGGCGCCCTGCTCGCCGTTCTCGGTCACCCCCGAAATCATGAGCGCCAGCGCTGAACTGGCCAACCAGCTCGACGTACGCCTGCACACCCACTTGGCCGAAACCCTCGACGAAGAAGACTTCTGCCTGCAACGCTTCGGCTTGCGCACCGTGGACTACCTCGACAGCGTCGGCTGGCTCGGACCACGTACCTGGCTGGCCCATGGCATTCACTTCAACCCCGATGAAATCGCCCGCCTGGGCGCGGCCGGCACCGGGATTTGCCACTGCCCAAGCTCCAACATGCGCCTGGCCTCCGGCATCTGCCCGACCCTGGACCTGATCGCCGCCGGCGCGCCGATTGGCCTGGGCGTCGACGGTTCAGCCTCCAACGATGCGTCCAATATGATCCTCGAAGCACGCCAGGCCCTGTATATCCAGCGCCTGCGCTACGGGGCGGAAAAAATCACCCCTGAAGGCGTGCTGGGCTGGGCCACCAAAGGCTCTGCGCAACTGCTCGGCCGTAGCGACATCGGCGAGTTGGCCGTAGGCAAACAAGCTGACCTGGCGCTGTTCAAGCTTGATGAGCTGCGCTTCTCCGGCAGCCACGATCCTGTTTCAGCGCTGCTGTTGTGCGGCGCCGACCGCGCGGACCGGGTGATGGTGGGCGGCAAGTGGCGGGTGATCGACGGGCAGATCGAAGGCATGGACCTCAAGGGCCTGATCGCCGATCACAGCCAGGCGGCGCGGCAGTTGATTGCCGGCTAGCTACACACCCAGCAGCGACAACATGATAAAGGTCGCAAACAGCACAAAGTGGGTCATCCCTTCGATGGCGTTGGTTTCGCCATCGTTGAGGTTGATCGCGCTGACAATCAGCGTGATAAACACCATCACTGTCTGCACCGGTGTCATCGCCATCTGAAACGGCTGGCCGGTGTACAGCGCCATCGCTTCCATCACCGGCACAGTCAAGATCACCGTCGACAACGAAGCCCCCAGCGCGATGTTGACCACCGACTGCATGCGGTTGGCCAACGCTGCGCGCAACGCGGTCAGTATCTCCGGCGCGGCAGAAATCGCTGCCACCAGGATCGCCGTGATCACCGGCGGCGCGCCTGTGCCCTCAAGGCCAAGGTCCAGGGTCTTGGACATCACTTCGGCCAATGCGCCAATCACCACCACGCCAAACACCAGGGTTGCGATGGAGAATGTCAGGTTGACCGGCGACGCCTGTTCCTCCGGCAGCGGCTTACGGCGTTTTTCCGGATAGCTGTAGCTGAAGAAGTAACTGTGTGGCCCCACCTGCATGCGCAGGAACAAGGCATACAGCACCACCATCGCGCCAATGGTGAAGGCCGAGTAGATTTTCCAGTCGGCCTCGGGGATGAATTCCGGCACCACCATGGACACACCCATGGCGGTCAGGATCATCACGCTGTAGGTCCGCGCCGAATCATCGTTGTAGGACTGCTCGCCATGCTTGATGCCGCCCATCAGCGCGGCCAGGCCGAGGATGCCGTTGATATCCAGCATCACCGCCGAATAAATCGTGTCGCGCACCAGGGTCGGCGACGCCTCGTTGCTCATCATGATCGCCAGGATCACCACTTCCACCAGCACTGCCGCGAGGGTCAGGATCATCGTGCCGTAGGGGTCGCCCACCTTTTCGGCGAGCAGTTCGGCGTGATGGGCCACGCGCATCGAAGCCATGACAATAAAGCCGATCAGCACCAGGCCACCGAGCAGCGCCGTGGCCTGCCCACTGTGCAGCAGCCAGTGTTCCAGCGGGTAGGCCGCGATGGCGGCGATCAGCGCCAGCCACATGAATTTTTCTTGCTTGAGGGATGTGAGCATTGCGGGCCTTTTCGAGCGGCGATTCAGTCATTGATGGGGTACAGACTGCAGCGATTCGCTAACGTTTCGTTACACCTTAGTTCATTCACCCACTGGCACAGGCACGAAGAATGCTTACCGCTCGGTCAGGTTTTACCGATTATTTGCGCCCTGGCCTGTAGAATGTCGCCATTGCACCTGATGAGAACGCACACATGTACGACTGGCTAAACGCCCTGCCCAAGGCTGAACTGCACCTGCACCTGGAGGGTTCGCTGGAGCCCGAGCTGCTGTTCAGCCTGGCCGAACGCAACAAGATCGCGCTGCCGTGGAACGACGTCGAGACCCTGCGCAAGGCCTACGCCTTCAACAACCTGCAGGAGTTTCTCGACCTCTATTACAAGGGCGCCGATGTATTGCGCACGTCCCAGGACTTCTACGACCTGACCTGGGCCTACCTGCTGCGTTGCAAGGCGCAGAACGTGATTCACACCGAGCCGTTCTTCGACCCGCAGACCCACACCGACCGTGGCATCCCTTTTGAAGTAGTGCTCAATGGCATCGCCAGCGCGCTCAAAGATGGCGAGCAGCAACTGGGTATCACCAGCGGCCTGATCCTCAGCTTCCTGCGCCACCTGAGCGAAGAAGAAGCGCAAAAAACCCTCGACCAGGCGCTGCCGTTCCGTGATGCGTTTGTCGCCGTGGGCCTGGACAGCTCGGAAATGGGCCACCCACCGAGCAAGTTCCAGCGCGTGTTCGATCGCGCCCGTGGCGAAGGTTTCCTGACCGTCGCCCATGCTGGCGAAGAAGGCCCGCCGGAATACATCTGGGAAGCCCTCGACCTGCTGAAAATCCAGCGTATCGACCATGGCGTGCGCGCCATCGAAGACGAGCGCCTGATGCAGCGGATCATCGACGAGCAGATCCCCCTGACCGTGTGCCCGCTGTCCAATACCAAGCTGTGTGTATTCGACGACATGGCCCAGCACAACATCCTCGACATGCTCGAGCGTGGGGTGAAGGTCACGGTGAACTCCGATGACCCGGCTTACTTTGGCGGGTATGTCACCGAAAACTTCCACGCGCTGCACACCTCCCTGGGCATGACCCAGGACCAGGCTAGCCGCCTGGCGCAAAACAGCCTGGATGCACGCCTGGTCAAGCCCTGACCCCTCCCTGTAGGAGCGAGCTTGCTCGCGAAGGACGCCAACGATAAAGCGTACATCCTGGATGAACGCGGCGCCTTTGAATTGTTCGCGGGCAAGCCCGCTCCTACACAGCTGCCATCCGGGCAATTTCCAGGCGCCCGATCTCGGTAACCTGCAGTGCGCTCGACTCACTGATTGTCTGCAACCAGCGCGACTGCATGAACAACTGCAACAACCCTGCCCCCAACGCCCCCCCCAGGTGCGGCTGCTGTTCGCTCCAGTCATAACAATCGCAAGCCATCGTCGCGTAACTCTGGTGGGCCAGGGCCTGGGTAAAAATGCCATGCTCGGCCAAATGGCGTGCGCCCAAGGGGGTCACGTGGATCCGCTGCTCGAAGCGTTCAATCCACTTCGCCAACACCATGCGTTGATAAAGTGCCGCGGCCATTTCCCCGCCCAGGTGGTCATGGCAGAGCCGTGCCTGACGCAACAACGCCGGCGCCAGCAATACCGCGACCGACCGGCTGGGCGCACTGCGCGCCACACTGGCCATTGTGGTACTGGCCAATGCATCGATGGCTGCGGCCACATCCGCCGCCGCCATGCGGAAGAAGCGCTTGCGCCCCCGGGCTTCGATACGCAGCAACCCGCCCGCCGCCAACCGCGCCAAATGCGCATTAGCCGATGACGCTGACAACCCGGCCAGCATCGCCAGTTCCTCGGACGGCTTGGCCGAACCGTCCATCAACGCCCAGATCATTGCAGTGCGCTTGGGGTCTGCCAGCAAGGTGGCGATCTGGCTGATGCAAGGTGCCTGTTCCATGTACTCACTCCCTGTTGAATCGTTGGTCTGCTCCATTCCGCGCAAAAGTATAAGTGTGTGGGCAGCAGATTCCGTGGCGTCCTACCGCCAAATCAGCGACAGCAGCTGCCTGAAATTTCCTGAAATCCCTGAGGTTATTGCGTAGTTCCCTTGCGTTCGGGCAATTGCGCGCTCAACTTCCCACAACGTGCCACAAGCATTTCTCGCAAGAGGTTGACCGGTTTACTCAATTGCGCGCGATGGGCACACAGCAGATTGAGCGGTGTGCGTTCACCCAGCAGCTCGGGCAAGAGCAACTTCAGGCGACCAGCCAGCACATCGGCGCTGACATCCAGCCAGGACTTGTAGGCAATGCCCACCCCGGCCACGGCCCAGCGCCGCACCACATCCGCATCGTCACTGAAACGGTCACCGCTGACAGTCAGGCTGATTTCCCGTTTGGCGTCCTGAAACCGCCAATGGTCGTGCACCCGGCTGCCGAGCATATAGAGCAGGCAATTGTGCTGGGCCAGTTCTTCCAGATGGCGGGGCTCGCCATGCCGGGCCAAGTAGCCGGGCGCTGCGCACAGTACCCGACGATTGTCCGGCGCCACCGGCAACGCCACCAGGCTCGAATCCTCGGGTTCGCCGTAGCGCAAGGCTATATCCACCGGTTGGCGGAACAGGTCGGCGATCCGGTCGCCCAGCAGCAGGCGCACGCTCAATTGCGGGTGCTCGCGCTGAAACTCGTCCAACCACGGCAGCAACAGGTTCCGTCCGAAGTCCGATGGCGCCGACAGCTGCAGGACGCCGCTGACATGATCCTGGCCGCTGGCCAGCAGGCGCCGGCCTTCATCCAGTTGGCTCAAGGCACCCCGGGCGTACTCTAGAAAGCCTTCGCCCTCGGCGGTCAGGCGCAGGCTGCGGGTGGAACGTGCCAGCAAGCGCGCACCCAACTGTTGCTCAATGCGTTTCAACGCAGCACTGGCCACCGCTGCCGACATATCCATGACCCGTGCGGCAGCCGACAAGCTCCCCAAATCCGCCGCACGCACAAACAACTGCAAATCATCAAAACGCAGCATGAGCACCGCCCCGGGCAATTATCAAAAAAATATTGAAAGAGACTGCTCTTTTAGCGGGTTTTATCTGCAAGAGAAATAGCCAATGATCTACCCATCCCATTCCGTACACCCTGGAACTCGTCATGAAAGCCATCGCCTACTACGCCGCATTGCCGATCAACGACCCCAAGTCCCTGCAAGATGTGCAACTGCCTGAGCCGGTAGCCGGCCCGCGCGACCTGCTGGTGGAAGTCAAAGCCATCTCGGTCAACCCGGTCGATACCAAGATCCGCCAGAACGTCGCCCCGGAAAACGGCGCGGCCAAGGTGCTGGGCTGGGACGTGGCTGGCGTGGTCAAGGCCGTGGGCAGCGACGTCACCCTATTCAAGGTCGGCGACAAGGTGTTTTACGCCGGCTCCCTGACACGCCCGGGCGGCAACAGCGAGTTGCATACTGTGGATGAGCGCATCGTCGGCCATATGCCCCAGAGCCTGGGTTTTGCCGAGGCGGCCGCCCTGCCGTTGACGGCCATTACCGCCTGGGAGCTGCTGTTCGAGCGCCTGCAAATTGCTGAAGGCCAGACCGATCAAGGCCAGAGCCTGCTGATCGTCGGCGCTGCCGGTGGCGTGGGGTCGATCCTTACCCAGCTGGCTGCGCAACTCACCGCGCTCAAGGTGATCGGCAGTGCCTCGCGCCCGCAAACCCAGGCCTGGGCCAAGGACCTGGGGGCTGATCTGGTGGTCGACCACAGCCAGCCACTGAGCGAAGAACTCAAGCGCGCAGGCCACCCACAGGTGACCCATGTCGCCAGCCTGACCCAGACCGACCAGCATCTGGACCAGTTGGTCGAAGCCCTCGCGCCCCAAGGCAAACTGGCCTTGATCGATGATCCCAAGTCACTGGACGTGCTCAAACTCAAGCGCAAGAGCCTCTCGCTGCACTGGGAGTTCATGTACACCCGCTCGATGTTCGAGACCGCCGACATGATCGAGCAGCACAACCTGCTCAATCGGGTAGCCGAACTGATCGATGCCGGCACCCTGAAAACCACGGTGGGCGAACACTTCGGCCTGATCAACGCAGAGAACCTGCGCCGGGCCCATGCCCTGCTGGAAAGCGGCAAGGCCAAGGGCAAGATCGTGCTGGAAGGCTTCTAAGCCGAGGGCTCTGTCAGTACCGTCTGTTATCGCTGTAGGTAACGGACGGCACCGCTAGTCAGAGACTTGATCCTTGTCATATTTGTGAGCGTATTCGGGTTTATATTGGCCGCCTTTGCCACGCAATCTTTTACGTGAGGAAGTCAGCAATGAAGATCCTGATAAAAGCGTTAGCAAAATCCCAAGGCAACAAATGGCAGGTCCGCCTGGACCACGACGCCTTTACCTTCCGCACTGAAGCCGAGGCCCGCGCCTTCGCCAACACCCTGCAAAACCGCATCCAGGCGCCCCACCGTTTTCCCGAAAGCCAGCAGCGCGCTACTGGCTGAAAACGCCGTCAGACCTGCGCTTGCAAGGCTCGCTGCCGTTGCAGGCGCTGGGTCAACATGGCCACCACTACCGCCAACACCCCGCACAAGCTGATGACGATCGACATCGGCATGGCTGTGCCGTCGTGCAATGCGCCGACCAACGACGCTGCACCCGCGGCCACGCCAAACTGGATGCAGCCCAGCAGTGCCGACGCGCTGCCGGCCCGTGCGCCCTGGCCGTTCATGGCGCATGCCGAAGTGTTGGGCATGATGCAACCCAGGCTGGCAATACACAGGAACAGCGGCACCAGCAGCGGCCACAATGCTTCGGTATGCAAGGCACTGACCGCCAGCAACGCCACCGCCGCTGCGAGGTAGACCCACACCGTGCGGGTCAGCAGAAACGCCGGGCCGCGCTTGGACAGCAGCCGCGCGTTGACCTGGGCCACCAGGATAAAGCCCGCGGCATTGGTGCCGAACAGCCAACCGTAGTGCTCGGCCGGCACGCCATACAGCTTGATAAAGACGAAAGGTGAACCGGCGATGTACGCAAACATCCCGCCAATTGCGATACCGCCAGTCACGGCATACCCCAGGTAGACCCGATCAGCCAGCAGCCGCCCATATTGGCGCAACGCCCCGGACAGTGGCTGCCGAGGCTGATGGGCCGGAAAACTTTCCGGCAAGCCGACAGCCACCGCCACCCCGGCGCCGACACTGAATACCGTCAACGCGAGGAAGATCGACTGCCAGCCCCACAGGCTGACCATCACCCCGCCGAGCATCGGCGCCAGGATCGGTGCCAGCCCGACCACCAGCATCAATTGCGAAAAAACCTTGGCCGAGCCCACCGCATCGCACTTGTCGCTGACCACCGCCCGGGAAATCACCATGCCCGCACACCCGCCCAGAGCCTGGACGAAGCGCGCACCGATCAGCCATTCCAGGGACGGCGCATAGGCGCACGCCAGGGAAGCCACGGTGAACAAAGTGACACCGCTCAACAGCGGGATACGCCGGCCAAAACGATCCGCCAGCGGCCCATAGATCAACTGACCGATCGCCAGGCCCGTGAAGTACACCGCCAGGGTCAGTTGGATATGTTTTTCGTCAGTGCCGAATGCCACGGCCATGGCCGGGAAGCCCGGCAGGTAAAAGTCGATGGCCAGCGGCGCAAATGCGCTCAAGGCCCCCAGAATAAGGATTATGCGAAGGTTCATCAGGCACCCGGTAGAGTCGGCAGCCCGACAGTCTAGCCGCGCTTGGGTGCCTTGAACATTACGTTAGCTCGCTACCTATTAAATAATCAGGCGAGCTTGGCGCTGTAGCCTTCTTCGCTGATCAGGCTGATCACTTCGTCCGGCGATAAACGACTTTCAACGCCGACTTCCTTGGCGGCCAGATTCACATTCACACTGGCCGCCGGGTCCTTGGCCTGTACCGCTTGGGTCACGGCCCGAACGCAGTGGCCGCAGGTCATTCCTTCAACGCTGAATATTTGCATGACATGACTCCTTGAGTGAGGTTGCACCCAGTCTCATCCTTGCCACGATGGCAAGGTCAAGCGCTGAAAACAACCGCCGGGCTGGTATTCCCCGGCGACGTCCGCCAAGCTGCAAGCATCAACGATCTAAACCGGAGAATTCACCATGCGCTGGTCGTTTTTTGGCCTTGCCAGTCTGCTGAGCCTGTTCGCCGCCGTTCCCCAGGCCAGCGCCGCCGAGGACTATGCGGTGCTGATCGTATCCAGGGAGCGCCTGGAAGTGCCCACCAACTGCGAGATTGGCCTGTACGTCAATGACCAGTTGGCCGGGCGGCTGTTCCAGGAGCAGGCCACCTCGTTCAACTTCCCGGAAGGCAAGGTCTCGCTGCGTCTCAAGCTGCTGCCGGGCCAGGCTCCAGGCTGCCTGCCGGGGCTATTGGCTCCCAAAGCCCAAGAGATCACGCTGAAAGCCGGCGACATACGCAAGTTGCGCATTGCCCAGGGCGCGGACGGCATGTACCTCAAGGCCGCCAAGCTCGGTTACTGACCGTTTTTGTAGGCGCGAGCTTGCTCGCGAAGAACGACAACGATGACGCGTATTTACCGGGTAAATGCGGCGCTCTCCAGTTTTTCGCGAGCAAGCTCGCTCCTACAAAAAAACGGTATCAGGGCTTGCCGTGAATTAAGGGGCTTGACCTTCCCCTAAGGTCAAGCTTGATCCTACAGGCAACTTTTCCTGGAGGAACGCCCCATGAATGGATCCACCACCTTCGACCTGCCGATCAGCGGCATGACCTGCGCCAGTTGCGTGGGCCGGGTCGAGCGCGCCCTGAACAAGGTGCCCGGCGTGCAAAGCGTCAGCGTCAACCTGGCCAATGAACGGGCCCATGTCGAGGTGGCGGGCCAGATGGACCCTGCCGTGCTGATCGCCGCCGTGGAAAAAGCCGGCTACACCGCCACCCTGCCGCAAAGCGAAACCGCCACCCAAGCCAGCCAGGAACAGCGTCTGAAACGCGAACGCTGGTCGCTGGTGATGGCCATTGCGTTGGCGTTGCCGCTGGTTTTGCCGATGCTGGTGCAGCCCTTCGGCCTGCACTGGATGCTGCCGGCCTGGGTGCAGTTCCTCCTCGCCACGCCGGTGCAGTTCATCTTCGGTGCGCGCTTCTATGTCGCCGCCTGGAAAGCCGTGCGCGCCGGCGCCGGCAATATGGACCTGCTGGTGGCCATCGGTACCAGCGCCGGGTATGGCCTGAGTATCTACCAGTGGCTAATCGCCCCGGCAGGGGTTGAACCCCATCTGTACTTCGAAGCCTCGGCGGTGGTGATTGCCCTGGTGCTGCTGGGCAAATACCTGGAAAGCCGTGCCAAACGCCAGACCGCCAGCGCCATCCGTGCCCTGGAGGCCTTGCGGCCGGAGCGGGCGATTCAGCTGATCGATGGCCGTGAGCAAGAGGTTGCCATCAGCGCCCTGCGCCTCAACGACCTGGTGCTGGTCAAGCCCGGCGAGCGCTTTCCGGTGGATGGCGAAGTGGTCGAAGGACAAAGCCACGCCGATGAAGCCTTGATCACCGGTGAAAGCTTGCCGGTGCCGAAACAGCCTGGGGATAAAGTTACCGGCGGCGCAATCAACGGTGAAGGCCGTTTGCTGGTACGCACCCTGGCCCTCGGTGCCGAGAGCGTGCTGGCGCGGATCATTCGCCTGGTCGAAGACGCCCAGGCGGCCAAGGCGCCGATCCAGAAACTGGTGGATAAAGTCAGCCAGGTGTTTGTGCCGACCGTGCTGGTGATCGCCCTCGCCACGCTGATTGGCTGGTGGTTGTACGGTGCACCGCTGGAAACGGCATTGATCAATGCGGTGGCGGTGCTGGTCATTGCCTGCCCTTGCGCACTGGGCCTGGCTACGCCAACGGCGATCATGGCCGGCACTGGCGTCGCGGCCCGCCACGGGATTCTGATCAAGGACGCTGAAGCACTGGAGCGCGCCCACGAAGTCAGCGCGGTGGTATTCGACAAGACCGGCACCCTCACCTCCGGCGCGCCGAAAATCGCCCACCTGAGGGCAGTGGATGGCAACGAAGCTTTGTTGCTGCAACAGGCCGGCGCCCTGCAACGCGGCAGCGAACACCCCTTGGCCAAGGCGGTGCTGGACGCCTGTAATGATCAAGGTTTGCCGGTTGCCGATGTGAGCGCCAGCCAATCCCTGACCGGACGCGGCATTGCCGGCACCCTGGACGGTCGGCAACTGGCCCTGGGCAATCGGCGCATGCTCGATGAAACCGGCTTGAAGCCAGGTGACCTGGCCGCCAATGCCAGCGCCTGGGAAGCCGAAGGCCGCACCTTGTCCTGGCTGATCGAGCAAAGCCCACAGCTTCGCGTACTGGGCCTGTTCGCCTTTGGCGACACGCTCAAGGAGGGTGCCCTGCAAGCCGTGCAACAGCTCAAGGCGCGGCATATCAGCAGCCATTTGCTGACCGGCGACAACCGCGGCAGCGCCCGCGTGGTGGCACAAGCGCTGGGCATCGATGATGTGCACGCCGAAGTATTGCCCGCCGATAAAGCCGCCACCGTCGCCGAGCTGAAAAAGACCGGCGTGGTGGCCATGGTCGGCGACGGCATCAACGATGCGCCGGCCTTGGCCGCAGCAGATATCGGCATTGCCATGGGCGGCGGCACCGACGTCGCCATGCACGCGGCCGGCATCACCTTGATGCGCGGCGATCCGCGCCTGGTGCCCGCGGCCCTGGAAATCAGCCGCAAGACCTACGCGAAAATTCGACAGAACCTGTTCTGGGCCTTTGTGTATAACTTGATCGGCATTCCGCTGGCCGTATTCGGCCTGCTCAACCCGGTATTGGCCGGCGCCGCCATGGCCCTGTCCAGCGTGAGCGTGGTCAGCAATGCGCTACTGTTGAAAACCTGGAAACCCAAGGATCTGGAGGATCACCGCCAATGAACATCGGCCAGGCAGCCCGGCAAAGCGGCTTGAGCGCCAAGATGATTCGCTATTACGAGTCGATCAACCTGCTCAAGCCGGCCCATCGCAGCGACAGCGGCTATCGCCTGTATAACGACGACGACCTGCACACCCTGGGCTTTATCAAACGCTCGCGAGACCTGGGGTTCTCCCTGGAGGAAGTCGGCAAGTTGCTGGAGTTGTGGCAGGACCGGCAACGGGCCAGTGCCGACGTGAAAGCGTTGGCTCGCCAGCATATCGAGGAGCTGGATCACAAGATCCGCGAACTGGGGCAGTTGCGCGATACGTTGCAGGACCTGGTGGAGCACTGCCAGGGCGATCACCGGCCCGATTGTCCGATTCTCAAGGAATTGGCGTCGGGGAGCTGCTGCGGATCTAACTGACTGAACGCAAAACCCAATGTGGGAGCTGGCTTGTGTGGAGGCTGGCTTGTGTGGGAGCTGGCTTGCCTGCGATGCATGCACCTCGGTACATCAGTTGCACCGAGGTGATGCTATCGCAGGCAAGCCAGCTCCCACACAAGCCAGCTCCCACACAAACCGGCTCCCACATTTTTAGATCGTCATGAATCTGGCGATCACTGCATCCAAGGCGGCGGCGGTTCTTCCGCCGGTTTGCCCGGTGGTGCATCGTCCGCTGCGCGGATCGCCTGGCGCCGCTCTTCGTCGAGCCGTGCCGCTTCGATCTCACGCATCACGCCGCCGACGTCTGCCAATTCTTCCGGCTCATCGAACTCGCCAGTCAACACACTGGCCGGGTGCAAGGTGCCGGCTTCGTACAGCGCCCACATCTCCTTGGCGTACTTGGTGGTCTTCAATTCCGGGGCAAATCGCCCGAAATACGAAGCCATGTTGCCCACGTCCCGTTCCAGCATGGTGAATGCGTGGTTGTTGCCCGCCGCGTCCACCGCTTGCGGCAAGTCGATGATCACGGGGCCCGTCGGCGTCAACAGTACGTTGAACTCCGAGAGGTCACCGTGCACCAGGCCGGTACACAGCATCAGCACGATCTGCGAGATCAGGAACGCGTGATACTCACGGGCCTGATCCGGCTCCAGCACCACGTCGTTGAGCCTTGGCGCCGCATCACCGTATTCATCGGCCACCAGTTCCATCAGCAATACGCCTTCAAGGAAGTCGTAGGGCTGGGGCACGCGCACACCGGCGCCGGCCAAACGAAACAGAGCCGCAACTTCGGCGTTCTGCCACGCGTCTTCGGTTTCTTTCTTGCCGAACTTGGAACCCTTGGCCATGGCCCGGGCCTGCCGGCTGTTGCGGACCTTGCGGCCTTCCTGGTATTCGGCCGCCTGACGAAAACTTCGTTTATTCGCCTCCTTGTAGACCTTGGCGCAACGTAACTCGTTGCCGCAGCGCACCACATAAACAGCTGCTTCTTTACCACTCATGAGTGGGCGCAGCACTTCGTCGACCAGACCGTCCTCGATCAGGGGTTCAATGCGTTTAGGAGTCTTCATCAGCTTTTATTGTGGGTCCTTTATTACCAAACACGCGTATGGCACTCGTTATACGGCAATCCTCGCACAGCGGGGAGAGGGTAACGAGCCTTGATCTGCTAAAGAATGCATCCAATATGCCAGATTAATCCGACAAAGCCGCTATTGCCCGAGGCGTTCGGATAATAGCCGAGATCAGCGCTCAATGATCGCCGTCACGCCTTGGCCCCCCGCCGCGCAGATCGAGATCAGCCCGCGCCCCTTGCCCGCCGCGTCCAGCAGCTTGGCCAGGTTGGCGACAATACGCCCACCGGTGGCGGCAAATGGGTGCCCGGCGGCCAGGGAACTGCCCTTGACGTTCAGGCGGCTGCGGTCGATTGAGCCCAACGGCGCATCCAGCCCCAGGCGGGTCTTGCAGTAATCGGCATCTTCCCAGGCCTTGAGGGTGCACAACACTTGGGCAGCGAAGGCTTCGTGAATTTCGTAGTAGTCAAAATCCTGCAAGGTCAGGCCATTTCTCGCCAGCAAGCGTGGGACGGCATACACCGGCGCCATCAACAGCCCTTCGGCACCGTTGACGAAATCCACCGCCGCCGCTTCGCCATCACGCAGGTAGGCGAGAATCGGCAGGCCACGTTCCTTGGCCCAAGCTTCGCTGCCCAGCAACACCAGGGAGGCGCCATCGGTCAGTGGCGTGGAGTTGCCAGCGGTGAGAGTGCCCTTTTCACTGCGCTCAAAAGCCGGTTTGAGGCTGGCGAGTTTCTCCAGGGTCAGGTCCGGGCGCAGGTTGTTGTCACGGGTCAGGCCCAGGAACGGCGTGAGCAAATCGTTGTGCCAACCCTCGGCATAGGACGCGGCCATTTTCTGATGGCTTTGCAGGGCCAGTTGGTCCTGCTCGGCGCGGGGAATCTGCCAGGTCTGCGCCATCAATTCGCAATGCTGGCCCATGGACAGGCCAGTACGCGGCTCGCCATTGCGCGGCAACTCCGGCTTGAGGTGCTGGGGACGAAGTTGTAACAGGACTTTTAATTTATCCGCCATGGATTTGCTGCGATTGGCTTGCAGGAGGATTTTGCGCAGGCCCTCATTCACTCCGATGGGCGCGTCGGAAGTGGTGTCGACACCACCTGCGATCCCGCATTCGATCTGCCCCAGGGCAATCTTGTTGGCCACCAGCAGCGCCGCTTCCAGCCCGGTGCCGCAGGCCTGTTGAATGTCGTAGGCCGGGGTTTGCGGCGACAGGCGCGAGCCCAGCACGCACTCACGGGTCAGGTTGAAGTCCCGCGAATGCTTGAGCACCGCACCTGCAGCCACTTCGCCTATGCGCAGGCCGTGCAGGTTGTAGCGCTCGATCAAGCCTTCCAGGGCAGCCGTCAGCATCGCCTGGTTACTGGCCGTGGCGTAGGGGCCATTGGAACGGGCGAAGGGGATACGATTACCGCCAATGATCGCGACACGGCGCAACTGAGTCATGGAAAGCTCCCTGTTAGGTGGTAGGTGCAATCCTGAGCCTAGACTAGGAACGACTGTCACCTATTGATGGTCCACCCTTTGAACCCCAGCAGCCGGAGAGCGTTCCATGTCTGACCGTTATATCGACTTCGCCAACTCAAGCCTTGGCCACCGCGTGGTCTCGGCCATTGGCCTGCCGTCCCCGGTACGCCTGGAGCGCTGGCAAGCCGGGCGCCTGCGCCCGGTGGAAGGCGCCCTGCTGTTGGGTGGCGGCCCGCTGGCGGCCCAGGTGCTGGGATTTGCCAATAAACTCACCGAGGCCATCTACAGCTACGGGGCCGAGCCGCTCAAGGCCACGCCCTGGATCCCCGGGCATGGCCCCAAGCTCAAGGCGGTGCTGTTCGATGCCAGCCATTTGCAACACACCGACCAACTCAAGCAACTGCGCGAGTTCTTCCAGCCGCTGCTGAAAAATCTCGATCACAGCGCGCACCTGGTGATTCTCGGTCGCGCCCCGGAAAGCCTCAGCGATCCATTCGCCGCCAGTGCCCAGCGGGCCCTCGAAGGCTTCAGCCGGTCGCTGGCCAAGGAGCTGCGCAACGGCGGCACCTTGCAGTTGCTGTATGTCGGCGAAGGCGCCGAAGCACAGTTGGAAGGCGCGCTGCGGTTTTTCCTCTCGCCGAAAAGCGCCTATATCTCCGGGCAGGTGCTGCGCCTGAGCGCCTGCCCGACCCAAGTGCATGACTGGACGCGCCCACTGGCCGGGCTCAAGGCCCTGGTGACCGGGGCTGCCCGAGGTATCGGCGCTTCAATTGCCGAAACCCTGGCCCGGGACGGTGCCGAAATTGTGTTGCTGGATGTGCCGCAGGCCAAGGCCGATCTCGACGCCCTCGCCGCACGCTTGGGCGGGCGTGGCATTGCCCTGGATATCTGCGCCGATGACGCCGCCACGCAACTGATCGAACAATTGCCAGATGGCATCGACATCGTGGTGCACAACGCCGGGATCACCCGCGACAAGACCCTGGCCAATATGACCCCGGAATACTGGGACGCCGTATTGGCGGTCAACCTCAACGCCCCACAAGTGCTGACCAAGGCCCTGCTCGACAGCGGCACCCTGCACGACAACGGCCGCGTGGTGTTGCTGGCCTCGATCAGCGGCATCGCCGGCAACCGCGGGCAAACCAATTACGCCGCGAGCAAGGCCGGGCTGATCGGCCTGGCCCAGGCCTGGGCGCCGCTGCTGGCGCAACGGGGCATCAGCATCAACGCCGTGGCCCCGGGCTTTATCGAAACCCAGATGACTGCACATATTCCTTTCGCCTTGCGTGAAGCCGGGCGGCGCATGAGCTCCCTGGGCCAGGGCGGTTTGCCGCAGGATGTCGCCGAAGCGGTAGCGTGGCTGGGCCAACCGGGCTCAGGTGCGGTCAGTGGCCAGGCGTTGCGTGTATGCGGGCAAAGCCTGCTGGGAGCGTAACTATGCTGTGGTACACATTACCTCGCAGCCCGGCACTGCCGCCGCTGTATTGGCGCGCCGCACTCAAGCGCAAGATCACCGGCACCACGCTGCCCGACTCAGGGTTGCATTGCCGGGTGCAGGTCAATCCTGCGGCAGTGACGGCATACCGCAAGGTCTGTGGGTTTGCCGAGAGCCCGATGTTGCCGGCGACTTATCCACACATCATGGCGTTCGGCCTGCAGCTGCAACTGCTGACGGCACCGCAGTTCCCCTTCCCGCTGCTAGGGCTGGTGCACTTGAGCAACCGGATCCGCGTGTTTCGCCCCATGGGCGGGGTCAGCGAGGTGCGGGTCAGTGTGCATACGCGCAACCTGCAACCCCACGCCAAGGGCGCGACCTTTGACCTGATCACCACCGTCGAGGATTCCCTGGGTTTGCTGTGGGAAGGTGAAAGCCAAATGCTCTGTCGCGGGGTGAAACTCGATGGCGAGGCACCGGAGCAATCCCTGCCAGCGCCCAGTACGGTCAGCGAGCTGACTCGCTGGAAGGCACCGTCCGACATCGGTCGGCGGTATGCCCGGGTATCCGGCGACTACAACCCGATCCACTTAAGCGCCCTGACCGCCAAGTTGTTCGGCTTCCCCCAGGCGATCGCCCATGGCCTGTGGAACAAGGCGCGCACTGTGGCGGCCCTGCATGAACATCTACCCGCGGCGAACATCGAGATCTACGTGGAGTTCAAGAAACCGGTACGCCTGCCTGGCGAGGTCATCTTGTTGAGCAGTGCCCCCGGTTCCAGCGGCGAGTTGCAACTCAAGGGCGCTGGCGATATCGAGCATATGCTCGGCAAGTGGCAGCCGATTGCCTGAAAACGGGTTAACCGGCTGATTAATTGTATATATACAACCTAAGTTATAGCGGGCTATCGATAGCCCGCTAACTTATTCAAGTCATTGATTTACATCGCATCACATTTAACAGAAACCTCACTTATATACCGTTGGTATTAATCACCAAGACGCATATCCGTGCCTGTATATAAATCGTTAATACCAAGTTGAGCGTTGCGACAAAGAGTGCCGAGGACTGTTATAGCCACAACGGACGCAAATATTGCCTGCTGAAGAACGGGTGAACTTGCGAGACCAACAAAGGCTGTACCAGGTGCTAAGGAACTCATCATGAAAACTCAAGTCGTGTTGTGGAAGGCAAGTACTGCATTGGCCCTTATCTTGGCGATGAGCCTGGGAGGCTGCAGCAGTGGTGGTGGCGGTCATAAGAGCAGCGTTGCATCCTCGTCCCCGGATGCTGGCGCCGGTACCGGTGGTGGTGACGGCGGCGGCACGGGTGGCGGCGACGGTGGCGGAACTGGCGGTGGCACGGGTGGCGGCGACGGTGGTGGCACTGGCGGCGGCACGGGTGGCGGAACCGGTGGTGGCACTG
>Ga0265296_1001615_pt1 | contig 25315 bp, 23 predicted proteins | sample MunlanPumphouse1_FD_189073 | JGI IMG/M metagenome (GOLD analysis project Ga0265296, IMG submission 189073) | Groundwater microbial communities from a municipal landfill in Southern Ontario, Canada - Pumphouse #1 | ecosystem: Environmental > Aquatic > Deep subsurface > Groundwater | place... | reverse complement strand
AAATACAGCGAAGGCAACAGCATCCGCATGGCGAGGTCGCCGCCGCCGCCGAACAGAATCAGAGCCGCCATTCGTGCTGTTCCTCCCTGGTCCCGACATGCGGGATCGTCGCCTTACGGCTTATGCGTCGGTCTTGGCCGGTTCCGCGCGGCGCGCCAAGACGTCCAGGACGTCCTGAAACACCATGTTACGGGCATGGAGAAGGACGAGCAGGTGATAGATCAAATCCGCCGACTCGCTGGCCAGTTCCGCCTCATCGCCCGCCGCGCCAGCCAAGGCGGTTTCCACGCCCTCTTCGCCGACCTTCTGCGCTGCGCGTTTCGGCCCCTGGGCGATCAGGCGCGCGGTCCAGCTGTCGTTCGGATCGGCCTGCGCCCGCACATGGATGGTGCGCTCCAGACGGCCGATTCGGCCCAGGCCCGGCGCGTCTTCTTCGCCGAAGCAGCTGACGCGGTTCAGGTGGCAGGCGTTGCCCACCGGGCGCACCTTCACCACCACGGCGTCGCCGTCGCAGTCAGGCGTCACCGAGACCACATTGAGGAAGTCGCCCGAGGTCTCGCCCTTGCGCCACCGCCCGCCGCGCGAGCGTGAAAAGAAGGTGGCCTGGCCGCTGTCCAGCGTCTCGCGCAGCGCCGCCTCGTCCATATAGGCCAGGGTCAGCACCTGCAGGGTGTCGGCGTCCTGAACCACGGCCGGGATCAGGCCGTCGCCCTTGGCGAAGTCGATCTTGGAAAGGTCGAGTGTCATGATCCTTCTCCCCTCGGGGGAGAAGGTGGGCGCCGGAGGCGCTCGGATGAGGGGGAGGGTTCAGCGCGCATCACGGCCAAGGATGAGCTTGAGGCTAACCGCCCCCTCATCCGTCTCGCTGCGCGAGCCACCTTCTCCCCCGAGGGGAGAAGGAAATCGAAAGTGGTCATATCCTCACCTCCACGCCTTGCGTGTCCAGGTAACGCTTGAGATCGGGAATCGTGATCGCGCCCGAGTGAAACACGCTGGCGGCCAGGGCCCCCGACACGTCCGCCTCGACAAACGCATCGCGGAAATGCTCGACCGCGCCGGCCCCGCCCGAGGCCACCAGCGGAATGGTCAGCCGCCTGCGCGCCTCGGCCAGTTGTTCGAGGTCATAGCCGCGCCGCACGCCGTCCTGATCAATGCAGTTCAGCACGATCTCCCCCGCGCCGAGTTCTTGCGCCTCCACGATCCAGTCCATGGTCAGCTTGCCCGCGCCGCGTCGGCTATTCGGATCGCCGGTGTATTTATGCACGCGCCACTCGCCGTCCTGAAAGGCGCTGTCGACGCCGACGACGACGCATTGCCGCCCCAGCCGCTGGGCCATCTCTCCGATAAGATCGGGGCGTTCCAGCGCGGGCGAGTTGATCGACACCTTGTCGGCCCCGTGGTCCAGACAGCGCGCCGCCTGCTCCACCGTGCGGATGCCGCCGGCGACGCAGAAGGGGATGTCCAGCAGCCGGGCGATGTCCTGCACCCAGCCATAGTCCAGCGTCCGCCCCTCGGGGCTGGCCGTGATGTCGTAGAAGACCAGTTCGTCGGCGCCCTGATCGCGATAGCGGGCGGCCAGTTCGGCGGCGTCGCCCATGTCGACGTGACCCTCGAACCGCACGCCCTTGACCACCCGCCCATCCTTGACGTCGAGGCAGGGGATGATGCGCCGGGCGGTCATGGCGTGACGGCTTTCAGCGCCTCGGCCACGGTGAAGCGCCCCTCATAGATGGCCCGCCCGACGATGGCCCCGTCGCAGCCCAGGTCGCGCGCGGCGGTCAGGTCGTCCAGCGAGGCCACCCCGCCCGAGGCCTGAATCTTCAGCTCCGGCCGACGCGCCAGGGCCTCGCCCAGCAGGTCGAGATTGGGGCCGGTCAGGGCGCCGTCGCGGCCCACGTCGGTCATCAGCACATGGGTCAGCAGATTGGACGGATAGCGATCCAGCACGGTCCACAGATCGACCCCCGCCGACTGGGTCCAGCCCTTCAGCGCCGGCACCGGCACGCCGTCCTCATACTTGACGTCCAACGCCAGGGTGATGCGTTCGGCGCCGAAACGGTCCAGCCAGGCCAGCACCTCGTCCGATTTGGTCACGGCCATCGAACCGACCACGACGCGGCTGACGCCCGCTTCCAACAGGCGCTCCACATCCGCTTCGGAGCGCACCCCGCCGCCCGACTGGATCTTGACCGCAACCGAGGCCGCCATCTCGCCGATCAGGCCGTGTTGCATGGCGTGACCCGCCTCGGCCCCGTCCAGATCGACAATGTGGACCCAGTCTGCGCCTTCGCCTGCAAAGGCGGCCAGACGCGCGGCCGGGACCTCGTCATAGCGGGTCACCTGATCGAACCGCCCGTGCATCAGGCGCACGCAGACGCCGTCCTTCAGGTCGATGGCGGGATAGACGATCATGCTTGTACTCTCTCTGCCGTCATTCTCCGGCAAGCCGCGAAGCGGCGCTGACCGGGGAACCCAGCGGCGCCCGTCAGGGCGAAAAACGCACGCGCGGCGTTGGCCATGAAGATCGCCTTCGGCACCGCTGGGTTCCCCGATTTCCGCTTCGCTTCGTCGGAGAATGACGAAAGGAAGGGGGTCACGCGGGAATCTCCAGAAAATTCTTCAGGATACGCGCGCCGGCTGCTGCCGAACGTTCCGGGTGGAACTGGCATCCCCAGCGGTTGGCGCTGTTGACCACGGCGGGGACGGCGATGCCGTAGTCGGCGGCGGCGAGGGTCGCCGGGCCGTCGGGGCAGACGAAGCCGTGGACGAAATAGGCCCAGTCGCCGTGCTTGACGCCCTCCAGCAGGGGGTCTTCGCGACGGATGTTCAGACGGCTCCAGCCCATGTGCGGCGAGGGGCGCGACGGGGCCGGGGCGATGGCCTCGACCCGGCCGGGGATCAGGCCCAGCAGGTCGACGCCCCCATCCTCGGCGCTGGTCTCGAACAGCAGTTGCTGACCCAGGCAAACGCCCATCAGAGGGCGTTTGAACTGACGCAAGGCCTCGACCAGACCGAGCGCATTCAGCCGCTGCATCGCGTAGCCGGCCGCGCCGACGCCGGGCAGGATGACCCGCTCGGCCTCGTCGAGATCGGCGGGGTCGGCGGTGATCCGCACCTGCGCGCCCAGTCGCTCCAGCGCGAACCGCACCGAGGCCACATTGCCTGAGCCGTAGCCGATCAGGGTGACCTCTTTCATCCTTCTCCCCTTGAGGGAGAAGGTGGGCGCCGGAGGCGCTCGGATGAGGGGGAGGGTTCAGCGCACGCGACGGCAGACGGCGAGCCTGAAGCAGGCGTCCCCCTCATCCGTCTCGCTCCGCGAGCCACCTTCTCCCCCGAGTGGAGAAGGGTATTGAAGCCGCCCATCACAGCACCCCCTTGGTGCTCGGCACCACATCGCCCTCGACGCGGATGGCCTGACGCAGGGCGCGGCCCAGGGCCTTGAACACGGCCTCGGTCTTGTGGTGGTCGTCGTCGCCGGTGACCGTGACGTGGATGGCCGCGCCCAGATTCTCCGCCAGTGAGCGGATGACGTGGGCCGTTAGATCGGTGCGGTAGTCGCCGATGAAGGGGGTCGCGAACGTCCCTTCAAACACCGGATAGGGTCGGCCCGACAGGTCGATGGAGACCGCCGCATTGGCCTCGTCCATCGGCAGGACGAAGCCGTAGCGCTGAATGCCCTTGCGCTCGCCCAGCGCCTGTTTCAGCGCCTGACCCAGGGCGATGGCGCTGTCCTCGATAGTGTGGTGCGGATCGGTGTGCAAATCGCCTTCGCACGACAGGCGGATCGAAAACCCGCCGTGCGCCGCCACCTGTTCGATCATGTGGTCGAAGAAGCCGACGCCCGTGTGGATCGTCACCGGCCCTGCGCTGTCCAGATCGACGGCGCAGACGATGCGCGTCTCCTTGGTGTCGCGCACAGCCTGACCGACGCGGGTGCGGCGCACCTTGGCGTCGGCGGCGCCCAGGGCGACCAGCAGTCGGTCGTTGACCTCGGGCTTCAACGAAACCGGCAGCCGCACGCGCTCACCCGCCGCGTCGGCGCTCAGGCCGAACCGGCGCAGGCTCTCGATGACAGCCGCCGGATCAGACGGGCGAGCGATGATCACCGGCCCGACCCCGGCCTCCAGCGGCATGAGCCGTGACAGGGCCTCAACGACGCGGGCGCGCTCGCGGCGAACCCCGTCGATGCGTTCGGCGGTCTCGATCATCCGCGACGGGTCCAGGGCCTGCATCGCCAGCCGCACCGAGACCTCGGGCAGGGCGTAGGGCTCCAGCACGCTGGCCAGCCGCGCCAGCGTCTGCGATTGCGCCACGGCAGCGCCGACCCGCGCTCCGGCCAGGCCATAGGCCAGCGACAGGCTGCGCAGCACGATAAGGTTGGCGTGGTCCTTGACCACCGCCGCGGCGGACGCCGCCGCGGCGAACTCGACCAGACCCTCGTCCACCACCAGCAGGGCGGGCGCGACGCGCTCGGCCATCTCGGCCACGGCCTCGGGCGAGCCCAAGGCGCGGATGATCACGGCGGCGATCTCGGCGCCTTCAGCAGAACGGGCGTAGAGCGCCGCCAGCCCCAGATAGGGCTCGGCCTCCGGCGCCTGAACCGCCTGTCGGTCGCGCGCGGCCAACCGCCAGACCAGCTCCAGCCCGTGCGTCAGCCCGCGCACCGGCAGCACCTGATCGGCGGCGACGCCATAGAGCTCGGCCAGCCGCGCGGCGAGCGCGGTCGGCTCGGCCGGATAGCGGTCCAGACCTTCGCCGCCGGACACCAGCGGCGGATAGGGGGCGGGCAGGGTCATTGACTCGCCTCTGTTCTTCCTTCTCCCCTCGAGGGAGAAGGTGGGCGCCGGAGGCGCTCGGATGAGGGGGACGCGTCCACGCACGCGACGGCCGAGGTTGAGCATGGGGCAGGCCGCCCCCTCATCCGTCTCGCTGCGCGAGCCACCTTCTCCCTCGAGGGGAGAAGGGCAAGGTTTCGCGGGCTCACGCTTGCGTCCTCAGATCGGCCGCCCGCGCGTGGGCCTCCAGACCTTCCATCCGCGCCAGACGGGCGGCGACGGGGGCCAGGGCGGCGGCCCCGGCTTGCGTCACCGTCTGCACCGACATGGTGGTCATGAAGCTGGCGGTGGTGATGCCGCCCAGCGTCCGCGCCCCGCCGTCGGTCGGCAGGACGTGGCTGGGTCCAGCGGCATAGTCGCCCAGCGTCTCGGCCGCCCAACGACCGACGAAGACCGCCCCGGCGGCGGTGATCTTCTCGACCAGAAGTTCCGCCTCCTCGGCCTGGATCGACAGGTGTTCGGGACCATAGAGGTTGGCCACTTCACAAGCCTCATTCATGTCGGCGACTCGGATGGCGCGGGCCTGCTCCAGCGAGGCGCGGGCGGTCGCCGCGCGGGGCAGGGTCTCCACCTGACGTTCGACCTCGGCGACGATTTCGTTCAGGGCCGTGCCGCTGTCGGACACCAGCAGGACCTGGGCGTCGGCGTCGTGCTCGGCCTGACTGAGCAGGTCGGCGGCGACGATCTCGAAGTCGGCGTCTCGGTCGGCGATGACCAGCAGTTCCGACGGCCCCGCCGGCATGTCCTGCGCCGGACCGCCGGGTAGGGACGACGCGTACCGCTTGGCCTCGGCCACATAGGCGTTGCCGGGACCGAACAGCTTGTCGACCGGGGCGATCACGCCCTCGTCCAGTTCAGCGCCGAAGGTCAGAGCCGCAATCGCCTGCGCCCCGCCCAGCAGCCACAGCTCATCAAGCCCCGCCTCGGCGGCGGCGACGATCATGGCCGGGTGAACCGAGCCGTCCTTCGACGGCGGCGTCACGGCCACGCGCCGCCCGACCCCGGCCACGCCCGCCGGAATGGCCAGCATCAGCAGGGACGAAAACAGCGGCGCCGTGCCGCCGGGCACATAGAGACCCGCCGAGCCGATAGGCCGCCAGACCAGTTTCGACTTCACGCCCGGCGTGGTCTCGATGAAGGCGGTGTCTTCGGGCCGCGTCGCCGCGTGGAAGACCCGCACATTGTCGGCGGCGACCCGCAGGGCCCGCGCGGCAGCGGGCGGCAGGTCGGCGCGCGCCTCGGCTGCCGCCTTCTCGGTGATGACCACCCGGCGCGGCGCGGCGCCGTCCAGCTTGATCGCCCAGTCGGTCACGGCCTGACCGCCGCGCGTCTGCACGTCGTCGAAGATCTCGCGCACCACGCGGGCGACTCCACCCTCGGTGCGTTGCTGCGGGCGGGCCAAGGCGGCCTTGCGTTCGGCCGCGTCCAGCTTGTTCCAATCGATACGCTTCATCACATCATCTTCTCGATCGGCAGGACCAGGATGGCCGAGGCCCCCGCCGCCTTCAGCTTCTCCAGGGTCTCCCAGAAGACGGCCTCCTGACACACGGCGTGGACGGCCACGGCGTCGTCGCGGCCCGACAGGGGCATGACGGTGGGCGACCCCGCGCCGGGCAGGATGGCGGTGATCTCCGCCAGGGCCGAGCGCGGCGCGTTCAGCATGACGTACTTGGCCCCTTGCGAGGACATCACGCCGGCCATGCGCTCGACGATGCTGTCCAGCAGGTGTTGCAGCCCGGCCTCGGGCGCGCTCGGCGCCTTGATCAGCACCGCCTGACTGTCCAGCACGGTCTCCTTGGCGATCAGGCCGTTGGCCTCCAGCGTCGCGCCGGTCGACACCAGATCGCAGATGGCCGAGGCCAGCTTCAGCCGCGGCGCCACCTCGACCGCGCCGCGCATGGTGACGATGTCGGCGCCGACGCCGTTCTCATCCAGGAAACGACGCAGGATCTTGGGATAGGAGGTGGCGATGCGCAGGCCCTCCAGCGACGACGGCCCGGCGTAGGCCAGCGTCGGCGGCACGGCGATCTTCAGCGTGCAGCGACCAAAGCCCAGGGGCATGACCACCTCGGCGTTGAGTCCGCCGTTCCTGCCCTCTTCCAGCACATTCTCGCCGACAATGCCTAAGTCGCAGACCCCGTCCGCCACGAAGGTGGGGATGTCGTCGTCACGCACCCGCAGCAGGTCGATCGGATAATTCTCGATCCGGTACAGCAGTTCGTTGTTGCCCTTGACGACCCGCAGACCTGCGTCGCGGACCAGGTCCAGGCTGCGTTCGGCCAGACGGCCGGATTTCTGAACGGCGATGCGAAGCCGCCCTTGCACGGTGCTCATGTCTCTACTCAGGCTTTCTGATTCAGGCGGTCCAGCACCAGGCGGTAGCCCTGGTGCGGCATGTCTTTCAGGGAGCGCGCGACGCGCACCACGGTGGTCGGGCTGGCCGAGGCCTCCACCGCGATCTCGCGATAGGTCTTGTCCCCCCCGTCCAGCAGCCGCGCCACCTGCCACCGCTCGGCAAAGGCGCGCAGTTCGGCGGGCGTGCACAGGTCGGACAGAAAGGCGTCGGCCTCCGCCCGCGTCTGCAGCGAAAGCAGGGCGTCCAGCAGGGCGGTCTTGGCGGCGTCAGGGCTCATGGCGCGTTCCATTATGCTGTAACGATGGAACGGTCAAGCGTGGCTTCAGGCTTCATGCGAAGAAGGAGATGGAATGTCGGAGCGGGCGTCTCTATCTCGGCTGTCATGACCAAGGTTCTGATTATCGGCGCGGGACACGCGGGCGGCTCGGCGGCGGCGCTGCTGCGGCAGTATGGCTTTGCGGGCGAGATCGTTCTGGCGGGCGAGGAGGCGGCGGCGCCCTATCAGCGGCCGCCCCTGTCCAAGGCCTGGCTGAAGGGGGAGGCGGGTCTGGAGGACCTGTTGCTGCGCCCCGAGAGCTTCTACGCCGAACAGAAGATTGACCTGCGCACCGGCGTTACGGCTGTCGCCATCGACGCGGCGGGCAGGACCGTGCGCTTTGCCGATGGCGTGGTCGAGCCCTACGACGTGCTGATCCTGGCCACGGGTTCGACGGCGCGACGACTGGCCCTTCCCGGCGCCGACCGCCCCGACCTGCTGGAACTGCGCACGCTGGACGACGCCGAACGGCTCAAATCCGCCCTGTCTCCCGGCCAGCGGCTGGCCGTGGTCGGCGGCGGCTATGTCGGGCTGGAGGCGGCGGCCTCGGCCCGCGCCCTCGGCGCCGAGGCGGTGGTGATCGAGCGCATGGACCGGGTGCTGGCCCGCGTGGCGTCTGCGACCCTCTCAGCCTTCTTTACCGACCTGCACCGCCGCCACGGCGTCGAGATCCTGACCGGCGCCGAGGTTGCGGGCTTTGAGGACGGCGGCGTGCGGCTGTCGGACGGCGGCCTGATCGCCGCCGACGCCATTCTGGTCGGCATCGGCGCCCTGGCGTGCGAGGCTCTGGCGCGCACCGCCGGTCTGGCCTGTGAAAACGGCGTGGTGGTCGACGAGACCGCCCGCACCAGCGACCCGTCCATCTACGCCATCGGCGACGTGACCCAACGGCCCATCCCGGTCCACGGCGGGCGGATGCACCGGCTGGAGAGCGTGCCCAACGCCCTGGAACAGGCCAAGCAGGCGGCGTCCGCCATCGTCGGCCGCGCGGCGCCTGCGCCGGAGGTGCCGTGGTTCTGGTCCGACCAGTACGACGTGAAACTCCAGATCGCCGGCCTGCCCTTCGACGCTGACCATCAGGTCGTGCGCGGCGATCCGGCGAGCGGCGCCTTCGCCGTCTTCCACCTGCACGGCGACCGCGCCGTCTGCGTCGAGGCGGTCAATGCGCCCGCCGAATTCATGGGCGGGCGCCTGCTGATCGGCAAGGCGACCCCGGTGGACTCCGCCCTTCTGGCCGACCCCGCAACCTCGATGAAGGCGGTGGCGAAACCGGGGTGAGGGCCGTCTGATGACGGCGGTGTGACATCTGCGCCGCAATTGCGATTTAGTCGCAAGAGTCAGATTGTCGCAGGCGTGGAATCTGATATTGCGACCGGATCGCATTATCAATGACGGGTTCCTCCCCATGTCCGACCCTCGCTCCTCCGCCCTCAAGGCGCTTCTGTTTGCTTCCAGCGCCGCCGGCATGCTGTGCGCGGCGCCCGTTCTGGCGGCGGATGACGCCCCGATCATCACGGCGGACATCACGCAAGACGCCACGACCCTGAGCGCTGTCGACGTGCACGGCCAGCGCATCAAGCGCGAGCCCAAGGACCCGACCTTCGTCGCCCCCCTGATCGACACCCCGCGCTCGGTCACGGTCATCCCGCAACAGATCATCGAACAGACCGCCGCCACCTCGCTCCAGGACATCCTGCGCACCTCGCCGGGCATCACCTTCGGTGCGGGCGAGGGCGGGCAACCCCTGGCCGACCGTCCCTTCATTCGCGGTCAGGCTTCCGGCAACAACATCTTCGTCGACGGCATCCGCGACACCGGCGGCCAGCAGCGTGAAGTCTTCAACCTGGAGCAGGTCGAGGTCATCAAGGGACCGGACTCGGTCTATTCGGGGCGCGGCTCGGGCGGCGGCAGCATCAACCTCGGCTCCAAGACCCCGCGTCTTAGCGATTTCACCAATGCCTCGGTCGGCGCGGGCACGGATTCCTATCTGCGCGGCGCGGTCGATTTCAACCGCCAGCTTTCCCAGACGGCCGCCCTGCGTCTGAACCTGATGGTGGCCGAAGGTGACATCGCCGGTCGCGACGCGGTCGATTTCGACAAGTGGGGCCTGGCCGCCTCGTTTGCGGTCGGTCTGGGCACGGACACGACCCTGACCGCCAGCTACTATCACCTCGACAGCGATCAGATGCCTGACTACGGCATCCCGCTCTACACCAAGCTGGGCGGGGCTACGGCGCCCCGACCTGACGCCTCGGGCGTGCTCGATGTGCCCTATGACAGCTTCTACGGCCTGACGGCGCGCGACTATCTGACCAACACGGTCGACTCGGTGACGGTCACGCTGGAGCATCAGCTCACCGAGACCCTGAAGATCCGCAACGTCACCCGCTATGCCGAGACCCTGAACGACTATGTCGTCACCAACCCCGGCGACGGCGGCGCGGCGCAGCAGATCAACGGCGTCTGGTGGATGAAGCGGGGCCTGAAGTCGCGCTGGAACCCCACCGACACCCTGGCCAATGTCACCGACCTGACGGGTTCGTTCCAGACCGGCGGTCTGAAACACAGCTTCAACCTGGGCCTCGAACTGTCGTCCGAAAAGAACGACAACGCCGGCTATACGGTAGCCACCCTGACCGGCACGGCCTGCCCGGCGCCCCTGACCGGCCTGGACTGCACCCAGGTTTACAACCCCAATCCGAGCGATCCCTGGACCGGCACGATCACGCGGGGCCTGGTCAGCTCGACCGACACCCAGTCGACGGGCGTCTACGCCTTTGACTCGATCAGCGTCGGCGAGAAGTTCATCGTCAACCTGGGCCTGCGTTGGGACGACTATTCGGTTGATGCGACCAACGCCTCGGGCACGGTGACGGCGCCGATCTACGCCTCGACCCGCTCGGACTGGGACTTCGTCAACTATCAGATCGGCGCCGTCTACAAACCGACGGCCAACACCAGCGTTTACGCCTCCTACGCCACCTCCTCGACGCCGCCGACCATCTCGGCGGGTGATCAGAACGGCGGCACGGGCACAGGCACGGGCAATCTGGCCACGACTCTGCTGGACCCGGAAGAGACGGAAAGCTTCGAGATCGGCGCCAAGGCCAACCTGTTCAATGATCGCCTGGCGGTTAGCGGCGCCCTGTTCAAGACTGTCCGCAAGAACGCCCAGATCCAGACCGAGCCGGGCGTCTATGAGCAGGCCGGCGAGGCCGAGGTTCAGGGCCTCGAACTGGGCGTCTCGGGCAATGTCACCGACAAGTGGCAGGTCTTCGGCGGCTATACCTGGATGGACTCCGAGTTGACCGAGGGCGCCTACAACAACGTCAACGTGGGCGACGAACTGGCCAATACGCCCGAGCACAGCGCCAGCCTGTTCACCACCTACCGCCTGATGCCGAAGCTCAGCCTCGGCGGCGGCGTCTACTATGTCGGCAAGTCGTTCGGCGGCAATCAGGGCGGCGCCGGCGGCGGCGGCAACCGCATCTACGCCCCGGCCTATACCCGGGTGGACCTGTTCGCCTCCTACGACATCACCGACCGCGCCTCGCTGCAACTGAACGTCCAGAATGCGGGCGACGAGGAATACATCATCCGCACCAATGGCGTTCACCACGCTGACGTGGCCCCGGCCCGTTCGGCCATCCTGACGCTGAACTTGCGCTACTAAGAAGCCGCGTTTCGCGCCATTCTGTTGGCCCCGTCGTTCACCTGAGCGGCGGGGCCGATGCGCATCTGATCGAGGCTCTCATGTTGCTGCACATCCCTGACGTCTTCACCAAGGCCGAGGTCGCGGCCCTGCGCAGGACCCTGGACGCCGGCCCATGGGCCGATGGCAACATGACCTCGGGCCATCAGTCGGCCACCGCCAAGAAGAACCAGCAACTGCCCGAGGACAGCGCGGCGGCGCGCGAAGTTTCGGCCCTGATCGTCCAGGCCCTGAACGCCAATCCCATGTTCGTCTCGGCCGCCCTGCCGCATACGATCTTTCCGCCCCTGTTCAATCGCTACGAGGGCGGCGGCGAGTTCGGCCTCCACGTCGACAACGCCATCCGCCAGAGAGGCGATCTGCGCATCCGCAGCGACCTCTCGGCCACCCTCTTCCTGTCCGAGCCCGAGGACTATGACGGCGGCGAACTGATCATCGAGGAACTGTACGGCGCCCAGTCGGTCAAGCTGCCCGCCGGCGACCTGGTCCTCTATCCGTCCAAGAGCCTGCACCGCGTCACCCCCGTCACGCGCGGCGCGCGCGTCTCCAGCTTCATGTGGCTGCAAAGCCTGGTCCGCGACGACGCCGACCGCGAAAGCCTGTTCCGGTTGGACGTGGCCACCCAGCGGGTCAATCTGGACAAGGGGCCGAAGGATCAGGCGGTCATCGAACTGACCGGCCTCTATCACAACCTGCTGCGACGGTGGTCGGAGGTGTGACGCCCATCTTTCCTCCCCATTTCATGGGGAGGGGGACCGCGTAGCGGTGGAGGGGGCGACGCTGTCGCCCTGATTATGAGCCTCCATTCGGAAACGGCGGCGTCGCCCCCTCCGTCACGGACGCAATGCGTCCGCGCCACCTCCCCATAGAATGGGGAGGAAAGCAGAGGTCTTCAGTAAACGTCGCGCCGATACCGCCCGCTGTCGGTCAGCCGCATCAGCCGCTCCTCGCCCAGCGCCGCCTCCAGCGCCGCATGCACGCCCTTCGACATGCCTTCCAGACTGCCGCAGACATAGACATAGGCCCCGCGATCGACCCAGTCGGCCATGGGCCGCGCGTGTTCCGCCACCAGCGACTGCACATAGAGATGGTCGCCCCCGTCGCGCGAGAAGGCGCGGTCCAGCCGGGTCAATGCCCCGGAGGCCAGCCACCCCTGCAGGTCAGCGTCATAGAGGGCGTCGTGCGCCCGCGTCCGCTCGCCGAACAGCAGCCAGGCCCCGCCGGTCGTCTCATGCATCGCCCGCGCCTTCAGATGCCCGCGCAGCCCCGCGATCCCCGTGCCGTTGCCGATCAGGATGATGGGGGCTTCCGGCGGCGGCGCATGGAAGCTGCGGTTGGCCCGCACCCGCATGGCGACCTCATCGCCGATCTGCACGTCCTGCGTCAGCCAGCCTGAGGCCAGACCCGGCGTCCCGTCAGGACGCGTCATCAGGCGGATGCAGAACTCGACCCGTCCGTCCGAGGGCAGGGAGGCGACCGAATACTCGCGGCTGGCAGGCTGTTCGCCGTCACGCACGGGCAGACCGACCTCGGCGATGTCGCCCGCCGCCCAGTCGGGGGCGTGGTCGATGGGCTCGAAGGCCAGATGATACGCCTCGCCGCCGGGGCTGCCCGCGTTGAGCAGGGTCCGCTCGACCAGACGCCAGCGGTCATAGGCGGGCGGGGTCCAGTCGGGGGCAGAGGTGGCGCCCGTGATCTGGTTCAACTGATGCTGCCAGTGGCGGATGGCGCCCGCGTCGCCGTTGTCCACCTCGACCCGGTCGAACAAGGTCTGGGCGCCGCTGCGGTCCAGCCAGTCGCCGACCGCGTGGCCGAAACTGCAATAGGCGTCATAGGATCGGTCGCCCAAGGCCAGCAGCCCATAGGACAGATGCGACAGGTCGGCCTCGGCCTTCATCGCCTGCCGCACGAAGCGGGCAGCGCTGTCGGGCGCGTCGCCCTCGCCGGTGGTCGAGGCGATGATCAGCAGGCGGCGCGCCCCCTTCAGCGTCTCCAGCTCCAGATCGCTGAAGGCGACGATCCTCGCTCCGACGCCGCCATCGCCCAGCGCCCGCGCCGTCATCCAGGCCAGCTCCTCGCCGAAGCCGGTCTGGCTGGCGAAGGCGATCAGCACGGCGTCCTCGCCCGCCGCCTGGGCCAGCGCTCGCGTCTGTTCGGCGGCCTTTCTCGCGGCGGCGCGCACGCGCCAGACCGTCAGGCCGATCAGGCCCAGCCACAGGGCGACGGCGAGGCCCGTCCACAGCCAGCGGGTCAGGTCGGCAGTCACGTCAGGCTTCTTCTTCGTCCATCATGGCGGCGAAGGCGGGGCTCATCCGCTCGACCAGACCGTGCGACGTGCGCTCGACGAAGTGGGCGGCGATCTTCAGACCTTCCGCGAACTCCGGCCCGTCGAACGGCCCCAGCACCATCAGGGCCGTGGCCCAGGCGTCGGCGCGCACGGCCGAGGCCTCGAACACCGTCACCTGGGCCAGGCCATTGTCCACCGGCCGTCCGGTCGCGCCGTCGAGGGTGTGCGGATAGAGGCGCTCTTCATGCACGAAGGCCCGGCGCCAATCCCCGGATGTGGCCACCGCCATATCGAATAGGGCCGCCACCGTATGCGGCGCGGGCGACCCCGGCACGGCCTCGATCTCGACCCACCAAGGTTGGGCGTCCGGCTTGACCCCGCGTCCCAGCAACTCGCCGCCGATCTCGACCAGATGCGACGTCGCGCCCATCTCGGTCAGACGCGCCGAAACCCGGTCCACGGCGTGACCCTTGGCTATCCCTGAGAAGTCCAGCTTCATCCCCCCCGCCTGCACCGCCGCCTGCGCGTCGCGGTTCAGCCGCAGCTTCTGCCAGCCCGACACGGCCAGCGTCGCCTCGATCTCTTCGGCGGACGGCAGGGGGTTGAGCGGATCGCGCGGTCCCGGCGGGCCAAAGCCCCACAGATCGACCAAGGCCCCCAGCGTCGGATCGACCGCGCCGTTGACGTCGTCGGCCAGATCCAGCGCCGCGTTCAGCAGGGCCCAGAAGTCGTCCGACAGCTTCCACGTCCCGGCGGGGGCGTTGTTGAAGCGGCTGATCTCGCTAGCCGGCGTCCACGGGCTGAACAGGGCGACGATGCGCGCTAGCTCCTCCTCGATGGCCGCCTGAAACGCGTCCTGGTCCAGACCAGGGGGCGGGACCAGACGCACCGACCAGGTCGTGCCCATGCTCGTCCCCGCCAGCGACCAGATCAGGTCGCTAGGCGGCCGTTCGGGCGCGCGGGTGGTCGGCGGGATCAGGACGCGGCTGTCCTGACGGCTTTCCACCGCCGCACCGATCTGGAGCGGCGGCGGGGTCGAGCTGGAGCGTTTGGAGGTCAGGGCAGGACTTCCAGCGCGCCGTTCCACGAGGCGTTGGAGCCGGGCTGGCCGTTCACGCCCGCCGTGCGCACCGAGGCGCCCAGCCAGTAGAGACCGGCTTCCGGCCAGGTCACGGAGAAGGCGCCGTCCGCGCCCGTCTTGACCGTGATCTCTTCGGGGTTGTTGCGATAACGGATGCCGCCGCGTGCGATGGTCACCTCGACGTCGGCGGCCGGCTGGCCGTCCTTCAGCAGCTTGAAGGTCGCGGCCTCGCCGACGGCCAGGTCGTTCGGGTGGGTGACGGGCGCCAGCTCCAGACCCTTGCCGACCGTCTTCAGGTCGGTGGGTTCGCCCAGGGTGACGAAGGTCTCGGTGCGGCTGTCGGTGCGGGTCGCCTGAACCTCGGTGGCGTCCGCCGGAATGGCGGCGGCGAACTCGGCTTCAGCGCCGCGCCAGCGCTTTTGCTCGCCGCCCTGCTTGTAGCTGGCCATGAAGCCCGAGCCGACGTTGGCGACGCGGTAGGTGCCCGGCTGCGACAGGTGCAGGTCGAAGCTGGAGCGGTACTTGGCCTGACTGACGTTCTCGGCCTGGGCGGTCGAGCCGTCCGGCGCGGTGATGGTCAGGCCGGCCAGACGCATGGCGGCGTGGTCGGGGATGAAGACCCCGTTCGACATGCCGGCGTCAAAGCCGACCCAGGCGTCATTGCCCGACAGCACGGTCGAGGTCGGGGCCAGCCAGGCGCGGTGCGCCTGGGCCGAAAGCGGGGCGGCCAGAACGGCGGCCAGAGACAGGAAGGCGAGGGTCTTCTTCATGGTCAGCATCCTTAGCGGGTCACGGCGACGCGAACGGCGCCCAGTTCGGTGGAGCCGGTTCCGGCGCCGGTGTTGGCTCCGCCCCAGCGGAAGGGCACGCGGACGACCTCGCGGCCGCCCAGTTCACGGGCCGCCTCGACGACGATGTTGTACTGGCCGGCGGGCAGGGCGCGCAGGCGGGCGGCGGGCACGGTGACCGAGTGACGGCCGGGAGCCTTGGTCGGACCGGACACGCCGTCGGCGGGCATGGTCATGGCGCGACCGCCCTTGCGCCACCAGGTGCGCAGGTCCTTCAGCCAGTCCTTGCCGTCGCCCTCGTTGTTGCGGGTCTGCTGGTACCAGACGGCCAGGGTTTGCGCCGTGGTCTGGTCCGGCTTCTCGATCCACACGGCCACATAGGGCCGGTGATAGGAGGCGCTGGAAATGCGCGGCAGCTCGACGCTGACCGTCAGATCGGCGGCGGTTGCGACGGCGGGGGCGGCGGCCGCGAGGCCCGCAGCGGTCAGGACGAGAGGAAGCTTACGCATGAGGAGAACTCGCCAGTGAAAGGGTCAGTGGATGAACAGGAGGGCGATGACGACGGGAATGAGCAGACCCAGGGCCACGATCGGCCAGGTCGAAGGGCGACCGCGCGCGTGCAGCCACAACAGGGCCAGGCCGGTGACGGAAAAAATCACGCAGGCCACGGCGAAGACGTCGATGAACCAGTACCAGACCACCCCGGCGTTGCGGCCCTTGTGCAGGTCGTTGAGATAGGCGACCGCCCCGCGCGTGGTCTTCTCGTGCAGGGCCTCGCCGGTGGAACGGTCGATGGTCAGCCATCCGTCGCCGCCGGGCGTGGGCAGGGCGACATAGATCTCGTCCGCCGTGGTCTCGGTGGCGCGGCCCTCGACCTGGACCTTGAAGGCCTCGGCCGCCCAGCGGGCGACGGGGGCGGGGACCGGATCCGTTGTCTCGGCGGGGAAGTCGGCCAGCCGCGCCAGCAGGGGCGCGGGCAGGACAGCCGTCGCCTCCCTGACCACCGGCTCGGCCGGAATCTGCGCCGCGTGGTTCAGGGTGATGCCGGTGACGGCGAACAGGATCATCCCGACCAGGCTGACCGCCGCCGAGATCCAGTGCCAGCTGTGCAATTGCTTCAGCCAGAACGACCGTTTGGCGTTCAGCGCCGCCTTGGCCTTTGCAGGCTTGGCGGTTCGGGGAGAGGATGCGGCGGCTTCGGTCACAATATGGCTGTGCCATATTCTGCGAACGATTTGCAATACCGTTTAGGTGTCGGAATGTCGCGGTTCAGTTTGTCGCCCCAAGTCAAGGCTGTCGAAGGGACGGGGCGGGACGCCTCTCGGCGTCGGCGCGAGCCCTTACGCCTGCGTTTCACCGGGAATGCGGGCGATCACCTTGATCTCGAAATCGAAACCCGCGAGCCAGTTGACGCCGATTGCTGTCCAGTTCGGATAGGGCGCGGCTGGGAATATCTCGCTCTTCACCGCCATGACCGTGTCGAATTGCTTCTCTGGATCGGCGCGTCGATATCGAGGCCGCAGCCCGCCTTCTTTCCGGCGCCGCCCTGAACGCGGCACTGTGGGTGGCCGCCAGCGACGATCCGCCATCCGCCTTGCCCAAGGCCGTCGATGCCTTTCGCCTGATGTCGGAGGGCTTTCTATCGAGCAGGCGACAATTTCCGATGTGCGTCTGTCGGCCTTCGCGCGATGAGGCGGGGTATGTGGTCGCAAGCGGCCGCACAGCATGGCTGATCGTGACTGGATCGCAGCAGGCCCACGCGTGAGCGAACGCTCGGCTTCGGTCCGACGGACCAATGACCCTCCTGGCGCGTTCCTGACACCACCAGGTCATCGCACCCGGCTCAAACGATACCTAAGATCTGCTTATCGGGGCGCCAGATGGGCGTTGGGGTCGATCAGGCTATCGAAGGCTCTCGCCACGTTCTCCAACGTATAGGGCTTTTGCACCACCAACCGCCCCCGATGCTCGATAGGCGGGTGGGCCTGTTCGCCGTAACCCGTTGCAAAAATGAAGGGAATGCCGAGCTCGGCCAACCGGTCGGCGATCGGATAGCTGTCACGGTCGCCCAGGTTGATGTCCAGCATGGCCACGGTGGGGCGCGCGGCGTCGATGAACTCCAGGGCGCCCTCAACAGTGGCTGCCGTCGTGACGGAGGCGGCGCCGAGGCGATTGGCGATGTCCTCAGCATCCAGGGCGATGATCAGGCTGTCCTCGACCAGAAGAATGTCTTGGCCGGCGAGCACGGCGTCCGGCGCCGCCTGGGGGTGGCCGACCGCAGGTCGCGGATACTTGATCGGCTTGCCGTCTCCGGCGCCGCGGGGTTCCGACAGGTGCCGGGCAGGAATGCGAAAGACGGCCTGCAAGCCCTTCGGATCGTATTCGACCTGGGCCGACCCGCCCAGATCATAGGGAACGGAACGATTGATGATGGTGGTGCCGAACCCTTGCCGGGACGGAGGGCTGACCGGCGGGCCGCCCGTCTCGCGCCATTCCATCACCAGGTCCCCGGCGGCGTTGCGACTCCAGCCGATGACCACCCGTCCGCCCTCTGCCGAGAGGCTTCCGTACTTGTTGGAGTTGGTGACCAGTTCATGGACGACCAGGGCCATGGTGGAATAGGCGTTGGGGTTCAGGTGGATAGGCTCGCCCTGGATGGCGATGCGGTCGCCCTCATCGACAAAGGCGGCGGCTTCGGCGTCGATCAGCGCTTGCAGCGGAGCCGGCCCCCAGTGGTCGTCAGTGATCTGATTGTGGGCGCGGGCCAGGGCGTGGATGCGTCCGTCCACGACCTTGACGAAGTCGGCGATGTTGTCGCTGGTCGGTTCCGACTGCCGGATCAGACCCCGGATCAGGCCCAGGATGTTGCGCACCCGGTGGTTGAGTTCCGCAATCAGAAGCTCCTGACGGGCGCTGGACTGCTGACGCTCGGCCGAGGCTTCGTCGGCCAGACGCAGGACCACTTCGATCAGGGTGGCGCGCAGGGTTTCGGCGACCCTCACTTCGGAGGCCGTAAAGGGCTGTGAACGGCCCTCGACGAGTTCTTTCCACTCCGCAAAGCTCTCACGCGGCGTCAACCGGGGGCCGTTGGGGCCGTACTGCACCGGCTTGTGCGGATCGCCTGCCCAGCGCACCGAATGAACCAGCTCCTTGCGGAACAGGATGACGTAGTCGCGGGGTGATCGCGAGATGGGAATGGCCAACAGTCCCGCAGCGCCCGAGGCGAAGTCGCTGGCGTCCGGGATAAGCCCGCCGATGTGGTCCGTGGCGAAGACCCGCCCGGCCGCCGTGCCGTTCAACGCCCGCACAATCCGGCGGAAATCCTCCAGCGAAGGCGTTGTGCCGAAAAAGGCGTGGTTGCCGCCCAACCAGACGCCGACCCCGTCCGCGGGGATGGCATGGGTCAGGATGTCGCCGAGCCAGTCAGGATCCTTCAGCAGGGTTTCGTCCGACGCCACGGCGCCCAGAAGCTGATCCGAAATGTCACGCGCCCGGCGCTCGTACTCGACGGTCTCCTTACGCTCACGGCTTTCCAGCTGCATGGAGAACATCTGGGCAAACAGTTCGCTGACCGAACGCCGCTCAAAAGTAGGCCGCCGCTCTGCATAGTGGTGGCAGGCGAACAGGCCCCAGAGCTTTCCATCGACGATGATGGAAATGGACAGCGATGCGCCGACCCCCATGTTCTTGAGGTATTCGATATGGATCGGAGACACTGACCGTAAGGCCGACAGGGAAAGATCGAGCGGCTGGCCGTTCTGGTCGCGCTGGGGAATGATCGGCACAGGCACGGCGTTCACATCTGTGATCAGCCGCAGCAGGTTGCGCCGGTACAGTTCGCGGGCCTGGGCGGGGATGTCGCTGGCGGGGTAGCGTAATCCCATGAACTTGCCGATGCCGGAGCGCACAGCCTCGGCCACCACTTCGCCGGAGCCGTCTGCGGCGAACCGATAGACCATCACCCGGTCAAAGCCGAGCAAGGCCCGGACCTGGCGGGCGCCCTCCCTGAAGAAACCCGGGAAGTCGGGGGTCTGGTCCAGGCGAGACATCATGGACCGCACCGTGCCCGTGGCGTCGCCATGCTCGCCGGATGCGGGCTCGGCTTCGATGACGACCTGTCCGCCGGAGATATGGATGGCCGCGTCGAAGGCCTGCCCGTCTTCCATGAACACACAGTCGAAGATGCGCTCGACGGCGTCCCGGCTTCCCAACATGGAAGCGCGGTTTCGGAGGTCATGGACCGCCTTTGGCGTGAATATGTCCTGTAGAGGCCGACCGAACAGATCGTCAGGCGTGCGGCCGATGAAGGCCTCGGTGTTGGCCGAGGCGCGCGCAATCTGCCAGTCGGCGGTTAGAGCCAGCAGGAAGCCTATGGGCTGGATGGCCCCGAGAATGTGAATGGGTTCGCGATCGCAGTTCGTCAGGTCAACCGGGGCGGCGGGCATCGTCACTATCAGTCGGCTCCGAGATTGGCGCGGGCGGCGTTTCAGATTCGAACACCTGCCAGGACCGCTGCGACGGCCTCATCAAGGTGATCCGACGAACTGAGCCGTGAGCCGAGATAGCCACAAATGCGCGCCGCGCGGAGGGGTTCCCGGGTGAAGAAATTTTGGCAGGCGTTGGGTCGCAGCCCATCCTCTCTTGGGCCATGGCGACATTCGGCCGTAACGTGTCGTCTACGCCGCCTTGGCCGTGGTGTGGCGCGACAGCGCCAGTCGGATGGCGTTCAGCAGGGCGTCGGGCTGGATCGGTTTCTGCGCCACCCCGTCCATGCCGGCGGCCAGATATTCGGCCTCGTCGCGCGGGTCGGCGTTGGCGGTCAGGGCCAGGATGGGCACGGCCCCGGCTGGGCCGGGCAGGGCGCGGATGGCCCGCGTCGCCGCCACTCCGTCCATCACCGGCATCTTCACGTCCATCAGGATCAGGTCGAACGGGGCGATGGTCGCCCGCTCCACCGCCTGTCGTCCGTCCTCGGCGGTCTCGTGGGTGCAGCCGAACAGCTCCAGCACCTTGCCGGCGACGAAGCGGTTGGCGGCGTGATCGTCAACCACCAGCACATGCAGGGTCTCATGCGCGGTCGGCGCGGCTGCCTGGTCCTCGCCGCGCCGTGCCTCGGCCTGGGCCAAGGGCAGATGCAGGTCGAAGCGGAAACGCGCCCCGCCGTGCGGCGACCGCTCCAAGGCCAGCCGCCCCTCCATCCGCTCGACGATCTGACGACAGATGGCCAGGCCCAGGCCTGCGCCCGCGCCCTGCCGTCCCGCCTCGCCGGTGTTGAAGGGCTCGAAGATGGCGATCGCCGCCGCGTCGCTGACGCCGGGACCGCTGTCGTCGACGATGGCGTCCAGCCGCACCCGCCCGTCGTCCAATCGCGTGCTCAGGCTGACCTCGACCGCGCCCTCCTGGGTGAACTTCAACGCATTGCCGATCAGGTTGTTGAGCAGCTGTTTCAGCCGCATCTCGTCGCCGACGACCCAGCGGGCCTCGGCCGTATCCGTGGTCACGGTCAGGCGCAGTTTCTTCTCTTCCGCGCGCGGCCGCCACAGGGCTGACAGGTCGGCGGCGACGGCGTCCAGATCCAGCGGCGCGGGCTCCAGGGTCAGGATGCCCGCCTCGGCGCGCGACATGTCCAGCGCGTCGGTCAGCAGCCGCAGCAGGCTGTTTCCCGAGTCCAGAATGGTGCGGACATAGGGGCGCAGGGCGTCTTGTGTCAGTTCGCGCTCCATCAGGGCGGCGACGCCCAGCACCCCGTTCAGCGGGGTGCGGATCTCATGGCTCATCACCGCCAGGAACTCGGACTTGGCGCGGCTGGAGGCCCGGGCCTCGGCCTCGGCGCGGACCAGATTCTGGGCCAGTTCGCTCATGGCCTCCGCCCGGCGCTTGTGGATGGCCACCCCCGCCTGCATCACGTGCAGGCCCGCCCCGACCCCGACGTAACGGCCGCGCGAGACGACGACGAAGCCTTTCAGCAGGGCGCCCAGATCCGCCGCATCCATGGTCTGGAACAGAACCTCGGCCGAGGCGTCGGCCTCGACCAGCAGCGGCGACGGGTCCATCAGGGCCGAGATGGGACGCCGGGCATAGAGGGCGCGGCCGAACTCGGCGGCCATCTTCAGGGTGAAGGCGTTGCGCTCGATCAGGCCGACCGGGCGGCCGTCCGCGTCCACCACGGCGATGACCAGGGTGTCGGGTTCGGCCTGAAACCGGTCGAAGGCCTCGGCCCCGAAGGCGTCCGGCGCCATGGGCGGCGCCGCCTCGACGAAGTCCCCGATCCTGGCCATTCTGTCGCCCCTTGCGCGTTTTGCGAGAGCGCAATTAGGGCGACGGCGCTTAACAGCCGCTTTGCTGGAAATGAATGTTTTGCAAGAACAATCTGACGATTGCTCCGGGTGCGGAGCTTAAAGCCGGGCCAGCAGTTCCGCGGCAAAGCTCGACAGGCTGTCGTCGCGCGCGCCCATGACCACCACCCGGTCGCCGGGCCGGGCGATCTCGACGAGGCGGTCACCGCAGTCGGCGCGCGTGGCCAGGGCCTCGGCCTGACGCCCCTCGGCGCGCACGCCCGCCGCGATGTCCTCGGAGCCGACGCTGCGGTCGGTGGTGCCGCCGTAATAGACCGGCTCGGGCATCAGCAGGACGTCATGCTCGCGCATCAGCCCGGCGAAGCCCTCCACGAACTCCCGCTGCATCAGCTTCAGCGGACCAAAGCCATGCGGCTGGAACAGGATCAGCAGCCGCCCGTCAAAGGCGTGGAGGGTCTTCAGCGTGGCGGCGATCTTGTCGGGGTTGTGGGCGAAGTCGTCGATGACGGTGACGCCGTTTCGCGTCCCCACCACCTCCAGCCGCCGCTGGATGCCGGCGAAGGTCGTGAGCGCCGCGACCGCCGCATCGACCGAGACGCCCAGCGCCTTCACCGCGCCGAGCGCCGCCAGGGCATTGGCGACATTGTGCGCGCCGGGGACGTTCAGCACGACCGCGCGGGGGGCCTCGCCGCGTACCCGCAGTTCGAAGCTCATGCCGGTCGGCAGGGGCGCCAGATCATGCGCCGACAAATCCGCCTCTTCCTCGCCCAGAGCAAAGGTGATCGCCTTGCTCGTCGGCAGCGTCTGGGCCAGCGCCGTCGTCTCGGGATTGTCGAGGTTCAGCACCGCCGTCGTCGCCCGCCCGACGAAGCCGCCGAACAGGTCGCGCAACTCCTCCATCGACTTGTGGTCCAGCGAGATGTTGGACACCACCGCCACCGTCGGATCATAGCGGGCGATGGAGCCGTCCGACTCGTCCACCTCGGCCACGAACAGGTCGGGTCCACCGACAAGCGCGCTGGCGAAGGGGTGGTCCGCGTCGGCGAAGTTCTTCATCACCGCGCCGTTGACCACGGTGGGCTTGCGGCCCGCCTGATCCAGAATCCAGGCTGTCATGCCGGTGATGGTCGACTTGCCGCTGGTCCCGGCTACGCCGATCGAGGTCGGGGCCGCGTTGAACAGTTCGCTCAGCAGTTGGGGCCGGGTCTTGATCTCTGCGCCCACGCGCTTCGCCGCGCCGATGTCGGGCACCGTGTCCTCGACTGCCCCAGTGGCGACCACGATCTGATCGGGACGGGTCACGCCCGATCCGTCCTGCGGATGCAGGGTCACGCCATGAGCGCGCAGCCAGTCGAACTTGTCCGGCGTGCGGCCCTGATCCAGCGCCCGGTCCGACCCGGCGATGCGGTTTCCCTGCGCCTGAACGATCATGGCCAGGGGCAACATGCCGGACCCGCCGACGCCGCAGAAGAAATAGTCTTTGTTCATCGGCTTGATTTTGACGCGCGAAACCGGGGAATGTCCGACGGCCTGACTAGCACGGGCGACGCCGGAGGCCAGCCCCATCACCATCTCTGCTCCTTTCAAGATCGGTGTCGTCAACGCCAGCTCGCGACTGGACCCCGCGCGAGGCGAGGCGATCCAGGCCTGGATGGATCAGGCCTATCCCGGCGGCGAGGTGCAGCTGGTCTTCCACCCCCAGACCTTCAACAAGCATGGCCATTTCGGCGGCGACGACGCCACCCGCGCCCGCGCCTTCGTCGAGTTCGCCAATGATCCGCGCCTGGGCGGCCTCTGGTTCGCGCGCGGCGGCTACGGCGCCTGCCGCATCGCCGAGGCGGTCCTGCCGCAGTTGACCGATGTGGCGAGGAAGAAGCGCTACCTCGGCTATTCCGACGCGGGCAGCCTGCTGGCCCTGCTCTACAAGGCGGGCTTTTCTCATGTGGCCCATGGACCGATGGCCTCGGACGGGGCGCGTCACGACGCGACGGGTCGCCGCGCGGTGGACTGGCTGGTCAGCGGCGACCGCGCCTCGCTGGAGCCCTCGCTGCTGGACGACCCGCGCCCGGCCGTCGCCTTCAATCTGACCATCCTCAACGAACTGGTCGGCACGGCGCTGGAGCCCGATCTGACCGGCCACGTCATCATGCTGGAAGAGGTGTCCGAGGCGCTTTACCGCGTCGATCGGATGATGTTCCACCTGACGGGCCAGGCCTCGATCCGCCGCGCGGCGGGCATCCGCCTGGGCCGGGTCTCCGACGTCACGCCCAATGATCCCGACTTCGGCCTGACGGCGGAGGAGATCGTCCGCTACTGGTGCGCGCGCTCCGGCATTCCCTATCTGGGAACCGCCGACATCGGCCACGACCCCGACAACAAGGTGGTGCCGTTCGGCGTGACGCGCTGACCTCGCAATCCTCCCCTGCGCAGCGGGGGACGGGGACCATGCACAGCATGGTGGAGGGCGCGAGATCGGGGTGTCGTCGTTTGAGGCTGGGCGCAGGGTGATCCAAGGCTGAAGTCAGCGCGTGTATCCGCCCCCTCCACCGCCCGCGGCGGTCCCTCTCCCCCGTAAACAGGGGAGGATCGAGAACGGCCTCAGCCCTTGAAAGTCAGCCCTTCAGGCCGGGCCTCGAAGCCCGACAACCGGCCCAGATAGCTCATGCCCAGCAGGGACGCCGGCATGTCGCCGTCCACCACCAGCGCCTCGACCGAGGTCAGCCGCACCCCCGCCACCGCCACCGATGGCAGGACCACAGGCGCCGCCTTCACAGGGCCAGACGCCGTATTCAAGGTGCGGGTGAAGTCTCCGGCGCCGATGCTGACGCCAACCTTCTCCGCGTCAGCGCGGCTCAGGGTCACGACGCTGGCGCCGGTGTCGACCAGCATCCGCATCGGCTGTCCGTCCACCACCGCCTCGGCCCAATAGTGCCCGTCAGCCGAGCGCACGACCGAGGGCGGCGCGCTGGCCGCCTGGGCCTCGCCCGCGCCGTCCATCCAGCGCAGGGCGCCGGCGCAGGCCAGCGACGACGCCAGAGCGGCGGCGAAAACGACAGCAGAGCGCGGGTCGATACGGATCATGACCCTACTGTGCCGCAAGGGTCTTGGCAGGCGGTGAAGCGATACGGCGAACGAAAGGTTGACGGCTGAACGGCGTTACGCGCCGTCTTCAATCCTCCCCCGTGAACGGGGGAGGATTGAGCGTCCCGCTACTCGCCCAGCAACGCCGGGTCGATCAGTCCGCGCCGCCCCTCCAACTCTCCCATCGTCCTCGCCCGTTCCTCGTCGCTCATCCGGCTCCAGGTCGCGATCTCGGGCAGGGTGCGAAAACAGCCCAGGCACAGCCCCGAGGCCCCGTCCACGGTGCAGACCATGACGCAGGGCGTGGCGACGGACCGTGGCGGTTTGGACGGCGAGGGGGCGGGCGGCTGGCTCATGTTTTATGACGTTGAAACTACAATACGTCCGGTTTCGGACCAAATTCTTGACTTTTTAACCAAGCGGAGCTATCTAGGACCCTGACGCGAAACGACTATGACGGTGAGATCCCCGATAAGCACGACGCGTCTTCTTTCATCGTTCAACGAAAGGAGACGCCCAAATGAACGACAAGGACCGTAATCTCCAACACGCCATGATGTCTT
>Ga0265296_1001614_pt1 | contig 25320 bp, 25 predicted proteins | sample MunlanPumphouse1_FD_189073 | JGI IMG/M metagenome (GOLD analysis project Ga0265296, IMG submission 189073) | Groundwater microbial communities from a municipal landfill in Southern Ontario, Canada - Pumphouse #1 | ecosystem: Environmental > Aquatic > Deep subsurface > Groundwater | place... | reverse complement strand
TTTATTATTTATTTTTAAATTAGTTAAAATGGAATCGCCCTACTCGCAATTTCATTTTATTATTTATTTTTAAATTAGTTAAAATGGAATCGCCCTACTCGCAATTTCATTTTATTATTTATTTTTAAATTAGTTAAAATGGAATCGCTCGCTCACCCTCTGGAACCTTCGGTTCCAGCAAAAAGTTAGTCAAACAAAATTGAATTCTTTAATAAACTCCTTACTTTACAAACATTTTAATATTCCCCTTATTTTTCTTTTGAATGCTTACAGAAGAACAAATTAAGGAAATCAAGGAACATCTTGAAAAAGCGCAGAATCCCATATTCTTTTATGACAATGATCCTGATGGGTTGTGCAGTTTTCTTTTGCTGCAGAGATATTTAGATAGGGGAAGGGGCGTTGCCATACGGAGTTTTCCCGAACTCGATGCAAATTATTTCAGAAAAGTTGAGGAATTAAATGCAGATTATATCTTTATTTTGGACAAACCGGTTGTTTCGTCCGGATTTTGGAAAGAAATTGAGAAAGTGAACATTCCCGTTGTCTGGATTGACCATCATGATACAGGAGGTTCGTTAAATGTTCCTCAATTTGTAAATTACTATAATCCTATTTTCAACGACGACAAAAGTAGCGAGCCAGTTACTTATTTATGTTATCAAATTACAAAAAGAAAAGAGGATTTATGGATTGCTGTTGTTGGGTGCATTTTTGATCATTTTGTTCCGGATTTTTATTCAGAATTCAAAAAAACATATTCCGATTTGTCTGTAGATTCGAGCGAGGCGTTTGACATCTTTTACAAATCACAAATTGGAAAGATTGCAAAAATATTTTCTTTTGCGTTGAAAGATAGAGTCACGAATGTTGTAAACATGCAGAGATTTTTGTTAAAGGTTAAAACTCCTTATGAAGTTTTGGAGGAGGACAGCAAAAATTATACTATGCATTTGAGATTTGACCAGATAAATAAAAAATATTTAAAATTGATGGAAAAAGCAATTTCAATTGAGAAAAATTCCGGGAAGATTTTATTTTTTCAGTATGGCGGGGATTTAAGCATCAGCAGTGATTTGGCGAATGAACTCAGTTATAGATTTCCAAAGAAGATTATGATTGTTGTTTATATGTCTGGAGTTAAAGCAAATATTTCTGCTCGAGGAAAAAATGTCCGTGGACTTATTTTAAAAGCGATAGAAGGTTTGAATGGAGCAACTGGTGGAGGGCACGAAGATGCAGTGGGAGCGCAGGTGAGAATCGAAGACTTAGAAATTTTTAGAGAGAGATTGGAGAAAGAGTTTAAATAATATCTTAAATTTAATAGTTTGTTTTACTATCTAATAGAGTATAGAAAAATATATAAAGAAATTGTTCTTACAGAAAGTATGATTGGACTAAGATGTACATGGGATAATGCATGTAAGTTTGGCTTAGTCTACATTATAAAACCCAAACATTAATTCAGTTACCTTTTTGACCTGAATTGAATGGAGGGTTTGTTTTTGATTGAGGTTGAAAAGGTTTCTGAAGGGGTTTTCATTGATAATACGGGGAATAAGAAATTTTCTGTCTCACAAAGTCCTAAAGAATATAAGGACTTCATGATGAAAGAAATAAGAAATTTCCTACCTTACGAAATTCAAGGAATTTCATAATGAATAAAAAAATGGAAATGCCAGAACAAATTTTGGTTGAAAGAGAATTGAATCAGCTAATGGAAGAGACTTTAAGGCTTGAGGCTGAATTGACTTTGGTTTTAAGTTATGAAAAAAATTAGCTGATAAAAAAAGAGAATGAAGCATACCAATAGTATGCTCTGTTTGTTAGTGTGCTTTGTAAATTTTTATTTTTGGAGATTTAATTTATTGTTGGTAATTCATCATCATTAAGTTTATAAATAATAATCTAACTTTCTTTTTATGGTACTTCAACTTAAACAAGGAAGAAACGATTTAGATAAATATATCGAATTTGGAACTCCCTTAGAAGAATTATTAGTAGAAGGGAGATTTCTTGAAAGTGATTGGCATGATACTGGTGCGCCAAAAGCAGAAAATGGGTGCAGAATACATATGCATTGGTATAGAAAAATACTCAAAACATATGACTCTGAAAAAGATGCAGTTCTTTTAAGTGAAAAGGGTTCACGAAGATTAATAGGAAATCTTGATAAGCCAGACAAAGAATACACAAAACAAGAACTTTATGGAGAATCAGTAATTATGAATTGGAAAGTTAGAGAAAAAGATTGTAAACTTTATTAATTATTTTTTTATTTTTCAATAACTTTTCCCGATATAAACAACTTCTTTTGCCTGCTTTCCGCAAATAACGCACTTGCCCTTGGGAATTTCTTTTTTATTTGCTAGAATTCCACGAACTTCTGCTCCAATTTCTTTTTCAATAACCTCGGCGCATTTTTCTCCTTCTTTTTCTATTGAGCAAAAATCTACTCTTGCAATTTTTTTATCTTCAATTGCTTTTTTTATTTCTGATTTACTTTTGCAGTAGATTATTTTATTTTCAAAAATTTTGTCGGCTTTTTCCCTAATTCTCTCGTCAAATTCTTCTCCTAGCAAATTTATCCTTGAGATATCTTTTATTGAAATTTTTGTTTTGTTTTTTGTATCTCTGATATATAAAGTTAATTTTTTTTCTTTCAATTCCTTTTCTCCAATTTCTAATCTGAATGGAACCCCTTTTAGTTCCCATTCGTGATATTTTTCACCCGGACGTTTTTCAGTTGAATCTATTTCTGTTATTATTTCTAATTTTTCCAATTGTTCTTTTATTTTTTCAGATTCTTTTAATATTTCATTTTTATTTTCTTTGCTGAATATTGGAATTATTATAACCTGGAGGGGGGAAATGCAGAAAGGCATTACTAATCCAGAATCATCGCCGTGCGTTGAAATTACAGACGCTAGAATTCTTGATATTGCCGGGCCGTAGCAGGTTTGCCATACATATTCTTCTTTTCCGTTTTCATTTTTGAATTTTACATCAAATGCTTTTGAGAAATGCTGTCCTAAAAAGTGAGTTGAGGGCTGCTGTATTATTTTTCCGTCGGGCATTAAGGAATCCGAGCCAATTGTGTAAACTGCTCCTGGAAACTTATCCCACTCTGGACGCCTCAATGGAAGAAAAGGAACGCCGAATTTTTTGTGCATGATTTTCTCTGTTGTTTGAATATCTTCCTGTACTTGTGCTTCTGCTTCTTCTTTTTTTGAAAAACAGTCGTGTGCTTCTATCCAATAAAATTCTCTCGCTCTTATTAATGGGCGTGTGGCTTTTGTTTCATATCTAAAAACGTTTGCTCTTTGATAAATCTTTAACGGCAAATCTCTCCAGGAACGAATCCAGAGAGAATACATTTGATACATCGCTGTTTCACTCGTTGGTCTTAATGCAAGTCTATCCTCGCCTTTTATTTTTTCCAGCCAAAATACCTGCGGTGAAAATCCTTTTACATGAGAAGATTCTTTTTCAAAATTTTTTTCTGGAATAACAATTGGGAAGAATGTTGGTTTGTGATTTGTTTTTTGAAGAGCCTTTTCATAAAGTTTATACATATTTTCCATTGTCATAGCACCCCAAGGTCTTATAACGACAAAACCCTTTACAGAATATCTTAAGTCAGTTACTTCTGCCTTGTCCAAGATTTGTGAATACCATTCAGAAAAATTTTCTTCTTTTTTTACATTCAGTCCTTTTTCATTTTTGTTTTTTATCATATTCACTTTAATCATTGATTGTATTTAAAATTAACTTTTATACATCAAAAATTGTTTTTTGCGTAAACTCCATGTTTTAATTCGTGAGAAAGCAAAAACAATTTTTGGGGTGTTCAAGAACCCGAGACACGCCCCGGAATTTATTCCGAGGGTTCTTGACAGAATGGAAGCAAATATGGATTTATTTTTTTAATAAATTTTTTATCTTTCTTTTTAATTAAATTCTCTATAAATTTTTTTGTTTTTCCATTTTTTTTAAGAAGGAGATTTTCTGCGGCGATTTCTTCTAATTTTTTGCTTTTTATTTTTGGATTATCTTCCAAGTAGTCGTAAATTGCATAGGCAAGATAGGATTCAAGATAAATTTTTTCAGCGTCGGAACTATTTTGATATGTTACAAGGAAAGTGACCACGACGATTTATGTCAGTATTTCTCTTCATTTTATATTGATTCTTCTTTTGTTTATAAAATTATTATTCATATAGATTCCAATTCTCAACAGCATTTCTTTTTGGGATATATTCATCAGCTCCAATATCGAATGCTTCTCCATACGGCCTTGAGTCACCTTCAAAATCATACAACAAATCTTCAATTGTTGTTCCTGCATCAATGCAGGGTGATGTTGGTTTAAGATGAAAATTATTATTTGTGGAATCAACAAATTGTGGGTCTGAAGAAATATTTCCTTCTCCGCCTTGTGTCCAATTTTGAATATTGGAATATGAGGGAGTAACACTTCCTGCAATTTGATCTCCGTTATTTGCCCAAATGATGTTATTTTTTATTTCACCGTTGAAACCATAAATTATTCCACTGCCGCCCTTATTTTTTGAAACACTGCAGTTAATTATTTTTCCATCGGAATTGTCAAAAAAAAGCCCCCATCCTTGTCCATTCCCTCCAGTAGCCTGGTTCTCATTAATAATACAATTTTCGAGGGTAATTGTAGAATCTTTTGCATAGATGCCACTTCCAAAACCAATTCCTTGACTATCATAATTTTCAAATGTACCACCTATACAAACATTTGATTTGATTATAGTGTTAGAAATGATTGGTTTGGAATTGACAAAATATAAACCACCACCATATGCATTTTTTGGAGGAAGTAATAATTGATCAAAACCATAAAGATTAAAATAGTATCCATTTCCAGCTTTAATGTAATTATTTTGAATAGTACAATTTTTAATTATCATTGATGAATTTTCTGCAAAAATTCCTCCGCCGTAAGTCGGTTCGGCTGGATGAGGAACTGCAATATATGTTCCTCCTAGGGGAAGTCGTATTAGTTGAACGTAAGCGCTTTGTCCATAATGAGTATTATTTGTTACATTACAATAACTGATTGTTGGAGAAGAATTTTGGCATAAAATTCCGCGTGAACTTTCTGAAATTGTAAATCCCTCAAGAGTACATGTTTTTGTTAGATCGGGAGTTGGAGTAGGAATTAGTCTATTCACATAAATTAAGGAAATATTATTTGAATTTGCATTGGCTGTAATTATTTCGTTATATCCATCATTATTTGCATCACCAATTGCAACTGAAACAGGAGTAGTTCCCACTGGTATATTTAATGGAGAATCAAATCCAGTTTCATTCCATCGAAGAAAGGAAATATTATTTGATGTTGAATTTGCAGTTACAATATCATTATATTGGTCATTGTCAGCGTCGCCAATTGCAACCGACATTGGATAAGTTCCTGTTGAAAAATTAACAGGAGAATCAAAACCAATTCCATTCCATCTAAGTAAAGAAATATTGTTGTCATTTCTATTAGTGCAAACTATATCATTATCTCCATCATTGTCAGCATCTCCAACGGCTACAGAATCTATATGATGTCCTGCAGATAATTGAATTTGTGCATCTAAATTAGTTCCGTTCCCTTTAAATAAAGAAATATTTGACACCACAGCACGTGGTACCATATAGTCATGAGCAGAATTTGCTACAACAACATCATTATATCCGTCGTTATTAGCATCGGCAATTACCAACCCCTCTGAATAATCTCCCGCTTTCATACTAATATATGAATTAAAACCAGTTCCATTCCATAAAAGTAAAGAAATTGTTCCAGCAACAGTATGCGCAGTAACTATATCATTTTTATCATCATTGTTTAAATCTCCTACTGCAACTGAATATGGATAATTATTTGTTGGAAAAGTAACGGGAGAATCAAAACCAGTTCCATTCCAGCGAAGCAGAGAAACATTATTTCCAGTATAATTTGCAGTAACAATCTCATTTTTTCCGTCGTTATCAGCGTCGGCAATTACAACTGTTGTTGGCTTAGATCCTGCAAATATATTTCTTGGTGAATCGAATCCGATTCCATTCCAGCGAAGGAAGGAGATATCATCTGAAGATTGATTAGCAGTAACAATCTCATTTTTTCCGTCGTTATCAGCGTCGCCGATTGCAACAGACACTGGATGAGTTCCATTTATTGCAATCCCATTAAAATTATCTATTGGTCCTTCATTACTAGTAAATGTGACTCCCCCAGAAATAACTGAATTGGCAATTACATTTGAATCTAATGGATTTACAGATCTCAAAACAATATTTCTTCCTTTAAAATTTATATTTTCTATATATCTTCCCGGCTGAACAATTATTTCGTCTCCGTTGTGAGAAGCATCGATGGCTGATTGAATTGTGGAATATTGAGAAGGAACTAATAATGTTTCTGCTTTTGCGATGTTGAATAGCAATCCAACTCCAAGAGCAGTTGATGTGAGATATCTTAATAGATTTTTCATGCTAATACCAAAGCAGTTTATTTATAAATGTTTATCCCTTTTATCTTGATGTGATCGTCTTAGGTAATAAAATTAATTTAATAAATCTTACACCAAATCTCTTTGCAATGCTGTTTGTGAAATCTTATTTATTGCTTCTTTTATTTTATTTGATTCTAGGGCAAATCCCAAACTTTCTCCTCCGCCAACCTTGAAATTATTTATTCCTATTACTTCCCCTTGTTTATTTATTAAAGGTCCTCCGGAATTTCCTGGATTTAAAGCCGCGTCAGTTTGTATGTATACTTTCATGTCAGTTAGGCCTGGTCTTTTAACTGCTGAAACAATTCCTTCCGAGACAGAAAATTGCAGTCCGAGAGGATTTCCGATTGCAATTACTTTTTCTCCAATTTGAACGTTGTCGGAATTAGCAAGTGTCAGCGCGCTGTATTCACCAGATATTTTCAACAACGCGATATCTAATTCTCCATCATATCCAATCAATTCTGCATTTATAATTTCCTGATTATAAGTTATTGCATTTACGTTTTTTCCTCCAACTAAAACGTGCGCGTTTGTCACTAAATATCCTTCATTATTAACTATGAATCCGGTTCCCTGACTTGTATCTGTTCTTATTGTTACAACTGATTTTATTGAATCTTCGACAACAGCAGAGAAATCTTCGCTGGTTTGTGCTTTCAATTCTTCCATTTGTAATTTTAGAGATTCATCCAAGCTCGTTATGGCTTCTTTTGTCTGCATTAAATTATTTGTAATCTCATTTATTTTACCTTGAGTATCTTTTAAATCGGAATTTAAAGAATTATATTGAATATCTTGCCGGACAAATAGCGCGTAAATTAAAACTCCGCTAACAATCATGAAAATAAATACCATTGAACTAAAACTTCCGATAATTATCTTATGGTGTCTTTCCATTTTTTTATTTTATTTAAAATATATTCAGATATAAAAATCTATCTTTCATTGTTTTTTAGTTCTTTATTTATTCATTGAAAAATTTTATAAACTAAAAACAATTCTGTTTTCAGTGGGCTCGTAGTTTAACGGATAGAATGAAAGGTTTCGGATGAGAGGAACCAAGGTTCCCCTTCACAATCCCTCCTTTTCGTGTTGGATTGGCGGTTTCTTAAACTGCCTCCGACGGAAACCGCATGGGGGATGAGAAGAACCAAGGTTCTCCTTCACAGTCTCTCCTTTTCGTGTTGGATGGGCGACTCAGAAAACAAGAAGTTTTCTGGGACTCGAAAAATAAGAAATTTTTCGGGACTTCGAAAGACATTGCATTCGAAGTCTTCAAAAGACTATACTTTTGAAGTTTTTTAAATTGCCTCCGACGGAAATCGCGTAAAGTGGGATTTAAGGATCATACTCAGAAAAACCCTTTAGATGGGGGTTCAATTCCTCCCGAGCTCATAAGAGGAATTTCACCCTTCGGTTCTCACGAACCTACAGGTCCACGCAGAACAAGTTCCGCGGGAACTTCAACTCTTAACGAGATTGAAGTGTTCAATTCCTCCCGAGCTCATATGAAAAAGAGGTTGTATGACTGACAAAAAATCTTTATTTACTGCAGCAGCGATATTAATTGGAACTGTTGTCGGGGCAGGGTTTTTGGGAATTCCTGGAGTTGTTTCTAAATCTGGATTTTTTGTTGGATTGTTTTATTTAATATTTATTTTTTTAATTATTCTTTTTATAAATTTATTATTGGGAGAAATTGTTTTAAGAACGAAGGGGCATCATCAACTTAGCGGTTATGCTCACAAATATTTAGGCGATAAAGGAAAAAAATTGATGTGTGCGTCGCAGGTTTTTGGAATTTATTTTGCCTTGCTTGCATATTTAATTGGGATAAGCACCTCGATAAATTTCATTTTTAATTATGGAAATTTGAATTTTGCTCTTTTAATTGGAATTGTTGTCTGGGTTCTTTTTTCTTTTATTATTTCTTTTAAAATTAGTTCTTTAAGAAAATTATTAGGGTATGGTTCTCTGGCAATTATCTTTTTAATTCTGATTATTACTTTTATCAAATTTCCGCAAGTTGATTATGAAAATCTTAAGGGATTTAATTTAGAAAATATTTTTCTTCCTTTTGGTGTTATTTTATTTGCGTTCTTGGGATTTAGTGCTATGCCTGAAATTGAACAATATTTGCATGGGAAAGAAAAGTTATTAAGAAAATCTTTGATAATTGGGACATCTGTGCCTTTTGTTATTTATCTTATTTTTATGTTTTTAATCGTCGGTATTTATGGAAATTCTGTTCCGGAACTTGCGACTCTGATGATGGGAGTGACGGTTATAATTCTTGGAATCTTGACAATGTCCAATGCTTATATTGCTTTGTCTATGGCCTTGAAGGATATGTATGTTTGGGATTTTTCTATTTCTGGAAGAAAATCCTGGATGTTTGTTGTCAGTGTTCCATTGGTTCTTTTTATTATCTTAAATTTTCTTAATTTTGCTTCTTTTATTGCGATTATTTCTATCGGGGGGGTTGTTTCAGGAGGATTGACGGGAATTTTAATTTTACTTATGATTAAGAAAGCAAAAGAAAAAGGAAACAGAAAACCAGAATATTCTCTTAAATTTAATAAATTTATTTTATACTTTATTGGATTGATATTTCTGTTAGGAATTATTTATGAGATTTTAAATGTGATGGGAATTGTATAATCAACTATAATAATATTATTAAATAACTAGAATTATTATGCTCCATGGCGGTTGTGTCTAATTTAATTGATGATTGTGGTCAGGAATTTTTTCAAATAGGCTAATTCAACATTCTTTGCAACATGAATTAAATAATCATTCTAAATTTCCCTATTATATTCAGACAACTCATTTGAGGAATGCTATTAATAATATTTTGTGGAGATTAAATAATCCGGAGCATTCTACTCTTGTTGATCTCATGCAAGATGAATTAGAATTTGAAAATACTCATAGATATGGGCCTATTTTAGAAAATTTTATTGAAAAGAATGAAACTGCTAAAAGACTTGGCTATAAAAGAACCTTGGAAGAGATTGGCTTAATGTGTGATTTTATTAATAGCAATGTTGAATTTGAGAGAAAAGATTTGGACTTTTTTGATTATAATCCTTTTGATTTCTATTTTGAATTCTTGAAGAGTATTGATTAGCAATCTCTTACATTTTTTGTCTCAATTATGCAATTTTCAACTTGAAAAATTATTTCTTTTGGCTGGGTTTCTTCTTTGAGGAAATAGGTTTTTGTTTCTCCTGAATTCGGAATTATGCAATTTCCGCAAGTTGAAGAGCATTGCCATTCAGAATTCGAATCAGAGAAAATTGAGATGGAATTTATCTGCAATTCATTGAAATCTCTTTTTAATTCAATTTCAATTTGTTTATTTTCTGAATTATAACAAACAGAATTTATTGTTATTGGTGGCTGTATTTTTATGTCGAAACAATTTAATTCTGGAGAAAGTGCGACGCTGTTAGTTAATCCTTTTATGGTTATCCAGATAATTGAAACTGCGGTTAAGCTTAAGAGTATTAAAATTAAACTTGCTATGATTGTTGATAATGCGCGATTGTTTTTTATCATTTTATTTTTTCATTAATTTATTTATTTGTTTAAACATCATTTTATCTTGCAAAATTCTTTTCCTATATTTTGTAAATTTATTTCTGAAACAATTTGATTGTCTTTGCTAATTTCAAGAGATTTTGAGTTTTCAATTACAGGAATTTTCAATAAAAATGGTTTGTCTGAGATAAATGTTTCTCCGTTTATTTGTTCCTGGTCTTGTTCTTGTGCGTCAGTAAAAATTAATTCTGGATTGAAGTTCCCTTCAGCTAATATAGAATTATCTTTCATAATTATTTTATATTCAAAGAAACCATTTCCATTCGTTCCGATGCATCCTTGTTCAATTGATTTATCTAATATTTTTGTTTCTTCTTTGTTGTAAGTTCCTTCAATTAAGAGATAACTTTCTTTTGTGCAGTCAACCCCTAAATTTTCCAGTGCAAAACCAGTTATCTTTGAATTTGCATTTTTTGTTATTTTATCTAGGATTAATTTCTCGTTGAAGATTCCATAATTATTTGAATAAAGAGTTCTCATAATTCCATTTTCTATTGAACGATAATAATCTTCATTTGAACATCCCTGAAAACATCCGTCTTTTATTTCAAAATTATCACAACTTGGCTGGCAGTTTTTTGAGGTTTTTGGAATTTCTGCTGGAGTGTATTCTTCTGCTAAAATTGCGAAGGCGTGGCCGAATTCGTGAGGGAAAACGGATAACAGATGATTCAAATTAAGGGACATTACATTCATATAAGACGAGCTTCTAATGTTTGAATCCATGTCTTTTAATATAATAATATAATCGTTGGGGCAAGAAGAGGCTTTTTTAATTAACTCCTTGGAATAACATAAAATTGCAATTCCTTTGTATAGTTCGCATTGGGGGGAATGGGAATCGATATAATAAAAATTGAAGGCATCTTTATTTTTGTCGAATGGGGAAATTGTCAATAAATAATCTGAATATTTTTCTGCCTGCTCTTTTGAAGAAAATAAAACTAAATTTATCTTGTTTTCTCCATTGTAGGATAAGGTTTTACATTCTTCGAGATTTTGTTTTTGAGGACTTAAAGTTGGATTAAGATTTAGAAAGACGATTAAGAATATAGGAACTGCTAAAATCATTATTGAAACTATGACAAGAGTTTTGGGCTGCATTTTATTTTAATATTTTATTTATTTCATTTACAAACAATTTGGCATCTTCCAATGCTGTTATTGAATCTTGTTTTTCTGGTTTGTATTCTAATCCATAAAGGGTTTCGTGTCTTTCTGTTCGGTGGATATTTAAAAAATTTAAAATATGCAGTGGAATTTTATTGCTGTATTTTTCTTTAAGATAGATATAAATGGCAAAATGACTTTTTTCCTGAACTCCGTCTTTATATAATAAAGCTCTTGATGCATGGAACATTGCCATATATGATTCTATAATTACAAATTTGAATACTTTTAATTTTAATGCACTTTCTGCTTCTTTTAATCTTTCTTTGGCCATTTCTAATGATATTTTACTTTTATCTAAATCCGGCGGTATTTTTCTTAATAATCTGAACTTAAAACAATCCTCTAAATTCTTTATTTCCATTTTGTTTTATTTTCCCAACAAAATGGAAGTTCAAAATTTCCTAATTTTGTTATTTCCATTTTGGTGCTTGATTTAAACTTTTTTAACTATTGGCAGTTCTCCATATAAAGGAATGCCGTAGATAACACTTTCATAATAAAATGGGCTATCTTCTTTCGCTTTTTTATTCCATTCACTCCAAGTAAATATATGGATATTAATATTTTTTCCAATTTTCTCTTCAAATTTAATTAGATTCAATTTTTTTTCTTTGCCAATTACGAGAATATCTATGTCACTCTCTTTATTATCTTCTCCTTTTGCTATCGAACCGAACAATATTATCGAAGATATATTTGGAATATTTTCTTTTAATAATTTTATGAATCCAGATTTCTCAATAAGATTTATACTAAATGCAATTTTTAAATGTTTAAAAAAAAGATTGTCAAGATTCGCCTTGAAATATCTTAAATTTGCTTTTCGTTCTTCAAGAATTAAATTCTCTTTAAATAACATGTCCAAATATTTTTTAATTGCAGAGGGGCTTAATTTTAATTTTTTGGATAATTCTCTTAAATATACTTCTTCATAGGGGTTTTCTAAAAAGAATTTTAAGATTTTTAATTGTATAAACTCTTCCATTTAATTGTTATTGGTTTATATCTTTATAAGTTTTTTGTTCTTATATAAAAACGATTGTTCTTATTATCGCTCTCTCTCTAAAATTTACGAAATGTTTTTAAGGTCATTTTTCTTAAGTGTAATTATAAAAAGATGATTCAAAATCCAAACTGCGTCTTCGCGCAGAATAAATTAAGGATACAGAAAATAAAAGTTTTCTGTCCCATTCAAATCAAGAAGATTTGAAGGTTTTGAATATATAGAAATTATAGGAATTAAGAAAATTCTTATTCCTTCAACTCTAACGAGATTGAAGTTTAGGAAAAATTTCTATCTCTTAAATTTAGGAAAAATTCAAGATGAAAAAGGGTGTGAGGAAAAAACTGGTTGCTGTTGCTGTGGTGGTAGCTGTTGTGGTTCTCGTCGGGGTTTTAATTTATAATTATTCGATGGAAGGAGTTTTGTTTTCTCCTTCTGACAATGTTTTTTTGAATTTGAAAATGGATGATTCTTTATCTGACGGAATTGCCAGTGATTCTTCTGGATTGAATAATAATGCTATTTGTTCAGGAACAACTTGTCCTTCGTTAACAGCTGGAAAATATGGAGGTGTTTATTCATTTAATGGAGCCAATAATTATTTGAGAGTTTCTGATAATAGTAATTTTGATTTTGGAAATAATAATTTTACAATTTCATTATGGGTTAAAGAAACAATTCCTTCGACTCAAGCAAATAGATTTGTATTTGCCAATGCTTATAATAATGTTGGTCCTGGAATAGCATTATATGGAAGATATTTAGAGATAACAAATGGAAATGTTACCCCGACTAAAGCTTATGGAACTATGTGCTGGAATAACAACGCAAGCAGATGTATAGAATGGAGAAATGGACAGTGGCATCATCTTGTTTATGCAATCGAAAGAACTTCTGCTTCATTTAAAATTCATAATTATTATGACGGGCAGTTCGTGAATACTAATGGAGCGAATAATCTGTTAAACTTAAATCTTAATTCTGTTAAAGATTTGATTATTGGAAATGGATATAATACATTAGGACAAGTTGTTAATAATTTTGCATTAACTGGAAGTGTCGATGAGTTTAAGATTTTTAATAAGGCACTGACTGCTACTGAAATTGGAAATTTGTATGTCTATAATTCTCTTCAATCTTCTGGAACAAACCAGACACAAACAAATTCAACTTGTGTAGACGGTGACGGGGGATTGAATTATTATGTTAAAGGAAATATTAATAATGCTTCTGTTTCTAATACCGATAGCTGTTACTCCAATAATACCCTTATAGAATATTTTTGTGCTAATAGTACTGTAACATCTAGGTATCAATTATGTTCTATGTATGGTCTTTGTATTAATGGGGCGTGCCAACAACCAATATATAATTGTGTAGATCCTGATGGAGCAAATATTTACAATGCTACTACTACCATTCTTTATGTAAATGGAAATTATTTCTCTTCAAGAGAGGATAATTGTATAAATAATTCTACTCTTTCTGAAGCGATTTGTCAGGGTAATAGTACTATTAGTGTGAATTATACTTGTCCTTCTGGATATTTTTGTACATATGGTGCTTGTATGAATCCATTAGCTATTCTTTCAGGTAATATAAGCAATGATTTTAACACTACTGTTTCTTGGGGGCAACGACAATATCTTGTCGAAGGAATTAATGTTGCAGGAAGTTCTAATCAATTTAAAGTTAATGGACAATGGATAACGATTAGTGAGAAATTAGGGGTATGTTCATATTTAAATGATGGTAGTTGTTTCAGGAAAACATGGTTAACTTGTTCAAGTCCAGCAGGGACGTGCAGTGCAGGTTTTGATGTACTTGTTTATTGATATAAATTAAACAATTAATTATCTTTATTTCAATTCTCTCTCCAAAATCTCCCTCGCTGTCTTGTAAATTATCTTCTTGTTAGAAATATTTTTTTTCATTCAAATTTCAAATTCCTCTTTGTATTGAGAATCTAATTTTTCTATCGCCTTTTTGACGTCTTCTTTTTTAAGTGTTTTTCTTGCATTGATTGTCAATTCATATTTTAATATTCTTGATAATTTATCTATATATTTCTGGATATGTGATTCTATTGAATTAATGGCGTCTGGATTTAATCTATCTATTCCTGATTTATTGAATTTAGATATGAGATTTCTTTTAATTAATAATTTACTTGATTTGTTTGTCTTTTTCATTTTCATTAATGTATTAATATAAATGATTTTTGATATTTAACTCTGAGATTAAGAAAGAATTGTTCAAATAGGTAATCTGTTTCAATTGGAACAACAAATACTTGGTTTGCCAACCATTCTCCTTGGTTTTGTTTTACTAAACCTGTTTGATTGTTTTTTCCCCGCAAGAAATTAACTATTTTTACTTTTCGAGATGAATTTAAATTAGTTAATTGATACGTGAATAGAACCTTATTTGAAAACTTATAGGTCTCGGCAAGATATTTGTCATGTTTAAGACTGTAACCCTCCCTTAGTAATGTGTTAATAAGCGAGGGAATATTTACAAAAAAATCTTTTGGTTTTATAATACTTACATGGAATTCTGGGATAGGGATACTAATATCTTTTTCTGTTATAATTGCTATATCTATATCTCTTGGTAAAGATTTACCCTTTATTGTTGATCCAAATACAATTATGTCTAAGATTTCTTTGTTTTTCAAATAATTCTTAAGTTTGTTTTTTATTTGTGATATTTTGTTTAATTTCATAAGCATATTTTTTAAGAATTTGAGCTTCTTCTTTTGTTGAACGAGAATTATAAGATTTAATGTATATTTGAAATAATTCAGCAACTTTTTTGTAAGTATCTCTGAAATATTTCTCTAAAATAGAAAATCTTTCATTGTGGTTTTTTGGAATAATTTTTATTTCCTTATAGATTAAATAATCGCAAATAATCACAATTGCCTTGAAGAAATCTGAAACTGCAGCATTAAATCTTTGTTTTCTTAGATTTTCTTCTCCAGATTCTATGAACTCTTGTATATTCTCTAATAACTCTTCCATTAATTAATTATAGTAAAGGTTAATTTTTAAGCTTTTTGGTTAATGCATTAATCCAACAAATTCTCTAAAATTTCCTTCGCGGTCTTGTAATCTGCACGTTTATTCGATAATTTCATAACTTGGCCTACGAGAAAATTTAGAGATTCTTTTTTTCCTGCTTTGTAATCTTGAACTGCTTTTGAATTTTCTTTTATAACTTTTTTTGCTAGTTTTTCAATTTCAGTTTTATCTGAAATTTGGCTATGCTGTTTTGCTAAATTTTTTGGTGAAGAAGATTTTTCTTTCCAGCTTCTCAAGATTTCTTTCGCTTTTAGTTCTGTTAAGATTTTTTTCTCAATCATTTCAAGGAGTTCAATAAAATGGTTGGTTTCTATTTTAATTTCGTCAAGGGCTTTTTTGTTATAATTCAAAACAGAGAGAAGTTCTTCTGTAACCCATCTTGTTGCTAGTTTTGGATTTACTTTTTCAATTATTTTTTCGAAGAATTCTATTATATCAATATTTTTTGTAAGAATTTCTGCTGACTTTTCTGGAATCTTATGTTGTTTGATTAGCTTTGAAAGTTTTTGCTGGGGCGTTTCTGGAAGCTTGGATTTTAATTTAGTTATTCTTTGTTTTTCAATTTTTATCATCGGCAAATCCGGGTCTGAAATAAATCTATAATCTTCTGCATTTTCTTTTAATCTCATCAGAGTTGTCGTGTTTTTTTTGTCGTCATATCTTCGCGTTTCTTGACTTTTTGCTATGCCTTCTTTATTTTGTCTTGCAACTTCTGCTTCAATTGCATTTTTTATATTTGTTAAAGAGTTCACATTTTTTATTTCAACTCTCGCTCCTTTTTTTTCTGGAAGAGAAACATTTACGTCTGCTTTTATTCCTGCATTTTTGTCAATCGCCTTGATATATCCCAAGGTTGTTATTAATTGTTTGAGCCATTCAAGGACTTGTTCGGAAGAGGAGAAATCTGGTTCTGTCACAATTTCAATTAAAGGACTTCCGCTTCTGTTGTAATCTATTTCTCCGGTTTCTGGATTCCATGCTGCCGGGTCTTCTTCCAAATGACATTCAGTAATTTTTATTTCTTGGAATTTTCCATTAATACCGACGGGAGTTGCATAAGGGCCTGAAATTGTATTTTGAAATCCTTTTGGTAAATCTGGCCATGAATAGTGTTTTCTTTGCCAAACGAGAGAACCCGTTGTTTCTCTCGTGCTCTCTCCTCGAATTGCTGAACGGCGACTTTCAGAAATGCCTCCGACGAAAGTCGCGTGAGAACCCTTAATCATATCTTTGCTTCCGACGAAAGTTGCACCCCCAATTTTTTTACAATTTAATAATAATGCAATTTGAATTGCTTTTTCAATTGCTGAGGAATTTGGGAGCATTGGTTTGCTTCCTGGTTGCCCGGTGCAAATTGGACAAATATTTGTGTTAGGTTTTGCAAATTTGCTTCCATGTATTGATTTGCATCTGCAGAAAAGTTTTTCATTTGTATCAATGTACCCATGAATTTCTAACCCAATTTTTACTTTAGTCATTATTGGAATAAGAAAAGAATGTTTATTAATTTTTGTTTCTATTTTATATTAATATTTTTATTCTTTCTGGAAAATAGGTTCTCTTTTATATTCAACAAGCGTCTTATCTATTTTGGTTCTTTGTTCTTCTGATAATGCTGTTCTCATCGAGAATTCTATTTCTAAATGAATTTGTGAATTGTAATCTTCTAATAAGACTTTTATCAATCCCTTGTAAGCATTATCAAAACTTCTTTCAGTTCTTCCGTCATAATTGAATGTATAATTTATTTTTGTTATTTCTTCCATGTTTTTAATAAGGAAGTATAATACTTAAGATTTATGGAGATGGAATTTTCTTAATTATTAATTTAAATAGTTCTTTTTTTAATATTTACGACGGATATTTGCGAAAATATTGACTCAATATTCTAAAAAAAAACACAATATTTTTAAATGGGGTTTTCTTAGTTCAAATATAAAGAGAATTCAAAATCCAACTGCGCCTACGCGCAGAATATATTAAGGATTTTGAATATACAGAAAATTAGGAAAATTTTCTGTCTCTTAAGTTTAGGAAAAATTAAATATGAAAAAAGGGGTTGAGGTATTTTTTATTGTTTTGTTAATAGTTTTTATCTTCTCAATTTCTTTTGCTTCTGCAAATTCTTTTGGTGATTTTTTTAAAAAGGCCTTTGGAAAAAAAGTTTATTTTAGTCCTGATAGTACAAGTAATTTAAATTTAGCATTTTGTCAGTCGCATCCTCTTTATTCTTCTCCAACTCCTGTAACAGGACAAGCATGTTGTTTCAATAAATCTGTTGTTAATTCAAATGCGATTGCTGTAGGAGATCAATGGAATAGATTTTTATGTTACAATGGGCAAATGTATGTTCACGACGGGGTAAGTAGAGATACTATAAGGGTTAATACTTCATGCAGGGTAGTTGGAAATTATTATGCTTATCCAAATTATCCTTGGAATGCAACAAAACAAGAATGGATGGGAGGATGGAAGCAAGGGAATGGAAATGGTGTTGCTTGTGGTGAAGGAAAAATTTGTTCAAATGGAGTTTGTGTTGTTAATCAAACTCAACAAAATGCAACATGCACTGACAGCGACGGAGGATTGAATTATTATGTGAAGGGAAATGTTTATGATAATGGAGAATGGATAAATGGAAGGAGCGATGCTTGTGTGGATTCTAATTTTAATGAGTATCCTAATGCACCTTTTCTTTCTGAAGGTTCTTGTGAAAGTGGGAGAGGTAGGCATACTTCATTTAATTGTTCCAATGGATGTTCAAATGGAGCGTGTGTAAGTGCTTTAGGAGGGTCTTGTTCTGTTGATGCTACGCGTTGTAATTTAGAGTGGAACTCGTCTATTTGTGGAAATGTTGTTAGTTCCGCAAATGGTTATGAGGAACTTTGTAATATTCCTAGTCCTCGTGGTGGTTCTGCAGGTTTTAGTTTTCAAAATGATGGGTGTTCAATAACTACTCTTTGTCAGAATGGATGTTCAAATGGTGCTTGTATGGTTCAAGAATCTGGATGTAGGGTATTGTACGAGGGTGAAACTGTAACTATAGTTGCTACTGATAGTGATGGAACTACCTATGATGTTTCTATTAATTTTATTGGAGTTGGCTCAGTTAAGTTAAATGTTAATAGTGAGATAACAAGGGCATTAGCTAGAGGCGATTCACATACATTAAGTGATGGAACTATTATTACAATTAATGAAATAAATACACAAGATTATGCTGGAGGAATAAAAAGAGTTTCTTTTTGTTTAAGAAAACCAACATGTACACCACGTTATTATTGTCAAACACGTCCAGCAATTTGTCCGAGGAGCGGAGTGCAAACTAAAGAGTGTCAGGATTTTGAATGTGAAACCAGAAGATATACAGAAGAAGTTCAGTGTAATCCTGGAGAGTGTGCGGGTTGTCAATTAGAAGGAACATGTATTCCATATGGATTTAGAAAACAAGTAACACTATATCGGAATGATCCAGGAACTTATAATTTATATTGTGAAATGGATGGAGAGTTGAGAGAACAAAAATCAAAAGACTCTTCTGGAAATTGGGCGACGTGCCAGAATAATTATGAATGCACAAGTAATGTTTGTTCAAGTGGAGAGTGTTATGAAATACAAGATATGATAAATGAAGCAGGAAGATTAAAAACTCTTTTCTTCAATATTTTATGTAAGGTATTCAATCCAATCAGCAGTACAGAATATAACCAGTGTTTGATTAATTTTTTGGGTGGAAGTAGTTCTGGTGGTGAAGAATCACCTGGATATCCACAAGAAATATCTGGTTACAGATTATTAGGTCAAGATAATATATCAGAGTATTGTCGTAATATTGAAGATAGTCCAGATGTTCCACAAGGAATTATCGGAAGAGTTTGTACAGAAGGGGTTCGTTTACAATACCAAGATACACAGAGTAATAAGGGTATTTTTGTTTCTCTTACAGACATTACTCAAGGAAAAAATATTTATGAACAATTAATTAATAATTTATCTACCCCAGTTACAATTGATACTTGTAATTCTTGTAATCTTTTTAGAATTGAGGATCATGAAATTGGATGGTTTGATGATCAATTTGATATTGTATTAACCCAAGAATTTACAATAGAGAACAATGGAACATCTTATCATTATAGTTTTGCTACTGGAGATAATCCAGTTACTCGTTGGTTGTTAGGGAAATATCTTCCTACCCGGATTTAATTAAATTTTTATAGTCTCATTCTTTTTTCTAATCATGAAAACCCCATCAACTCTTAAGCCCGGAGATTTAGTTGAAGTTCATCTTACAAGAATTATTTATGAAGGAACTCTTTTGGAAAGCCCCGAAGATGAAAAAGGAATTGTTATTCTTAAACTTGGAAATGGTTATAATATTGGATTTAGCAAAAAGGATATCTTAAAAATAAAAGTTTTGAGAAAAGGAAAAGAAGTTGAAGAGAAAGTTGAAATAAAAAAACAAACAGACAAACCTAATGTTGCAATGATAATTACTGGCGGGACAATTGCCGCGCGACTTAATCCCCGAAAAGGCGGAGTTGATTGGCTAACTTCTCCCGAGATGCTGTTTAAGTTTTATCCTTCGCTGTTTGAAAAAGTTAATGTTGTCAAGATTGAAATTCCTTTTATGAAAGCAAGCGAGGACATGGATTATAAAGATTGGCAGAAAATTGCGAAGACGGCTGAAAAACTTTTGAATGATTCAAATATTAAAGGAATTATAATCACGCACGGAACTGATTTTTTGCATTACACTTCTGCTGCATTGTCTTTCTTTTTGAGAGATTTAAACAAGCCGGTTGTTTTAACATACAGCCAGAGAAGTGTTGATAGAGCTTCAAGCGACGCGAATTTAAATTTATCTTGTTCTGCTTTGGCTGCAATTTCTGATATTGCTGAAGTAATGATTGTTGGACATGCGAACAGCGACGATGATTTTTGCTATGCAATGCCTGGAACGAAAGTTAGAAAATTGCATAGTTCGAGAAGAGATGCTTTCAAAGTTGTTAATGACAAACCTTATGCAAAAATATTCTTGGATAGAATAGAGCTTTTGAGAGAGCATAAAATTAGAAGCGCACACAAGATTAAAGCAGATACAAAGTTTGAGGAAAAAGTTGCTTTGATTAAAATATTTCCTGGAATGAATCCAGAAATCTTAGATTATTATTTGAAAAATAAATATAAGGGAATTGTTTTAGAACTTTCTGGATTAGGACATGCTCCGACAATGCGAGCAAGAAACGGCTGGACAAAAAAATTAAAAGAGGTTCAGGACAAGGGATTGATTATTGTGGGAACGAGCCAGTGTATTTTTGGGAGAGTTGATCCATTAGTTTATTCGAATGGAAGAGAAATTTTAAAAACAGGAGTAATTTATTTGGAAGATATGCTTTCCGAAACAGCGTTGGTGAAATTGGGTTGGGTGCTTGGACATTCTGAATGGTGCAAGAATAAAGAAATTGTGAAAGAAAAAATGCTGGAGAATTTTGCTGGAGAGTTTAATAAGAGAATTGAGTTTGAACCTATCGAGAGCTTTAAATAGTATTTTTATTTATAGGTATCATGAAAAAGAGCTTGCTATTTATTAGTTTTATTTTGTTTGTTTTTTTGATTCAATTCGTCTCTGCAAGCTATATTTCTGGAGATATTTATATTTCAAAAACTGGGGAGGTTAGTTTTGATGCGCAAAGTGACATAGATATTGGTGTCTTGGGAATTAACTTTAATAACAATGTGTTGAATGGTGAGACAGAATATCTTACTATGAAGGAGAATGGCGTGTGGACTTTTTATTTGAATGGTTCGAACTATAATAATATACTTTTAGATATTCACTTGCCAAAAGAATTGGAATCAATTAAGTCAGTTGATAGTGAGATTGATAATGTGATCTATATTGATAATCATATTATAATCCTTATTGATAAAAATAAAAATCTAGATTTTTCTGTTAAATATGAATTGAGGAAGATAAATGATAATTCTTTTATTTATTTCTGGTTGTTTTTTTGTTTGATTTTTTTAGTTATTGCATATTTAATTTTTATTTTTTTGAATCGGGGAAAAAAGAAACTGAAAGAATTTTTTCCATATATTAATGATAATGAGAAAAAGATATTAGAATGTTTGATGAAAAGTGAAATGAGACAGAAGGAGTTGCGAAAGAAATTGGAATTGCCGAAGGCAAGTTTTTCTCGCTATATTTTTAATCTGGAAAAGAAGAGATTAATTGTTCGTGAGGGTGAGGGAAAAAATAAGATTATTAGATTGAAATAATGGTTCCAGTTAGTTCCAAGCAATAAAATATATACTTATTTTTCTAGAGAGTTTTAAGGTGATTAAGGAAAAGCCGGGAGGTTATACAAATGGTAAAAAATAAATATATAATGGAAAATCAAAAATCAAGAGTATTAGCGATAATATCGCTTGGTTTGATTGTTTTACTTGCATTTGGTGTTTTGGCTCAAACCATTGCTTCAACTTCAGGTGAATATGGTCAGACTAATGGATTAATTAATAAGAACAAAAATGTTAATAATGATCCTCAATATTTGGGAGATACTGAAATTCAGGCTGAAAATTTTGTAAAACTTGTTTTGATTCCAGAAAGTAATGTTGCTAAAGATGGAATAGCAGAGTATAAAATTGTTCTTTATGATTTGCATCCACAAGCAAAGTGTGCTGTTGGAGATGCAAGCAATGAGAAATGTGCTGGCAATCAGATATACCAATATAAAATTAGTTTTAAGGGAAATGAGGGCGTTAATGGAAAAATTGCTGTAGCCGGTGCCACAGAAACTTACGAAGGATATGCTGTAAGTGTTGATGCAGGCCAGTCTGTAAGTTTTCCTTTAAGTGTCGCAACTAAAAATGCTGGAACAAGTTATTTCTATGTTATTGTAAAAGGTCAAGATTCTAGTGCTGAAGTAGAAGGAAAAATAGTTGTTTTCAGTAATCCTGAAAATAATGTGACAACTACTGAACCAACTGGAATTGAAGGAATCCCTTACGGAGATGATGGAATAGAAGTGAGTGATGTTTCATTCTTTATTGGAAAAGGATTTTTTCTTAATGCAGATGAAACAGATGGGAAAGATTTAGATTTAAAAATCTTGAATAAAGATAATAGTCTAGAAGGAAAGGCAAGAATAGGCAAAAATTCTTTCAGAGTTGAAGGAACTAACACTGGAAATTCTGTCAAGCTTCATTTCTTTGACGTGGATTCTAATCAAGAAGTCTACAGCTTTGCAGGAAAGATTCTGAAATTTGGAGACTTCACTCTTTTGAAAGGCAATCTTCAGAATTCGAATGGACAGAATGTCGGAACTTTGACTGCAACTTCAAATCAAGGAGACGATATTAAAAATATTGTTGTTCCTAAATATGAAGAAGTTAAAGAAAAAACAGCAATTAATGAAGTCATTTCAATTAACGAGGAAATAACTGGGAAGACTGAATCTTCAGATGAAGTTTATGTAAAAGCAGTTAAGATAGAGGATGAAAAATTCTTGTACATCTTTCCTACTGGAAATAAAATTCTTTATGTAGAATCAGTTAAAGGAGATAAAGTTAGCACTACAAAGATCAAGGAAAATCATGAAGTAGAGATTGAAGGATATAATGTGAAGGTTGGCAGTTTGGAAGACGACAAAAATATTGAATTTAGCATTACCAAAACAGAATAAGGCCTTAACTTATTTTTTTATTTTTTTTATTTTTTTGTATTCTTTGCAATTTTTTTAATTATCTTTTTAATTAATATCATAAGACAAAAAACAGCAGAATATAAATATTATTGGGTGGTTGATTTAATATGAAAAAAAGATTTTTAGTTTTAATCGCACTTGTTTTTTTAATTTTGTTTTTTGTAATTTTTAGAGTTGGATTTGATTTGCAAGGAGAGGATTCTTGGATAAAAGATTCTAGAGGAGTTTATGTTAAACACGGAAATCCTTCTTTAATTCCGGATTATGTTAAGGAACAGCAAGATGCAATTAATTGTGCCAATTTATTATACAATGAAAATAAAAATCTGGATTTGTCGTCGGAATGTTTGGGAATTTGCGGGGATTTTGCTGTAGATATTGTGCATGTTCCTCGAGTTGCTTTGGATGATTTGTCGAAAAATCAGTGTTCGGATTATAAATTAGGAAAAGTAAATTATTTTATAGAATTATAGTGAAAGACGTAAATCTTTCCCTAAATACTCAACGACAAACCGAGGAAGAATTAAAGTCGTTGAGTATAGATAAAGATGGAAATATTTTGATGATTGCTTGAAAAAATATATAAGCTCTTTTTTATTATATTGTATATGAAAGGAGTTCGGGCATTAAAAATTAGTGAAGGATTCTTTTTTTGGAAAACACCCCTTTTTCTTATAACTTTTATTTTGTTACTTGCATTTATTTCTGCTGTAAATGTTCTTAACTTTGATTCTTCTTTCACCGATGCAAAAGTAAATGATAATTCTTCCTTGAATAGAGGATTGAATTCTAATTTCCAATCATCGACGGAAAATGTTGTTGGAAGTAATCTAAATAATGTTAAAAATAATTTTGATGTTGAAAGTTTGAAAAGTGATGATGTTTCTTCTAAAAATTTTGTAAATATAAATTCAGAAAAAGATCAAATTATTGAAAAAAATGGACAAAAATATGTTTTGAGGGATGGAGAAGAATATTTGCTTTCTTCTTCTGATTATTATATTCGATTTAATCCAGCTTTGCCTTCTTCAATTTGTGAGAATCAAAAGATGGATATTAAGGCAAGCGGGGTAGGACATTTTTTTCCTGATGCTGGCGAGATTTATGATTGTATTCTTTATGGTCATATTATTGTTTCTTGGTGTGTTGATTTAATGGAATATGATGTGTGGCCAAATCCCGACGATCCGGTGGGTGATGATAATACTGTTTGTGGAACAAGTAAATCTTATTCCGATAGCAGTGGTATTTGCACTCATTTTGATTTTGAAGGGACTTTTAGAAGTGTTGATTTGACACCAAGTATTGAAGAGGATATTGGTTCGGAAGGAGAATTTTATGTGAAGATTTACGATTCTCAAAATAAGGTGGCTAAAATGTCCTCTGCTTCGTCGGATGTTAGTATAAAAATTCCACAAAGCCACTATAGATATTCTTGTCTTGATAATGATGTTTATTGGTATGATACTTGCAACAATAGAGAAGAGAAAAGGGAAGAGTGTGGAAATTCTGGATACACTGGAAGCAATTATTGTTATGATAGTGATGTCTATAAAGATTATTTGAACAGAGGATGCAGTGGAAGCAGTTGTTTTCTGAATGCTGAAAAAATAAAACAAAATGAATGTGGAGTAGATTCTTGTGATGCTTGGGGAAATAATTATTGCAAAAGTGGAAATGTTTATCATTCTAGAACTTGTCATGATAGAGGATGTCAGGGAATGAATTGTTTTGACGGCACGAGTTTAGAAGAAGTAAAAGTTAGCGATTGTCAATTTGGATGTTTGAATGGAGAATGTGTAACGGTAGCGTGTTCAAGTGATTCAGATTGTGGAAATAGTGGTTGGACTGGAACTACTTTTTGTTCCAACAATAATTTATATCAACCTTGGAAAACTTATACGTGTAATTATCCCGGAACTGCTCAATCTTATTGTTCTAATTCAGATTCAAATAAATTAAAACAAGATTGTGGAAATTCTGGATATGGTGGTGATAATTATTGTTATGATAATGATGTTTGGAGAAATTATGTAAACAAAGGATGTAGTTCTGGAAGTTGTTTTGTTAATACTGAAGGGATAAAACAACGGGAATGTGGAGAGATTGGATGTGATTTAAATACTAATGCGTGCAAACCAATACTGACTTGCATTTCAGGAACAAAAAGATGCAATGGAAATAATATTGAACAGTGTAAA
>Ga0265296_1001613_pt1 | contig 25324 bp, 24 predicted proteins | sample MunlanPumphouse1_FD_189073 | JGI IMG/M metagenome (GOLD analysis project Ga0265296, IMG submission 189073) | Groundwater microbial communities from a municipal landfill in Southern Ontario, Canada - Pumphouse #1 | ecosystem: Environmental > Aquatic > Deep subsurface > Groundwater | place... | reverse complement strand
CTCCGGCCCCGACGGCCGCCCCGACGGCCGCGCCCGCCGCCGCGGCGCCCGTCGATGTCGACGGCATCCTCGACTTCATGAATGAGCAGCGGGACCAGAAGCTGAACTGGCGCACCTCCATCGTCGATCTGATGAAGCTGACCGGCATGGATTCCACCCTCGCCGAGCGCAAGGAGCTGGCCAATGAGCTGGGCTACACCGGCGACACCTCCGACACCGCCTCGATGAACATCTGGCTGCACAAGCAGGTCATCGCCCGCATTCGCGCCGACGGCGGACAGATTCGCGATCTGACCGACTGATCCACCGTCCCTTGCGGCGAGGGGGTGCGCGATGCGGCCCTCTCGCTGTAAGACGGATGCATGAGCGACGCCGATCCTAGTCTCGATGGCCCTCCCTGGGAGGAAGATGCGCCTGACGCAGACGTCGTCGAGCGCGATCCCGACACCGACGACATGTTCGGGGCCCCCGAGCCCGCCGGCATGCGCGAGGCCGAGGCCGCCGCGACTCCCGACGCGCCGAAGGCGGAGGCCAAACCCGCCGCCAAGGCGTCCCCCTCCGACGCCGGCCCCGCCGCCCACGCCGACGACGGCTCGGCCTATACCGTCCTCGCCCGCAAATACCGGCCGCACACCTTCGAGGACCTGATCGGCCAGGAGGCCATGGTCCGCACCCTGACCAACGCCTTCGCCACCGGCCGCATCGCCCACGCCTTCATGCTCACGGGCGTGCGGGGGGTCGGCAAGACGACCACCGCCCGCCTGCTGGCCCGCGCCCTCAACAACGAGACCGACAGCATCGACCGTCCGTCGCTGGCCCTGACCGATCAGGGCCGCCACGACGCCGCCATCATGGCCGGCCAGCACATGGACGTGGTCGAGATGGACGCCGCCTCCCACACCGGCATCGACGGCATCCGCGACATCATCGAGAGCGTCCGCTACGCCCCCGTCGAGGCGCGCTACAAGGTCTATGTCCTCGACGAAGTCCACATGCTGTCCAACCAGGCCTTCAACGCCCTGCTGAAGACGCTGGAAGAGCCGCCGCCCCACGCCAAATTCATCTTCGCCACCACCGAGATCCGCAAGGTGCCGGTGACCATCCTGTCCCGCTGCCAGCGGTTCGACCTGCGCCGTGTCGAGCCCGAAATCCTCGTCGAACACCTCGCCCGCATCGCCGACCGCGAGGGGATGAAGATCGAACAGGACGCCCTCGCCCTCATCGCCCGCGCCGCCGAGGGTTCGGTCCGCGACGGCCTCAGCCTGCTCGACCAGGCCCTGGTCCAGGGCGACCGCGGCGAGACGGTGAAGACCGAGATCGTGCGCGACATGCTCGGCCTCGCCGACCGCAGCCAGACCATCGCCCTGTTCGAATCCATCATGGCCGGCCGCACGCCCGAGGCGCTGGAGCTGTTCCGCACCCTCTACGGCTACGGCGCCGACCCGGTGCAGATCACCAACGACCTGCTCGAGCACTGCCACGCCGCCTCGGTCGCCAAGATGCTGGGACCGCAGGCGACCCGCCTGCCCAACGATCAGGCCCAGAAGCTGACGGCCCTCGGCGCGGTCATCTCGGCCGGCACCCTGGCCCGGGTCTGGCAGATGCTGCTGCGCGCGCTGGACGAGGTCCGCCGCGCCCCGAATCCCGCCGACGCCGTCGAAATGGCCATCGTCCGCCTCGCCTACGCCGCCGACCTGCCCGGGCCGGAAGAAGCGCTCAAGGCCCTGCGCGACGGCGAGCCCATGCCCGGCGGCGCGGCCCCGCGCGGCCCTTCGGGCGGCGGTGGCGGAGGCGGCGGCGCCTCGGCCCAGCTGGCGGCCCGTCCGGTCGCCGCGCCGGCCCTGCCCGACCCGCAGTCGTTCGAGCAGGTCGTCGCCCTGATCGGCGAGAAGCGCGAGGTCGGCCTGCAGATGGACGTCCAGCGCTATGTGCGTCCCGTGGCCTTCAAGCCCGGCGCCATCACCTATGAAAGCCTCGACGGCGCGCCGATGGATCTGGCGCGCAAGCTGGCCTCGCGGCTCAAGGACTGGACCGGCCGCACCTGGCTGATCGCCGCCAACGGCCAGGGCGGCGGCGAGACCATGATCGAGATCGACCGCCGCAAACGGGGCGAGGAGCGCGCCGGCGTCGAGGCCGACCCCTTCATCATGGCGGTGATGGAGGCCTTCCCCGGCGCAAAGATCGGCGAGATCAAGACCCTGGCGCCGCCGGTGGAGCTGCCGGCGATCCCGGATGAGGCCGTAGAAGAGGACTGAGGGTGGCGGTGGGTCGAAGGCTGCTTCCGACCCATTGCGGACGTCGACGCAGATCACACGAGCGGAAAGTTTGCGCGCAAGTGCCTCTTCACTCCCCTCGGGTGCGCCCCCGCCACCACATCCCCGTCCGACAATGCCACACCCCAGCTAGTCCCGTCGCAGAGGAGTCTGAGTGCCTTGATGTAGGCCCGAACGTATCCACGGTCCTGTTCGCTCAGTGAACGATCAGTTTGCAGTTGGCCCTCCACCAAAGCGAGGGCGTCGTAAACAAGACCGTAGCGATTAGCGTTGGCCGCCATCGCAGCCAGACTCAGGTTCACCTCTAGGGGTAGTTTCACGGACGGAGGTTGCTCCCCCAGACGCGAATAAGCGGCGATTATCTTCTCGAACGCCTGCCCTGTCTGATGGATTGACGAAAGCCGTCGTGCCTCGGCGACGAGGATGGCCGCCCTGATCTTGTTGAAGATGGTCATCGCAGCGTCCACGCCTCCGAGCAGCAGCGTTGCACAGGGCGATGTCCGCTTTCCACCCATAGTGGCCCCTGGCGAAAATCCGCTTTCGGTCGCTCTTGCTTCTGCCTTGTCATCCCGGACGCCGCGAAGCGGCGATCCGGGACGCTTGATTGCACCGGGACATCCGCCCGGAAGCGGCGTCAGCCGCTATCCGGGTGACAGGTCAGGGTTGAAGCCGCGGCAACCCGTCTCCCGGACAACCGCTGCGCGGCTTCCGGGAGGACAGGGCGATGATGGCCGCCGTCCCGGATCGCCGCTTCGCGGCGTCCGGGATGACAAAGGCTCGCCCTACAGAATCCGCGCCGCCTCCTCGAACCCCAACCGCGGCGATCGCGGGAACAGGTTCTCGTCCGTGCCGTAGCCGAGGTTGACGATGAAGTTCGGCTCGATGTCCGTGCCGGCGAAGAACTCCGCCTTCACGCCTTCGGGGTCGAAGCCCGACATCGGCCCGACGTCGAGCCCCAGAGCCCGCGCCGCCAGCATGAAATAGCCGCCCTGCAGCGAGGCGTTGCGGAAGGCGGACTCGCGGCGTGAGGCTTCGTCGGGGAACCAGTCCTTGGCGCCCGGCGCGTGCGGGAACAGCCGCGGCAGGGTGTCCGGGAAGGCCAGATCGTGGCCGATGATCACATTGACCGGCGCCTGCAGCGTCTTGGCCCGGTTGCCCTCGCTCATCAGCGGGATCAGCCGCGCCCTGGCCTCGGGCGAGGTCACGAAGACGAAGCGGGCCGGGGTGTTGTTGACGGCCGTCGGTCCGAATTTGGTCAGGTCGTACAGCCGGCGCAGCAGGTCTTCCGGCACCGGCCGGTCGGACCAGGCGTTGCGGGTGCGCGCCTCGGTGAACAACTGGGCCAGGGCGGGCTCGGCCAAGGGGCGGTCACGAACGGGGGCGGCGTCGAAAGCCATGGGAAATCCTCCTGAATCAGCATCAGCAACTGTGGCGACTACTAATTAGGCGCTCGCGCCGCCGGCGCCAGTCTTTCGGAAACAAAAACTGTTACGAATAGCGCGGCTGTGATCCGGCGGCTCCCTTGCGGGCGCGGGGCGGCGGGGCCTATCTAGAGGGCATGAAAGACCTCAACGCCCTCATGCAGCAGGCCCAGGCGATGCAGCAGAAGCTGCAGGACGCCCAGGCGAAAATGGCCGAAACCACGGCGTCCGGAACCTCGGGCGGCGGCCTCGTCACCGTCGCCCTGAAGGGCGCGGGCGAGATCACCTCGGTGGTCATCGACGACAGTCTGCTGGTGCCCGGCGAGGGCGAGATCCTCGCCGACCTGATCGTCGCCGCCCACGCCGACGCCAAGCGCAAGCTGGACGAGGCCAACGGCGCCCTGATGCGCGAGGCCGCCGGCCCGATGGCCGGGATGAACATCCCCGGCATGCCCAAGCTGTTCTGAGTCCGCCGATTGAGTCAGGCTGCGCCGGGAACGGTGCGGGCGGCCGGCAGGTTCTTCACAAAGGACACAAAGGAAAACCACAAAGGACACGACGGGACCGGTGATGCGTCCGGTTGAGTGTCTTGGTCCGCACGTCCGGATTGCGGCTTCGCCGCCTTGATTCGATCGACGCCCTGGCGTCGATCAAAAGGCGTCCCGAGGCGTCGAGCTCAGCTCCGTCCTCCGCTCAGGCCCCGTTGTGTCCTTTGTGGTTTTCCTTTGTGTCCTTTGTGATGAACCAGCCCTCCCGGCCCGGAGAACGCTGAACCCCGCCTCGCCGCCGGCCGAGAGATAGGCAACCCGCCGACCCCCATGTTATGCGCGGGTCATGGCTGCCTCCGCGGGACCCGAGATCGAACGGCTGATCAGCCTGCTGGCCAAGCTGCCCGGCCTCGGCCCCCGCTCGGCCCGGCGCGCGGCCCTGGCCCTGCTCAAGAAGCGCGAGCAACTGCTGGTCCCGCTGGCGGTCTCTCTCGCCGAGACGGCGGAGAAGGTGTCGTCCTGTTCGGTCTGCGGCGCGCCTGACACGCGCAATCCCTGCTCGATCTGTTCGGACGGGTCGCGCGACAACGCCCTGATCTGCGTCGTCGAGGAGGCCGGCGCCCTGTGGGCCATGGAGCGGTCCGGGGCCTTTCGCGGCAAATATCATGTGCTGGGCGGCCTGCTCTCGGCCCTGGACGGCGTGGGCCCCGATGCGCTGCGGGTCGCCGAACTGGTCGGACGCGTGCGCGGCGGCGAGGCGAAGGAGGTGGTCCTGGCCCTGCCGGCCACCGTCGACGGCCAGACCACGGCCCACTATCTCGCCGAGCGGCTGGCCGACACCGGCGTCGTGATCACCTCCCTGGCGCGCGGCGTGCCCGTCGGCGGCGAACTGGACTGGCTGGACGACGGCACCATCATCCAGGCGCTGAGACAGCGGCGACCGGCCTGAGCGCCTTGCGACCGATTCTGACGCAGGCGTGCGCCATCCTGTCTCCGACGCGCCGCGCTTCGCCGATCCTCGGTGAAGCAGACGGAGCGAACGAAGCGAACGGTGTGAACGGTGTGAACGGTGTTTTTACGCGATGGGGCCGCCATAGCCGCTCCCGGCGACTCCGGTTAAGGAACGGAGCATGAACGCTTCGCTCGTCGCCTTTTTCGCCGCCGCGGCGGTCGCCGTCATCGCTCTCGCCTGGGCCCTGATGGAGCGCCGCCGCGCCTCCGCGGCCGACACCCGGGCCTGGGAGCTGCGCGAGCGCTACGCCGAGACCGAGGCCCGCATGCGCCTGTTCGAGGATCAGGCCGCGACCTCGACCGAACTGCTCCGGGCCCAGGCCGCCCAGTCGGCCAACGCCGTGGCCGAGGAGCTGCTCAAACGCACCGACGAGACCTTCCGCACCCGCGAACTGATGTCGCAGCAGCGGATGGAGGCCCAGCTGAAGCCGGTGGCTGACACCCTGAAGCTGTTCCAGGAACATGTCGCGGCGCTCGAAAAGACCCGCAACGAGGAGACCGGCGGCCTCAAGGAACAGCTGGCCCTGCTGATGACCGCCTCGACCGCCACCCGCGACGAGGCGCGGCGCCTGACCGAGGCCCTGCGCGGCAACACCGGCCGCCGCGGCCGCTGGGGCGAACAGACCTGCCGCAATGTGCTGGAGGCCGCCGGCATGGCGGGCCGGTTCGACTTCGAGGAACAGTCCTCGTCCGCCAATGAGGAAGGCCGCCAGTCGCGTCCCGACTTCGTCGTCCGCCTGCCCGGCGGCGGCATGTTCGTCATCGACGCCAAGGTCTCCCTGGCCTTCGGCGACGAGGCCGACGGCGACGAGGAGGCGCAGGCGAAGGCCGCCTCCCTGCGCACCGCGACCAGTATGAAGACCCACGTGCGCCAGCTGTCGTCCAAGGCCTATCAGGACCAGTTCAAGCCCAGCCCCGATTTCGTCGCCATGTTCGTGCCCGGCGACGCCTTCCTCGCCGCCGCGCTGGACCACGAACCCGACCTGATGACCACGGCCATGGCCTCGCGCGTGGTCATCGTCACCCCGACCACCCTGTTCGCCCTGTGCAAGGCCGTCGCCTACGGCTGGCGCGCCGAGGAACAGGCGCGCAACGCGGAAGACGTCGCGAAACTGGGCAAGGAACTCTACAAACGCCTGTCGGTCATGGGCGGCCACGCCGCCGCGGTCGGTCGCGCCCTCGACACCGCCGTCGGCAAATACAACCAGTTCGTCGGCTCGCTGGAGAGCCAGGTCATGGTCTCGGCGCGCCGGTTCGAGGATCTGCAGGTCGACCATGAAGGCAAGGAGCTGCCGGAACTGGGCCCGGTCGACCAGTCGCCCCGCGCGCTCAGCCGGCCCGAGCTGGTCGCTGCCGAAACCCGCCCCGCCGCCCTCCCCGAAGCCTGACGCCGGCCTGGACAAGGACGCTTGACACTCACGTGCCTTGATGTAAAACATCCTTGTCAAATCGACAGGGAGCCTTGTCATGAACGAGTTCACCACGCCGAAGCGCCCGCACGGACCGGGCGTCACCGTCGCCGTTCTTGTCGGCTCCCTGGTTCTGGGCGGTCTGGCCGGGGCGGGCAGCGCCTTCCTCGGTGACCAGCCGGGTCCGGCGGGCGTCGCGCTCACCGCAGCCATGATCTCCGCCGCCATGGCGGCCGGCCTCGCCGCCGCCGTCTGGTGGTGGCGCGGGATCGACGAGGCGGCGCGGGAAGCTCACAAATGGGCGTGGTGGTGGGGCGGAACGGGCGGCATGGCCGTCGGCGCCGTGCTGCTGCTGACCCTGATGATGCGAGCGCAGGACGTCCCGGTTCCCTCCGGTTTCGGCTCCCGGGCCGCCGACATCTTCGTCTCGGGCATGATGTCCATCCTGCTGTTCCAGCTCGCCGGCTACACCCTCGCGTGGGCTGGCTGGTGGCTGAAACACAGGTAGGGGGGTTCGCATGAACAATCGCCTCAAGGTGCTCCGGGCCGAACGCGACTGGAGCCAGGCCGATCTCGCCGACGCGCTCGGCGTCTCGCGCCAGACCGTCAACGCCCTCGAGACCGGCCGCTATGACCCGTCGCTGCCCCTGGCCTTCCGCATCGCGAAGGTCTTCGGCCAGCCCATCGAATCCATCTTCACCGAGGACTGATCGGCGCCCGCCGGCCCGTCACAAAATCGCTTTCGACCTTTCCCAAGGAGTAACCCCATGACCGTTTCCACCCCCCTGAAGACCCGCGCCGCCCATCTGGCCCGCACCGCCCTCGGGGCCGTCCTCGGCCTCGGCCTCGCCGGCGCGGTGGCCTTCCAGCCCGCCCAGGCGTTCGCCCAGGCCGTCGAGGCCGCCCCCGCCCCCGCGGTCGCCGCCCGCGCGGTCCCGCAGGCGGACGGCGCCGGGCCGGCCCTGTGGGTCGTCCGCGACGCCGACTCCACCCTGTACCTGTTCGGCACGGTCCACGTGCTGCGCCCGACCACCGCCTGGGGATCGGCCAGGGTGGACGCCGCCTTCGCCAGCGCCGACGATATCTGGTTCGAGATATCCAACCCCGACGACCAGGCTGCGCTCCTTCCGCTGATCCAGCAGCATGGCGTCTCGCCGGATCGCCCGCTGTCCAGCCTGCTGACGGCCGAGGAAATGGTCGCCCTGGGAGCCGCCGCGGCGGGCGCCGGCATGACCGCGGCCCAGCTGGACATCTTCCGCCCGTGGCTGGCCGGCCTGACCCTGTCGGTCGCGCCTCTGGTCAAGGCGGGCTACGACCCCCAGTCGGGCGTTGAGCTGATCCTCAAGGCCCGCGCCGACGCGGCGGGCAAGCCGGTCCACGGCTTCGAGACCATCGACAGGCAGATCGGCATCCTGGCCGGCATGTCGGAAGCCGACCAGCTCTCCTTCCTGCGCTCTACGCTCGAGGCCTATGACGACGCCACGGTCGAGCTGGACCGGATGGTGGACGCCTGGGCCGCGGGCGATGTGGCGACGCTGAAAGAGGTCGCGGTCGACGAGATGCGGTCCGAAGCCCCGGCCGTCTACGAGGCCCTGCTGGTCCAGCGGAACACCGACTGGGCGGGTCAGATCCAGACCTTGCTGGCGGGTTCGGGCACGGCCTTCATCGCCGTGGGCGCCGCCCACCTGGCCGGCGATGACAGCGTGCAGGAAATCCTCGCGGATCGCGGCGTGGCCGTCACCCGCGAATAGGGGACGGCTGGAGCGGGCGGCGGGAATCGAACCCGCACGAAAAGCTTGGGAAGCTTTCAGGCTACCACTACATCACGCCCGCGGAGCCGCCGCAGCCTTAGGGCCAATGGCGGACCGCATCAAGACGGGACGGTTCCGCGAGGGGCCGTCCCGTTTTGCTTTCGGGTTCAGTCGGCGCGATAGACGACGACTCCGTCGACCACGGTCAGCACGGCCCGGCCCTTGGGAATGTCGGCGACGGGGGCGGTCATCAGGTCGACGTCGAAGGCCGTCAGGTCGGCGCGCTTGCCGACCTCGATCGTGCCCAGCTCGGCCTCGCGGAAGCTGGCGTAGGCGGGCCAGAGGGTGAACATTTTCAGCGCCGTGGCGCGATCCACCGCCTCGTTCGGACGCCAGTCGGGGCCTTGGTGGCCTTCCAGATCGGCGCGGGCGACGGCGGCGTAGAATTCGATCAGGGGGGACCCGCGCTCCACCGGCGCGTCAGAGCCGCCGACCACGATGACGCCGAGATCGACGAGGCTGCGCCAGGCGTAGGCGCCGTCGAGGCGGGCGTCGCCGAGGCGGGCGGGGGCGAAATACAGGTCGCCGATGGCGTGGCTGGGCTGCATCGAGGCGATGATCGGCAGGTCCCTGAACCAGTGATAGTCGGCGGGCCGCAGGATCTGGGCGTGCTCGATCCGCCAGCGCACATCCGCCCCGTTCGGCCGATCGGCCGGGGCCACGCCGGCGAGCGCCTGCTGGTACCATTCCGCCACCGAGGCGTTGCCGCGGTCGCCGATGGCGTGGGTGGCGATCTGGATGCCGCCCCTCAGCGCCGCCTGGTACAGGGGCACGATCTCCTGCTCCGTGATCTGCATCAGGCCGGTGGTGTCGGGCCGGTCGGCATAGGGCTCGAACAGGGCCGCGCCGCGCGAGCCGAGGGCGCCGTCGGCGTAATATTTGATCGCCCGGGTGATGATGCGGCCGTCGGCGACGCTGCGCGGGCCTCCGGCGATCAGCTCGGTCGCGCCGTCCGGGGTGACGCTGTTGTAGATCCGCAGCGGAGCCTCGCCGTCCTCGGCCATGTCCTCCAGCAGGGGGATGTCCTTCCACGGCGCGCTCATGAAGTGGACGCCGGTCCAGCCATAGGCGGCCTCGACGCGGAAGCCGGCGCGATAGGCTTCGCGCAGGGCGGCGGGATTGGCCTGGGGCATGAGGCCGGCCACCAGCTGTTCGGCGGCGTCGACCAGCAGGCCGGTCGGTCGGCCGCCGTCGTCCTTCAGGATCTCGCCGCCCGAGGGGGCGACGGTGTCGGCGGTGATCCCGGCGGCCGCGAGGGCGGCGGAAGAGGCGACCACGGCGTGACCGTCGGCCCGGCCCAGCAGGACGACGCGGCCCGGCGCGGCGGCGTCCAGATCGGCGGCGGTGAGAAAGCGGGCCTCTGGCCAGCGCGTCTCGATCCACCCCCGTCCGATGATGGGACCTTCGGGATGGGCGGCCGCCCATGCCGTGAGCTTCGCCATGGCGTCGGCGACCGAGGTCGAGCCCTCGAGATTCAGGGTCAGCTCGCGCCAGCCGATGCCGTCCAGATGGGCATGGCCGTCGGTGAAGCCGGGGAAGAGAACCGCGCCCTTGAGGTCGAGCGTTTCGGCGTAGTCGACCTCGGGCGCGCCCGACGCCGGGCCGACATAGGCGATCCGGCCGTCCTGGACGAGGACGACCTCGGCCGTCGGCCGCTCCGCCACGCCCGTGTAGATCGTACCGCCCCGGATCAGCAGTTCCTGCGCATCGGCGCTCCAGGCGGCGGAGGCGAGAAGGAGGGCGAGGGCGATGGGGCGGATCATGACGCGGCTCCGGTTGAGGCGACCGGAGGGGTGGAGCCGAAAGCCGCTGGCGTCAAGCGGACACCGGACCCATGTGGGGGAGCATGAAACTCTTCACCATCGGATACGAGGGCGAGCCGCAGGCCGCCGTGATCGACCGGCTCAAGGCCGCGGGCGTGACCGTTCTGGCCGACGTGCGGGCGGTGGCGGCGTCGCGGCGGGCCGGCTTTTCCAAGACGGTGCTGGGCGCGAGTCTGGCCGAGGCCGGGATCGAATACGTCCACCTGCGCGACCTCGGCACCCCCAAGGCCGGGCGCGACGCGGCGCGCAAGGGCCATATCGGCGAGATGCGCGAGATCTTCGCCAGCCATATGGAGGAGCCCCCGTCGCAACTGGCCTTCGAACGGCTGCGCGAGATCGCGAAGGACCGGCCGACGGCGCTGCTGTGTTTCGAAGCCGACCACGCGGGCTGTCACCGCGCGGTGCTGGCGGAGCGGCTTCAGGCCGAGGAGGGGTTCGAGGTGGTGAACCTCTAGCCTTCTCCCCTTGGGGGAGAAGGTGGCCCGGAGGGCCGGATGAGGGGGCTCTGCCCGTCGCGCAAAAGGAAAGGGGAAGGCCCTCGTCTGGCCTCCCCCTCATCCGTCTCGCTGCGCGAGCCACCTTCTCCCCCGGAGGGGAGAAGGAAGACTTACGCCGCCTTCTGCTTGCCTTCGAAGTTTCCGTAGAAGGTCTCGCCCTTCGCGGCCATGTCGCGCAGCAGCTGCGGCACCTTGAAGCGGTCGCCGTGTTCGGCGGCCAGTTCATCGGCCCTGGCGACGAAGGCCTTCAGCCCGGTCTGGTCGATCAGGGTGATCGGTCCGCCGGTCCAGGGCGCGAAGCCCCAGCCGAGGATGGCGCCCAGATCGGCCTCGCGCGGATCGTCGATCACGCCCTCTTCCCAGCAACGCGCGACCTCGACGGCCTGACGGTACAGCAGGCGGGTCTTCAGCGCCTCGACGTTGGCCAGGGAGTCGGGGCTTTCGCCGAACCCTTCGGTCTTCGTCGTCGGGGCGAGGTCGGCCAGACCCTTCCACAGCGTCTTGGGCGTGCCCTTTTCAGCGGGGTAGTCGTAGAAGCCCTTGCCGTTCTTGCGGCCGAAACGCCCGCCCTCGACCATGGTGGCGACGATGTCCTCGCCCGGGTTCGGCACGTATTTGTCGCCGAGGTCGGCGCGGGTCTGTTTGCCGATCTTGTAGGACAGGTCCAGGGCGACGTCGTCGTGCATCTCCAGCGGACCGCGCGGCATGCCGGTCATGCGGCCGACGTTGTCGATCAGGGCGGGCGAATAGCCTTCCTTCAGCATCGCCATGCCTTCGGTCAGGAAGGTGGAGAAGCAACGGCTGGTGTAGAAGCCGCGGCTGTCGTTGACGACGATCGGGGTCTTCTTGATCTTGAGGACGTAGTCGATCGACTTGGCCAGGGCCTCCTGGGAGGTGTTCTCGCCCATGATGATCTCGACCAGCATCATCTTGTCGACGGGCGAGAAGAAGTGGATGCCGATGAAGTCGGCCGGGCGCACCGAGGCCTCCGACAGTCCGGTGATCGGCAGGGTCGAGGTGTTGGAGCCGAAGATGGCGCCGGGCTGAAGCTGGGCCTCGGCGCGTTTCGTGACGTCGGCCTTGATCTCGCGGCTTTCGAACACGGCCTCGACCACGAGGTCGCTGCCCTTCACATGGTCATAGTCGGTGGTGGCGGTGACGAGGGCCAGGGTGGCGTCGAACTTCTCCTGGGTCATCTGGCCGCGCGACAGCCGCTTCTTCAGCAGGCCTTCGACGTGGGCCTTGCCCTTGTCGGCGGCTTCCTGGGTCTGGTCGATCAGGACGGTCTCGATGCCGGCCATGACCTGCACATAGGCGATGCCCGCGCCCATCATGCCGGCGCCGAGGACGGAGACCTTCTTCGGATCGGACTTCGGCACGCCGGCGGGGCGGACGGCGCCCTTGTCGAGCTCCTGCTTGGACAGGAACAGGCTGCGGATCATGGCCTGGGCCTGCGGCGTCATCAGGGTCTTGATGAAGTAGCGCGTCTCGATGCGCAGGGCTGCGTCCATGGGGACCTGGACGCCCTCATAGACGGCCTTCATCAGATTGGTCGCGGCCGGATAGTTGCCGTAGGTCTGCTTGCGGATCATCGCATTGCCGACGAGGAAATTCTGGATGCCGGCCGGATGGTAGGGGCCGCCGCCGGGGAGTTTGAAGGACTTGTCGTCCCACGGCTGGACGGCCTTGCCGCCGCCCTTGATCCACGCCTTGGCGGCCTCGACCTCAGACCCCTTGGCCACGACCTCGTGGACGAAGCCGGCGCCCTTGGCGTCGTTGGGACGGAAGGACTTGCCCTCGGTCATGGCCATCATGGCCGCCTGGACGCCGATCAGGCGCGTCAGGCGCTGGGTGCCGCCGCCGCCGGGGAAGAGGCCGACCTTGATCTCGGGCAGGCCGAGCTGGATCCTGTTGTCGTCGCCGACGACCCGGTAGTGACAGGCCAGCGTCAGTTCGAGCCCGCCGCCGAGGGCCAGGCCGTTGATCGCGGCGGCGACCGGCTTGCCGCAGGTCTCGAGCGCGCGCAGGGCGTCGTTCAATTTCCAACCGGCCTCGTAGGCTTCCTGCAACGAGCCACCGGCCAGCATGCCGCCGGCCATGTCGCCCAGGTCGGCACCGGCGCAGAAGCCCGAGGCCTTGCCCGAGGTCAGGACCGCGCCCTTGATGGCGTCGTCGGTCTTCACCCGTTCGACCCATTCGGGGATTTCCTTCATCACGCCCGAGGTCAGGGTGTTCATCGACCGCCCCGGGACGTCGAAGGTGATCAGGGCGATGCCGTCTGCATCGACGTCGATCTTGAAATTCTCGAGGCTCATGATGCGTTCCCGTCGGCTTGAGGGTTGAGGTGGGCGCGTTGGGCCGAGACGGTTTTCGTCTTCGCCATCACGACATCGCCCGTGTGTCTGGTTTCGGCTGGCTCAAACAGAACCACCCAGCATTCTTCGGCCGCGACCGGATTGTGTTCGACGCCGCGGGGCACGACGTGGAAGTCCCCGGGGCCGAGATGGACAGCGGGCCGGTCGCGATACTCGATGATCATCTGTCCCTTCCAGATCAGGAACAGCTCATCCTCGTCGGCATGGGCGTGCCAGGTCAGATCGCCCTGGATCTTGGCCACCTTCACGCTCTGGCCGTTCAGGTCCGCGACGACGCGCGGCGACCAGTGACCCGTGACCGCGGCGAACTCCTGATCGATCGAGCCGACGCGTCCCATCTCCATCAGACCCGTTCGATGACGGTGGCGGTGCCCATGCCGCCGCCGATGCACAGGGTGATCAGGGCGGTCGATTTGTTCGACCGCTCCAGCTCGTCCAGGGCGATGCCGGTGATCATGGCGCCGGTGGCGCCCAGCGGGTGGCCCATGGAGATGCCGCCGCCGTTCACGTTCATCTTCGCATGGTCGATGTCGAGCGCCTGCATGTAGCGCAGCACCACGGCGGCGAAGGCCTCGTTCAGCTCCCACAGGTCGATGTCGGCGGTCGTCATGCCCAGCTTGCCCAGCAGTTTGCGGGTCACGAGCTCGGGACCGGTCAGCATGATCGAGGGCTCGGAGCCGATCGAGGCGCCGCCGAGGATTTTGGCGCGCGGCTTGAGGCCCAGGGCCTTGCCGGCTTCCAGCGAACCGATCAGCACGCCGGCCGAACCGTCGACGATGCCCGACGAATTGCCCGGCGTGTGGACGTGGGTGATGCGCTCGACCTCGGGGTAGCGCTGGCCGATCACGGAGTCGAAGGCCATCTCGCCCATCATGGCGAAGGACGGGTTCAGGGCGCCCAGGGTCTGCATGTCGGTGTTGGGACGGATGGTCTCGTCGCGGTCGAGGATGGTCAGGCCCAGCTGGTCCCGGACCGGCACCACCGATTTCGAGAACCGGCCGTCGGCCCAGGCGGCGGCGGCGCGCTTGTGGCTTTCCATCGAATAGGCGTCGACGTCGTCGCGGCTGAAGCCGTATTTCGAGGCGATCATGTCGGCCGAGACGCCCTGGGGCACGAAATAGGTCGGAAAGGCCGAGGAGGGGTCGACGGGCCAGGCGCCGCCGTCCGAGCCCATGGGCACGCGGCTCATCGCCTCGACCCCGCCGCCGACGGCGAAGTCGGCCTCGCCGGACTTCACCTTGGCCGTGGCCATGTTCACCGCTTCGAGGCCCGAGGCGCAGAAGCGGTTGACCTGGACGCCGGCGACGGTCTGGGCCCAGCCGGCCGAGAGGACGGCGGTGCGGGCGATGTCGGCGCCGAGTTCGCCCACCGGGGTGACGCAGCCGAGGATGACGTCATCGACCTTCGAGGTGTCCAGATCGTTTCGGTCGCGCAGGGCCTCCAGCACCTGGGTCGCCAGGCTGAGGCCCGTGATCTCGTGCAGGGATCCGTCCTTCTTGCCCTTGCCGCGCGGGGTGCGCACGGCGTCGTAGATATAGGCGTCGGCCATGGGAGTCGGTCTCCAATAAGGACGGATTCGAGCGGTTGGGGTCAGAAACGCTACGTTTACGTCAACGTCAAGTATTTTGAGGGCAGCGCCAGCCAGGCGCGGGGCGGACAGCCTCCATATGGAACCCGTCGGGATCGATCATGGGCCGCTCCTCTGCTCCTTTGCTGACTGGCCCGGTGCACGCAACATCCATCGAAATGACCCCGTTGTGTCAGCTGCCGGACGCCCGGCCGGCCAGTTTTCCGCGAACGACTCGCACCTAACTTGGCCGTGGGAACACGTCCCGTGCTCCGCGCCTTAGGCCGCCAGACACAACTCACTGTCAGGAGGATACGACCATGGCCCGGACCTACGAAGAGATGGATGCGATCGCCATGCTGAAGGCCGATCACCGCAAGGTGGAGGACATTTTCGCGGCGTTCGAAAAGGCGACATCGAAGGCGAAGAAGCAGGCGCTGGCCGAACAGGCCTGCCTTGAGCTCAAGGTCCACACCGTGATCGAGGAAGAAGTCTTCTATCCGGCGTGCCGCGGCAAGATCGAGGAAGACCTGCTGAACGAGGCCTATGTCGAGCACGACGGCGCCAAGCTGATGATCAACGATATCGAGGCCGGCGGCCCGGAAGAGGATTTCTACGACGCCAAGGTCAAGGTGCTGTCCGAGATGATCGAGCACCACGTCAAGGAGGAGGAGATGCGTTCGGAGGGCATGTTCGCCCAGGCGCGGGCCGCCGGTCTCGACATGGACGCCCTGGCCGACGCCATGCGCGCTCGCAAGATGACCGCCATGGAGGAGTTCCGGGCCGGCAAGCCGGCCGTGACCCTGACGCTGGAAGGCGACGACACCGCAAAGGCGCTGATCGACACGCCGATGGTCGACGCCGCCCGCTGATACAGGCACGGGAACGGCGCGGGGGCCGGGACGCTATGTCTCCTCACCTGACCGAGGAAGCTCCATGCGCCGTTCCCTGCTCCTGATCCTGGCCGGCCTTCTGCCGGTCGCCGCCTGCGCCGGCGGCCATGCGCCCGGGGCGGAGCGGGCGCCGCTGATCGAGCCGGCGTCCCGGTCCGCGCGACCGGTGGTGCTGATCGCGCCGCCCCGCGATTCGAGGCCTTCGGACCAGATCGAGTCGCGGTTGCTCGCGGCGCACAACACCGAACGGGCCAGAGCCGGCGCGCCGCCGCTGGTCTGGAGCGACGATCTGGAATCTGAAGCCCGGGACTGGTCCCGGGAGCTGATCTCCACCGGCCGTTTCGCGCACGATCCGTCGATGCACGGACATGGCGAGAACCTGTGGGGCGGCTGGGGCGAGCGCGCGTTCACGCCGGAAGAGATGGTCGGCGAGTGGATCGCCAAAAAGGCGCAGTACCGCCCGGGCGTCTTCCCGAATGTCAGCCGCACCGGCAACTGGGTCGACGTCGGCCACTACACCCAGGTGGTCTGGAGCGGCACGACCCATGTCGGCTGCGCCATCGCGGTCCGCGGCGACCGGTCCATTCTGGCCTGCCGCTATTCCCCGCCCGGCAATATCGACGGGCTTCGCGCCTACTAGCCGACGTAGCCGGCCTGCATCAGTTCGGCGATGTGGACGATGGCCACGGGGCGGTCGGCCTCGACCACCAGCAGGGTGGCGATCCTGTTCTGCGTCATCAGATCGACGGCGTCGCTCATGCGGGCGTCCGGTCCGATGACCTTGGGGCGCGGGCTCATGACGTCGGCGGCGGTGAGGCCGGCGAGGTCGCGCGAGAAGGCCCGGCGGATGTCGCCGTCGGTGACGATCCCGGCCAGCGTCCCGTCGTCGGCCAGTACGGCCGCCGCGCCCTTGCGGCCCTCGGTGATGGCCGACACCACCTCGGCGAAGGTCGCGGTCAGGGGCACGGTCGCCGGCGCCGGCGGACGGTCGCCCATCCAGTCACGCACGCTCTGCAGGCTCATGCCCAGCTTGCCGCCGGGATGGTGCAGGCCGAAGGCCTCGGCGGTGAAGCCGCGCCGGTCCATCAGAACCATGGCCAGGGCGTCGCCCAGGGCGAGGGTCATCAGGGTCGAGGTCGTCGGCGCGAGCCCGTTGGGGCAGGCCTCGGCCACCTGGGGCATGGTCAGGCAGACGGCGGACGAGCGGCCGAGGAAGCTGTTCGGCCGCTGGGTCAGGCCGATGACCGGAATGCCCTCGCGCCCGCAATAGATCAGGGGGTCGCGCAGCTCGCGGCTTTCGCCCGAGTTGGAGATGGCCAGCAGGGTGACGTCCTTGCGCAGCATGCCCAGGTCGCCGTGGCTCATCTCGGCCGGATGGACGAAGAAGGCGTTGGTGCCGGTCGAGGCCAGGGTGGCGGCGATCTTGCCGCCGATGTGACCCGACTTGCCCATGCCGGTGACCACGACATAGCCGGGCCGGGACAGGATGATCTCGCAGGCGCGGGCGATGCCGTCGTCCAGACCGCTCTCCAGCGCCTGAAGCGCGACGATGTTCAGCTGAATGACCTCGCGGGCGCGAGCGGTCATGGCGGCGGGGTCGGCGGGCGGGGCGGGGTCGGTCATGGTCCGGAATTGGCCTATCCCGTGCGGTTTCACAACGCCCCGGCGACCGCCGGTCATGCTGCAACGCGAAAGAAAATGGGCGACGGCGACAACCATCGGCGCGCGGGCGCGTTAGCTTGACCATGGGGACGTCCGACCTGATCATCGACGCTGTGAACACGGCCGCCGACGCCAATCCGTCTTTGCCCACGCCGCCCGCCCGCCTGCCGCGCCCGGCGCTGTTCCTAGACATGGACGGCGTTCTGGCCCCGCTGGCGGCGACGCCGGACGCTGTCGTGCCCGATGCAAGGCGGACCGCCGTCATCCGGAGCGTGGCCGAACGGCTGAACGGCCGGGTCGCCATCATCAGTGGACGGACAATCGCTGAGATCGACCGTATCGCCGAAAGCGCCTCCGCCTCCGCCTCGGGCGTGCACGGTCTGGAGCGCCGGCGGGCGGACGGGTCGCTCGACCGGGCCGAGGCCGACCCGGCGGTGCGGGACGCCGTGGCGGCCTTCCACGATTTCGCCGAGACCCGGCCGGGCGTGATCGTCGAGGACAAGGCCGTGTCCGCCGGCCTTCACTTTCGCCAGGCTCGGGGCGAGGCCGACGCGGTAGCCGCCCTGGCCGCCCGGCTGGCGGGCGAGACCGGCCTGACGCTTCAGGCCGGCAATCTGGTCGTGGAGTTGAAAACGCCCGGTACGGACAAGGGCACGGCCCTGACCGCCTTCATGGCCGAGGCGCCGTTCGAGGGCGCCATCCCCGTCATGCTCGGCGACGATCTGACGGATGAGGATGGATTCCGGGCCGCCGCCGCCCTCGGCGGGTTCGGCGTTCTGGTCGGACCGTCGCGCGAGACCGCCGCGCTCTATGGCTTGCCGGACGTGGACGCCGTTCTGGCCTGGCTGGACGCTGTCGAGGAGACGCCATGACCCCGAACCTCGACCTCGCCCCCGTCGGCAACTGCTCCATCAGCGCCCTGATCGACCGCAACGGCCGTTATGTCTGGGCCTGCGCGCCGCGCGTGGACGGAGATCCGGTTTTTTCGGCCCTGATGGACGGCCTCGATCCCGAGCACGGATTCTGGGACATCGAACTGGAAGGTCAGGCGACGGTCGAGCAGGCCTATGTCCGCAACACCCCGGTGCTGCGGACCGTGCTGACAGCCGCGGACGGCGCCTCGGTCGAGATCATCGATTTCGCCCCCCGTCATCCCAAGCACAGCCGGACCTATCGCCCGCTGGCCTTCGGACGGATCGTGCGGCCGCTGGGCGGATCGCCGCGCATCCGCGTGCGCCTGCGTCCATCCGCCGACTGGGGCGCCCGCCGGGCCGCCACGACCAACGGCTCGAACCACATCCGCTATCTGTGCACGGACGTGACCTTCCGGCTGACGACCGACTGCCCGGTGTCGCACATTCTGAACGAGCGGGTGTTCCGCCTCGAACGGCCGCACGCCTTCTTCCTCGGCCCCGACGAGGGCTACGACCAGGACGTCGGGCCCGGGGTTTCGGCGGCGCTGGACCGCACCGTCGCCTATTGGCAGGACTGGGTCCGCACCCTGTACCTGCCGCTGGACTACCAGGAGGCGGTGATCCGCGCGGCGATCACGCTGAAGCTCTGCGCCTATGAGGAAACCGGGGCGATCGTCGCCGCCATGACCACCTCGGTGCCCGAGTTTCCCGAGAGCGGGCGCAACTGGGACTATCGCTACTGCTGGATCCGCGACGCCTATTACGTCGTACGGGCGTTGAACCGGCTGGGCGCGGTCGACCTGCTGGAAAACTATCTCGGCTATCTGCGCAATCTGGTCGACGCCTCCGCGGGCGGCCATGTCCAGCCGGTCTATGGCGTCGGTCTGGAAGAGGACATCGACGAGCGGATCACCGAGACCGTCGAAGGCTATCGCGGCATGAAGCCGGTGCGCATCGGCAATCAGGCGCGCGAGCATCTGCAGCACGATGTGTACGGCCAGATCGTACTGCCGCTGGTGCAGACCTTCTATGACCAGCGTCTGCTGCGGCCCGGCACGATCGACGACTTCCATGCCCTGGAAAAGGTCGGCGACCGCGCCTTCGCCATGCACGACCAGGTCGACGCCGGCCTGTGGGAGTTCCGCACCATCGCGCGGGTCCACACCTATTCCTCGGTGATGTGCTGGGCGGCCTGCGACCGGCTGGCCAAGGCGGCCGACCATATCGGACTGAGCGACCGCGCGGTGTTCTGGGACGACAGGGCCGCTGTGATCCGCGAACGGATCGAGAAGGAGGCCTTCGTGGAGGACGAGGGGCGGTTCGCCGCCAGCTTCGGCAACCGTGAGCTGGACGCCTCGCTGCTGCAGATGACGGATCTGGGTTTCCTCGACGCCCGCGATCCGCGTCAGGTCGCCACCTTCGACGCCATCGAGCGCGACCTGAAGAAGGGCCCCTATCTGTTCCGCTATGTCGAGCCGGACGACTTCGGCGAGCCGGAGACGGCGTTCAATTTCTGCACCTTCTGGTTCATCGAGGCCCTGCACCAGAACGGCCGCGACGCCGAGGCGCGCGAGATCTTCGAGGAAATGCTGAGCCGCCGCACCCACGCCGGCCTGTTGTCAGAGGACCTGTCCCTTGGCGACAAGGAGCTGTGGGGCAACTATCCGCAGACCTATTCCCTGGTCGGCATCATCAACTGCGCCGTGCTGCTGAGCCGTTCGTGGACGGACGCGAGATGATCCCCTTCACGAAATCGCGTTGCGACCATGGGGCGAGCGGAGCCGTTCACAGCCTATGAGCCGCCTGATCGTCGTTTCCAACCGCGTGTCCGCGCCCAGGGACCCCGCCGCCGGCTCGACCGGCGGCCTGGCCATGGCGCTGTCCGCGGCCCTGAAGAAGTACGACGGCCTGTGGTTCGGCTGGTCCGGCGAGACGGTCGAACACTTCACCGGCGAGCTGAAGATGGAGGACCGCGCCGGCGTCACCGTCGCCCTGGTCGACCTGGAGGCCCAGGATGTCGAGGAATATTATAACGGCTACGCCAACAAGACGCTTTGGCCCCTGTTCCACCACCGGGTCGATCTGACCGCCTATGAACGATCCTATGGCGAGGGATACGAACGGACCAACGCCCGGTTCGCCGAGGTTCTGGCCCCGCTGATCGAACCCGACGACATCATCTGGATCCACGACTACCACATGATCCCTCTGGCCCGGGATCTGCGGCGGCTGGGGATCAGGAACCGCATCGGCTTCTTCCTGCATACGCCCTGGCCGGTGCGTCAGCTGCTGGTGACCCTGCCGCACCATCGCCGCCTGGTGGAGGCGATGTTCGATTACGACCTCATCGGTTTCCAGACCCGCGAATGGCTGGACCTGTTCCGCGACTATGTGGCGGCCGAACCCAGCGTGCACGGCAAGCTGTTGCCCAACGACGCGCTGGAGGCCTTCGGCAAGACGGTCCAGACCGGCGTCTTCCCGATCGGCATCGACGTCGACGGCTTCATCGCGGCTCGGAACTCTGCCCTGGGGAACCGGACCTATGACCGGATGGCGGCCTCGGCGGCGTTCCGGTCGCTGATCGTCGGCGTCGACCGGCTCGACTATTCCAAGGGGCTGGAGGAACGGCTGCTCGGCTACGAGCAGTTCCTCGAGACCAATCCGGACATGCGCTCCCAGGTCCTGCTGCTGCAGGTCACGCCCATTTCCCGCGACGAGGTCGATGCGTACCAGGACATCCGGGGCCGGCTCGACGCCCTGGCCGGCCGCATCAACGGGGCCTATGCCGAGATGGACTGGCAGCCGATCCGCTACCTCAACCGCACCTACCGCCGCGACCAGCTGGCCGGCATCTATCGCGCCGCGCGGGTCGGACTGGTGACGCCGTTGCGCGACGGCATGAACCTGGTGGCCAAGGAATATGTCGCGGCCCAGAATCCGGATGACCCCGGGGTGCTGGTGCTGTCCCGCTTCGCGGGCGCCGCGGAACAGATGGGCGAGGCGCTGCTGGTCAATCCGTTCAGCCGCGAGGAGCTGTCCGACGCCATCAAGCGCGCCCTGACCATGCCGCTGGAAGAGCGCAAACGGAAATGGGAATGCCTGATGCAGGTCGTGCGCGACACCGATGTCGGCATCTGGCGCGACGACTTCGTCTCGACCCTGCGGGCCATCGAACGCCCCGCGGACGGCGGCGACCGATCGGCCGCCGCCTCCGATCAGGCGGCCTGAACGCCCCCGGGCAGGACGCCGTCCTTCGCCATGGCCCGCGCATTGGCCGGACGGTTCAACACGCGCTCAAGATACGCGTCGATCAAGGCGCTATCCGGTACGAATTCGCGGCCCCAGGCGAGGGCCGAGGCGATCATCACATCGACGGCCGTGAACCGCTCGCCCATCAGATACGGGCCGGTCGCCAAGGCGGTCAGCAGGCGCGCGATGGCCGCGTCGTAGCGCGCCTTCGCGTTCGGGTCGGCTTCCGTCGCGCCACTGATCTTGCTCCAGAAGGCCGGCTCCATCTCGCCCGCCGTCCAGGCCAGCCAGGTGAGGTAGGCGGCGCGCCCGGGCGCGCCGACGGCGGCGCCAAGGCCTGCGTCCGGATGCAGGTCGGTGAGATAGAGGGCGATGGCGGCCGATTCCGTGACCAGCGCCTCGTCGTGAAGCAGGGCGGGGACCTTGCCGTCGGGATGGGCATTCGCGGGATCGCGGGCCCCCGTCAGCGTCATGGAGCGGAAAATGTCGACGTAACGGATGTCGTAGTCGGCGCCGATCTCCTCCAGCAGCCAGACGATGCGGCCCGAGCGTGACTGCGGCGCGTGGAACAGGGTGAGCATGGAAACCTCCTTTGTGGCGCTATCGCTCGGCGCGCGGCGCCTCGCTGCTTGAGCGCGCCGGCAGCCCCTCGCCGCCGACCGGTCTTGACTACTGCCACCCTGCTGCCAGCATGCTGTCAGCAGTCGTCATCCAGGGTGGCCGAATGAGACGCGCCGACCGACTGTTCCAGATCATCCAGGTGCTGCGCCGATCGTCGAAACCGGTCACGGCCGACGCCATCGCGGCCGAACTGGAGACGTCGAAACGCTCCATCTATCGCGACATCGCCACCCTGATGGCCCAGCGGGTCCCGATCCGGGGCGAGGCGGGCATCGGCTATGTGCTGGACGGCGGTTTCGACATGCCGCCGCTGATGCTGACCTCGGACGAGGTGGAGGCCGCGGTGCTGGGCGCCCAGTGGGTGGCGGGACGCGGCGATCCGGCCCTGGCCCGCGCCGCCCGCGACCTGATCGCCAAGATCGCCGCGACGGTGCCGGAACGGCTGCGCCCCGTGGTGCTGGAACCCGCCGTCGCCAGCGCCCCGGTCTGGAAGCATGAGGTCGAGACGCTGGATATGGCCAGGGTCCGCGCATGGATACACGCGGGCCGCAAGCTGCGCCTCCACTATGCGGACGAGCAGGGCAAGGAGAGCCTGCGTGTCATCTGGCCCTGTCTGGTCGGTTATCGCGAAACCAAGCGGCTGCTGGTCGGCTGGTGCGAAACGCGGGACGACTTCCGCACCTTCCGCACCGACCGCGTCGTTGAGGCCGACTTCCTCGACGACCGCTACCCGGGTCGCCCCGCCGTCCTGCGCGCCCGATGGTACGCGAAGATCGAGGCCGAATGCGCCGCCTGGGAGGCTGCGGGGAAGCCGCCGCCTCCCGGCGTTTCCTAGTAGATCTCGAACAGGCCGGCGGCGCCCATGCCGCCGCCGATGCACATGGTGACGACGCCGTATTTGGCGCCCCGCCGCTTGCCCTCGATCAGGACGTGGCCGGTCATCCGCGCGCCCGACATGCCGTAGGGGTGGCCGATCGAAATGGCGCCGCCCGAGACGTTGAGCCGGTCATTCGGAATACCCAGCCGGTCGCGGCAGTACAGCACCTGCACGGCGAAGGCCTCGTTCAGCTCCCAGATGCCGATGTCGTCGACAGTCAGGCCGTGGCGCTTGAGCAGCTTGGGCACGGCGTAGACCGGGCCGATGCCCATTTCGTCGGGCTCGCAGCCGGCGACGACCATGCCGCGATAGGCGCCGAGCGGCTGCAGCGCGCGCTTCACCGCCTCGCCGGCCTCCATGATAACGCAGGCCGAGGCGCCGTCCGACAGCTGGCTGGCGTTGCCGGCGGTGATGAACTCGCCCTGCTGGATTTCCTCGCCCGAGCCGAACACCGGCTTCAGCGACTTCAGACCCTCGAGCGTGGTGTCGGCGCGATTGCCCTCGTCCTTCGAGAGGGTGACCTCCTTCCGCGAGGTTTCGCCCGTGGCCTTGTCGACGACCAGCATGGTCGTGGTCATGGGCACGATCTCCGCGTCGAGGCGGCCGGCGGCCTGGGCGGCGGCGGTGCGCTGCTGCGACTGGAGGGCGTATTCGTCCTGGGCGTCGCGGCTGATGTTGTAGCGGCGGGCCACGACCTCGGCGGTCTCCAGCATCGACATATAGATGTGCGGCGAGAGCTTCAGCAGGTCCTCGTCCTTGCCGCGGTACAGGTTCATGTGCTGGTTCTGCACAAGGGAGATGGACTCCAGGCCGCCGCCCACCGCCATCTTCTGCTGGTCGAAGATGACCTGTTTGGCGGCCGTGGCGATGCCCATCAGGCCCGAGGCGCACTGGCGGTCCAGGCTCATGCCGGGAACCGTGGAGGGCAGGCCGGCGGCCAGCGCGATCTGGCGGGCGACATTGGGCGCCGTCGAGCCCTGCTGCAGGGCCGCGCCCATGACCACGTCCTCGATCTCGGCGGGGTCGACGCCCGCCCGGGCCACGGCGTGGCGCACCGCATGGGCGCCCAGCTGCTGCGCCTGGGTGTCGTTGAAGGCCCCGCGATAGGCGCGGCCGATGGGCGTACGGGCGGTGGAGACGATGACGGCTTCGCGCATGGCGGATTTTCCCCGATAGAGAGTTTTGTTTCAGAACCTACTTATGCGCGGCTTGCGCCTTCGACAACTCGATCATGCCCTGGGCCGCGCCCATTTCGGGGACGATCTCGCCCGTGCGGTCCGAGATTTCGGCGAAGCGGGCTGCGACCTGCTCGGCGGCGTCCTCGCCGACGGCGCGGATGCCCTGGGTCAGGGTGACATAGGCGCGCTCGAAGCCGCCGGCGCCGGCCGTCAGGATGCAGCGGCTCGGCGCGTCCTCGCTGACGAGGTAGAGCAGGCCCGGCGACACCGTGTCGGGCCCCAGAAGCTCCAGCGGCAGGCGGGCGCCGAGGTCCTCGGTCATCCGGGTATGGGCTGTCGGCGCCAGACAGTTGACGCGGATGTCGTTCTTCGCGCCTTCGATCGACAGCGTCTGCATCAGTCCGACGAGGGCCATCTTGGCCGCGCCATAGTTCGACTGGCCGAAATTGCCGTACAGGCCCGACGACGAGGTGGTCATGACGATGCGGCCGTAGTTTCGCTCGCGCATGATGTCCCACACCGCCTTGGTGCAGTTGACCGCGCCCATCAGGTGCACGTCGACGACGAAGCGGAAATCCTCCAGCTCCATCTTGGCGAAGGTCTTGTCGCGCAGCACGCCGGCGTTGTTGACGAGAATATCGATCCGGCCCCATTCGGCCATCGCGGCCTGGACCATGGCCTCGACCGCGACGGCGTCGGTGACCGAAGCGGTGTTGGCGATCGCCTCGCCGCCCATGGCCCGGATTTCCGCCACGACCGACTCCGCCGCCGTCGCCGATCCGCCCGAGCCGTCACGCGCGCCGCCGAGATCGTTGATCACCACCTTTGCGCCGCGTTTGGCCAGCGCCAGGGCATGCTCGCGCCCCAGACCGCCCCCGGCCCCCGTGACGATGGCCACCCGACCTTCAAACCCAATCGCCATGTCGCGCTCCTCTGGTGAGAGACTCTCTCCTAGCAGGCGTTTCGATCCGGGAAAGCCCGGCCAATGTGTTGAAACGGCGCCACAGTCGCCGCATTCGTAGCCAAAATCGGGAACCGCGACCGTACATTGTCGTTCGGCCTCGGGAGCGTCCCGTATACATGGGGCTTCGGGCAAACAAATGAGCATGAGGGATATGATGAAGGTGAAACTTCTCGCCGGCGTCGCGATGGCGGGGCTGTTGTCAGCCGGCGCTGCGGCGGCTGAGCCGAATGGCTGGTACGGGGCGATTGACGCCGGTTACCACACGTTGGGCGACGTGGAGACGATCTCGCA
>Ga0265296_1001612_pt1 | contig 25325 bp, 21 predicted proteins | sample MunlanPumphouse1_FD_189073 | JGI IMG/M metagenome (GOLD analysis project Ga0265296, IMG submission 189073) | Groundwater microbial communities from a municipal landfill in Southern Ontario, Canada - Pumphouse #1 | ecosystem: Environmental > Aquatic > Deep subsurface > Groundwater | place... | reverse complement strand
TGTCGTCAGGCCCTGATGCACCAGCACCTTGTCGATCACGACCTGGAAGATCAGCGGCGTCGCCAGGGCGAAAAGCTGTAGCACCAGCGACGCCGCCAGGACGTCGCCGAGCATCCAGCGGTATTTGACTAGGGCTGGAATAAACCAGGTCACGTCGAACTTCATCGCCGCACCCGACGACGCCCGGGTGGTGACCAGAACCATCCGGCCAGACCAGATTGCGCCCAGCTGAGCTGCGTTGAGCCGCTCCGCTCCCTGCCCTGCCCGCTGGATAAGGACCTCATCATCCCGGAGCGCAGCGATCAGAAAGTACTCACCGCTAAGGGCGCGCGCGATCGCTGGCAGGGGCGCTTCGCTCAGTTGGTCGAGATCGATGCGAGCGGCTTTCGCGCGAGCCCCCAGCCGCTTGGCGAGCCCAACAAGATCGCTGTCATCAACAGGATCGCCGTGGCCAATGACATGCCGGAGTTGCTCGGCCGCTGACGGAATCTGATGAAAGGCCAGCAGGAGAGTCAGGCAGACCAACCCGGAATCGGCTTCGATTGTGGCCGTGCTCGTTCCTGCGCCCGAAAACTCTTCCGCCACTTACGCGCCCCCGACTACTCGCCTTCTGCGCGTATCATGCTCGTACCGGATGACAAGGGGCGATGACCGCACAACGACGTCGACAACTGGTTCCTGCGCAGCTTCGACCAAATTGGCGATGCGGACCTGTTAGCTACCCTTGCAATCACCCTCCGAACGACCGTCACCTTGTCGGTATCTGCAAACCAGACTCCGTTTAGATTGGGCTGAGTCAGAAGCGGACATTCCCCCTGCCCTCGCCTCTCGCGAGGTTCCTTTCCAGGAAGCGGACTCGTTGAACATCCGTTTTGGGTCGAAAGCGGACTGTGTCCTTGGGGTCAGAAGCGGACATTGGCGGACGACTATTAGCCATCTCGCCTTTAGGGTCAGACTTAGGGTGGCCCCTGCCCCTCACGGGCAAGTTATTGTTCCAGCGCCACTTTTCGAATGGTTCTGGCGGAGACGCAGGGATTCGAACCCTGGGTACCCCTTACAGGGTACGACGATTTAGCAAACCGTTGCCTTCAGCCACTCGGCCACGTCTCCGGCAGGCGGCGTGATTAGCCGAGCGCGCGGGCGGACGCAACGGGGGACGCGAGCCCTCGTGCGTTAACGGGACAGTGAGAGCGGGCGTGCAAGGTGGCCGGGAACCCCGCGCGAGCCCCATGACCGACGCCGCAACCCGCCGCCCCATGTTCGACGCCGACCTGCCCGGGCCGGACAGTCTGGATGCGTCCGGTCTCCAGGCGCTGGCCGCCGCGGCCATCGCCGGCGGGCCCGAAGCCGAAGGCGCGGCGCGGCGCGGACCCTTCCGGCCCGACGTATGGCGCAACGCCCGCCAGCGGCACGCCTCGCGACTGGCGGCCCACTATTTCCGGTCCCTGGACGTTCTGGCCGTGACCGCCGTCACCCTGCTCTGCGCCTGGGCCGCCGCGCCGGGGCCTCTGCTTCACGCGGAGCTTTCTCAGGTTCTGCCGTTCGTCATCGGCGCCCTCACCATTCTGGGCCTGTTGCGGTCGCTCGGCCGCTACCGGTTCGCGCGGGGGCAGAAGACGGCGCTGCATCTGGCCTCGGTGGCGGCCATCGTCGCGGCGGGATCGCTGGCCGTCATGACGTCCGGCTGGGCGTTGCAGGGCGCGAACGGCCAGTGGGCGGCCTGGCTGGTCTGGACCGGCCTGGTGCTGGTCACGCTCAACGCCCTGCACATGGGCTGGAGCGATATCGTCGGCCGCTGGCGGGCGTCGGGAGCCCTGACGCCCAACATCGTGCTGGTCGGCGCCACCCGGCACGCCGAGGCCCTGATCCGCGAAGCCCTGAAGCGGCGCGATCTGAACGTGCTGGGCATTTTCGACGACCGGCTGGCGCGCAGCCCCCGGGCGATCGAGGGCGTGCCGGTGCTGGGCACGGCGGACGATCTGCTGACCCACCGGATGACGCCCTATGTCGACCGCATCGTCCTGGCCATCGATCCGAAGGCCGAGGCGCGGGTTCGGGCCCTGACCGCGCGGCTGCGGACCCTGCCCAATGAAGTGACCCTGCTGGTCGAGCCCAGGGATGAAACTGAAACCCGCTCGGCCCTCGACCGGCTGGCGGCCGCGCCGCTGGCGGACGTGCAGGGGCCTGTCGACGACGATCGCCGCGCCTTCAACAAGCGGCTGCAGGACATGATCTTCGGCCTGACCGCCCTGGTGCTGCTGGCGCCGGTGATGGCCGGGGTCGCGCTCGCCATCCGTCTGGACAGCCCGGGGCCGATCTTCTTCCGCCAGCGCCGTCACGGCTTCAACCACGAGGAAATCGTGGTGTGGAAATTCCGCTCGATGAAGCAGGAGGCGGCCGACGCCACGGCCAGCCGTCAGGTCACCCATGACGACGACCGGGTGACGGCGGTGGGCCGGTTCATCCGCAAGACCAGCCTGGATGAACTGCCGCAGCTGCTGAACGTCATCACCGGCGAGATGTCGCTGGTCGGGCCGCGGCCGCACGCCATCGGCATGAAGACGGGCCATGTCGAGAGCGCACGTCTGGTCGCCGAATACGCCCATCGCCACCGCATCAAGCCGGGCATGACCGGCTGGGCCGCCGTCAACGGCTCGCGCGGGCCGCTGCATACCGCCCAGGACGTGCGCCGCCGGGTGCAGCTGGACATCGACTATGTCGAGCGCCAGTCGTTCTGGCTGGATCTGTGGATCATGGCGGTGACCCTGCCGGTGCTGCTGGGCGACCGCGCGGCGGTTCGATGATCCGGGGTCGCTGATGTTCTGGCGCGGCGTCTGGGGCTATCTGCCCGCCAATATCGTGCAGGGCGTGGTCGGGTTTCTGGCCATCGTCCTGTTCACCCGCATGCTCAGCGCCGAGGAGTTCGGGCGCTACGCCCTGGCCTTCTCGGTCATGACCCTGGCCCATGTCGCGGTGTTCAGCTGGCTGGAGGCGGCCATGGCGCGGTTCTGGGCGGCCCAGTCGCCGGGCGCCGGGACCTGGGGCCATTTCGCCAGCCTGTATCGCACGGCCTTCGCCCTGAGCGCCGGCTTCCTGATCGTCGCCGGGGTCGCGGTGTGGCTGTTCCCGGTCGATCCCCTGTTCAAGCTGGCGCTGGCGGCGGGTCTGGCCGGGGCGCCGGCGCGGTGTCTGGTCAAGCTGGGACAGGAGCGGTTCCGCGCCGCCGGCGAGGTCGGCAAGGCGGCGTGGCTGGATATGGCGGTGGCGGTCGGCGGATTGGCGATCGGCGTCGGCTTCGCCCTGATCGGCGCGGGCGGCGCGGCGCCGCTGCTGGGCATCGGCCTCGCGCCTCTGGCCGCCCTGCCCTTCGTCCTGCCGGGCGAACTGAGACAGGCGCGCGGCGGGGCGTTCGAGCCGCAGCGGGTGCGCGACTACGCCGTCTATGGCTATCCGATCGCGGCCTCCCTGGCGCTGACGGTGGTGCTGTCGTCGACCGACCGCTTCCTGCTGGCGGCCTTCATGGACGAGGCGGCGGTGGGCGCCTATCACGCCAGCTATTCGATCGCGAACCGGACCCTGGACGTGCTGTTCCTCTGGCTGGGGTCGGCGGGGCAGCCGGCGCTGGTCATGGCGCTGGAGCGCGGCGGGCTGGAGCGGCTGAAGGAGGCCGCGCGCGAGCAGCTGTCGACCTTCCTGCTGATCGGCCTGCCGGCGGCGGCCGGGGTGGCGCTGGTGGCGCGGCCGCTGGCCGAACTGCTGATCGGCGAGGCGCTGCGGACGGCGGCGGCGGGGGTGACGCCGTGGATCGCCCTGTCGGCCCTGCTGTTCGGACTGACGGCCTATTATTTCGGCCAGGCCTTCACCCTCGGCAAGAAGACGAAGCGGCTGCTGATCGCCATGGCGATCCCGGCGGGAGCCAATGTGATCCTGAACCTGATCCTCGTGCCCCGGTTCGGTCTCATGGGCGCGGCCTGGGCGACGGCGATCAGTTTCGCATTGGGGCTGCTGGCGACGATGCTGATCGGCCGCCGGGTCGTGGCCCTGCCGATCCCGTGGGAGAGTTTGGTCCGCTGCGGGATCGCCACCGGGATCATGGCCCTGGTCGTCGCGCGCCTGCCCGCCCTCGGCGGCTTCCCCGAACTGATGCTGGACGCCACGGTCGGCGCGGTGGTCTACGCCCTGGCGGCCCTGACGCTGAACGCGGCCGGCGTGCGCGACGTGGCCTTGCGGCTGCTGGCGCAGTTCAGGGCGCGGAGGGCGGCGGCGTGAGCGCGCGGGCCGACATCCACGACAACGCCGCCCGGGCCGGGGCGCGGCCGGTCCTGTCCGTGCTCACGCCGTTTCTGCGCGACGATCCGACCGATCTGCTGGCGGCGCTCGAGATGGAAGCCCCGGCGCTGGCCGGCGCGGTCGAGATCGTCCTGCTGGACGACGGCACCGCCGACGCCGCCCTGACGGGACGGCTGAAGGCGCGGATCGACGCCATGCGCCTGCCCGTGCGTCTGGTCACCCTGCCCGCCAACGAAGGTCGGGCCATCGGCCGCAACCGTCTGGCGGCGACGGCGCGCGGCGGCAGCCTGCTGTTTCTCGACAGCGACATGCGGCCCGACCATGCGGACTTCCTGCGCGACTGGGCGGCGCTGGTCGCAGGCGACAATCCCGCCGTGGCCTTCGGCGGCTTCTCCCTGCTGCAGGCGCCGACCGACGCCCGCTTCGCCGTGCACCGGGCCATGGCGGCGAAGTCGGAGTGCGTGCCCTGCGCCGAGCGGGTGAAACAGCCCGAGAAATACGTCTACACCTCCAACCTTCTGGTCCGCCGCGATGTGTTCGAGTCCGAAGCCTTCGATCCCGGCTTCACCGGCTGGGGCTGGGAGGACGTCGAATGGGCCATGCGCGTGTCGCGCCGGTTCGAGGTCGTTCACATCGACAACCCGGCCACGCACATGGGGCTGGACACGGTCGCGGCGCTGGCGGGCAAATACGAGCAGTCGGCTCCCAATTTCGGCCGCATGGCGCAACGTCACCCCGAGGTCGTCGCCACCTATCCCAGCTACCGGGCGGCGAGACTGCTGAAACGGCTGCCCGGCCTGCCGATGCTTCGCCGGTTTCTGCGCCGCGGAGCCGAAGCCGACTGGCTGCCGGTCCCGACGCGCGCCTTCTCGCTGCGCCTGTATCGCGCGGCCCTCTATGCGGAGGCGGTGTGATGGGCGACGTGGCCGTCATCGTCCCGACCCTGCGCCGGCCCGAGAGCCTGGAGCGGGCGCTGCGCTCGCTGTTCCGGCAGACCGGCGTGGCCGACCGCGTGGCCGAGATCGTGGTCGTCGACAATGATCCAACCGGCTCGGCGGCGGATCTGACCGAGGCCCTGCGCGCCGTCTCGCCCTGGCCGATCCTGTATCGCCATGCGCCGACCCCCGGCGTCGCTACGGCGCGCAACGCGGGCCTGTCGGCGACGACCGCGCCGCTGATCGCCTTCCTCGACGATGACGAGGCGGCGTCGCCGGGATGGCTGGCGGCCCTGCTGAAGGCCCAGGCTGAGACCGGCGCCGACGCCGTCTTCGGCCCCATCACCGGGCGGGCGCCCGGCGCCGAGGCCTGGCTGCAGGACTATCTGGAGCGCTTCTTCGGCCGTGACGGCCCCACACAAACGGGGCTGATCGCCGAGCCCTACGGCTGCGGCAACTCCCTGATGCTGCGCGCCACCGCCCTGCCCGGCCGGACGCCGTTCAATGTGGCGGCGGACCAGGTCGGCGGCGAGGACGACGCCCTGTTCGCGGCCCTTGCGGCGCGCGGCGGCCGCTTCGGCTGGGCCGCCGACGCCCAGGTCGAGGAATTCGCCCCGCCGCACCGGGCGACGCTGAAATACGCCCTCGCCCGCGCCTTCGCCTATGGCCAGGGGCCCAGCCAGACCGCGGCGGCGGCGAGGAACTGGCCGGGCGTGGCGCGCTGGATGCTGATCGGCGCGGCCCAGACGGCGGTGTGGGGTGTCGGCGCGGCGGCCCTGACCCTGATCGCCAGCCCACGCCGCGCGGCGTTGTATGACAGGACCGCGCGCGGTGCGGGCAAGGTGTTCTGGATGAAGGGGCTGGAGCCGCGCTTCTATGGCAGCCGCGAGCTTGACCGGCTGAACCGGGCGGCGGCTAGGTTCCGGGCCGGCGTCCGATAAGCGAGCGATCGACCGCGCGGTTCCTCGTGGACCGGGCCCGCTCGTTGGCGACCGCCTTCACCCGCACGCCCGTGCACCTGTGGTCACGCCGCGCTTCGCCCGTTTGCAGACCGGTGGGATTCAAATGGCCGCCTCGAGCCTCGCACCGCTCGGTCAGTTCAGCGAGCGTGAAATTGGCGGGCTGCCCCAAGGTCCCGCAGGCGCCCAGGGTCAGGCTCCCGGTCACAAGGACCGAAACGATCAAACCGCGCATGCGCTGTCTCCAACAGGGAAGCCGCCCGGCGCGACCGCCGATCACGACAAGACACCCGCGGACCCCGCTCGTCAAGGTTGACGGAAGCGTCCTGCGGTTGCGCGCCTGCTCTAGCCCGTCAGCCGCCTCAGGAAGGCTGGCGGCCTGTAGGTCGAGCGATTGACCACGACGCCCGCGATCTTGCCGCCCACGGCCTCGATCTCGTCGCGCAGCATCAGCGGCTCGTTGGCGGCCGTGCTTTCGGCGGCGACCACCAGCACGGTGGAATCGACGAAGGGGGCCAAGGTGATGGCCATGTCGCTGCGGTCCGCCGCCGGGGCGTCGATCACCACCGTGTCGGCGTGTTTCCTCAACGCGTCCCAGTAGCGGGCGTCGCCGACGGCCTCGGCCCGCTGGCCCGAGCGCAGATGTTCGGCGGCGAATTTCGTGACCCACAGCCGCCCGCCGAGGCAGGGGCGCGCGACGATCAGCCGGGCGGGATGCACCGGCTTTCCCGCCCGGTCCATCAGGCGGGGGGTGACGGCGAAGAAGATCGAGCCGTCGGGCGTGGCGATGGCCGCCTTGCCCAGGGCGCCGAACCGGTCGGGCTCGGCCGAGACGGCTTCCATCTGGCCCTGCTGGGACAGGTCGGCGTCGATCAGCCAGACGGGGCGGCGCGCCCGGACGGCGGCCAGACGGGCGTATTCGCGGGCCACGGTGGAGACGCCCTCGCCCGAATTGGCGGCGGCGATCTGCACCACGCGGCCGCGATGCGCGGGCGCCGGCCCCAGCGCGGCCCAGAGCGCCGCCATTTCGGTTGTCAGGTCGACCATCGAATCGCTACGCGCCCGGCTACAGGTCCCTAAGCTACCATGGCTTGCGGGATCACCGGGCGGCCTTCATCGGGGCGACGGCCAACACCGGCATTTCCAGCGTCCGGCCCGTCGAGGCGGGGGTGACATAGCCCTTGCGGGTGAAGATGCGCAGCAGGCCCACGCACAGGGCGGTGAACCCGGCGAACAGGAAGACCAGGGCCAGCAGCGGCGCCTTCAGACTGGTGCCCCGGGTCGGGGCCTCGGCGCGTTCGATAACCGTGACGTTGTCGGCCCCGGCGGCGACCAGGGCGCTGTCGGCCCGGGCGGCGCTCTCGCGCTGCTGGAAGTCGCGGATGTTGGCGGTCAGCACCTCGCGGTTGCCGGCCAGGTTGGCGTTGGTCGATTCCAGCCGGGTCAGTTCGGCCTGGCGCGAGCGGATCTGCGCCAGCTGGCTGTTGGCCACGGCCAGCCGCGCGGCCAGTCCGTCGCGGTCGGCGGCGGCGGTGATCCGGGCGGTCTCGATTTCGGTGAAGATGACGCTGGGGCCCGTCCGGACCTCCTTGGCCCCGACCGTGGTGCCGGTGGCGACATAGGCCTGAAGGTCGGCGATCTGCTGCTCGATGTCCTTCACGGGCTGGGCGTCGGGCGTGTAGCGCGACAGCAGGGCCTCGCGCTGGGTGCGCAACTGCAGGATCTGGTCCTGGGCCGAGATGTTCAGGTCCTGCTGCAGGACGACCTCGGCGGGCTGCCGCGCCAGCTGGTCCTCCAGCGTCGCCAGCCGCCGGCTGGCCTGGTTCAGCTGGGCCCGCAGCGACAGGGCCTCGGCGTAGGTGGTCTGATAGGTCGCGGCCAGGGTCGCCTTGGCGGTGGCGAAGTCGCCGATGTCGTTGGAGGTTATGAAGGCGTTGTAGGCGTCGTCGGCGGTGGCCAGATCGGTCTCGAACGCCTGGCGCTGCCGGGCCAGGGCGGGCGTGGTGCGGTCGCGGAAGACCACCCGACGCTGGACCAGATACTGGTCGACGACCGCGTTCAGCACCTGGGCCGCGCGGACCGGATCGTCCGACTTGTACGAGACCGAAATAATGGCGCTTCCGGCCGTGGTGCCGACGCCCAGGCTGGAGTCGAGGACCTTCAGCGCCGCCGCTTCCTTCTCGGCCGCCGTGCCCGAGGCGTCGGGCCCCAGAACGGTGTCGGCGCCGACGGCCCGGACGGCGCGGCGCTTGACCTCGAGGCTGCCCAGGATCTGGGCCTCCGAGCCGGCGATGGCGTCGGCCTCCAGCGGCTGGCTGCGCTCCGAGGCGCCCACGCGCGGCTGATAGACATATTCCGACCCGGCGCCGGCGTAGACGCTGGCGGTCGCGGTGTAGGATTTCTTGAGCGTCAGGATCACCGCCGTGCCGATGGCGAACACCAGCAGGAAGATCACCACCATCAGCAGCAGTTCGCGGAACAGCAGGCCGACGACGTCGAAGAAGCCGTAGCGCGGCCGGACTGTAGTGTACGCCGTCGTACGCATGCGGGCGGACTGATTCCATCGGAAAAGAACTTGCCGGCCAAGCCTTGGGCCAGCGGCGTTAACCCATGGTTACCCATAACCGACGACCCTGCGATCAACGTCGCTTTCCGGAATGAGTCCCCCATGTCCATCGACCGCCGCCTGATGCTGCTGGGCCTTGCCGGGGTCGGCGCGATGGTCAGCGGCTGCGGGTCCGTGACGAACGGGCTGACCGGCGGCCGCCGCGCGCCTGCGCCGCAGGAGTTTCGCTCCGACCGGGTCCAGGACGTGGGCCGGCGGTCCTTCCCCGAGATCGGGTTCGCCGACTGGACCGAGACCGAGCCGGAATACGTCCTCTATCCGGGCGACGAGATCGAGATCGCCACCCCGACGGCCGTGGAGCTGACGCGGACGCAGAAGGTCGGGCCTGACGGACGGATCTCCCTGCCGCTGGTGGGCCAGATCATGGCCGCCGACCGCACCATCGCCGAACTCGAGGCCGACGCCTCGGCCGCCTACGCCAGCCAGTTGCGCCGACCGGTGGTCGAGGTGACGCTGAAGACGGCGGGGCCGCTGAAGGTCTGGGTCGACGGCGAAGTGCGCACGCCCGGAGTCTACGATATGCCCGGCGACATCGACGCCTATCAGGCGGTCATCCAGGCGGGCGGTTTCCTTCCGACGGCGCGGCAGGGCGAGGCGGCGCTGATCCGGCGCGGGCCCGGCGGGGTGCGGATGATGCGGGCGGTCGACCTGCGGCCCCGGCGCGGCGAGGTCGTGGCCCTGCGGCGCGGCGACATCATCTTCGTGCCGCGCTCGACGCTGGGCGAGGTGGCCAATTTCGTCAGCCTGTTCCGCAACGCCCTGCCCGTCGGCTTCAGCTACGCCATCGGCGGGCAGTACCAGTCGTTCTAGCCAATCGTGACGCCCGGCGGCGGCGGGCTGTCCGCCGGGACGAAGAAGTCGGGCATGAGCGGCTTTCCCGGCTCGACGCTGTATCTCGCGAAGTCGCGCACGCCCCGCTCGTAGAGGAAGCTGTCGTCGATCAGGAACCGGCCGGTCAGCTCGCGGGCCGGGCTGGTGAAGATGGCGTGGGCGGCGTCGGCCATGATCTCGGGCGTGCGGCAATAGGCCAGTCCGTCCTTGCCGGTCAGGGCGAATTCGATGGCGGCGGTGGCGATGCCGGTGCGGGGCCACAGGGCGTTGCAGGCGATGCCGTCGGCGCGGAACTCTTCCGCCATGCCCAGCATGGCCAGGCTCATGCTGTATTTGGCCATGGTGTAGGCGACGTGCGGCCCGAACCATTTCGGCGACAGGTCCAGCGGCGGTGAAAGCGCGAGTATGTGCGGATTCTGCGCCTGTTTCAGATGCGGGATGCAGGCCTTGGAGACCATAAAGGTCCCGCGGGCGTTGACCTGGTGCATCAGGTCATAGCGTTTCATGTCCGTCGCCAGGGTGCCGGTCAGCTGGATGGCCGAGGCGTTGTTGACGCAGATGTCGATGCCGCCGAACCGGGCGACCGCGGCCTCGACCGCCGCCAGAACCGAGGCCTCGTCGCGGACGTCGACGATCAGCGGCAGGGCCTGCCCGCCGGCGGCCTCGATCTCCGCCGCCGCCGTATAGATGGTGCCCGGCAGATGTTTGTGCGCCTCGGCCGTCTTGGCGGCGATGACCACATTGGCTCCGTCGCGCGCCGCCCTCAGGCCGATGGCCAGGCCGATGCCGCGGCTGGCGCCCGTGATGAACAGCGTCTTGCCCTGCAGCGACATGAGGCTTGGCTCCCGGTTGGTTTCAATAGAAAACGCTTCGATCGCCACAGACGCAGATTCCGGACAGGAGCGAAAGACCCCATGTCGGCCTTCGAGATCACCCGCGACGGCCCCGTCGCCCGTCTGCGCCTGTCCCGGCCGGAGGCGTCCAACGCCCTGGACCTTTCGTTCTGGCGGGATTTCGGCCCCGCCCTCAAGGCGCTGGATGCGACGGGCGAGGTCCGCGCCCTCGTCATCTCGGGCGAGGGCCGAAACTTCTGCGCCGGCATGGACATCTCGGTCTTCTCGGGCGGCGCCATTCTGAAGACCGACACCGCGGCCGAGCGGCAGGCGTTTCACCAGGCCGCGCGGGATTTGCAGGAGACCCTGACCACGATCGAACGCGTGCGGTTTCCGGTCATCGCGGCTGTGCAGGGCGCCTGCGTCGGAGCCGGGCTCGATCTCGTCGCCGCCTGCGATCTCAGACTGGCGGCGGCAGGCGCATATTTCCGCGTCGAGGAGATCAATATCGGCATGATGGCCGACGTCGGCAGCCTGCAGCGGCTGCCCCGCATCCTGCCCGAGGCCGTGGTCCGCGAACTGGCCTATCTGGGCACGTCGCTGACGGCCGACCGGGCCGAGCGACTGGGGTTCGTCAATGCGATCCTGCCGGACCCCGAGGCCCTGCTGTCCGCCGCGCTTGAGATGGCGCACGCGATCGCCGCCAAGGCCCCGCTGGCGATTTCGGGCTCCAAGGCCGCCGTCACCTATGCGCGTGACCATTCGGTCGCCGAGGGGCTGGAATGGGCGGCGGTGATGCAGGGCTCGATCTGGAACACGGCGGACGTTCTGGCCGCCATCCAGGCGCGCGTGACCCGCCAGCCGGCGGCGTTCGCGGTCCTGTCGCCCCATGCAGGGATCGGCGTGGCGGAGGACTGAACCTGGCCGGACCGCAACTGCTGCGACAAGTTGGCCATGGGCGCGCAGGCGCATATGGCGCATCCATTGTCCGGGTCGAACAGTATCTCCGCCGGCGGACTGCCTCAGCAGCAAGGGATGACGCGACGATGAAGACCCCGATTATGGCCCTGGCCGCGGCCCTGATGGTCTCCGCCTGCTCTACGGTCGGGGTGCGCTCCGGCACGGAAGAGCCGGCCTACACGGAGGTGGGCCGCGTCGGCGATGTCGAGATCCGGACCTATGGCGAGCGGATTGCGGCCCAGACCGTCGTGAGCGGCTCCAGCGAGGCGGCGCGGAACCGCGGCTTCCAGCGGTTGGCAGGCTATATCTTCGGGGGAAATGCCGCCCGGACCAGCATCGCCATGACGGCGCCGGTCGCCCAGGCCGGGGACGGCGCCCAGGGCCGGTCGCAGACCATCGCCATGACCGCGCCCGTGGCCCAGGGAGCGGTCGGTCAGGATCGGTGGACGATCCAGTTCTTCATGCCCTCGGAATATACGATGGCCAGCCTGCCCGTGCCGCGGGACCCGGCGGTCGTTCTGGCCGTGGTCCCGGCCGAGACCTATGCGGTGCTGCGCTTTTCCGGGCTGGGCTCGGCCCGGGCCATAGCCGGGAAAGAGGCCGAGCTGGACGCCGCCCTGACCGGCAGCGGCTGGACCCGCGTGGGCGATCCGGTCGTCTGGTTCTACGACCCGCCCTGGACCCTGCCCCCGCTGCGCCGCAACGAGGTCGCGGTGCGGGTCACCCGTCAGGACCGCTGACCGCGGTCCCTGACAACGTTCCTCACGCCGCCAGCGACACCACGCCCGCGTCGATCCACCGGCGAGCGGCCTTCTGGGCCTCGGCGATCTCGTCGTGCTCCATCTCCTGGCTCATCTCGCGGCGATAGACGCGCGCTTCGATCGAGCCCTTCATGGCCGCCAGGTTGAAGATCATATGAGCCGAGACGCGGTCCATCGGGCAACCGCCCTGACCGCTCGAATACATCATGCCCAGCCGGAACAGATCATCGCCGTTCATGTCGGCGGTCGGCAGGGGAAGCCCCTGCGCCTGATCGATTTCCGGCGCCATTTCTTGCGCGTTCATCACCGTATCTCCCGGGTTCGTGGCCGTTCTGGCCGTGCCCTCTGACAACGATCAAATACCCGCGGTTTGAAGTTAAAGTTAACAGCGGAGCGGCCGGCCAGATTTTTCAGTAAAGCGGAAATGAATACTTTCCGACCGATTCAGATCTCTGAAATACCTCGTAAATCCCTGAGTCACACCCGCTAACGAAGGGTCACCGGGCCCTTTGGCCGAACAGGACCTTGCGCGCCGCCTCGGCCGACTTGCCGGATGAGGCCAGATTGCCCCGCAGGGCCTCGCCCAGCGCCCGGCCGGCGATGACGCCGGGACGCTCGCCGACCCGTTTCATCCACGCCGCCAGATGCGGGAACTCGTCCAGGGTCTGTCCCTGGAGCTCGGGCAGGATCCACGGCCAGCTGGCCATGTCGGCGATGGAATAGTCGCCGGCCAGAAAGTCACGGTCGGCCAGTCTTCGGTCCAGCACGCCGTAAAGCCGGTGCGTTTCGTCGGTGTAGCGGCGCACGCCATAGGCGATCTGGCGCTGATCCTTGATCAGGGCGGGGGCGTACTGACGGAAATGGTGCGTCTGGCCCGCCATGGGGCCCAGGCCGCCGACCTGCCAGAACAGCCACTGGTCGACCTCGGCCTTGCCGCGCGGGTCCTGCGGATAGAAGCGGCCGGACTTGACCCCGAGGTACTGCAGGATGGCCCCGGATTCGAAGATCGACAACGGCCGGCCGTCCGGACTGTCGGGATCGACGATGGCCGGCATCCGGCCATTGGGGCTGATGGCCTGGAAGGCCGGAGCGAACTGGTCGCCGGCGCCGATGTTGACCGGCTTCATTTCGTACGGAAGCCCCATCTCCTCGAGGGCGATGGAAATTTTCCAGCCGTTCGGCGTGGGCCAGTACCAGAGTTCGATCGGTCGGGTCATGCGGGGTTCCTGAAGCGCCAGGGTCTGAGGTGGGCGCCCGGGTCGCGGCGCACAACTCCGAACCTGACAGCCCCGTTCAGGATGAGTTCATGCGCCCGGGGCGAGCGTCGCGTCATGATTAACGGGTGGGAGACGGTCTTCCATCCTTTCCGGAGAGCCCCCATGAACCGCTTCACCAGGGCCGCCGTGTTCGGTCTGGTGCTGGCCACGGCCGCGCCTCTGGCCGCCGAGGCCCAGAGCCGCGACGACCGCCGCGAGTATCGTCAGGACCGCCGCGACGACCGTCAGGATAATCGCCGGGAACGCCGCGACGACCGCCGCGACTGGCGCAACGGCCAGTACGACAACCGCCGCGACTACCGCGAGGACCGCCGCGATGATCGCCGCGACTTTCGCGCAGAACGTCGAGACGACCGTCAGGACTTCCGCCGCGACCAGCGCTGGGACCGGAACAATCGCGACTGGTGGCGCGGCCGCAGCGACTTCCGCGACTATCGCGGCGCCCGCAGCGGCTACTGGTACGCGCCGAGCTACGGCTACTATCGGGTCGAGCCGCGCTACTACGACCAGCGCTGGACGCGGGGCGGCTATCTGCCCCCGGCCTACCGCGGCTATTACGTCCGCGATCCGTACGTCTACGGCCTGCGGCCCGCGCCGCGCGGCTATCGCTACGTTCACGCCGGCAACGACATCGTCCTGATCGCCGTCGCGACCGGCCTGATCGCCAGCGTCCTGTCCGGCGCCTTCTAGAGCTTCCGGCGTCGCCGCCGGAAACGCCCGCTGACCCCCGGTCGGCGGGCGTTTTCATGTCCGAAGTTTAACGTAACGACGCCGTTCGTTCAGTGACGGTTCATCGACAGGGCGCGACCCTTGGATCAAGCCGTCTGACAGGGACGTGCGGGGAAGAATACGAGAATGAAACGCTCACTTATGATGGCCGCGGCGGTTGCGGCCTTTGTCGTGCCTGCGGCCGCGCCGCTGGCCGTCCTCGCCCAGGACGGCGAACAGGCCGGCGGCCGCCGCGGCGCGGCGCGCCAGAACGGCGAGGAACGGGCCGCGGCCAGGGCGGAAGCCCGGGCGGAGGCGCCGCAGCAGGATCGCGAACAGCGTCAGGAAAGCCGGCAGGAGCGCCGCGAAGAGCGGCAGGACGCTCGCCCCCGGCCGCCCGCGAACCGCGAGCAGCGGCAGGAGAACCGGCAGGAGCGGCGCGAGGACCGCCAGGAGACCCGGGCGCAACAGCCGCAGCAACCGCGTGATCCGAACCAGCCGCTGTTCCGCAACCACCAGGACATCCTCGACGCCCGCGCGCGGGAGGCCCGGCAGCAGAACCGTCAGGACCGGGGCGAAAACCGGCAGGACCGCGCGCAACAGCCGCAGCCGCCGCGTGACCCGAACCAGCCGCTGTTCCGCAACCACCAGGACATCCTCGACGCCCGCGCGCGGGAGGCCCGGCAGCAGAACCGGCAGGACCGGGGCGAGAACCGGCAGGATCGCCGCGAGGATCGTCGTGACGACCGTCGTGACGACCGCCGGGATCGGCGGGAGGACCGCCGCGACGACCGTCAGGACCGGCGCGAGTACCGCGAGTTCCGCCAGCGCTTCAACAGCGATGCATGGCGGCGCGACTGGAACCGCAGCCGCCAGTCCGACTGGTGGCGCAACGACCGGCGTTTCCGCGGCTACACCGGCCTGCGCATCGGCTTCTATTTCGCGCCGGGCTACGGCTACTACCAGGTGCCGAGGAACTACTGGGGCCAGCGCTACTATGAGGGCCAGTACCTGCCGTCGATCTTCTGGCGCTACCAGTTGAACGACTGGCGCACCTACGGCCTCGGCTATCCGCCCGAGGGCACGCGCTGGGTGCTGGTGGACAACCACATCTATCTGATCGACGCCTACGACGGCTACATCATCGAGGTCATCAACGACGCCTGGCGCTGGTAAGCCGAAGGCCTGACGTGCGACGCCGGCCGGTCCCCTGACCGGCCGGCGTTTCATTGTGCCGGCTCCGAGGTTGCAGCGACGCGCGGGACACGCCAGAACCGGCGCATGACCGACGCGGCGATCAGCGACAAGACCCGGGGCGAAGAGGTGCCTTCTTCCCGCGCCCCCCAGTTGCAGCTGTCCGAAGAGCTGATGGCGTCGCCCGGCCGCTTCTTCAACCGCGAGATTTCGTGGCTGGCCTTCAACAGCCGGGTGCTGGAGGAGGCCGCCAACCCGGCCCACCCCCTGCTGGAGCGGCTGCGCTTCCTGTCGATCTCGGCCAATAACCTGGACGAGTTCTTCATGACCCGCGTCGCCGGCCTCAAGGGCCAGGTCCGCGAGCGGGTGCGGGTCCTGTCGGCCGACGGCCTGACCCCGGCCGAGCAGCTGGACAAGGTCAACATCGCCGCCGGCGCCCTGATGGCCGAACAGCAGCGCCGCTGGCGCAAGCTGCGCAAGGAACTGACCACCGCCGGCATCGAGGTGGTCGACGCCGGGCATATCACCAAGACCGAGCGCGACCGTCTCGAACCCGAATTCCTCAACCAGCTGTTCGCCGTGTTGACGCCGATGGCGATCGACCCGGCCCACCCCTTCCCCTTCCTGCCCAACCTCGGCTTCTCGCTGGCGCTGAAGCTGAAGCGCCGGTCCGACAACCGCACCCTCTACGCCCTGGTCCCCGTCCCGACCCAGGTGAAGCGGTTCTGGCCGCTGGCCACCGACGGCCGCTCGACCCCGGGAAAGAAGCGCTACATCAGCCTCGAAAACCTGCTGACCCTGTTCATCGACCACCTGTTCCCGGGCTGCGACGTGCTGGAGCGCGGCGTCTTCCGTCTGATCCGCGATTCCGACATCGAGATCGAGGAAGAGGCCGAGGACCTGGTCATGGAGTTCGAGGAGGCGCTGAAGCAGCGCCGCATGGGCTCGGTCGTGCGCATCAAGATCGAGGCGTCCATGCCGGACGACCTGCGCACCTTCATCACCGACCAGCTGGACGCCGCGCCGCAGGACATCGTTCTGGTCCCCGGCATGCTGGGTCTGGCCCAGCTCTCCGACCTGATCCCGGCCGGCCATCCCGACCTGAAGTTCAAGGGCTATGAGCCGCGCTACCCCGAGCGGGTGCGCGACAACGGCGGCGACATCTTCGCGGCGGTCCGCGAGAAGGACATGCTGATCCACCACCCGTTCGAGAGCTTCGACGTGGTGGTCCAGTTCCTGCGTCAGGCCGCGCGCGATCCCAACGTCATCGCCATCAAGCAGACGCTGTACCGCACCTCCAAGGACAGCCCCATCGTCGCCGCCCTGATCGAGGCGGCCGAGAACGGCAAGAACGTCACCGCCCTGGTCGAGATCAAGGCGCGGTTCGACGAGGAGGCCAATCTGCGCTGGGCCCGGGCCATGGAGCGGGCCGGGGTCCACGTCGTCTTCGGCTTCGTCGAATGGAAGACCCACGCCAAGCTCAGCGTCGTCGTGCGTCGCGAGGGCGAGGGGCTGAAGACCTACTGCCACTTCGGCACCGGCAACTATCACCCGGTGACGGCGCGGGTTTACACCGACCTGAGCCTGTTCAGCTGCGACCCCATGCTGGCGCGCGACGCCTCGCGGGTGTTCAACTACATCACCGGCTACGCCCAGCCCGACGAGCTGGAGGCGCTGGTCGTCTCGCCGCTGAACATGAAGACCACGCTGATCGACCTGATCGGCAAGGAGATGGCCGCCGCGGCGCAAGGCAAGCCGGCCGCCATCTGGGCCAAGATGAACTCCCTCGTCGATCCGCAGGTCATCGACGCCCTGTACCGCGCCAGCCAGTGGGGCGTGCGGATCGAACTGGTCATTCGCGGCATCTGCTGCCTGCGGCCCGGCGTGCCGGGTCTCAGCGAGAACATCCGGGTCAAGTCGATCGTCGGCCGCTTCCTCGAGCACAGCCGCATCGTCGCCTTCGCCAATGGCCGCGACCTGCCGCACGACAAGGCGAAGGTCTTCATCTCCTCGGCCGACTGGATGAACCGGAACCTCGACCGTCGGGTCGAGCTTATGACTCCCGTGCTGAACGCCACCGTCCATGACCAGGTGCTGGACCAGATCATGGTCGCCAATCTGAAGGACGACGCCCAGAGCTGGGTCCTGTCCTCGGACGGCGCCTATCAGCGGGTCCAGCCCGCCGACCCGGAGCGGCCGTTCTCGGCGCACAAGTATTTCATGACCAACCCCAGCCTGTCGGGCCGCGGCCGCAAGGTGAAGACCCTGCCCGGCCAGCTTTCCTACGAGCCCTCGCGGAAAAAACGCTGATGCCCGAGGCCCTGCTGTCGGCCCTCGGCGCGCCGCGCGACGTGGCGGCCATCGACATCGGCTCCAACTCCGTCCGCCTGGTCCTGTACCGGCTGGAAGGCCGGGCGATCTGGACCGTGTTCAACGAAAAGGTCCTCGCCGGCCTCGGTCGGGATCTGGCCGCCACCGGCCAGCTGTCGGTCGAGGGCGCGGCCCAGGCCCTGACGGCGCTGAAGCGGTTCGCCGCCGTCATCGATGGCGTGCGGCCGGCCCTGGTCTTCGTGGCGGCCACCGCCGCGGTGCGCGAAGCCTCCGACGGCACGGCCTTCTGCGAGAAGGTCGCCGCCGAGACCGGGCTTCAGATCCGTGTCCTGTCAGGCGAGGAGGAAGCCCGCTACGCCGCTCTCGGCGTTCTGGCGGGGATACCGGACGCCGAGGGCGTGGCGGGCGATCTGGGCGGCTCCAGCCTCGAACTGGTGCGTATCACCGGCGGCGAGGTCGGGCGGGGCGTGACCCTGCCGCTGGGGCCTTTCGCCATGGCCGACGAGACCGGCTTCGACGCCGACCGGCGGCGCGACGCGATCGCGAAACAGCTGAAGACCGCGACCGACTACCAGGCCGACACCCTCTACGCCGTGGGCGGCGCCTGGCGCACCCTGGCCCAGGTGCATATGGAGCTGACGGCCTATCCGCTGCGCATCGTGCACCAGTACGCCATGGGCGCCGAGGAGTTGCTGGCCACCGCCCGGCTGATCGCCCGGGCCTCGCGCGCGTCGCTGGAAAAATGGCCCGGCGTGTCGAAGAAGCGCGCCGACACCCTGCCCCACGCCGCCCTGGTGCTGGAGGGGCTGATCGAAAGCCTTGAGCTGAAACGCGTCGTCGTCTCGGCCTGGGGCGTGCGCGAAGGCCTGCTTTACGAAGCCCTGGAGCCCGAGGTCGCCGCCGCCGACCCCCTGCTGGCCGGCTCGTCGTCCCTCGGCGCCCGGCAAGGCATTTCTCCCGCCCTTCCCGGCGCGCTGAAGGGCTGGATCGCGCCCCTGCTCGCCGCCATGCCCGTGACCTTCGACAAGCGCCGCGACGACGTGCTGGCGGACGCCGCCTGCCGTCTGGCGGATCTGGGCGCCCGGCTGCATCCGGACCACCGCGTCGAACTGGCCTTCGACCAGGTGCTGCGCGCGCCCGTCCCGGGCCAGACTCATGCCGAGCGCGCCTGGCTGGCGGCGGCGGTGAACGCCCGCTATGGCGGCCCGTCCGGCACGCCCGAACCCGATACCGTGGCGCGGCTTCTGACCGAGGACCAGCGTCAGGGCGCCCGCGCCCTCGGGCTGGCGATCCGGCTGGCCTGCGACATCTCCGGCCGCGCGCCGCAACTTCTGGCCAACGCCCATGCGGCCGTGAAGGACGGCGCCCTGGTGCTGACCGCCTCCGACGGCTACGCCGACGTCCTGCTGGGCGAACAGACCCGGCGGCGGGGCAAGGCCCTGGCCGAGGCCATGGGGCTCAAGCTGGATATCCGCAACGGCGGCTGAACCGCCCTCAGTCGCCCATCCACCAGCGCAGGCGCAGATCGCGCACCGTCTGGCCGCCGGCGGTCAGGGTTCCGGTCACGACCACGCCCTCGTCGCCCAGATTGCGGCGCGAGGTCGCGAGCGCGCCCGGATCGATCCGTCCCTCGAACTTCACGGCGCCCAGTTCGGGCGACGTTCCCTCGAATTCGATCCGGTCCTCGGAAACCGCGTAGCGCGTCGGCAGGACCCGGGCGGTGACGCTGCGCACCTCGCCGAGTTCGGTCTCGACCATGGGGCTGGTGGCGTCGTCGAAATGGAGCATGACCGGCGCGAAGGTCGTCTCTGTTTCCGCGCCCTTCCAGGCCTCGAACTCGAACGCCTGACCGACGAAGATGTGGCCGAAAGACCATTTGCCGATCCGCACCTCGCTGACGGGCATGTAGTAGCCCGAAAGGTCGGACGTCGCGGCGTAGCTGAAGGCGCCGGCGGCCGGGGCCTCGGGCGCGGGGGCGGGCGCATCCGCGGGGGCGTCGGGCCGGTCGCAGCCCGCGAGGATCAGCAGACCTGCCGCCAGGCCGATCAGATGTCGCATAACGATAGTCCCCCGAATGTCCGACCGCGACCGGACCACGGCCGCGCGCGCCTGTCCACCGTCAAGGAAGACGGGCGACGATATGCAACCACTGCGCCGCCTGTCCGGCGTCGATCAATTCGAACACCGGGATGGCCAGCAGGAAGACCAGCCCGTCGCGAATCGTCGTCAGGAACAGGGCCGGGCGGATGGTCAGTTCCTCCTCGTCCCGCCACAGCGAGAAACGGGGCCAGAAACGCGGCGTGCGGGCCTTGTAGACGGCGTAGACGGCCCCGAACTCCCGCTCGAGGAAGGCCTCCTCGCGCTGCACCGTCAGATAGAACACGGCCATCGCCGCCAGAACGAAAGCCAGACCGATGGTGACGCTGCCGCTCTGGGCGCCGATCCCGAAGGCTCCGATGTAGCTGAAGACATAAAGCGGGTTGCGGGAGATCGAATAGGGACCGCGGTCGACGATCTCGGATTTCTTGCGCCCGCCGATGTAGAGCGAACACCAGGCCCGGCCCACGATGGCCAGGATCATGGCCAGGAATCCGGTGTTCTCGACATACTCGTGCCATTCGCCGTCGACGCCGCCGATCGACTGGGTGACGAGGGCGAGCCCGACCAGACCCACAAGCGCCACGAGCACGCCCGCCTTGCGAATTTTCTGAACCGTGGAGAGGTCCAGGGTCGGTCGATGTGTTGCGGTCATGAGAGTCGTCTCCGGTCGCAGACCAAACGATCTGTGCACGGCGATTTCAAGCCCCATCTTTGCGACCGAAACGCGCTCGCGACTAGCGATCCAGCGCGGCGTCCAGCGCCCGGAACGACGCGATCGAAAGTTCGGTCGCGCTGATGAACACCGAAGGCGTGATCCGCTCGAAATCATCCGAGGGGCGATGATAGTCGGGATGGTAGTTCACGCCGAGATACAGGAACGGAACCTGGGCCCTGTAGAAGGCGCCGTGATCCGAGGCTTCGACCCAGTTGTCCTCGCCCGTGTCCTGCGGCGTGTCCTTGCCTAACGCGAGGGTGACAGCGCCGTTGGCGGGAAGGGCTTCCAGGATCGGGCGGAAATTCGGATGCTGGTACGTACCTGTGACCCACAGCTTGCCGTCCGTTTCGGCGCGGGCGGTCATGTCGAAATTCAGGTTCATGGCGATCGAGGTCAGCGGCACGGGCGGGGCCTCGACGAAATGCTTCGCCCCCAGCAGGCCATGCTCCTCGCCGTCGAGGGCGACGATCAGGACGCTGTGCTGCGGGGCCTGGCGTTTCAGCTCCGCCGCCAGGGCCAGCATGGTGGCGACGCCCGAGGCGTTGTCGTCGGCCCCGTTGAAGACCTGACCCTCGGCGTTCGTCCCGACATGGTCGTAGTGGGCCGTGACCACGATATAGCGGTCGCTGACGCGGGTCCCGGGAATCAGGCCGATGACGTTGACGCCGTTGTATGTTTTCGGTCCGGCCCGGGTGCGGCCCTGCATTTCCCACGGCTGAAGCCGGCCCATCGGGGGGGCGACGACGCCCAGGCTGTCCAGCCGCCCGACGATGTAGTTGCGCGCCATCTCGCCGCCGGGGGCACCCGTGTCGCGGCCCTGCATGTCGTCGGCGGCGAGGATGCGGACATCGTCCAGCAGCCGGGCGTGCATGACCGACGGCGCCGGCGCCGCGGCCACGGGGGGCGTCGCCTCGCCCGATCCGAACGCCCCGGCGCAGGCCGAAAGCATCAGGGCGCCGCCGAGAGCGGTCGACAGGGCGAGCAGGCGGACGTGCGGCATGGGCGTTCCTTGAGAGTCGGCGCGACGCTAGCGGGACGCGGCGGCGCTGTCAGATTAACTCGCCGTCATGCCGGATCGTTCGCCCTAATCCGCCGGGGCCCCTCGAAAGCCGCGCGGGGCCGATGCTAGAACGGGCCCCGGAATCCTTCTGACGAGCCGCCCATGTCCGAGACCCCCGCCGACCAGCTGACCGAGTCCGCCGCGCGCGAGGAACTCGACCGGCTGGCCGCCGAGCTGGCCCGGCACGACGCCCTCTATCACCGCCAGGACGCGCCCGAGATTTCGGACGCCGACTACGACGCGCTCAAGCGCCGCGCGCTGGAGATCGAGGCGTTGTTCCCGGACCTGACCAGCCCGGCCTCGCCGTCGCAGGTGGTCGGCGCGGCCGGCTCCAGCCAGTTCGCCCCGGTGCGGCACGGCGTGCCGATGCTGTCGCTGGACAACGCCTTCGCGTCCGAAGAGGTCGCCGACTTCGTCGCCCGCATCCGGCGCTTCCTCAAACTGCCCGCGGACGAGCCGGTGGCCTTCGTCGCCGAGCCCAAGATCGACGGCCTGTCGGCCAACCTCCGCTATGAGGACGGCGTGCTGGTCACGGGCGCGACGCGCGGCGACGGGCGCACGGGCGAGGACGTCACCGCCAATCTGCGCACCCTCAAGGACATTCCGGCACGCCTCTCCGGCCCGGCCTGGCCCGCGGTGGTCGAGGTGCGGGGCGAGGTCTACGCCCCCAATGACGCCTTCGACGCCTTCAACGCGGCGGCCGAAGCGGCCGGAACCCGCACCTACGCCAACCCGCGCAATTTCGCCGCCGGCTCGCTGCGCCAGAAGGACCCGGCGATCACCGCCGCCCGGCCGCTGCGCTTCTTCGCCTACGCCTGGGGCGAGACGTCGGAGCCCTTCGCCGAAACCCAGGCCGGCGCGCTCGAGGTCCTGAAGGGCTGGGGCTTCCCGGTCAACGACCGCTCGCGCCGGGTCGAGGACGAGACGGGCCTGCTGGCCGTCTACGACGGTCTGCAGCGCGACCGCGCGGGCCTCGGCTATGACATCGACGGCGTGGTCTACAAGGTCGACCGGTTGGACTGGCAGAGGCGGCTGGGCTTCGTCGCCCGCACGCCCCGCTGGGCCATCGCCCACAAATTCCCGGCCCAGCAGGCGATCACCGTGCTGGAAGACATCGACATCCAGGTCGGCCGGACGGGCTCGCACACGCCGGTGGCGCGGCTGCATCCCGTCACCGTCGGCGGCGTCGTGGTGCGCAACGCCACCCTGCATAACGCCGACGAGATCGCCCGCCTCGACGTCCGTCTCGGCGACACCGTGACCCTGCAACGGGCGGGCGACGTGATCCCGCAGATCCTCGGCGTCGTCGACGCGGACCGCCCGGGACGGGGCCAGCCCTGGGTCTTCCCCCACATCTGCATCTGCCCGCTGAAGACGGCGCTGGTGAAGGAGACCAACGCCTCGGGCGTGGAGAGCGTGGTGCGCCGCTGCACCGGCGAACTGGCCTGCCCCTTCCAGCGCATCGAACACCTCAAACATTTCTGCAGCCGCCGCGCCTTCGACATCGAGGGCCTGGGCGAGAAGCAGCTGATCGCCTTCCACGAACGGGGCTGGATCAACCAGCCCGCCGACATCTTCCGCCTCGCCCGCGACACGGAGAAACTCGACGCCCTGCGCGGCGAGGACGGCTATGGCGAGACCAGCGTGGGCAATCTGGTCGCCGGCATCGACGCTCGCCGCACCATCGCCCTGGACCGGTTCATCTACGGCCTGGGGGTGCGCGACATCGGCGAGCAGACCTCGATCGTGCTGGCCCGCGCGTTCGAGACCTGGTCCGCCTTCGAGGCCGCCTGCCTCGCCGCCGCCGACGGCATCCCCAGCGAGGACTGGGTTCGTCTGAACGAGACCCACGCCGTCTCGCCGCGGGTCGTCGCCACCCTCGCCGCGGCCTCGCCCCCCGCCGCCGATCCCGGGCCCGGGGCGCCGATCGACCAGAAGATCGCCCTCGCCTTCCCCGGCCTCGCCGCCCCCGCCCGGCGCGGACTGGCGACCCTGGCCGACGACTGGGCCGGTCTGGTGCGGCTGGCGGCGGTCGCCCGGAATGAGGGGCCGTCAGAAGGCCTCGGCCAGATCGCCGGCGTCTCGGGCGTCGGTCCGGTCGCGGCCCGCGCCCTGGCCCTGTTCTTCCGCGAGCCCCACAACCGCGCCATGGTCGACGCCCTCGTCGCCGAGATGGAGCGGATCGAGGACGCCGAACGCCCGAAGACGGACACGCCGGTCGCCGGCAGGACCGTGGTCTTCACCGGCGCCCTCGAACGCTTCACCCGCGACGAGGCAAAGGCCCGGGCCGAAAGCCTCGGCGCCAAGGTCTCGGGATCCGTGTCGAGGAAGACCGACTATCTCGTGGCCGGTCCCGGCGCGGGGTCCAAGATGGCCGACGCGCTCAAACACGGCGTGACTGTTCTGACCGAGGACGAATGGCTGGCGTTGATCAACTGAGCGATCCGCCTGACCAGTCCGGTCTGTCCGGTAGCGTACGACTTTGTTTCCGGAGCGGCCAGGAGCACGCAAAAGGTGTGCGGGGCCGGGCCTGATTTAATCAATAAATAATCGGACGCGGCCTCAATGACCGCATGGCCAGTACCCTTGTCGCTGACGGGCTGGAGGCCCGCCCGAGCGTCGAGCGTTTCTCCACCCACGAGCTCGGACCGACGCTTGAGCGCTTTCAGGCTTCGGGCATGCTTGAGGAAGGCCGGATCAATCTGATCGGCCTGGACGCCATCGCCGAGCGGCTCGGGGACAGGTGGGAAGGCCGTCAGGAGCAGATCTATCACCACGTCGAACGCACCCTGACGCGTCACCTCGAGGGCGGCGGCTTCTTCCAGCGGGTGTCGCCGACCGACTATCTCGTGGTCCAGCCCGGGCTGGGCAAGTTCAGCGGACAGGTGTCCTGCCTGCTGTATCTGCGCGAGCTCCTGACCCATTTCCTCGGCGGCGCCGCCCCCGAAGCCATCGACGTCATGGAGGTCACCAGCCTGAACGGCGGCCGCATCTTCGCCGCCGAGATCGACCGGGCCTATGCCGTCGCGGCCGCCAGAACCGAACCGCCTCCCGTCCCGCAGGAGACGGACCTCCCCACGCCCTGGAACCCCTTCGTCGCGGCGGACGGCCGGACCTTGCGGGTGTCCTGCCATCTGGAGCCGGTGTTCGAGCTCAAGACCTTCGCCCAGATCGGCTTCCGGATCGTCCGCCGCGTCCTGATGATGCCGGGCGAGATCGAACTGGGTCCCCAGGAACTGCGGAACCTGACCACCGCCGACATCGAGAAGGTCGATCTCGCCACGATCGCGCGGGGCGTCAGCCGACTGAAGTCCGAGCAAGGCAACGCCAAACAGCCGACGCTCTTCCTGCCGGTGTCCTACACCACCCTCGCCAGCCAACGCGGACGCGGCCCGCTGATCGCCCGCTTCAAGGAGGCGACCCGGGGCGTCGAAAAGGGACTGATCTGCGAGATCAGCGACATCGAGGGCGTGCCCGGCAGCGCCCTGGCCGCCGTCACCGTGCTGATCAAGCCGTTCTGCGTCATCGTGGTCGGCAAGCTGCGCGAGGCGCCCGGTCGCACGCCCGAGGACCTGCGCGGCGTCCGGCTCCAGGGCGTCGCCTTCGAGGCGGGTCAGCACCCGCTGGAACCGGGCGACTTCTCCATCTGGGCCGAGCGGGCCGTCGCCAACGCGCGGCGCGTCACCCGCTCGGTGATCATCCACGGCCTGTCGGGGCCGGAGTATCTGGGTCTGGCCGGCCTGGC
>Ga0265296_1001611_pt1 | contig 25329 bp, 14 predicted proteins | sample MunlanPumphouse1_FD_189073 | JGI IMG/M metagenome (GOLD analysis project Ga0265296, IMG submission 189073) | Groundwater microbial communities from a municipal landfill in Southern Ontario, Canada - Pumphouse #1 | ecosystem: Environmental > Aquatic > Deep subsurface > Groundwater | place... | reverse complement strand
GTTGACTCCCTAAAAAGACCCCAGTTTTTAGTAGGGTGATGGGGTGAAAACGTGTATTTGAAATATGAAAAAAGGGTTAAAGTTTTGAAGAACAACCAACAAAACATAACCCAATTTTCACATGTATAAATATATCCAAGATACGATACGAAACAATAGCAGATCGATAATAACAGGTATGACGAGACCTCAAAAGAAGGCGTTTGCAGAGATCGTGAGAGGGATTTTCGTTGAGAATACGCCGATTTTGCGACATCTTGCGCAGGACGGGACAAAGACAGCAAAAAAGCAGGGAGAAAAGTATTCATATCATTTGGGGAACATCAGTTTGCAGGAGAGAATCGAGGAATTTTCTGTTAATCGCGTCAAAGATGAAGTGAAAAGAAATACCATTATTGCCTATGATCTCACGGATTTATCAAAAGAATCTGCGAAGAAAATTCCATATCTGTCCCGTGTATTTGATGGAAGCGAAGGGCGGGTCACTAATGGCTTTGTACTGCACGGAGTTGGAGTCAACAACATGCTTCTCAAGCTGGAAATGCACGACGGAGAGCGTTATACGCAAAACCAGATCCGGAGACGAATAGTGGAACAGTATGCGAAAGAATTTGATCGAAAAGGTATTTGGGTATTCGATCGAGGCAATGACGACAAGGCGTTTTTCAAATTCCTGCGTCGGACTGCAAAGGTGCAATTTATCACTAGGCTAAGGGAAAATCGGCTGGTCGTGATGAAAGAAACCGGGGCTCTTTTGAAGGTCAAAGATATACCGTCCGGGAAATATTCAGTTTATCTCTTGAACGCTCACAACACGAAAGTGGATGATCGGTTCGTGTATACGCTTGTGATTAAGAAACATTTAGAAGGCAAAGAGCCTATTAGGCTCTTGTGCTGGCTCAAGGATGAATATTCAATCGATCAAATTGTTGATATGTATCTTCAGCGCTGGGGCATTGAAAATATATTCAAACGAGCAAAACACAAGTTTAATCTTGAGAAAATTCGAGTATTGAATCATCAAAAATTCGTCAACCTTATTTGTCTCATACAATTTGCCATTAACCTCTCCACTATCACGTTTATCAACATGCAAAAGCTCACTCATTCATTAATAATTGGGGTTCTTTTTTGCTATCAACTTTTCCTTAAACAAAAATCTCTCACCTTTAATATTGATTCATTCATCACCTTTCTCAAAAACGTTCTAAAACCGCTCGTTCCAAGATGCGAACGGTCGCCTCCAAACCAACTCAATCTCCTCTCAATCAGATCACTGAAAAAACTGGGGTCTTTTTAGTATTCACCGCTTGCCAAAAATTAAAATCAAAGAACAAGGAAAAGTCAAATTCCAAAATCCAAAATTTATTTCACCACCACGGGGCGAACACGGGCGCAATAGTAGTCATTCACGGGATTGGTGTCAAAGAAGCCGACCCAAGCGGCATCACCCCAGTAGTAGTAGCCAGAGCCGCCGGAAACAAAATTGTCTTCGCCAATTATTTTATGCGGTTCATTTTCTTCGCTCAACATACTCCAGCCATTCAGATCAAGTAAATTCGGCGCTTGCCCTTGCAAACCGGCATATTCTCTTGGCGTTGGGACTCTTAAAACTTTTGCAAGATCGCTTCCTTCCCATTCCGTTACTATACTTTTGAGTTTTCCACTTCTATCCCTTAATTCTTGAGCTAATTCTCCTATTCCAAATTTGTATGAAGTGGGAGATTGTTGAAGTTTTGTGTCCTGGGCGACGAAGGCCGCTTTTCTATCATCGCTTACAAAAACATCCTTCTGTCTTATTATCTTCTTGTTTGCGTTAAGAAAACGTTCGTAATCTCCGAATGATTGCATTTGTGGCGGCAGAACAATAAGTCCTGGTGTTTGGACGGCTTTAATTAAGGCTTCTATCTGTTCAGGCCTGAATCTTTCCGTCATCACCATTTGCTGAAGGATCTCGTCGTCGGTCGGGATTGCTATTCCTGCGTTTCGAAAAGATTTTCTGACGTTTGGGATGGCCGTGCCAACTACGTTTTCGATGTATTTTCTGTGCTCAGGTGAGTGGGGACATTTGCTCAGGATGACGAGGGGAGATTCGACTGGTTTCGCGATTTTGGGTGGCTCTACGGCTGGTTCTACGGCAGGCACGGGCTGTGTGGCGGGTTTTTCTCCAACTCCGGCCATTACGGTTTGGGTTTTCTCGTGAGTTTGCGCTCTTCCTTCGAGTACTTCTCTCGCAAATTCGGGTCTAATGCCTCCTTCTTTGCCGAGTTGCTCGGCGAATAATTTTTCAGCGTCAGTTTTAGCTTCCATAAAAATTTAAGTTAAATAGTTAAATGTGGCTTAATTAAAAGCCATTCGGAGGATTTTGTCAATGGCATTTGATTCCTGTTGTGATATCTTTCGGGAGGTAATATCTTTTAATTTTTTACGTTTGAAAGGGTATGAAGAGATTGTTTTTTATTTTATCTTTTGGTTTGCTTGTCGCTTTTGGCGTGGGCATTGCCTGGCAGAATGCCGGGCTACCTTCGGCGCTGGCCGACGGCTTCATTATTATAGATCCAGTAACACCCTCCGTTAACCTTTCAGTAAAAGAGCACAACGTAAAAGTCACCATCGAAAATCAGGTGGCGAATGTTGAGATTGACCAGACTTTTTACAATCCGAACGATTTTGAGGTTGAGGGGACGTATTTGTTTCCGATCCCCGAGGGTGCTGTTATTTCGAATTTTGCAATGTGGGATGATGGCGAGAAATTGACCGGCGAGATTCTCGATGCTGACGAAGCGAGCGCCATTTACAATGACTATGTTTTAAAGATGATCGATCCGGCGCTTCTGGAATATACGGGTTCGGGGCTTTATAAGGCGAGCATTTATCCTATTGGCGCGGATGAAGAAAAAACTATTGAAGTTTCTTATGTTCAGACTCTGCCTTTGAAGGGCGGGTATTTGGATTTCTGGTATCCTTTGGGCACGGAGAAGTATTCTTCGGATGAGCTTGAAAGCGTCAGTATTCAGGTTGAAATTGAAAGTGCCGAAGATATTAAGTCGGTGTATTCCCCTACTCACTCAACTTCGGTGAATCTTTTGACTGATCGCACTGCGACTGCGTCTTATGAGGCGACGAATGTTTTGCCGGACAAAGATTATGAACTTTTGATCGGGCTTGATGAGGACGATTTTGGCTTGAATGTTGTGACATACAGAGATGCTGGTGGCGATGGCTCTGCTGGCGGTGACGGCTATTTTATGCTGATGGCTGCGCCTCGAGTTGAGATCGCCGAGGAGGATTTGATTCCAAAAGATGTTGTTTTTGTTCTCGACGTGTCCGGCAGTATGTATGGGACGAAAATGGATCAGGCTAAGGAGGCGCTGGAGTATGTCCTGGACGCGCTTAAGAATTCGAGCACAGCCGACAGGGATAGATTTAATATAATTTCGTTTAGCGATTATGTTGGTACTTTTTCAGAGAGCGGGCTTAAAGAAGCGACTTCCGATAATATTGGCGAGGCTGAGAGTTTCGTTGATGGACTTGAGGCGATTGGCGGGACGAATATCAATGAAGCGCTCCTTAAGGCCTTAGAGAGTGTGTCCTCCTCTAGCACAAACTCTAAAGTTATTGTGTTTTTGACCGATGGAGCTCCGACCGTTGGCGAGGTTGATACCGGGAAGATCGCCGATAATATTGAGGCGGCAAATACTGCTGGCGCGAGAATTTTTGTGTTCGGAGTCGGCGACGACGTTAACACTCACTTACTGGATGCAATTTCCGGCGACAGCCATTCTGTCAGCACTTATGTTTCCGAAAACGAATCTATCGACAGCGAAGTTTCAGATTTTTACGACAAAATCGCTTATCCTGTTTTGAACGATGTTTCTATTGAGTTCGGCACTGATATTGGAGATTACGATGTTTACCCGGCAATTTTGCCTGATTTATATAAAGGGTCACAAATAATTTTGTTCGGCAGATACAATAAGTCTGCCGAGGCAACTACGGCGACTTTGAGGGGTACATCAAAGGGTGAAGAGAAAAGTTTTACATACGATGTTTCGTTCCCTGGCCCGGAGGCCCAAGACGAAGGCGCTTCGTATATACCGACACTTTGGGCGACGAGGAAGATTGGTAACTTATTGGATGAAATCCGTTTGAATGGCGAGTCGGGAGAGTTGGTTAATTCCGTTATCGAACTTAGCAAAAAGTACGGGATTGTAACCGAGTATACTTCATTTTTAATCGATCAGGATATTCCCGAGACTGATTCTTATGATACATTCACTAAGAGTCTTGAGGAAAGCAACTTCTGGATGCCGACAGGCTCCGGAGCGTTTGATGCCGCCGAAAATACTCAACAGCTCAAGGATACGGATACGGTTGATGATGCTTTGGGCACTTATGATATTGTGAAGAATGTTGGTGCCAAGACTTTCTATTATGAAGACGAGCGTTGGGTTGACAGCGATTATGCCGGCTCCGGGGCCGGTTCGGAAGCTTTGACTTCCCTTGCATTTGGGGCTGACGAATATTTTGCGGCTGTTGCTGCGGAGCCCGCACTCGCGCCTTATTTCGCGCTTGGATATAACGTTACGGTTTGTCTTTCCGGTTCTTCTGGCAGCGGATGTTACGCGACGTATGGAGATGGAAAAGATTTTGTCTTCATGGATATTTTGGGACATTGGGCTCAGTCGTTGATTTTGAAATATTACGAAGATGGTATTGTTAGTGGCTACGACGACAACCAATTCAAGCCCAATAATCCCGTGACGCGCGCCGAGTTTATCAAGATCCTGGTCCACGCTTACACCGCTCTTTTTGACGATTTACCTTGGCCGGTTGAGACAGTTGATATTGGCGATTCGCCCGATGTGGCTACAGAGAAATTTACGGATGTTCCGAAGGACGCGTGGTACAAGAACCATTTAAATTTTGCGATTGAATACAAACTGATTGCGGTGGGGGCTGACCAAAAATTTAGGCCCGGAGACAAAATTTCGCGTTCCGAGGTGCTGGCGATTTTGTCGAGAATTTTCATTGAAAGTAAAGATTTTGACTTTGAATCGTATGCAGATAAGTCTTACAAATTTTCGGATTTGGATGTCATGCCTCCGTGGGCGAGACAGTATTTGGATTCCGCCTATGGGTTAAAATTGATTAAAGGATATAGTGACGGAACTATAAAGCCTCTTAACAATGTGACTCGCGCCGAAGCTGTTGTCTTCGTCGATAACGCAATGACCGCCATCGTCAGCATCCTTCAAGAAAATTTGGAGAGTTTGGTCGATTAAGGTATAATCGCAGCTAGGAGGAGGCCTGGCGGAAATGAGGTCTGACGGCCTCTGCTGCTCATTCTTAAATATCTTTAATATGCAGAAGGAGATCAATGTGCGCGATTTTATTCTTCGCAATTACACTCCTTATAATGGCGATGAAACGTTCTTAGCGCCACCTACGAAAAAGACAAAAAAAGTTTGGGGCAAAGCACGCAAGCTCATTCAGAAAGAGTTCAAAAATGGCGGTCTTCTTGGCGTTGATACGAAGAAAGTTTCGACGATTACAAGTCACGGTCCTGGATACATAAGCAAACGACATGAATCTATTGTTGGAATTCAGGCTGAGAAACCTTTAGTCCGCACTATAAAGGCAAATGGCGGGATTCGCCTCGTCAAAAGCGCTCTAGAGGAGCTTGGGTATAAGATAAGTCCCGAAATTTACGATATTTACACGAAGTATGTCACGACTCACAACGATGCGGTTTTCGACATGTATAAAAATTGGGATGACTTTAAGACGCCGGCTGGCAAGCTATTCCGTAGTGAGGATATTATAACCGGACTTCCGGATAATTATTCGCGCGGGAGGATTATTGGCGATTATAGGCGCGTTGCTTTGTATGGAGTCGATCGGTTGATTTCCGAGCGGAAAGCTCTCGAGAACCTGAAGTACGACTACATGAATGATGAGCACATGCGATCCCGTACTTTTTTGCATAAACAGATCCGCGCGCTTGAGGATATGAAGAAGATGGCAGCTTCTTATGGCTTTGATATTAGCAAGCCTGCCACGGACGTGCGCGAGGCAATTCAGTGGCTTTATCTTGGGTATTTGGCTGCTGTTAAGGAACAGGATGGGGCTGCGATGAGCATGGGAAGGATAGATGCGTTCATTGATATTTATGCCGAGAAAGATCTTAAGCGGGGCCGTTATACTGAAGCGGAGATCCAGCAGTTTATTGATGATTTTGTCGTGAAATTGCGAATTGTGCGGCATTTGCGTCATCCCGAGTACAACGCGCTTTTTGCCGGCGATCCTACCTGGGTGACATGTGTTTTGGGCGGCATGACCGCGGTTGGGCCAATCGGTAAGCCCAGCAAGGCCTGCAAGCCCGGCAAATCGATGGTCACAAAAACTTCTTTCCGAATGCTTCATACATTGGAGAATTTAGGGCCTGCGCCTGAGCCGAACCTGACGGTTTTGTGGGCTGAGGGTCTCTCTTCAAATTTTAAAAAATACGCTTCACGCATGGCTGTGAATTCAAGTTCTTTGCAATTTGAGAATGATGATCTTATGAGACCGTATCACGGTGACGATTATGGAATCGCTTGCTGCGTTTCTGCGATGACTATTGGCAAGCAAATGCAACTTTTTGGAGCTAGATCCAATTTGCCGAAAGTTCTGTTACTTGCGATCAACGAGGGGAGAAATGAATTTACCGGAGAAAAAGTCCTTGATGGCGTCAAACCTTTGAAAAATCGGAAAGTTCTCGACTATAAAGAGGTCAGTGGGAGATTTTTCGAATTGATGGACTGGCTCGCGAAAAAATACGTCGAGACGATGAACGTCATTCATTTTTGCCATGACAATTATCACTACGAGAACAGTCAAATGGCCTTGCATGATCCGGAAGTCCATAGATTTATGGCGTTCGGACTCGCCGGGATGAGTATAGTCGTCGACAGTTTGTCAGCAATCAAATACGCGAAAGTTTCACCTGTATATGATCGCCGAGGTATTGCTGTGGATTATAAAATTAAAGGATCGTATCCGGCTTTTGGGAACAATGATGATCGCGTTGATTCGATGGCCGTAGACTTGTGCAAAAAATTTATACAATGCTTAAAAAAATATCCGGCTTATAGAGGTGCTGAGCATACTCTGTCGCTACTTACAATTACCGCAAATGTCGTTTACGGAAACCATACTGGTGCGACTCCGGATGGGAGAAAGGCCCATGAGCCTTTTGCGCCCGGTGCAAATCCGATGCATAACAGAGACAAGAATGGAGCTCTCGCGTCCCTGAATTCGATGGCGAAACTCCCCTATCGTTATTGCCGTGATGGAATCTCGAATACATTTTCTATAACTCCGCATACTCTTGGAAAAACTTCTGAAACGAGAGCGGAAAATCTGGTTAGTATGCTGAACGGTTATTTTAATAAAGGCGGTCACCACATAAATGTAAATGTTATTGACCGAGAAGTTTTGGAGGATGCGATGGCAAAGCCATGGAAATATCCTCAGCTTACGATCCGAGTTTCCGGCTACGCCGTGAATTTTATTAAACTGACGCCTGAACAGCAGAAGGAAGTTATTTCGAGAACGTTCCATAAAAAATTCTATTAAATGCATCCAAAATTCTGCAAAGTTTTGTCGCCATCTGAGCTTAAGAAAGTTAAGCCCGTCAATAAATCTACCGGGATGATCCATTCGTTTGAGACTTTTGGAGCGTTGGATGGTCCGGGGATTAGGTTTGTCGTGTTTTTTGAGGGGTGTCCACTCCGGTGTGTTTACTGTCACAATCGCGACATGTTGGACCTTAAAGATTATATGACAATGACTGCGCATGAACTTTTAGATAAGGTTCTTGATTATAAGCCGTATTTTGGCGCTGGGGGTTTAAAAGGCGGGGTTACAATAAGCGGCGGTGATCCAATTTTTCAGCCGCAGTTTTTGTTTGAATTTTTGAAGCTGTGCAAAAAAGCCGGCATCCACACAACAATCGACACTTCCCTTTTCACCAATCGTCAGACAATCGATTCTATTTTCCCTTATGTTGATTTGTTTATGGTAAGCCTGAAACATTTTGACAGCAAAATTCACAGGTGTCTAACTGGAGTGCCAAATGAAGGAATTCTGAACAATATCAAATATTTGAGCGGGAAAATTGAAAAGGCCGGTGCCGCGGGCGGCGCCGCTAATCGCCCGAAGCTTTGGTTCCGATACGTTGTCCTGCCTGGCTATACTGACACGAAAGAAAATCTCAAGGCGCTTGTGAAATTTTTGCGCGGTGTCGTTTTTGAGCAGATTGAGCTTTTGCCGTATCATACTTTTGGCGTTTATAAGTGGAAGAAGCTGGGTTTGCCGTATGTTCTTGAGGGGGTGAAGCCGCCTTCGATGGCTGTTGTACGAAAAATTAAAAAAATGCTAGAGAGAGAGAAATTTAAAGTTCTATTAAATGAGTAGGATTAAAAATAAGTTTTTGGTTGGAATACTTTCAAGCTTTTGGCTTGTGACTTTGATGAATCCAGTTTTTAAAAAATACGATTACGGAGCAGAGTGGCCGATGGTTATTTTGTTGTGTGTTTTGCTTTTGGTGGTTTTGTGGTTGAGTAGGCGCGAAAGTGCCGCGTGGTCAAAGGACATCGCTTTGGAGAAGATATTTCTTTTTGTATTTCTGTTGTTTGTAGGTTTATCTTTTGTTTTCTCGGAGACTAAAAATATCGGACTTCCTGAAGTCATGGCGTATTTTGGCGCGGTTGGACTTTACTTGGTTTTTGCGTACAGGGAGAACCGGTGGATGAGTGCGTTTTTGAAGATTGTTTGCATTGGGGCTACTATGGCGGCTTTGCTTGGATTCGTGATTTTTCTCTTGAAAGAGGCACCACCTAGAATGATCGGCCCTTTCTTCAACATCTTTTATCCTTCAAATCTCTGGCCGAATGCCTTCGCTTTGTTTCTGCTTATTGCTTGGCCGATTTTTTTACTTTTTCAGGGCGAGCCGGATCGTGAGAGCCCCGGTCACGGAAAGTTAAGTCACGCGTTTTGGCTTTTAGGCTTATCTCTTGTCATTACTGCATTGTATTTAACTTACAGTCGCGGTGCTTATATTTGCTTTATTGGCCAAGCCGCGCTGTTGGCATTTTATTTCAGAAAGAGTTTGGCGAAGTTTAGGGTGCTTAAGAAGATTGGTGTGGTTTTTGCTGCTGTTTTGGTTTTTGGCATCGGCGCGAGCCTGATTAGGGCTGAAATTTTCGCCGCAAATATTTCAATTTCCGAAAGAGCGACTTTCCAGAATCAAGAGCTTGCGACTTCTGTTGGCGAGAGAGTTGATTTTTGGATTGGTGCGTGGAATCTTATGTGGGACCGGCCGCTTGTTGGGCATGGGCCGTTTAGTTTCAAATATTTATATGAAGCGAATTACCAAACCGAATTTTTGGCCATCGCTGATCATCCGCACAATGTATTTTTGAAGATTGGCGCTGAAAATGGAGTTGTAGCTTTCTCTGCTTTCATTCTATTTTTGTTTTTGGTCTTGGTCATTTGGGCGAAAAGATTTAGGAAGCTTGAAGGTTCGGATAAAAATCTTTCGTTTGTCTTGGGCGCGTCGATTGCCGGAGGGTTTGCCCACAATTTGATCGATTACAATTTGAATTTTCTTGCGAATTTAATTTTGATTTTTGTGCTTCTGGCTTTCTTCCGCTCATTGGTTACAGGCGCGGTTGTACAAGAATTTTATACAAGAAGCAGGAAGCGCGGAGCCGAAGTTTTGGTGTGGATTTTAAGTTTGAGTGTTTTCGGATTCGCTGTTTTCGAAGGGAGCGTTTTGGTCGCCGCAAATTTAATTGACGAAAGGGCGCAAGAGCTTAGTTTTTATCCGAGAAATTATTATTTAAATATGGCTGACGGGGCGGTTCAAGCTAATGATTTTGCGTTGATTGAAAAGGCTGCTAACAAGCAATTGAAATTAAATCCATACGAGGGCCAGGCTTATTATTTATTGGGAGTTTCGTGTTTTTCTGCGTTAAACCCCGCGTTTGATGAAAGAAAGGCGGCCGAATATTTCCAAAAAGCGATCGCCGTTAATCCATACAATGATCTTAATTATTATCGAGAATATTTGTCCGCGTTGATTTCGTTCGGGGATAGGGTTGATATCGTAAAAGTTAAGGATGAGCTTTTGGCGATGCTTGAGAGGTATGAAGTTTTGATCGAAAATAATGTTCATTTCACTACATATACTTCAAATGCCGATGCCGCGGTTGGTATTTACAAGATTTTGGCGATGTATTTTCCCCAAATAGGCTCCGAGGCTGAGCCTTATGATATCATGTATGGCGAGGGGAATGTGAGTGAAGAGTTTTTGAAAAAAGCTGAGGCATTACAAGACACTATCGATACGATAAGGGCAAGTAGAAAACTTTGAAAAGCTACAAAATATTCTTTAGATTTGTGTAGATGCTGAAAGTAGAACTTATCGCTTACACAAAGAACCCGTTTGATATCGCTGTCGCGAGCGCGAGGACTTGTTATAGTTCGTCGTTGGTGAAACCGCATGAAGTTACTGATGGCCAGCGTGAACGCGTCGGAGCATTGATATACGAGGCCGGGCATCACACACCTTTTCAGCATCCGACTTTTGTTTTCGGGATTTCGGGCGTGAGTCGACATTTTGTTTGGTCGTTTTTGCACAGCCATCCTTTCTACAATAGTGAGCAGCAGAGCCAGAGGTATGTTTATTTTGATAATTCGGAATCGTTCTTTGTTCCGCCTTTTGAATCTGAAGGAAGTAGCGGCAGGGCTAGGGTCGGATTGGGATCTACAGGGGCCGGCGCTTTAAAATATGATGGTTTTAAGGCTGCGAATTTGTATAAGAATGCTTTTGCCTTGGCTTATGAAGCGTATGAGCGCTTATCCGAACTTTTGGTTGAGGATAATTTTCGTTTGATGAGCAAGTTGGGTGAGATTAAAGGACAAGACGAGAAACAGGTCAGGACTGAATCTGAGAAAAAGGCGATTGAAAATGCGAGATATGTTTTGCCTATTTGCGCGGAGACGACGTTATATCACACGATTTCCGCGATTACTTTGCAAAGATATATTCGTTTAGTTAACGCGTGTGATACTCCTTATGAAGCTAAGGTTGTGGTTGACGCGATGATGGGAGCTGTAAACAAAGAGGATCCAATTCTTTTGAAAATGATCGGGGAAACGCCGAGGATGCAAAAGGACACTTTGGAATGGGGCGCGGTGGTGGCTCCGCTTAAGACGAATGGCGACGACTTCGCTGAAAGATTCGACAAGGAGCTTGGTGGGCGCATCTCGAAACTCGTTGCTTATCAGGGAAATGGCGAAATCCTGCTTGCTTCAGCCGTGAGGGATGTTCTTGGAGTTGGTTCATCGGATTTGAGCGATGGTGAAGCGATCGATTTGGTGATGAATCCTGCGAAAAATCCTTATCACTTAGATACTTTAAATAGTTCTGTACACTCCCCTCTTATGCGTGCTCTTCAGCACGTAAGTTACACTTTCAAAAAACGTATTACTCACACCGCTGATAGCCAAGATCAGAGGCATCGCATGACTCCCGCTTCGAAGCCCTTGCTTTCGCGCGTGCATACTTCGCGGCCCGACTACCACGTGCCTTCCGTTGTTGAAAAGAATGCAGAGGCGGAGGCTTTGTATCGCAAGACTTGCGACATGTTGTGGTCGGTCAAAGACCAGCTCATCGATATGGGCGTATCGAGCGAGTATGCCGTTTATATTTTGCCGAATGCGCTCAATCTACGTTTCACGCAGAGTGGGAATTTACTTGGGTTTATTCACAAATGGCGCTTGCGAACGTGTTTTAATGCGCAGAAAGAAATTTATGACGCTTCAATGGATGAGATTTCTCAGGTTGCTGAGGTTCATCCTCGTATTGCGCGGTATTTGGGTCCGCCATGTATGACGCGTGCGCTAGGGGGCGTGCACGGCGACATGAAGCGCGAAGGGCCGTGTCCCGAGGGCGCGCACTGGTGCGGAATTCAGGTTTGGAAGAATTTTCCGAAGGTTAGACGACCGTTTTAATTTCTGATAAATTTCTGGTAGAGTATGTGCATGAAAATATCAGAAATTGATTTTGGCAAATTTAAGGCGGCGATGTTTGATTATGACGGGACTCTCACGGAGAGAGGCGTTTGGGTTGTTGACGATGAAATTGCGGGACGTATGGGAGAACTGTTGCGCGTTGGCTTCCCTATCGCTGTTTGTACCGGAAGACAGCTGAATTCTTTTGCTGGGAGATTTCGGGTTACTTTTGATTACATAAGGGAGAAATTTGGGGACGAGGCGGTTCGCAATTTATATTTATTGGCAGAAAATGGGGCTGTTGGGTATGAGTTTAAAGCTTCGGCCTCGGGCCCTTCGGCTTCAGGCGCTTCGGCCGAAGATGGTTGGGAAATGTTCTATATGGCTAAGTGGCCGGAAGAAGTTCCGAAAGAAGATTTCGAGTCTCGCTTGTATGCTTTGCTGAAAGATAAGGTTGAAATTTTGACGCATCACGTCCCAATCGTTTTGGCGCCTTTGGGCAGACAAAAAATGACGATCGATGAATTAAATGTTGCGTCGTTGGAGGTTTTCAAAATTACTTCTGATTTTATGCAAACATACGAGGCTGTAGGCGGCTCTGGCGAGGCTGGGAAGGCTGGACTTAAGAAGACAGCAGCGGACTTTTTACATATTGGGGACTCTGGGCTTGGATGTTTGGTATGCCCTGCGGAGGGAGACAAGGATTCGGCGATTCGCGTTTTTTGGGAATTTTTGAAGGAGCATGGCGTGCGTGGCGTGAATTTCTCTGAAAAATCCGTTGCTGACGGCGGAGCCTGCCGCGAGATTATGGTCGCTGGGGACAGCCCGCAAAAAAATGGCAATGATTATTATTTTTTGAACGGGCGATATGGGACAGCTTTTAGTGTCGGAGGGGATCCCGAACCTGGTAGTGAGTGGCCTGTTGTGGTAGTAGACGAGCAGGGTAGGCGACTTTTGAATAGCGATGGAACATTGTATTTGCTTAATAAACTTGAGTGAAGTAATTGCGCAACAATTTAGCCGGGCAGCGGCAACATGGCCAGGGCTCTCAGTCACAGCTTTAACCGGACCCACCCATTGTCCCAACCGCAATCGCAACGGCTTTGTATTCCTGAACTTTCTTATCAACGATATTATTTTCGTCCCACCACGGCGCCTCGCTGCGCAACTTCCAAAGTCGCGGCGGATCACTTTCGTTCTCGATTAGCCCGGCGTGCGCGAGATCGTGGTGATGTTTGCAGAGCGGAACGATCGTCGCAGAATCATGTTCTTTGTGCAGAGCGTAGCGTTTAGTGTGGTGACGATGGGTTGCGGGTTTATTGCAGCCCGGGAAAGCACAGCGGCCATGATACTGTTCTTCAAGTTCTCTGTCGATCTGTGCGGAGATATGGCGACTGTCGGCCTTTTGGCCTTTGGATTGCCGCGACGCAGTCTTAGTCTTCTCTGCTGATCGAGTTGCAACCCGCTCCGAATCGCTCTCAAGCTCATCAAGCATGGCTTTGAGAAGTTGGTTATACGTGAGCGGCTCTTTCCTCTGTTTTTCCAGCTTTTGTTTAAATTTCTCGAGCCTGAACTTTGTTTCCGCGTCTAATTTGAAAGTCAGATTTTCACGCTCAGCAGGCTCGGCGCTGCCCGTGCCGGCGTCGCCAAATTGAATGCTACAGCGCTCATTTTGGGCCTCAAAAATAGCGCTTTCCGCACATTTTTCAGGTTCAAAACCTTCCCGTGGGAAGGTTTTGACATCTAACATCGATTGTTGAGCGGTAGCCGTTACAGCAGTCAAGGCTGAAAAAAGTTCGGATGCTTTTTTGTCTTCTCCGTTTTCAAATGTCGCTCTTAAATTTCTTACATAAAGTTCAAGCGCTCCTTTTGTTAGAGTTCTAACTTTTTCAGACCAGAACGCGTCTGTTTTTAAGGTAGCTACGCTTGCGATAATCCTTAGCTTGCTCCAACCTTGTTCAACGAGGAGACCTCTTAACATTGGCTTATCTTCTAATTTTTCGCACAACCACAAAACCTGGTCGGTCGTGTTTCGATTCATCCCCGCATACTTTGCCGCAAATTCATGGATGGAGCAGCACCCCCGCCGCTTGTACAGGCGGCGCCTCTCAATTTCAGGCAAAAGATCAGCGAATTTTCGCATCCAAAGACGGGCGTTAGAACCATATTTTTTGCACAAATTAATCAATTCGCGATCGGAAAGTTTTGTCACATTTTGAGTTATTGCAGGAAGATCAGTATTTGTTTTCATATTTTTAAAGTTAGAAAATAAAAGATTGGCAGCCGGGTTGGGCTTGACTGGGCTGGTTTAGCAAGTCGCCTAACGAATCAATTTTGAAATGGACCTTTAAAGTGTTTTCACTCCCCCCTTTACGCCAGAATTCTATACTAAAAATTGCCTGATTAACAGATCAAATAAGTAAAATTGAGCTGACAAAACACAGGAAAGATTGTATGGTGAGTGGGCGCTCACCTCTTCGTTGGACGTTCACCCTTCGCGGGCACTCATCCCTAAGGGTGCAAGCTTATCGTTCCACCATCCTTGTGTCCCCGCCGCAACTTGCTTTATATTATGATTATGTAATAATTTTGCTTTTTTGCCGTATTAAAAGATTGCCAGATTATATATATGTATTATTATTGCAACCCTGCGCTCAATCTTTATGCGCTTTAATATATATTCTATATAAATATTAATTTTCTAACCCCATACAATATGGTGAAGAAAATCCTATCCGTACTGGGAATCGTTGGAATACTGTCAACAATGATGGTACAGACGGCGTTTGCTGCTGACGTAAATCTCGTTGTGGATAGCACTCTCAAAATAGTTGAGGCTGGTACTGCGTCGGCTACTGTCGATGTAGTTAAACTCAATGGTGATGTTTTGACATCTCTTTTTGTTGAAACTGCTGCAGGTGTTAACACAAAAGATCTTAAAACCGTTGCCGGTTTTGTATGTCTTGACACAGCCACTACTTGTACCGTTGAGTGGAATGGCAAAGACAGCACTGACAAATATGTTGGTGAAGGAGCTTACGAGGTTGTACTTCTATTGAACGATGTTGAATCTGACTCTGATCCAATCGCTGTTACAAAAGATCTTTGGATCGAGTCTTTTACAGCTCCAGCAACTTGGAATCCAGCAGCCGGAAGTCTTTCTGGTACATATGTCTTGAGCAAGACCGCTAGTCCTACTGTCAGCTTAATGAACGGCACTACTGTTGTTGACTCTTGTACAGCTTCTACTGGATCTATCAGTTGTGATGGCAAGGTTGATGGGGACTTAATTCTCCCAAATCCTGCTTACACTCTTAAGCTTACAGCTGGAACTAAAGAATCTTCAAAATCTGTCGCAGTCGCTTATACAGACCCTCTTGTCCCTGTAATTGACAATATCAAGCCTACCGAGGCATCTGCAAAAACATTCAAAGCTAAAGATGGAGAAGTTACCGTTTCATTTACCGTTACTCATTCCGCAGATGTTACTGTTGAGGTGAAAAATGCTGGTGGAACTGTTGTTTACACGCCGTTTGATAAGGATGATGTTGACGGTGATGGGACTCTTTCTTTTGACTGGGATGGAACTTTGTATAATGCTGGCAGTTGTGTGGTTGCTGATGGTTTCTATACTGTTGAAATCACTGCAAGAAACAACGCTTACGGTGTTGATTTTGACAACACTCTTGTGCTTGATGTTGATTCTACCGCCGCTACTTGCCAAGAAGGCTCTTCAAAGATTAAAGGAATCGGCCTTGATCCAAGCGGAAGTTGGGATCCTTTGGAAGAGGAAATGACTATTGATTGGGAACTTGCAACTAATGATGACGATGTAAATTTCGACAAGTTCAAAATTGAGGCCAGAAAAGCTGGAACTGTAGTCGAAGTGTATGAAGAAGACGACCTTGAGTCTGACGATTACGATGTTGACTTTGAAGGCAAAGACGATGACGATGAATATCTAGAGCAAGGCAAATGGACTCTTCTATTCTTGGGAGAAATCGATGAGGTAACTTATTACGTCGAGAAATCATTCACTGTTGGATACGTTAAGCCGGAAATAGACGAAACTTTCATTACAAAGAGCGAAATTGATCCTGATTTTAGCGAAAGTGTTTACTTCGGATTCAAAATGAAAGATGACGCTAAAGTTACTGTTGAAGTACTTAAGGAGGGAAAATCGAAGGTTGATTTAATAGAAGAGGATAGCGTAGAGGTTTCTAAAGACAAATGGTATGCCGCTCATTGGGACGGGTTTGAAGATGACGGCGGTGAGTTCGACAAAGACGATACATTCAAGATCCAATTAACAGCTTGCAGCCCTGGAGATGAAGACGTTTGTGACACTGCGAGTTTGACTGTTGATCTTGATGATGACGACACTTCAAGTTCAAAATCAAACATCACTAAAGATCTTCTTGTTCCACCTGTTGTTGAACAAGATGATGATGTTGAATTGACGTTCGATATGGAAGATGACGCTAAGCTTCGCGTTGGAATTTGGAAAGGAACTTCAACAAGTGGTTCTCCAGATGTTGAACTCATCCCATACACAGATATGAAAGAGGGAAATTATAAATTTGTTTGGGATACAAGAGATGAAGATGGTGACTTGATGGCAAAGGGTTATTACAGCTATAAGATCTTCACTCAAAAAGCTGGTTCTACAGCTACAGAAACTGAGTCTGGCAAATTTGCTATCGGTTCAGTTGGTGAGGTGTACGGAGGCCCATCTGAGACTGTTTCAGATGAGGAAGAAGCAGCTACCACCGATTACAAAGATAACCCATACTTGGTGATTGAAGAGGATGAAGAGGAGGAAGCATTTGCTGATATTTCCTTCCCGGATGTTCTTCTAAGCAATAAGAATTATAAAGCAATTGTTTGGGCAACCAACGAAGGTATTTTCGAAGGCGATCCTACCGGAACATTCAGACCATTTGATTCAATCAATAGAGTTGAAGTTCTAACAGTTGTTATGAAGGCTTTCGCTCTTCCATTCTATACTGACAATGGTACAAATCTTGGATGGACCGACGTTGAAGTTGGTGCTTGGTATATGGGCGCGCTTCGAAGCGGCAAGTTGAATGGTTTATTGACTGGAGACGCAGGCAAATCAACAGTTCGCCCTGGTGATCCTGTAAACAGAGCTGAATTCTTGAGATTCGTCTACGCATCAGCTGAAATTACTGGAGTTGCTGCGGTTGGAGCATGTTCTGCCAGCCCATACGGCGACGTATCTTTGTCTGTCGGAGCTTGGTATACAAACTACGTATGCCAATCAAAAGTCGATGGACTATTTGATGTTGTCGGCAACATGTTCTTGCCCGGCGCAGAAACGACTCGCAGCGAAGTCGCTGAGGCATTATACAGACTGCTTGGACAGTAAAAATTCTAAGTAATTTGGTGGGCTTAGAAGGCCCACATTTGGCCGCATTGGTCTGCATTTGCCCACATTGATGGCCGAAATGCCCGCATAAAAAAGGCCCTGCTCGTCAAAGAGTGGGGTCTTTTTATTGTATTATTCTACTTTATTTAAAATATTTTATAGCAACTATACCGGCTCGCTTCAAACCTGTTAAATCGTCAGCGGAGCGACTTTTTCCGTAACAACCATTGTAGTATTTCGTTAAAATACTTGACAATTTGTCAAATAACTATTACCATTACCCGCCTGACTTAAATCTTGACCTAAATTCTGTCTCAAAATTAATGAGACTTAAATATATATTTATAAATATTTAACCACTTAAATTATGTGGAAAAAGTTTCTAGCCGTAATGGCAATCGTAGGACTTCTATCCGCTCAGACTGCAGTTGCTGCAGATCCTGTTCCTGGTGGTGGACCTATCGAACTCACACCACTTATCTCTGGTGTTGAGCTGAGTGTTGATACGTTCAATCCGTCTGCTGGTGAAGTTATGACAGCTACGATTGGAGTATCTGAGGATTCTTATATTATGGTAAAGGTCATTAATCCTCAAACAGGGGCTGTGGTTACAACTCTTGTACCTTCTGCATTGGTTAAAGCCGATGAAGATAAGGCCGTCATTTTTGACGGACTTTCTGGCGGTAACCCTGTTGCTGATGGTCAGTATGTTTTGAGTGTAATTGCTGGGAATGTTGCTCACACTAAATCTGAATTTGCCGATGAGTATTTTACTGTTTCTAGTACCCCAGCCGCTCTTGCAGTTGACACGTTGACTGCTGGAAGCAATGGAACTCTTGATCTTACATCCGCTTCTAAGATTGAGTTCACTTTCTCAGTGAACAAAGATTCTACTGTTACGTTAGTTATTAAGGACGCTGCCGGCAACACGGTTAAGACCTTGACGGCTTTGGCTGGTGTTAAGACAGGTACTTTTGAATGGGATGGTGAGGACGAAGCTAAGGAGTCAGTTGACGCCGGAACTTATACGGCTGTTTTGACAGCTACCGCCGGAGCCGAAACTGCTACTAAATCAGCTAACTTCTTTGTTAAATACGACGGAGTTAGTGATGGAGACATTATCAAGAACGTAGTTATCGACCCAAATCCATGGGACCCATCTGACGAAGAATTGACAATCGAGTGGGAATTAGCTGAAGACGTTAAAGAATTCTCTTTGACAGCTATTGATGAAAATGGCAAAAAAATCGAACTTATGGAAGATGAAAAGATGGACGCTGACGACTACGAATATGAATGGAACGGTCTTGATGAAGACGACGACTATATTAAGGAAGGAACTTGGGTGTTGGAAATCAAAGCTGACGGTGACGTTCTTAAGCCTTCTGTAAAAGTTAAATATTCAACAGTTGAATTTTACGACGACATGTTCGTAACAAAGACTTCTTTTGACAACACAATCGACGAATTCACATACGTTGTATTCCGTGTTGAACAAGATGCTGTCGTTACCGTTGAAGTAAAGGACGGAAATAAAGAAGTTGATACTTTGATGGACGAAGAGGAAGTAAGCAAAAATACTTGGTACGCTGTTAAATGGGACGGAATGGATGATGACGGCGACGAAGTTGATGAAGGTACGTATGAGTTTGAAGTAACTGCTGCTAACAAAGCCAATGAAGATGTTGAAACTCCAAAGAGTATTGAAGTAACAGTTGAAGAGGATACAGTTTCAAGCGGCAAATCAAACGTTGTGAACGACTTCATTTACCCTGTAGTTGTTTCTAAGAACACAACTTCAGACGTCGAAATCCAATTCACAATCGATGAGGAAGCTGAAGTTACAGTTGAGATCTTCAAAGGCAACAAAAATTCAAATCCTGAAATAGTTTTGATGAATGATACGCTTTTGAAGGCTGGTGATTACAAGATGGTTTGGGACGCTAGGGACGAAGATGGCAAGAAATTAGATAAGAATACAAAGTACTCATACAGAGTAGCGACAAAAGTCGAGGGTTCAAGCAACAAAACTGATAAAGAAAAAGGATTCTTCGTTATCGGTGAAGAGGCTAAAGGTGACACACCTACTCCCCCAACTCCAAAACCACCAAAGACTGAAACTTGCGGAGGATTCTGGGATGTGACTTCATCTTCTCAGTATTGTACAGCTATTGCTTGGGCGAAGGCTGAAGGAATATTCGATGGATATCCAGATGGATCATTCAAACAATATTCTTTCATCAACAGAGCTGAAGCTCTTAAGGTTGTTCTTGAAGCGTTTGAAGTTTCAATTCTTCCCGATGATTATACAAACCTTGGATTCAAGGATGTATCTATCGGAGCTTGGTATATGAAGTATTTGAGAACCGGTAAGTTTTATGGAATGGTTGACGGATACGCAGGAACAACACTTGTTGGGCCAGGCGAAGAAATCAATCGTGTTGAACTTCTTAAATATACTTTGGAAGCTGCTGAAACGATCAATGGATACAAGGTTCCGGTATGCAATACAAAGTATTATCCTGACGCAACTGACGGTTGGTACAAAGACTATGTTTGTTTAGCTCATGATTATGACCTTTACAACACATATTCTGGATACTTCTACCCAGGTAACGCTGTTGCGAGAGGAGAAGTTGCTTTGTTACTTTACAGATTGAACGAAGCAGGATTGTTACAGTAATTTCTCGATATTCTACTATAGCCAACGCGTCGGCCACGGCGCATTAGGCAAAAGGGGCTTCGGGTGCTTGCCCCTCACCGAATAGGATCGGTCTGCATCAGCCTTACTGGCTGGTGAAGGTCCGGTCTGATCGGGCCCGCTAAAAAAGCACCGGCGCATCGATTGGCCTTCGTGGGCCGTGGGTGCCGGGGCGATAAGCACCAATAAGAACTCATACGATTAGAATTTTCATAGGAATGAGGGGCAAAGACCTTCCGCGCAAGCGGGGGGTTTTGCTGTATGGACACATTTCATATTTGTTGTTTCTAGGCGTTTTGACGTGGCTTGTACTTTGATACGGTGAAAAGAGCGTTCTTCTGTTTGGAACGCTTTAAAAGGCTTTTTTTTGCCTGTTTTCGCCTATAGAAAAAGAGAAATAGGCATTACGGGGATAGATTGTGGAGAATCTGACCTGGTAAGAAAGGCTTGTAGCGTTGCGTTGAAGTACGCCTATTTCCCTTGGTCAGATTGAGGGGAACTCAGGAAGGGGAGCGGTCTGGGGGGACCGCTAGAAGGTCGTGCCTGCCTGCAGGAGCCAGTTCACGACGTTCTCTTCCGTCCCGAAGGAACTGGGGATCTGTGTCCGGAACTGAGGACCGAGAGTGACCTTACCCTTGTTGCCCAGGTTGAACCCCGGGCCGGTTTGGGCCATGAATGCCGGGCCCTGCCCTGAGCTTTCGTACATCCCGATCATCCAGTCGAAGGCCGCCCCGACGTCCCAGAAGAACACGCTCTCCGGACTCCCAGCGTGGAAACCCAACTCCGCGAAGAACTCGTAGTAGAAGCGTGAGTCTGGCAGGGTTCCACCTCCGGCACCTCCTCCGGTGTAGGGGCGGAATGCCCCGTCGAGGTTGAAGTGCCGGCGGTAGCCGGTCTGCACGCCTCCCGTCGTTGTTGCCTTATCGGGGGTGTGCTTGAGCGCCGTGATGTTGCTTCCACCCCGAACGAAGATCTCGTTCGGATTGAGACCCTTCCCCTTGGCCTCTGCCTCGGCAGTCTTCTTCTTCTCTGCGTCGAGCTTCCCTGAGAGATTTTGCGCCCACTGTGCCTTGACCGCTTTGTGGGCGGCTTGGAGCTCGGAGAGCGCAACCTTGAGGTTGCCGTCGGCATTTTGTAGAGCCAGGATGGAGGCCTGGATTTTTTCGGAAGTCGCGGCATCCGGAGTCCTGATCAGGCCGTCAGCGACAGCCATGACCTCCGGTAGCTTCTTGATTTCCGTGTCCAGAGCGTCTTTCTTGGTCTTGAGCTCGTTCCACAGCGTGAGGAGCTTTCCAGCACCCTTTGCGGTCACCGCGTTGCTGAGGTCCAACCATGTCTGGTAGGCCTCGGTGGATTCGGCGCGCGCGGCGTCCATGTCCAGATCCGTGTTGAGGCGTTCCGCCTCGAGGACCTTGAGCAGCGCCAGGCGAGTCTTCTCGACGTCGCCCTGGGCGGCCTTGAGAGCCACGTTGGCAGCGTCGAGCGCGTCCTTGGCGTCCTTGAGCTCCGCCGCGCGGGCCGCGGCGGCCGCCTTCCCGTAGTACTGCTCGAGCTGGGACTTTTCGTCCTCGCTCACGCAGTACCCGCTGTAGCAGGATTCACCGCTCGAGCACTCCGTGTTGGAGCAGCACGTACGCCGGCAGCTCTTCTCGAGATCGCCGAGCCGTTTGCACTCCTCCTTGTCACCGCACGGGTTGGAGTTGTTGCACTTGTCTTTTGCCGCCGCCCAAGTTGCCCCGAGCAGCAGCACGGCCGTAGCCGTGAAAACGAACAGAAACCTTTTCATTTTTCCTCCGTACGAGCTGTTGTCCCCTTTGCGCACCGTGCGCTTTGGGGTTTCTTTGCAAGACCATATTGGTACACGCGCACTTCCCCCCAGAAGCACGCGATAAAACGGGTTTGGCCGAAGCCATTTGGTTGAGTTCCTATTTGAACTCGCAAGCGAAAGCTTTAGGAAGCTCTCAAGCCTGCGAGATTATTTTCTACAATGAATCACTAGAGTCTTAAACGGTAAAAGTAGGGGACAAGAGGCTTAAACCGCCAACAAACCTCGAACACAAAAAAGTGCTCAAAGCTTATCAACAGTCGTAAAGGCCACTTTACAACCCGTTATCCCCTATTCTTACCGCTTAAGAACAGTAGCGAAACATGTACCGTAATGCCTATTTTTTAAAGAACACTGGCTTGAACTTTAATCATCTAATACAAAAAATCGTTAGCATGACATCGCTAACCTGTAGCAGGGTCGATAACTAACATCCATTACCGGCATTTGTATTAGGTTATAAAGTGGCCAGGCTGCGAATCATACATATTGCCCGTCCTTTTGTCAAGCTTTGTTTAGTCGTAACAAGAGCCACTCGGTTGTGGGTTTTTGAGTCGTACGATCATGTCGTACAGCTAAACCATCTCGAAACCTTCTGTAACTGCATCGCGGCTCGAGTGGGAAACTTTATAAAGTTTTGGCGCAATTCCTTGTTCACGTTCACGTTTCCGTTTCCGTTAGCATACAATTTTGTATCTTTATGGGATTAGAATGAATTTTGCTCTGATTTGTCATTTTCGATTGACTTTTTTCTTTTGATTTTGTATACTGGAGGTAAGAAAAAGTCTTACTTCAGATTCACGATATATAGCACAATATGGATAACGCTATTGCAAAATTATTTAAATCACCTAAAACGGTTTTTACAAACAAGGATCTCTCTCTGATTTGGCAGGAAAATAATCCGGTTCATCTTAAATCTAAAATTTCCTATTATGTTAAACAAGGCGATCTCGAGAAGTTAACTAGGAGAATTTATTCCAAGGATAAAAAATACGATCTCAGGGAGCTAGCTGCGAGCATATATTCCCCTTCTTACGTGAGTTTTGAAACCACACTCAGGGAAGCCGGAGTTATATTCCAACATTACGACACTATTTTTGTCGCCGGCCAGTGGTCAAGGACAATTGAAATTGATAATCACACTTTTACTTTCAGAAAATTGAAAGATAGCGTTTTATACAATCCGTCCGGTGTTTTGAGCCAGGGTAATTACAGTATTGCTACCGTTGAGCGTGCTTTTTTGGACATAATCTATTTGTTTCCCGGATATTATTTTGACAACTTGAGACCGATTGATTGGAAAAAATGCTTCGAGCTTGTTAAAATTTACGGCAACAAACAAATGATAAAAAGATTGAAAGAATATGCTGAATAGAGAAAAACACCAATTGATGATGGGTCGGATTTTGAAAGATATTTATTCCGATATTTCAATATCCCCTTTGCTTGGGTTCAAAGGTGGCATTTGCGCTTATTTCTTCTATGGACTCCCTCGTTTCTCGGTTGATTTGGACTTCGACCTGTTTGTTACAGACAAAAATACGCAAAAACAAGTTTTTAAAAAAATTGGCGACATTCTCAAGAAATACGGTGGGATAAAGGATGCGTACATGAAAAAATTTACCATCTTTTTTTTATTGTCCTATGGCGACAGCGACCATAATATCAAAGTCGAGATTAACACTCGTGGATCTGTTCCGGATGTTAGAAAACAATATGAATTGATGAAATTTCTTGGAATTTCAATGATGGTTTCAACCCGGAGTTATCTGTTTGTCGGCAAGTTATCAGCTTTGGTTTCAAGAAAAGAAATAGCGATGCGCGATATTTACGATGTTTATTATTTCTTGAAAAACGGATGGGAAATTGACCCTGAATTGATAAATTTGCGAACAGGGAAAACCGTAAAAGAATATCTTAAGAGTTGTATTGAGTTGGTTGAGAAAGTGAAAGATAACCAAGTACTTCAAGGGCTTGGAGAGTTGTTGGACAAGAAGGAAAAATTGTGGATCAAAAAACATCTCAAAGAGGAAACTGTTTTTTTGCTTAAGAATTACGTTTCAGTGGTCGGATAGTTTTCACCCAAGCCGGTGAACCCTTGAATCCCAGAGTTAAGCACGACTCTTCTTGACTTTTTGTCAAGGTTTCGTTATACTCCGACTCCTATTTTTATTTCTTAATAGGATGCCCGCGCTATGCTCGTATTCATTAAGACACTTAAGGCAAACTGCTTAAGTTGAGCCTTCCAGGCTCAACTTTCACGGTGCTTGCAATAAGGATAGGATGATCTTTGAAAACTCGACTGGATGAAAATTTTTTATGTTTGTGTTTTTGGTGGGGTGTGCTTTGTGTGTTGTTGGCTTTTTACTTGGTGCGCTTCGCGCGCGCCAGGCGCTTCATGCGCTGTATTCTTCGAGTTGTCGATCGTGGAGACAACTTCCTTAACTTTAGCGGGCAAAGGGAGTCTTTGTCTCCATGATCGACGGCTCGAGGAGATTAATTGAGCCATTAAAAATTACACGCTTGACTTAAGCTTTAAGCAAAGTCGCGCGTTTACGATATAGTGCGTACCCACCTGAACTTCTTTTGTTTCGAGGACGTCCTGTCCTTTAACCCCGCTCACGCGACGATCCTTCTCCGCCCGGAGAAGTTGTCGCTTTGTTCTCATAGTTGCGAAAGAGCCTCGGCGGCGCATGGTGTGTCGTTCGAGGGAAAAGGGTTGCCATGACACGGAGGTGTTTCCATGGCGAAGGCAACAACGTTCTGGTTTCTCAGGGCGGCCCTGCTCACGGGCCTGATCTCCAATTTTCTGGTGGCTGTGAGCGGCTGCCAGATAGACGACCCGAAGCCCGCCATGTCTGTGACGGGCGGGAACGACACGACGGGGGGGGACGATGTGGGGGGCGGCTACTGCGTTCCCAACTGCACCAACAAGGTCTGCGGGGAAGACGGCTGCGGCGGCTCCTGCGGACCCTGTGGCGTCGGCAAGTACTGCGGCAACAACTGGGAATGCAAGACCGAGCAGATCGATAACCCCTGCGTCCCCAATTGCCTGAACAAGGACTGCGGCAATGACGGATGTGGAGGTTCCTGCGGCGTCTGCGGCGTCGGCAACACCTGCAACAACAACTGGGAGTGCGAGGCTGGCGATCTGCCTTGCGTTCCCGCCTGTGCGAACAAGGAGTGCGGCCCCGACAACTGTGGCGGCTCCTGCGGACCCTGTGGCGTCGGCAACATCTGCAACGACAACTTCGAGTGCGTGCCGGAACCCGTCGACCCCGGCTGCCAGCCCAACTGCCTGAACAAGGACTGCGGCGAAGACGGCTGCGGCGGCTCGTGCGGAACCTA
>Ga0265296_1001610_pt1 | contig 25356 bp, 35 predicted proteins | sample MunlanPumphouse1_FD_189073 | JGI IMG/M metagenome (GOLD analysis project Ga0265296, IMG submission 189073) | Groundwater microbial communities from a municipal landfill in Southern Ontario, Canada - Pumphouse #1 | ecosystem: Environmental > Aquatic > Deep subsurface > Groundwater | place... | reverse complement strand
ACTTATTCGCCGAGATTCTTAGACTCGACAAAAGCTATATCCGAAGACATAGCACTGGGAGTTCCCTTATCACACTTTCGTGCATTGTAAAGTTTTCGCGCCTGCTGCACCCCTTAGGGCTAGGGCCAGTGTCTCAGTGCCCTTCTCGGGGCAAGGACTCTCATCCCCCCTACTGATCCAAGGCTTGGTGAGCCTTTACCTCACCAACTACCTAATCAGCCGCCGACTTATCCTCAGGCATTGCTTTTCAAAGAAAATACATTCCAGTAATCATCTTCTATCCGGTATTACAGTCAGTTTCCCAACCCTATCCCAGACCTGAGGGCAAATTATCGACGTGTTACTGAGCCTTACGCCGGTGGTATTGCTACCCCCTGACTTGCATGGCTAAACCGAACTCCCATAGCAGCGACCTCCCGCAGGATCAACGGGAATTATTGCTGCAAGACATTCAACTAAAAAATACTAAAGAGCTCTCTACTGTCAATTTCTGCTCACTCATACCTGATCGTTCGATGAGGTATTCATCAATTCTCTTTGCGAGATAAACGAAATGTAGTCGAAGAGATATGAAGGTGATTTATAAATCTTTGGTAGAAAAATGGTTTTTTACGAGGAGGAAAGCTGTCTTTAGAAAAAGAAAATAGGTACAACGTGTTTTAAATTTAGAAGTTTACGCTTTGTAAATGGAAAAAGGAGAAGTTGCAGATAAACTCGTTCTTGCTTAAACTAAGCTTTGGAAATTAGAACAACTAGTTCACTTTTCTGCACTTTCTATTCAAACAGATGTTTTTAATCCAACTGTACCTGCCCAACTTCAATCTCCTTATTCCGAATACAACCCTCCGCGAGCGTTTCTTAGAAGACAAATTCAAAGATATGTACTACAACTTTCTTCTTAATAAAAAAACACAATCCTTTTAAAGAAGCGCTAGTAGAACATTTTTAATGAAACGAAGTTCACGACGGTGGAAGAAGAAAGGACAGATGCGCTGGAAGTGGCAGCGTAAACGTATGAGAAAGGAAAAACGAAGAAGAAAAGGTATTCGTTAAACATTATTCATTTTCTTTTATCACTTTTTAAACAAGAAGCTTTTAATATTTCTTTTTTGTTTCTATCGCTATGTGTATTGGTGAATTAACTGATTTTCAAGCAAGTCTGGATCAAGAAAGAGCTTATACTGTTCAAGAATTAAGAATTAAATTAGAAGATTTTTTCCCAGCGAGGGATGGAGTTAATTTTTATGGCCTTGAAGCAATTAGAAATTCTTCTGAAGACATTCGTCCCCCTATCGGCGACATTCAACAATCTCGTAGAGATAGAATAGATATCCTTAGAGATTTAGTCCCTTACAGTTTTATGGATGATCGAAGCGGAAGAATCTCTATTTATGAAACAAGCGGACACTGCTCAACTTTTATTTTCACAACGCAGCTACAAGGACATAGTTATCGTTTAGAAGAATTTTATTAATGACAACCTTTAAAAGAAATTAATAAGTCAATTCTTTATTGGGCCCGTAGCTCAGCCTGGACACTATTGAGGCAATGGAGCGTCGGTCTTATATGACCCCTATCGGACAAGGTCTAAGTGCGCCGATGGTCGCAAGTTCAAATCTTGCCGGGCCCACTCTCTACTTGAATTATTTCTTAAATTAATTTCTTTAAAGAAAACTAAGCTGCGTGATATAATCTAAAAAACTCTTTTACAGTAGAACTATACCTCGCTCTTACTCCTTCTGATTCTAGTACTGCTTTTACTTCATCATGGCTGGTTGCATTCGTTCCATCGCTTGCGATTTTATTTGTAATACAAGAAAAGCCCACTACTCTCATTCCCCTATTTCTCGCAACAACAACTTCTGGAGCAGTAGACATTCCTACTGCATCAGCACCAATTCTTTTTAACATCATGCTCTCTGCTTCACTTTCATATGTCGGACCAGTTACTGCAGCGTAGACTCCGCTGTGTACTCCCGCGTTTGATCTTGCTGCCGCTTCATGCAACATTTCTCTCCATGTAAGATCATACGCTCCATTCATTGGCTGAAAACGATCTGTTCTTCTATCCGAATTTACTTTTGTAAACGCCATATGCCTTCCCATTAATGGATTTGGAATGTGGAAATTAAGATGACTACGCAGAAGCATCATTGAACCGACTTGATAATCTGGATTTAAACCGCCTGCTGCATTTGTTACAAAATAATTTTCAATCCCTAACTCTGCAAGAACATGCACTGGAAAAACAACTTTCAAAATTCCAGTATTCATTGGATGATCAGCAACTTCATAATAATGTGTCCTTCCACTTAAACCCAACACAGGGACACCTTCTAATTTACCCGCAACTAGCTTTCCTGCATGGCCTGGAACGGTAGGAATGGGAAAGTGTGCGATTTCACTATATTCGATTTCAACTTTTTCAGTAATTAAATCAGCTAGATCGCCTAAACCCGAACCTAACGTAATTGCAAAGCTTGGATGTAAGCTTCCAATCTTTTTCTTGATGGATTTAGAAGCGTATCTTACTCTTTCTTCGTACAATCTTTCAAAATCTTCAGCTTCGCGAATATTCATAACTTTTTTTTAAAATCTTCCAATAAAAAGCTTTCTTTACTACTTCTTTAGACAAATTACCATTCTAATTTCTTTTTATCTCTAAAGAACGAACCAGTGTCAATATTATTTTCTAGAGCTAACCATACGATTGTTTCAGCACCTTTCTCAACAGATCTTTCTGCACTTGATCCACCCATATCAGTCCTTACCCAACCGGGACAAACACTATTTACAAGAATATTTTTATTTTTTAATTCTTCAGACAAAATTCTTGTAATTGCATTTAAACTTGTTTTAGAAATTCGATACGGAGCGTAACTTCCATTCATATATGTTAATTGACCCATTCCACTTGAAACATTAATGATTTTACTTCCACTTTGCATTAATGGAATAAATGCCTGCGCAACTTTTAATGCACCAAACGTATTTGTTTCTAAATTTTCTTTTATCTTTTCAATTTCTACATCAAGAATACTTCCATTAATAAAAACTCCAGCATTATTTATGAGTACATCTACTTTTCCAAACTTATCTTTCATTGCTTTTGCTGCAATTTTAACACTCGCTTCATCTGTAACATCCATTTTCAAAAAAGCAACATTCTGTTTATTCAACCTAGTTACAGCTTCCTTTCCCTTTGCATCATCTCTCGCAGTAAGAATCACATGAAATCCCTTTTCTGCTAACTGTCTAACAACTTCCAGCCCAATTCCCTTATTCCCGCCAGTTACTACTGCTACTTTTTCCATCAACTTTCCTGGCATTTTCTCTTTAACTTCTTTTCTCTTAAAAAACTAAGTTTTATAAACAATAGCTTAACTTCATCATTTCATCCGCCTCGATCGTCTAGCTCGGTCAAGGATAAAGGCCTTTCGCGCCTTTGACGCGGGTTCGAATCCCGCTCGAGGCATTTTATACTTCAATCTTAGAAAAAGAATATGTTCCCCAAATACTGGTTAACGCTAAGAAGACAATTAACACTACTAGGTCAGTCAATAAGCCCCAATGGGAAGAACCAATTAATACTGCGCGTAAACTATCAACACCATAAGATAATGGATTAACTAATGTGACAGCAGCAATTCCTTTCGGTAACCCTTCAAGTGGAAAAAGTGCGCCAGATAAAAAAAACATTGGCATAATTAAAAAGTTCATAATTAAAGGAAATGCCTGCATATCATCTAATCTCGAAGCAATCGCAGTTCCTAACGTCGTAAAGAGTAATGCAATTAAAAACATTAACGGAAGTGCTACAAGTAAATACAGAAAATGTGTTGGTCTAAATCCAAATACAAAACAAATCAATAACACAATTATTCCTTGAATTAAGGCAACAGTCGCACCACCCAGCGTTCTTCCAAGCATAATCTGCCAACGATGAACCGGTGCAACAAGCGTTTCTTTTAAAAATCCAAACTGCCTGTCCCAAATAATCTCAATGCCAGAAAACATACTTGTAAATAAAATACTCATCGCAATCACACCGGGAGCAAGAAACTGAATATAATCTCCTCCTCCTGCCTTCTCATAAATAGGGCCAAACCCGAATCCTAGTGCGATTAAGAATAATAACGGCTGACCGAGTGCACCAATCATTCTTGATTTTGAACGAGCATATCTTTTTAGCTGACGCAGCCACATCACATACATTGGACCGAAATTCATCTTCCCCATAATTTCTTCATCGCCCTCATCCCCTCAATACTCGATGCTTCTTCAGTTCGAATAGATCTACCTGTTAATTTCAAAAATGCTTCCTCTAATGTTTTTGTTTTTGTTATTTTTTTTAATTCTGCAGGATTACCTTGATGAATAATCTTTCCCTTATCAATAATTGCAATTCTATCCGCAACTTTATCTGCCTCTTCCATGTAATGAGTTGTAAAAAAGACAGTCATCCCTTCCTTTTTATTTAACTGCTTAATGTACTCCCACATGTGATTTCTTGTTTGAGGATCAAGACCTAATGTGGGTTCATCTAAGAATAATATTTTTGGATGGTGAATTAATCCTCGAGCAATCTCTAGCCTTCTTTTCATTCCGCCAGAGAAGGTTTTAACTAAACTCTTTCTTCGATCCCATAAATCTACTAACTTTAATAAATATTCAATACGCTCTTTCTTTAACGGATTCTTCACTTTATAAAAAACTGCATGGAACTCCATATTCTCATACGCAGTCAATTCATCATCTAAACTTGCATCCTGGAACACAATTCCAAACGACTTTCTTACCTCATGCTGCTGATGTAACGGGTCAAAATTATTTAATCTAATCACTCCCTGGGTAGGATGTAATAATGTTGTTAACATCTTAATGGTTGTAGTTTTACCCGCGCCATTTGGACCGAGAAACGCAAAAATCTCTCCATGATGCACATTAAACGAAATATCATCCACGGCTTTAAACGCTTTAAACTGCTTTGTTAAATTCTTTACAACAATAATATTCTCTTCCATTCAATCGCCCTTACGCAGTTTCTTATAAACCTTTTTGATTTTACTCCACTCACTAACTTTAAATAACCTTTAATCAAATAATCTTTATGAAAAAAATAATTTTCCTTCTCTTTCTCTTTTTACTCTCCTGTCAACATCAATCTACCGTTTCTATTAATGATCAAGACATTATTGTGGAAATAGCAGATACCTTCGAAGAACGGGCACAAGGATTAATGTTTCGAGAGCACTTGGATGAATATGCAGGAATGATTTTTATTTATCCAAAAGAACAACACGCAGGATTTTGGATGAAGAATACGCTGATTTCTTTAGACATTATTTTTATTGATAAAGATTTTAAAATAGTAGATATTCATACCGCTCAACCTTGTGTAAATGAAGATGAATGTATTCCGTATGGACCGACAGAACAAGTACAATACGTCTTAGAAGTAAATGCAGGATATGCAGAGAAAAATGGAATTAAGAAAGGAGATTTTATTCTGTTTAACCTGTAATTAATCAAACAATAACAATGCTGCCATTAATACAATTCCTAAAATAAATGCAGCTAACTGGATCAACGACTTTTCTACCTTTACTTCTTTCTGTAACTCGGGAATTAGATCACAACACGCAATATAAATGAAACTTCCCGCAGCAAACGGAACAAGAAACTCAGTCAAACCGTCTACTGCTGAACCAAGATAAATTGCGACAACTGCTCCAATCACGGAAGTTAATGCAAACAAAAAATTGTAAAAAACAGCTTTTCCTTTAGAAAAACCAGCATGCAATAAGATTCCAAAATCACCGAGCTCTTGAGGAATTTCATGAAAGACAACGGCTAACGTTGTTGCTAATCCAACTGGAATACTCACTAAATAACTTGCACCAATTAATAATCCGTCAATAAGATTATGAATTCCATCTGCAAATAAATTCATCCAAGCAAGCGGCTCATGACTGTGATGGTCGGTATGATGGCTGTTGTCTTTACAATGCTCAATCGAACCATACGTTACATGGCAATGACGCCAATGAATAAATTTTTCAACAATAAAAGAAACTACAATTCCTAAAATCACATATATTGAAAGTGTTAAGGAAAACCCTGCTTCTGCAGCTTCTGGAATTAAATGAATGAATACATCTCCTAATAATGCACCTACTGAAAATGCAACAAGATAGAGTAATATTTTCTTTAATTTATTTTCTTTAATAAAAAAAGCAAACAATCCAATCATAGACATGAGGCTTACAGCAACAACACTCATAACACTATAGGTTAATGCAGATACCATCCTTCTTTGTTTAGATTACTTGTTTATAAGTGTTATTGATACCAATTCTCAATAAGGTTTAAATAACTCTTTACGTTATATTTATTATGGTAAGAATGACTGTACAAAAAAAGATTCTTTATGAAGAAATTAAACACTTCACTTCTTTCTTTAATGCTTCTGAACTCCATACACAAGCAATTAAGAACGATAAAAAGATTGGACTTGCAACCACTTACCGATTTCTTAACACCCTTGAAAAAGAAGGAGAAATCCATTCCTTTTCTTGCAATGATAAAAAGATTTATTCAAATAAAAAAACCAATCATGCTCACTTTACCTGTGAGAAATGTGGAAAACTCAAACATCTTACTCTTAAAAATGTTGATTTCTTAAGCGAAGTTATGGAAGGAGAAATCTGCCACTTCCAAATTGAACTTAATGGAATTTGTGCTTCCTGTAAAGTTCAATCTCCAAAGATTTAAATAAGACAATCGTCAGAAAACACTATGAAAATATTTCCTCTCCTTTTACTCGTCCTTTTCTTAATTAGCTGTTCTCCAGAAAAAACTGAAGAATCTACTCCCGCACTTGTTTGCAATCCTCCTTATATTCCTATGACTGGATTTGCTAAATGTTGTTTAGACCAAGATAAAAATAATCTTTGTGATACGACTCAAAATACTGTTGACTCTTCAACACCTTCCAATCAATTAACCCAACAACCTAATCAAAATGCTCCTCTTCCCCTGAACGAACAAACGCCTGCTAATTTACAATTTTCTTCAGATCCACAAACTGCTCCTCCCGTAGCACAATCAGCACCAGTTCAAGCTCAACCTTCACAGCAAACTCCCCCTACTCCTTCAAGACAAGCAAGCTTCTTTATTACTAGCAAAGGAAATGGGGCTCAAGGAGGAAATTATAATGGGATCAATGGGGCAGATGCTTACTGTCAATCTCTCGGACTAGCAGGAAAAACTTGGAAAGCTTACTTGAGCACTTCAACAGAGAATGCAAAAGATAGAATTGGAAACGGACCTTGGCATAATCTGAAAGGAGAATTAATCGCAACTACTCTTGCTCAATTACATAATGGAATTCCTTCAAACCTTATCTATGATGAAAAAGGAACTTCAATCTTGAATAGTGATGGAAGCAGCGCAATTAAAGCAGATCATGATGTCTTAACTGGATCCACCTCTCAAGGAGAACTTCAGCAGGGACTTCCAACTAATCCTAACGCAAACAATCCTACCTGTAATGATTGGACAGATGGAAGCGGAACCTGGATGGACACTAACTTTGCTTATCTTGGACATGCAGACTGGAGCGCTAATGATCAAGAAGGAATAGCAAGCTGGAATAGTGCACATGAAGCACCTTGTAGCGAAGAGGGACTTAAAAGTACTGCTGGATCTGGAAAACTCTATTGCTTTGCATTATAAAAAATAAAAAAATTAAAAAAATGTAGAATGTTTCTTAGTAATGTTCTTTGCCAGTTCGTGGTTTGCTTCTGAAGCATTCCTGACAGAAAACATCCTTATCTGGATGAGGTTTGAAAGGGACTTGTGTTGCTTTCTTGCATTTACTGCAAACTGCATCGTGCATTTCTCTTTCACCAGTACTGTAGTCGTTTTTCATGTTGTTCTTCCTTTTCGTTTATTATATAACTGTCCATTTGGGTTTTTTTCACTCTTAATAAAACTGTTTATTTGACTATTCTGCCCAAAAAGAGGCTTTTTCTTTAAAAGGTAAGTATTTTAACATCCTTCTTTTTGTTCAACTTATGTTAATCGGCATCGTAGGAAAACCCTCAGCAGGCAAATCCACCTTCTTCAAAGCAGCAACTTTAGCAGAAGCAGAAATAGCCAATTACCCCTTTACAACCATCAAACCAAATAGGGCTATGGGGTATGTTAAACTAGAATGTGTGGACAAGGAATTCAACAAACAATGTACACCGAGGATGGGCTTTTGCATTCAACACAATAGATTTGTCCCAATAGAACTACTGGATGTCGCAGGACTTGTTCCAGGAGCACATGAAGGTTTGGGATTAGGCAGCCAATTTCTTGATGACCTAAGACAAGCAGATGTTCTCATCCACGTTATTGACATTTCAGGATCAGTTAATGAAAAAGGAGAAGCAGTCAAATCTCTTAGCTATGACCCTTTGAAAGATGTTGCTTTCTTAGAATATGAAATCAACATGTGGTTCTACGGTATGCTCCGCAAAGGATGGGAGAAATTTGCCCGAACAGCAAAACAAGAAGGCGGACAATTATTTAAAGCAGTCGCAAAACAATTATCTGGCGTAAACGTCACAGAAAACATTGCGGAAGAAGTCTTACAATCATTTAAAGAAGACATTACTACCTGGACAGAAGAAGAAATTAAAAACTTTGCAAAAAAAATAAGAGAACGAACAAAACCAATCCTCATCGCAGCAAATAAAATAGACGTCCCTGGCTCAGAAGAGAACTTTAAACGATTAAAAGAGAATTACCCCTCTTACGTTATTGTTCCCTGCTCAGCAATCGCAGAACTAGAATTACGACAGAAAGCAAAAGATGGAATTATTGACTATGTTGCAGGAGAAGACCATTTTGAACTTAAAGGAACGCTAAATGAAAAAGAAACTAAGATCTTGGACTATGTAAGCAAAGAAATTTTGGCTACATATAAAACCACAGGCGTACAGGATGTTTTAAACACAGCAGTCTTTGATTTCTTAAAGTATATTGCCATCTTTCCCGGCGGAGTCAATAACTTAGTCGATAGTCAAGGAAGAACATTACCTGATTGCTTTTTAATGAAAAACGGAGTAACCGCCTATGACTTCGCAGCAAAGATCCATACCGATTTAGCAAAAGGATTTGTGCGTGCAATTGATGTAAAAAAAAGATTAACCGTAGGAAAAGAACATGTCTTAAAACATCGAGATGTGATTGAAATAATTAGTACAAAATAATTATTCTACACAAGCATCAATATAAGAGTCATCGCACCCTGTTAAGTCAATTGTTCCAATATTTGCTTTACCATACTGTTCAATCAACCGTCTTGCTAACGGTTTAATCTTTACTACTTGCACCGCCCCAGGAATATTCACTTCTGAAGGTATGTAAAACTCAGTTGTCCGAGCATCTCTTACATGTGCTGCGCCTACCAATGCAGCAAGTTTTCCTTCTTTTTTTCGAACCTCTTCAACCTTTTTCCTCATGTATTCATCTCTTTCTATTTTCCTTCCTCTATCTCGATTATCCAAACAAATCACCTTCATTCCCTGAGCCTTTGCTTCATCTATCATTTCAACAAACTTTTCATTGTCATAAGGATAAAATGGGAGGGTCTGAAGTAATTTTTCTCTACTTATTTTTTCTTGCTCATAATCCTCAATCGCTCCCTGAAAAGGATACATGATTTCTAAGCCGATATAGTTAAAACCACTCTCTTTTAAGATGGAAAGACTCTCTTTAAACTGCATGGTTCTTTCTTTACTTTCCTCATGATGCTCGTCACCAAAAAGAATTATTTCTTTATCAGCGACATATTCTTTTAATGTTTCCTTATTTAATCGCTTTGGAACAGGATAATTCATTCGCTCATTTACTTTAAAATTATTAATTTCAATAACCTCTCTTCCTCCGTGTTCTTCGCATCTTACTTGATACTCTGCACTTGGATCTTGACTATCTGTAATTGAATGATGCACTCCTTCTCCTAATTGATCACATATTCTCTTTCCTAACGCTGAAATGGATTCATTGACTTTTCTTTCTAGCCCTTTAGTTTCTTTCTGAATATTGGACATAGAAGTACAAGCTGCAAAACCCATTCCTAATATGCTTGCTACAATTCTTTTTGTTATCATTTTATTAAGGCTGCTGACAAGGCTGAAAATAATGACTTAACACTAGATCTGTTGCAGTTACAGGATACACTACCTTCGCTGCAATTGGACCAGTCCATTCTACTCGACCACTATGTGCTGCTGCAAGTTCAGTAGCCAAACTTCCGATATCACGTGCAGATTCAACTGTTTTCATAGCTAATACTTTACCGCTACTCATTTCTGCAGCCATTGCTGCTTCTATTCTGAAATCTGCCGGCTTATCTGCAGAAGGTCTTGCTAATTCATAAAATGTTAATTCTACTCTGTCTGCTTTTACTCCAAATCCGAGGATCCCGCTGGAGTATTTCATTGTTAAGATTGCTGCTTTTCTTGACATAATTTTTTGATTCTCAGAAGTTATATAAACCTTTCTTTTTGTTATTACTTACTAGTTACTTTAATTAGTTTTTCTTTTTAATCAGTTTACCTAAGGCTACTTTCATTCCAGGACCTCTAATCAATAAGACTACTGCGACCGCAAAAATAAGAAGATCTAATTCATACGCATTTACTCTAAAGAACGGAGCTTTCCACCTGAATATTTTTAAAAACAAGATAACTGCAAATTGCACTACTACAAACAAACTGCTCCAACGCGTAAATATCCCTAATAGAATAAAAATTCCTCCAACAAATTCTACAATACTAGCAATCCATGCAGATACCATCGGAAGAGGAATAGCTACACTACTAAAGAACTGTGCAACACTTGAAACACCTGTCACAAACAACTTATCATATCCATATACAATTAAAATAAGACCTAATGCAATCCTAAGAATTAATGGACACCACTCACCATATTTTTCTAATTTGTCTAACATATCCCTCTTTTAATTAAGCGATTATAAAAACTTTCCTTCTCTTAAATTATTTTTCTTCCTTTCTTTTTTCAGCAGCTTCTTCCCTTTCTTTTACTTTACCTGTTACTCGACCCATCCAAATTGTAATCAATACGGCAATCACTGTCACAAAGACGGCATAAATCAATGGACCGCCAATCTTCAATACCTTCTGCCTCTCAAACCAGGATTGAATCGCAGTATTCCATGCTAACGCAGCAACAAGACCAAACCCGGCAGTAATTAATGTATTTAGTTTTTCTACAACTTCTAACTTTAATTTGCCCATTTTTCTTTTCTAATCTCCTTATTTAAATTGTTTTCTAACTTACTTTCATAATAAGTTAGTTACATAAGAAGTAACTCGTTACTTGAGAGCAGCATACAATTGTTTACTATATTTCTCCTCAATAAACACATACTCTTTTAATTCCTTCATCATTTTTTCAGCATCAAGAACCGCCCAGTCATTTCCATTCTGATACTGCCAGACCACTTCATCAACAAAATACTGCCAGTCAAAATGCTTTTCTTTCTTTACAATCGTTTTAATATCGTCGAAATCATTCTGCCGGCTCGTAACTGCTTTTAAAAAAACAAGATGTTCCTTCTTTAATACATTCACCTTCAAATTAAACTTATCTTTAAAATCATGGACTGCCTCTAAATCTTCTTTCATTTTAGGACTAAGAACTGTTCTAAAAATCTTCTTTACAAACAAATCAAAACGACCTTCCCCTCTCTTAAACATCAACGGCGCATTCTTCTCTTTTACTTTATCCTCAGTATAAATTTTAAATAAACTTGTTTCTTTATACCCCGCCTCTTTTAACGCCTCAATAAAGTCCTGCCTGCCTTTTTCATCTTCGAACAGCAAATCAACATCCTTCGTTTCATCTTTGTACCCATAAAACATCATTGCATTTCCCCCAAACGCATAGCACACTACATCTCTTTTTAACTGCTTACTCATTAAAGTGAAAAGCTCGATCTGATCGTGGTAGGTTATCATAATTCTGTTTTTAACAAATCTCCTTTTCTAAACGGAATCGTCACATTCCATTTCTTTTCAATACTATAAAAATCTTTTTCTTTTGTTTTATATCTTTCCAATAAAAATATTTTCTTCTTAAACTTCTTTTTTGGAATGTAACGTTCAATCATACTTTTTACCCTAAAATATTTTCTTGCAACCTCGTACAACGCTCCTACCTGCTGCCAGCAATCATTCTCTTTCGCTAAACGATACACCTTCTTCCAATCACGAATATGACTAAACAATCTTAAACTTACTAAGATCACTCTAAAACTCTTTGTCTTTATTGCGTCAATCAATGCTTCTTCAGGACCATACTTCCCATGCACCTGATGATCAAACCATGGCGCAAGCTTCATCTTTGGAGAATATTTATTTAAGATATCAAACATCCCTGGATCACGAGAACGCTGTTTCTTTAAAGAAATCTTATAAATTCTTTTCTGCCTTCCTCCTCCTGTGGTTGTAACATATCCTTCTTTCTTCAATTTACTTAAGAGGTTCAATGTCGTCTGCTTTGACATGTTTAGGCTTCTTGCAGCTGTTTCAATCGTCTGCAGTCCTTCTATCTTCTTTAAGGTAAGCTCTCTTTCCATGCTATTATCCATCACTCATTATATATAAATGTTTCTTTTAATTGATTAGGTATCGTTAGTTAGAATAATACGATCCTCATTCTATATATTCTCTTAATTCTGCTTTTGCCTGCGCATAATTTTTGAATACAATTCCATTTAATCCAATACGCAATCTTTTCCACGCTTCTCTCGGTCTCCCTTCATAAGGTACATTATTTACTCTAAACGCAGAAGCCACATTATCCCCTACAATAACTCCACCAATATCCCAAATAACTCCTTTAACTATTTTCATTTTCGTAACCTCCGATGAATATAAGACGCCCCTGATGAGATTTGAATTCGTGGTTTTTTTAAACTCTCACGACCAATAGGTTAGGAACCTAGTGCGCTATCCGGGCTGCGCTACAGGGGCATGAACTAACTAAACAAAAGAACTTCTCTAAAAACTTATCTCTTTGCCTCAACCCAGCGTTTTACTAATCCACATCTCAAACACTGCTTCTTATACTCAATCACATTTGAACTCCAATTATTAAACCCAGCCTTCTTTCCCCACTTGTGAAATCCTAAACTGCATAATAAGCTCATTTTACTCTAATTAATTTAATGTTTTAAGAAGCTTTCTACATGGACATGACAATCTTTCCACCTTTGAATACACGTACTTTTCCACCTGATTCAGAAACACACACTGCCAACGCATCAGACTTCGCAGTAATCGCTGCACAATTCCTATGTCTTGTTCCTAATCCGGAAGGTAGTTCCAACCCTTCTGTATCCACATCTAAATACGTTCCAGCAGAAAGAATCGTCCCATCTTCATCAATCATAAAAATACCATCAAGCAACGCAAACTCTTTCATTGTCTCTCTTAAATTTGGATCAGTTACCTTTCGTTCATCTCTTTCTAAATTCTTAAACGGATTAATGATTAATTGCTTCGTATATCTCATAATCTCCTGCTTTCCAATAACAAATGCCGTCCCTACCTTTTTCCCCTCTCTTCCTTCCTGAGATAATTCTAATGCAATATCAATCACTGCTTCAATCACTGCAGAATCTACATATTCAGCTAACTTATTACTTGAAATGTCAAAGAACAACTTATCAACATCAAACACAAACAACATTCCTTTGTAGCCTGATCCTAACCCTTCACCTTGTACGCAGACAACTCTTTCTCCTTTCTGAATCATCTTTTGCGCAATTGCCTGCCTAAGAATCTCTTTCATAGAAACGATCGTTCCAGATTCTGGCTTCTTAATCTTAGAAACATACTCTTCCTTAGAATAAGAATTTGGCTTTACCCTCTTAAAAATACTTACCCTTACTTCAAAAAAAAGATTTTCTTCATCATTGTCTTCTAACCTTCCAATAGCAATCACATAATCAGCATTAATCTCTTCAGCAATGCTAGCGGCAGCTTTTCCAATAGATCCCTCTATTTTTGTTGTTAACACCTCTGTCATTACGTAAGATAAATTCCTCTCTTTAAATTCTTTATTCAAAACTCCTTCATAAATACAAGATCTTTTTCAATTTCATACACTTTGAACTCTTTTAACAATAGTTTTATTTCACTTACCTTTTTTGATCTCTTTAGAATAGTAATAATGAGCTTTCCTTTTGGCTTAAGCACTCTTTTCATCTCTTTAACTGCTTTTTTTATATTTGTGAAGTTTTGAATAGCTGTAATTGAAATAACAATATCAAAGGATTGATCTTTGAAGGGTAGGGATTCTGCACATGCTACTCTTAAATCTCCTTTGCTTAACTTAATCATTTCACTAGAAGGGTCAACGCCGATTGCTTTACACTTAAAGTAATTCGTTGAAATGCCTGTGCCACATCCAACATCAAGGAGCTTATCTGTTTTTTTTACTTTAAGTAACGTTTTAATAAAATTTAACTTTTCTAATTGCTCTTCTTCGTAGAGTTCATTATACCCTTTTGCGATAAGACTGTAATCCATCAAGAATTAAGTTAATTAAACCTATAAAAAACTAGTAGTCAAGTAAATTCTTAGAATCCTTCATCACAACTACTTTCGTATCCTCTCTCTGCACAGACTTCTTCCCACAATTAAAGCAAAGACCATTAAAAGAAAAATTCTCTCCACGAGAAAACTTAAAACCACACGCCTGACAATGATACTTCACTCTTTTAGAGTCAGCAGATTGATAAAACTCCTCACTTTTTCCTTCAAAACAATTCACGCACACTAAGACCCCTTGATTTTTATCATACCGCATTTGACTAAGCGGAATCTTACTAGAACACTTCTTACAGACAACTTCAACTCTTTGTTCCATCACCTTTCCTAAGAAAAAGAGCTATATAAAATTATCTTTGATCCAATATAAGCTTTCTTTTACTGTTTTTTAATCACTTTCTCTACATACTGGCAGGACTGGCACTTTTCTTGGGAGCACGGTTCGCCGCATTCCATACATTCATTTAAAGAACCCTTATAGGCTGGATTTGCTTTTAAAAGAGGCAAGATCTCTAAGAAAGAAACAATTAAGTTTTGCTTTGTACCTGGAAATTTCCCCTCAAACTCGTACAAGAAATCTCTTACTTCTCCGCGATAGGATTTACTGCCATGAGGACACTCATTATATTTTTCTACAAAGCCTTTTAAGAATGCGTAGGAAGCAACTTCTTTTTCAGACAAGAAATATAACGGCTTAATTCGAGGAATAAACGCTTTATTCTTTAACACACCTGTAATTGGACCGAGTCTAGCCGACACTTTCATATTACTCCTAAACTGATTCATCAGAATAGACTGCGCTTCATCATCAAGATTATGACCTGTTGCCAACTTATCACATTTTAGTTTCTTTGCACCAGTATTAAGCAAATTTCTTCTAAACACTCCGCAAATAGAGCAAGGTCTAGGGAATCTCTTTACAATTTCATCTAACTCTTCACCAAACGCTTCTTTATAACTTACAATATGCAACTCTATCTTTTCTTTTTCACAGAATTTTTTTAATGAGTTTAATGATTCATCTCTATATCCTTTAATTCCTTCATCAACAGCAAGACCGGTTACTTTTACGCTTGGATGTTTCTTTGCAAACTTATTGATTAAATACAAAACAGCTGTAGAGTCTTTTCCACCACTTACTGCAACTCCCACATGATCTCCATCTTGAATTAATTTATACTTTGCAATTGTTTTGAATACCTTCTTTTCAAAATGCTTACAAAAACAAGATTTACACATCGACACTTCACTATTCGGAAGCTTCATCACAGGATTTTCAATACATTGTTTACAAACCATGGAGAATTAAAAAGTAGAAAACTTATAAGCCTATTCCTATAAAAAAATAAAAAAAAAGAAATAAAAAATTACTTTTTAAGTAACTTTTTAGTCTTTACAAAATCCCAAATTTTCTTGGTCATCTGACTTGGAGGTATTGCTTTAGAGCCGAACACTTCTTCTAAGGTTTCTTCTCTCCCTTTAAAATCTACTGTAATTCCCCCAAATGGTTTCTTTGCTGGTGCCATATTCTTTTTTTCACTCCTTTTTTATTAATTTACTCTTTCTCCGCATGTATTTATTTATAATGCTTTTGATTTTTAGATGTAAAAACAGGCTTAACCTCCGGAAATAACAGATAAAATCTTTACTTCATCCCCTTCTTTTAGAACCGCATCCTCAGTTACAAGATGCCCATTCTTCACCACTAACACGGCAGTATGATTCAATTTTAACGTTTTTAGCATCTCTTTAACAGAAGAAGCTGTTACTTCTTTCCACTCATTTGAACGTTCTAGGTAGACTTTCATTTTAACACGCTTGTAACTTGCTTTCTCCTTCTTCAATTTCACTTGTAATTGAATTAACCATCTCATCCATTAATTGATCAATATTTACTTTTTCTTCTTGTTCTTTAATTCGGGTAATCTCTGATGTTGTAGCGGGATGTTTCGGACCGAGAATGTCACACACTTCTGGACCGCAGGATGTTTCATATGTTCCAAACTTCCTTGCAAGATTAATAATCTCTGTCTTATCATAACACGCAAGAGGTCTAAGCACTTGCATTTTTATTGCATTATCCAAATTCTTTAAATTATCCAACACCTGCGAACTAACTTGACCAAGATTCTCACCAGTAATTAATACATCGCAGCCTTCTTTCTTTGCAATCTTTTCAGCAACTCGGTACATCATTCTTTTTGACAATACAAAATAGAGTTTTTGATTACAATTCTTTGCTAATTCACTAAACGCATTTCCTGCCCCAGCAATTAAAAACTTCTCTACACCCAGCATCTTTCCTAATGCTGCTGCTTTCCTTTCTGCCTTTTCATCCGTAAAAGGTTGATGGGAGAAATGGATCGCAACAAGGGGCATTTTCTCTTTCATTAAGAAACCTGCAACAACAGAATCAAAACCGCCAGATAATAAGAGCAAACCTTTCATTCTAATCTCCTGTAAATAGCTTTAGCCTGTTCTTCAGCCTTTTCTTTATCATCACACCTTTTAATCAATAACTTCCCATTCTTAAAAATAGACACTTCAAATTTATCTTTGATAATGATCACACTGGGCGTTTCAACAACAATTTCGAATTTATCTTTTAATTTACTTAAATTAATTTTTAATTGCTTATCTGGAATAACTTCATATGCTCCACCGGAACTACATAGGCGTACAATCATCCGAAATACCTCTCGAGCTTCTTCTTTGCTTCTCCTTCTGACTTAGCATGAATTAACACTCTTCCATCTTCGAATAAGGTAATATCTTTCAAAAATAACGACTTCTTTCCCCTCTTTCCTTCTTTGATTTCATTTAGTTTTAAATTTGTTCTTATTTGAAATAACTCTCTTCCGCACATCTTAACCACTTCTTTCTTTTTCTTTTCCGATAAAAATTCAAATTCTTCCTTACAGGTCGGACAATCCTTCTTTTTAGTTACTTTAATTTTATTTAGATTAAAACTCCACATATTCAAATAAATTAATTCTACCTCTACTTTCTTTTTTAATAACAGCTGAAATGCCAGACTTACTTGTAATGAAGCAACACTATGAATAATTGGACTAATCACTCCTTCAGTATCGCACGTTCCTAAACTTGTAGTTGGTATTTCAAACACACACCTAAAACAAGGACTATCTTGAAGAACAGGATACACAAAACCTGATGCGCCAACAGCAGAACTAAACACCCATGGCAAATTTACTTTTTTACAATAATCATTTACTACAAAACGCGTATAAAAATTATCAGTACAATCCAATATTACATCTGACTTGAGCAGATTCACATTTTGAACATCAAGATCAATTGCATAGATTTCAACTTTTACTTCACTATTAATTTCCTTCAAATGGCTTTCTAATGCAACAACCTTTACTTCACCAACATCTTTTTCCGTATACAGAGATTGACGATGTAAATTATCTAATTCAACAATATCTCTGTCAATTAAAATAAGCTTTCCTATACCTGCTCTTGCTAGTAACTCCGCAGCAACAGAACCTAACGCGCCACATCCCAGAATAGCAACAGTTTTCTTCTTTAAATTAGCCTGACCTTCTTTACCAATTTCTCTAAATAAGATCTGTTTTTGATAACGCATACCAAACCCATTATAAAAAGCTATAAAAGGTTTAGCTTTGAACCACTTGGATGGAACTAGCAGATATTACTAATCAACTTCGCCTCACTCAATCAGAACTCTCCCTTTTTAAAAAGGCCTATTCATTTACAAAAGAAGTTACCTCCCTAAGAAAAAACGGAACGTACTTCTCCTTCCATGCACTTGGAACAGCAAGTCTCGCTACTAGCCTCTCTTTTGATAAAGAAAGCATTCTTGCCTGCATCCTTCTTCCCGCATTTGACCTTCATTCTGAAAAATTCATTCTCAAAGAATTTGGAGAAGAACTCTTCTCTCTTTTAGAAGGCACTAAAAAAATAACTAGACTCACCACTCTCATTGATAAACCGGAATCAAAAGCTGAAGAACTACGAAAAGTTATCCTCGCAACAGCACGAGATATTCGCCCCCTCTTAATTATTTTATGTGCTAGTCTGCAAACAATGCGCACACTCTCCCACTACCCTAAACAAGAACAACTCGACTTTTCTCAAAAATCATTAGATATCTATGCACCTTTAGCTTACCGTTTAGGATTAGCTCCCCTGAAAGCAGAACTTGAAGACTTAGCCTTCTCTTACCTTTATCCAAAAGAATACAATACGATTGTTAATGAACTTGTAGAAAATAAAGAAGAACGGGAAGAACGAATAAAACAAGCCATCCTCTCCCTTAGCACTCTTTTAAAAAAACGCGGAATCAAAGCTGAATTTAGCGGAAGAGCAAAACATCTTTACAGCATCTATAAAAAGATTCAAACTAAAAACTATACACTTGCAGATATTAAAGACTTGACTGCCATTAGAATTATTACTTTCAATGTTGAAGACTGCTATAAGGCTCTAGACCTAATCAACAACTTGTGGAAACAACCGCCTGGAACATTCAAAGATTATATTTCCTCCCCTAAGGAAAATGGCTATCAATCTTTACACTTGGTTGTTTCTGGACCGGAAAACAAACCCCTAGAAATTCAAATTAGAACAAAAGAAATGCATGATGCTGCCGAAGAAGGAGTTGCAGTTCACTATGGATACAAGGGAGTTACCCATACACGTACTATTGATAAAAAACTAGGATGGCTTAAAAACTTCTTTGAACAACGCGAACACTCCACCTCAAAAGAATTTAAAAACTTACTTAAATTAAATTTATTTGAAGACCGCATCTTTGTCTTCACTCCCCGCGGAAAAGTTCTAGAATTACCTCCACAAGCAACGGTCCTCGACTTCGCCTACCTTGTCCATTCAACGATTGGAGAACACGCAATCGGAGCACACATTAACGGAAAATACAGTCCCCTTAAAACTGAATTAAACACAGGTGATATTGTAGAAGTCATTACCTCCAAAACACAACACCCTTCTTTAGATTGGTTAAAAATTGTTACTATCAGTAAAGTCAAAACAAGAATCAGACACTACTTAAAAGAACATGGAAAAACACTTATTACTGCAGGAAAAACAAACTCTTTCCAAGTGATAAAACAAGAAGCGGAAGCACGTTTAATTTCAGTGGAAGGGATAAAAAATCCCCAATTAAAACTAGCGTCTTGCTGTAAACCTTTGCCCGGACAACCTATTGAAGGATATAGGACGGGACCGAAACGAATTACAATTCACCGAGAAAACTGCACTTCTTTAAAGAAAACAAAAACCGCACCAAAAAAACCGCTTCAAGTGAGATGGACAGATAAGATTGGTGCTGATGTGGAATTAGAAATTGAAGCAATAGATCGAGTGGGATTACTTGCAGAAATTATCAATACAATCTCACGACAAGGAATAAATATCCTCAATGCGAAAGCAAAAACAGCCGCACAGGACAAAGCACAATGTATTTTGGTATTACCTATTGAAGATACACAGACTTTAACTAACTTAATTATAAGAATCAAGAAGATAAAAAATGTCAATGCAGTGTATATTAAAGAACTGAAGAAATAGTTAAACTTTCTTTTTTAACCTTACAAACATAATTACTGAAAAAACAATAAGTGGCAGACTAATCCATTGGGCGGTTGTTAACCCATTGTAACTGGGTAAATCTTTGTAGAATTCAACAATAAACCTTAAGATGGAATATCCTAACCCGCCCAACCAAAAGAAACACCCTTCAGGCATTTTCTTCTTTCTAATCAATAAAAAAGAAGCAAATAAAATAACATTCTTCAAGGATTCGTATAATTGGGATGGATGTCTCAATCCTTCATACTTATCGAATTTTATCGCCCAAGGGAGATCACTTACCTTCCCCACTAATTCTCCATTAATAAAATTTCCAATCCTTCCTAACGCAGCACCTAAGAAAAAAGGAATTGGCAACAAATCTGCAATACTATAAAAGGAAACTTTGTATTTCTTTGAAATAAGATACACTGCAATTAACGCACCAATCATTCCACCATGAGAGGCTAATCCTCCCTCCCAGATATAGAATATTTTAATAGGATTTGAAAAATAATATCTCGGCTCATAGACAACCACTGCAAACAACCTTGCTCCAATAATTGCTAATGGAATAAGATACGCAAAGAAATCATCAGCAAATGTTTTTGGCAATCCCTTTTCATCAGCAAACTTCTTGAAGAGCAGGTAACCAAGAAAGAACGCTACTGCCATTAACACTCCGTACCATCTAATCTGTATGACTCCTAACGAGAGCGCTACTGGATCCATCACTCTTCTCTAGAGAAAAAGGTTTAAATAGCTTCTTTTTTCAAATACTCTCATGGACAAAAAAGGTGAAGACTATTCTTTCTATTCAAAAGCACTCATCAATTCTTTTAAAATCCTTAAACATCCTCGTGTTTACATTCCAGATTTACTCCTCTTCCTTATCAGCATTGGCGTTCTCATTGGATATCTTGCCCTCAACAATCTCCTTAGCCCTCTCTTTCAGATAAATAAAGCCGCAGCATTTAGCGGTGCGATCAAAACGCTTGTCCAATCCACTCCATCTCTCTTGAGATTTATTATCTCAACAAGCGTATTAGTCTTTCTTCATCTCATCTTTGGCATTAGTCTAATCTCTACTAGATTTGTTTTACTCAAATATTACTTACAAGGAAAGACGATCGATTTTATCCCCGCACTAAAGGAAGGACAACGCTACTTCTGGAATGTCTTTTTTATTAAACTTTTTTTATTCTTCCTTTACTTAATTCCCCTCACTCTTTTCTTTACACTTATCCTCTTCACAAAAAAAGAAAGTATCCTTCCCTTCGTCTTTACCATTTTAGCACTTCTTTGGCTGATTATTAAAGCTCTAGCCTTATTCTCCTATCCTATTCTCTACTTAGAACAAAAAAGTGTACGTGCTGTACTTACTTCTTTTAAGTATGCTCTTGCCAAAATGAAACATGTTGTTTTGACCTTACTTTTCTTAACGATTATTTCCTTTTTCTTAAACCTCTTTTTAACACTCATTCCTCAAGCATGGATTGCACTCGCAGTCGCAACAAACTTACTCTCAACGATCGCAATCTTTTCATTAATTTACTTATTATTACTCAGAATCTCAACAATTATCTATTCAATCTTCGAATCAGCATTCTTATTTGAAACTTATAAGAAATAAATTATTGTGCATAAAACATTTCAAACTTTGCTTTATCACCTTCGACAGTTAAAATCCCGGCCATTCCACTATAGCTTTTTCCATCTAAATTTTTCCAATCTTCTAATGTACCGAAGTTTGCTGTGAATTGCTCACTCCATTCTCCGGGTAGAACCTGTTTGCCTTCATGTGTTGCAGCGAGACCCCTGCTTCGTGAATATGTCCAACTACTGCAAAAGGAATATTATACTCTTTCATCAAACGAGTAATTGCTTCATCGCCAACATCTTGTCCTGAATAAAGTGTTCCTGGTCCCTTTTTAGCTGAAGTCTTTGGTGCGCCGTGTGAAATTAAAACTACTGCATCTTCTAACCCTTCCCGCAATTTACCTGTTGCTTTAATTGCATCTGACTTTATCCAATACCCGTCATTTGGAATAAACTGTCTTCCGCCTGCTTTAAATGTTGAATAACCGGGAAGACTTACAAAATCAACATCATCTCCATCATACACTCTTACCTTGGACATATCAATAATATTTCCATACTGTTTACTTACCTTTGCGATTGCATTCTCGTAGTCTTCTCTTCTCTCGTGATTTCCGGGGATAACTAGAATTGGTAAGGCTGTTTCTGCAACTGCTCTAAGTACATTTTCAATTTCCTCTTGATCTTTTTGCGTATCTTTTCTTCCATATCTTAATTGTTCGTTTTTTGGAATATCCCCGGGAAGAATTATTCCTTCAACACCTTTTTCTTTAAATTGCTTTGCTAAAAATCTTGCTCTTTCTGCTTCTCCATGCGCATCAGAAATAATTCCGTACTTTGCTTGATGATCCGGATCTTCACTTAATTGTTTAACTCGTTCACCTTCAAATCTAAATTGTTGATTATTAATTGTTCTTATAGAAGGAGTTTGATCTACTTTTGTTTCTAGATCTGAGCTTTTCGTACAATTTACTCCACTCAGTAAAAGGCTTGTAGCCACTCCCAATGAAGCTAATTTTCGTCTGAACGTCATCCGTTTTGGTAGCTTATATATCTTATAAATCTTACTCTTATAGCTACTTTTTAGTAGTGTTTTTAACTATCGGAAATACTTAAATAGTATTACTATAGTATAGTTATTGAGGAACAATGGAAGCAATCCCCACAAAAATAACCCCCCGCCTTTTAGAAGAAATAGATGAGATTATCCAAGAAGGTTGGTATGCTAATCGATCCGAACTCATTAGAGACGCAGTTCGTGAAATGGTAAAAAAAATGAAAGCCCAACGTCTTGAAGCTGCCATTAAAGAAGACGTACAATGGGGTCTCTATGGAAAAGAATAATCTGGCTGTCTTTGATGCTGGTCCATTTATTCATCTTTCTGAAATTGAAGCACTTCATCTTACCCGTCAATTCAAACCTCTTACTACTGAAGAAATTCTCGATGAATGCAAAAACTTACAAAAGACCATCCTCGAATTTGCTTTTTTAAAAGATCTTACCCCTCAAAGCAAAGATTTTTCAAAATATCTCATTGAAGAATATGATCTTCATCTTGGCGAAGCAACCGGCATTGCTCTATGCAAACAGGAAAAAATAAAACTCTTTTTTACAGATGATCTTGATGCAAGAGATATTTCAAAAAGGCTCGGATTTCAGGCCCACGGAACTTTAGCGATTATCCTCAGAGCGTTTAGAGAAAGCATTCTTAATAAAAATAAAACTCTTGAGTTACTTCACCTTTTGCGAACAAATTCTAGCCTCTACTTTACAACGGACTTGCTTCAATGGACAATTAATCAAGTTGAAACTTATAAAAAATAATTAAATATTCACAATCATAAAATCTTCAGCTAAGATTACTTCAGGAAAAACTGCTTTTGCTTCCTTTTCCATTTCAGATACATCCTCATACCTCTGACTAAAGTGCGTAAGAATTAATTTCTTCACTTTCGCTTTCTTTGCAATAGTAGCAGCTTGAATAGCAGTTAAATGCTTATACTCCTTTGCCTTATCCTTCTCTTTTTCCATAAACGTAGATTCACATACTAAAAGGTCAGCACCTTTTGCATACTTCATTAACTTAGCATTAAATCCGGTATCTTGAATAAAGACATACTTCTTTCCAGGAACAAGAAACGTCGCTTTCTTTACCGTCACTTTCTTTTCCTGCCACATAATATCCTTTCCTCGTTGTAACTCTCCAAGCAATGGATGCTGGATTAACCCCAACTTTTTAGTATATTCTAAATTAATTCTTCTTCTTGGCTTTTCTTTAATGATAAACCCATAACAGTCAACAGAATGAAACAATTTGAATGCTTCAATCGTAAATCGTTCATGATCCAGAATCAACCCTGATTTAATTTCCTTTAATTTTAATTTGACTCTATCCGCGTAGAGGCTTGATTTTTTTAAATGAGTAATGTATGTTCTCAATCCTTTCGGACCATGAATCGTTAATGCACCCGCATAATCGTTTGCGCTTAGATTTCTAAGTAAACCTGCTAAGCCTAACATATGATCAGCATGAAAATGGCTAATCAACACTCTCGTTAACTTCGTAGGCTTTACCTCAGCAATACGCATTTGTCTCTGGGTTCCTTCACCACAATCAATCAAAAACTGTTCATTCTCTAGATTAATCTGTAACGCAGATAATCCTCTCGCCTTTGTCGGCTGCATCGCTTGGGTTCCTAAGAATGTGAGTTTCATCCTCTAAATTTTAATCTAAGCCTATAAAAAGTTTTTTATACTGACAGGGAAGGAAAAAGCCATGACTGACAAAGAAGTTGACATTCAAGAAGAAAAACTAGGACAAGCAATCGAAGAACAAGCACTCAAAGGACCAGTTATAGAAGGAACTTTAACAGGAGAATTCGTCATTGTAGAATCAACAGAACCTTCTCGCGAACTCTACGATAAAAACAGATATGGGGAACCACAAGAAGACAAAAAAATCTACTATTCCTTCCTTGAAGCAATGTACCTCTTTGAACGAGGCAAATTACACGTCAACGATATTAAAGATAAAGCATTAGATAAAAAAACATTCCTCAAAAAAGCATTAAAAGCAGAACCAAATTTCATGATCCGCTATGCAGTCTTTCGAGACTTAAGAAAACGAGGATACATTGTCAAAACAGCTTTAAAATTCGGAGCAGACTTCAGAGTGTATGAACGAGGAGTCAAACCTGGAGAAGACCACGCACGATGGATCGTCTTTCCTGTCTCAGAATCAAATACGCTAACCTGGTTTGAATTCTCCGCAAAAAACAGGGTAGCACACTCAACAAGGAAGAGATTGTTACTCGCAATTGTGGATGCAGAAGGAGAGTGTACGTTTTATGAATGCCGCTGGTTGAGACCTTAATTAATTTTCCAGATCACTTTATTTTTATAACCCGTTCTCCGAATTATTCCTTTTTTCTCTAAATGATAGGCTCGCTAGAGATCCTTCCTCCCTTTAGGGGTGGGTGGTGAATAGCGAGCGAAAATATTTTTTAACGAGACCTCACCCGTTTATTTTACCGTTTGGTA
>Ga0265296_1001608_pt1 | contig 25373 bp, 20 predicted proteins | sample MunlanPumphouse1_FD_189073 | JGI IMG/M metagenome (GOLD analysis project Ga0265296, IMG submission 189073) | Groundwater microbial communities from a municipal landfill in Southern Ontario, Canada - Pumphouse #1 | ecosystem: Environmental > Aquatic > Deep subsurface > Groundwater | place... | reverse complement strand
CCGCCCTGTCGGCGATCGAACGCTTCAATCTTCCCGGCTGGGCGCTGATGTCCGCCGGCAACCTCGCGGCATGGACGCCGCCCGGCGGGGTGAGACGCGTTCTGATCGCCGCCGACCGGGGCGCTGTAGGCCAGGACGCGGCCGAACGTCTGCGACGGCGCCTGTCGGCGGTCGGACTGAGCGCGCGCATCCGGCTACCAGACGCGCCGTTTGGGGACTGGAATGAGGCGGCGGCCGATGCGGCGTCGCAAAGGGAGGAGCGAGGGGGCTGAGGGGCGCCGGAGCGGTGGGGATGGGCCCCGTCGCCCGGCAGGAGAAGCTTTATGACCGACCTTGTTCCCGTCATCACCCCCGCCGTCGTCGTCGAGCGCGACGAACGCACCGTCCGTCTGGGCGACATCGGCATCGCCCGCGAGAACCTGCGCTTCAACGAGCCGCCGGACGATGACATCCCGACGCTCGCGGCCACGTTGAAGGCGGCCGGCCAGCTCCAGCGCCTGACCGTCCGTCCAGGACGCGGCAAGAAGGAAGAGGCCTGGATGGCGCTCGACGGCCGTCGTCGGCGTCTGGCCCTGGGACTTCTGCTTGAAGCAGGCGACATCAATGAGGACTACCCCGTCACCGTCTGCGTCGAGACTGATCCCGCGCGCCAGGCGGCGGCGGTCCTGCTCACCAACATTGCTGTGCCGGTCCATGTGGCCGATATCATCGCCGCCATCGGCCGGATGTTGAAGTCGAAGCTGACAGTCTTCTCGATCGCCCGCGCCCTCGGCTACGCCGAAATCGACATCAAGCGGCTGGCGGCCCTGGCCGGCCTGCCTTCGGCGGCCCTGGTCGCGCTCAAGGCCGGACGCATGACGCTGAAACAGGCGAAGCTGCTGACCCGCCTCCCGGACAAGGCCGAGCAGGCCGAACTCGCCGAGGCGGCCCTTGATGGCCATGGATTCCAGGACTGGCGGATCACCGAACGTCTCGACGACAGCCGGGTCACGACCCGGGATCGGCGCTGCGCCCTGGTGGATCTGGCGGCCTATGGCGAGGCCGGAGGAAGGACTGAGGCGGATCTGTTTGGCGAACTGGCGCCGGTCCTGCTCGATCCGGACATCCTCACAACGATCTGGATGAAGCGCGCGCGCGGCATCGCCGCCATCTTCGAAGCCGAAGGGATTGCGGTCCATGTCACCGTCGGTCCCGAGCCGGAACTGCCGGAGGACCTGGAGGCGCTCGGCTATGTCTATGGCGGCCGATTGCCGTCGGAGGAGATGGCCCGATATCGCGCCCAGCGCGAAGTGTTCAATGAAAGGACGGAGGCGGCGCGCCAGGTCCTGGCCGAGGCCGCCGATCCCGAGGTCATCGACGCCGCGATCATCGCCATGATCCGCGCCAGGGTCATCTCCGACCAGACGGGGTGTGGCGGACGCGTCGTGACGACCATGGTGATGTGGCCGGCGTCGGGCGTGGGCGTCGATATTCGCTGTTACACGCCGGAGGAGCCTGAGATCGAGGCGGCGGATGAGGCCGCCCAAACCGATACGGCGCCGCGCGTCGAGGCGTCGCCGGCCTATGTCCCGCCCGAGGTCGAGGCTCCCGAGCCTGACACGGAAGGGGTCAATCACGTCCTGCATGCCGTGCGGACCGATGTGGCGACACGGGGCCTGATCCGAGCCCTGGCTGACGATCCGGGGGCGGCCCTGACGGCCCTGATCGCACGCCTGTTCAACGTCCTGGTGCGCCGGACGCACATCTCGCGCTCGGACTCGGCCCTGGCCATTCTCGCCACCGGCTTCAATCCGACCGGCAGCCGGGTGATCGAGGCTCTGGACGGGGAGGTGCGCCAGCGTCTCGATGATCGCAGGGCGGCCTGGCAGGCCTCGGGCGAGACCGTCATCGCCTGGGTTCACGCCCTGCCGCACGGCGAGAAGATGGGCTTGCTGGCGGAGCTGACAGCCATCAGCCTGGATGTCCGCGAGGAGCGAACCTTCCAGATCCGCCGCAGCGCCCGCGCCGAGGCGGCCGAGCTGGCCGCGCTGTGCAACGCGGACATCACACTGCACTGGACGCCTGATGCGCCCTTCCTCCAGCCCCATTCCAAGGGCCTGCTGATGGGCATGCTGGAGATGATGGGATCCGAGGACGAGCGCGCCAGGACGCTGAAGAAGAGCGAATTGGTCGACTGGGTGGTGGAACAGGCCGTCGCCCGGACCTGGGCGCCGGCCAGTCTGTCGTGGACGGCGTCGCCCGAGAACGACGGAGCCGACGCCGGGGATGGAGGTGGGGGTGGAGACGGGGTGGTCGATGACGAGGACCCGCCCGCCTTGGATGACGCCGATGATGATGGAGCAGGAGCCTTTGCCGTCACCCCGGCTGGCGAAGCGGCCCTCGATTCCGCCGCGGCCTGATCATCTGCAGGTCTGACACGCCGCTCCGGTTCTCGCCGGGGCGGCGTGTTGTTTGAGAGGCTCAAGGATCCAAAGGCGAGGGAAGGGCGAGGCGAGGCGAGCCTGGAGGACCGAGAGGGAGGCGCCCTCCGCTCCAGGCGTCGGAGCCTCTCATGTCCTCGATCCGCACCCTGTCCCTGTTCGGCGATCCATCCGCCTCGGCTGCCGCCGCCAATGTCCTCGCCGCCGCACGGGCGCTGGCGACCCATCTGGCGCGATCCCGTTCTCTCGACCGACGTCTGGTCACCGCCGTCATGACCACCGCCTTCGGCGCGTCTGACGCCGACGGCGCTTGGGCCTGGCGCGACGCCTATGATGCGATCGAGGCGGCGACAGTGCTGCAGATCCGCAGGCTCGCGCCCCAGGTCGGACGTCTTGAGGACGCCCCCGCCGAGATCACCGCTCTTCTGGCGGCCGTTTCGGCGCTTGGCCTGACCCACACGCGTCGAAGCGAGGAACAGGTGGCGCTCGACCAGTTCTCGACGCCGCCGCAACTGGCGGCGCTGGTTGTCCTGGGCGCCCAGGTCCGGCCGGGCGACCGGGTACTGGAGCCTTCGGCGGGAACGGGTCTGCTCGCCGCAGTCGCCGAAGCCTGCGGCGGGGTGCTGGCGCTGAATGAGATCGCGCCGGGCCGCGCCGACCTGCTGGACGGCCTGTTCCCGGCGGCCGACCGGACGCGTCATGACGGCCGCCATATTCACGACCTGTCTGACGGCGCGGGCGCCTTCGACGTCGTCATCTCCAATCCGCCGTTCTCGGATCTCGCCGATCACCTTGCCGCGAGCCTGAAAGCGCTGGCGGATAATGGTCGTCTGGCCGCGATCGTCCCGCTGACCGCCTTGACCGATGGCGCCCTGCTTCATCGCCTCAGCGACGTCGGCGTGGTGGTGGGTCGGATCGCCTTGCCGTCGGGCGCCTTCGCCAAACATGGGACCTCGGTGGAGACCGGCCTGCTGGTCGTCGACCGAGTCCACGCCGGCGCAGACCCCGCGCCGCTTGTGAGCGCGGATGACCTGGAAGCCGCGGCCAAGACCATCGCGGCCCTGCCGTCCCGGGTCGGCGCAAGGCCGCGCGCGCGCATACAGGTGTCTCTGGAGGCCCTGCTGGCGCCGCGCGAGCGGGGCCTCGCTCTGCCGTCCGGCCGACTGGCCTTCCTGACGGGCGCGACGCCCCTGGCCTATGAGGTCCGGGCCTGGGGCGGGGAGGGGCGGGATGTCGGCCTTTACCAAGCCCATGCCCTGGCGCGGATCGTCCTGCCTGATGCCCGGCCGCATCCCTCGCCCCTGGTCGAGTCCGGCCCCATGGCCTCGGTCGCGCCGCCCGCGCCCACCTACCGACCTGTGTTGCCGCTCGCGGTGCGGGACGCGGCGCGGATATCCGACGCCCAGACCGAGACCGTCATCTACGCCGGAGAGGCCCATGCCGCTCATCTGCCCGGATGGTGGCGCCTGGACGAGGCTCCGCATCAGATGACGCTCGTTCCCGAGGACTGCGAGGACGCGGTCCAGTTGCGGCGGGGCTTCTTCCTTGGCGACGGCACGGGGTGCGGCAAGGGCCGTCAGATCGCCGCCGTCATCGCCGACAATATGAGTCAGGGCCGGGTGCGAGCCTTGTGGTTGTCCCGCAACGACGCCCTGCTGGAAGACGCCCGACGCGACTGGACCGCTATCGGCGGCGGAGCCCATGACATCGTGCCGCTTTCCAGTTGGAAACAGGGCGACGCCATTCGTCTCGACCGCGGCGCCTTGTTCACGACCTACGCCACCCTGCGCCAGCCGGCGCGGGGCGGTCGCCAATCCCGACTGGATCAGATCGTCGCCTGGCTGGGCGCCGACTTTGACGGCGTCATCGCCTTCGACGAGGCCCACGCCATGGCCAACGCCGCTGGCGGCGGGAAAGGATCCCGTGGAACGAAGAAGGCCTCGATGCAGGGGATGGCGGGCCTGGCCCTGCAGAACCGGTTGCCCAATGCTCGTATTCTCTATGTCTCGGCGACCGGGGCCACCACCGCCGAGAACCTCGCCTATGCCGCCCGTCTCGGCCTGTGGGGCGGGCCGGAGGCGCCCTTCATGTCCAGGGCGGATTTCCTGGACGCCATGGACCGGGGCGGGGTGGCGGCCATGGAACTGGTCGCGCGCGAGCTCAAGGCGCTGGGGCTCTATGTGGCGCGCAGCCTGTCGTTCGAGGGGGTGGAATATGAACCGCTCGTCCATCTGCTGACGTCCGACGACATCGCCATCTGGAATGCCTGGGCCGACGCCTTCCAACTCATCCACGCCAACCTCGCCGAGGCCCTGAAAGCCACCGGCCTCAATGACGAGGAGGGCAGGGCGAAGAGCGGTCAGGCCGCCTCGGCGGTCCACTCCGCTTTCGAGGGCGCCAAGCTGCGCTTCTTCGGCCATCTGCTGGCCGGACTGAAGGCGCCCAGTCTGGTGGCCTCCATCCGGGATGATCTCGCCAACGACCGTTCGTCCGTGGTCCAGATCGTCTCGACCAATGAGGCCGTGATGGAGCGCCGTCTGGCGTCCATCCCGCCCGAGGAATGGAACAATCTCTCGATCGACCTGACCCCGCGCGAATACGTCCTCGACTACCTGCGCGAGGCCTTTCCGATCCACCTGATGGAAGCGATCGAGGGTGAGGACGGCGCGGTGGCCATGGTCCCCGTCATGAACGAGGGCCGGCCAGCCGTCAGCCAGGAGGCCCTGGCTCGGCGCGAGGCCCTGATTGAACAGATGGCCTGTCTGCCCGCCGTGCCCGGCGTGCTCGACGCCCTGCTGGAGGCCTTTGGCACGGACGACGTCGCCGAGATCACCGGACGATCACGTCGGGTCGTCGTGCGCGATGGGCGTCGCGTGGTCGAGCGGCGCGGCGCCTCCGCCGCCCGCGCCGAGACCGACGCCTTCATGGGCGCCCGCAAGCGGGTGTTGGTCTTCTCCGACGCCGGGGGGACCGGACGCAGCTATCACGCGGACCTGTCGGCGGCGAACCAGCAGCGTCGTGTCCACTATCTGGTCGAGCCCGGCTGGCGCGCCGACGCCGCCATCCAGGGCCTGGGGCGCAGCCATCGCACCCATCAGGCGTCGGCGCCGCTTTTCCGGCCGGTCACCACCGACATCCAGGGCGAAAAGCGCTTCACCTCCACTATCGCCCGGCGTCTGGACTCCCTGGGCGCCCTGACGCGGGGCGAGCGCCGGACGGCCGGAGCCGGCCTGTTCCGCGCCGAGGACAATCTGGAAAGTCCCTGGGCCCGTCGTGCGCTCCTCGTCTTCTACGGCGCGCTCGCCTTCGGGGAGTTGGCGTCCATGACGCTCGAGACCTTCATGGAAAAGACCGGGATGAAACTCCTCGACGCCGATGGTGGATTGAAGCCCTCTGACGATCTGCCGCCGATCCATACCTTCCTGAACCGGCTTCTCGCCCTGCGCATCTCTGACCAGAACGCCCTGTTCGAGGATTTCGATCGCATCCTCTCGGGCATTCTCGAGCGCGCCGCCGCCTCAGGCGATCTGGATCGGGGCCTGGAGGACATCGAGGCCGAAGAGCTTGAAGTTCTGGACCAGGAGGTCATCCGGACCGACGTTTCCACGGGGGCCGAGACCGCGCTGGTGACCTTCTCGCTCAAGGTCCGGCGCGAGATCCTGCTGTCTGGCGACGCGCTGGCCTGGGCCGAGGATATCGCTCACCAACTCGTCATCAACGAGAAGTCCGGGCGGGCGGCGATCGCGGAGCTCGGCCTGACAACCGCCACGGATCAGGACCGGTTGGTCGCCGCCGTGCGCCTGGTCCGACCGGATCATCGCCAGACAATGCCCGAACAGACATTCGAGGAGTCGGCGTGGAAGCCGGCGACGAGCGCCGACTGGCGTCCTGTGTGGGACGCAGAGGTCGCGGGAACGGATCCGTGGCGGACGCGTGAACTCACCCTGGCGACGGGGCTGTTGTTGCCGATCTGGGGTCGGCTGCCGAACCGGGGTTGCTCTGTCCGCAGGGTGCGCGCCCCGGATGGGCGTCGCTGGCTTGGCCGGGTGTTGGACGCGGTTCAGGCCCAGGCGCTGAAAGCCACGCTTGGCCTGACGCAGATAGGCGACGCCTGGACCGACGGCGCCAAGACGGCCGCAACCCTCCTGGATCGCAGCGTCCAGCTCTCGCTGGACGGCGGGCTCTGGATGAGGCGAGCGCGTGTGATGGACCGCTGGCGGATCGAGGTGGTGGGCGGGCGGACCGATCGCGACGCTCTGGTGGCGCTCGGGTGCTTCGTCGAGATCATCGCCTTTACGCCTCGGGTGTTCGTGCCGGTCGACCGACCGGAGGTGGTGGAGGCCGTGCTGCGTCGCCATCCGGTGCAGAACGTCCTCGACGCGGAGGCGGCTTGAGGCAGGCCGGGCGGGGCGAAGGCCCCGTCCGGTCAGGGGGAGGACGGGAGGAAGGGAGGTCTCGGGTGAAGCGGGATGGGGGAGATCGGCTCCCCGGCGCTTCGGATCAACAGGAGACTGACATGCAGACCATGGTGTTCACCGGCCGGCTCGCGGCCGACCCCCAGATCAGCCCGGACTTCGCCAAGGCGGTGTTCCGGCTGCTTGAGAAACGCGGCGTGGACGCAGGCGGCAAGGACCGCATCGTCGGCGTCAACTGCGTCAGCTGGGCCAGAGGCCTCAACGAGAAGGTCATCGCTCGCGGCCTGGCCAAGGGCTGCGAGGCCCTGGTCGTGGGAGCGTTTGTCGACACGGCCTACACGGCCCGAGACGGGACTGAGCGCGCTGCCAAGGAACTGGTGGTGAACCGGCTGACCGTCCTCGACTGGGCCGCTGACAGGGCCGCCGAAACGGACGCGGAAGGTGCGGCGGACCTGGCCGACGAAAACGCCGAGTCGGCGCGCCCTCGCAAAGGCCGCCGCGCGGCCGCCTGAAGTTTCACCCTCATTTCAAGGAGACTGACCATGCAGACCCTCGTCATCGAAGGCTATCTGGCCGCCGACCCGTCCATCCTCTCGGCCCAGGGATCGGGCCGCAAACGCGCAAGCTTCCGCGTCCTCGAGACCACCCGCTATCGGCGCGCCGACGGCGAACAGGGGGAGCGGACGACCGGTTTCAACTGCGTCTGCTTCAACGAGGCGACGGCGGAGAACTACATCGCCCCCTATGCCCGCAAGGGCAGCCGGGTCGTCATCCAGGGCCATGTCGAGAACGACAGCTGGACCGGCAAGGACGGCGTCGAACACTTCGACCTGCGGGTGGTGGTGGACGACATGCGGCTGAAGAACCGGCGCGACGCCGCCTCGAAACTTGAGCCGGCCGCCGGCGACGCCAGCCCGGAAACGGCGACCGGCTATGATCTGAACGACGACATCCCCTTCTGATTGCAGCCGCATTGGAAGACGGACGGCATGGCCCGGCGCAGATGCGCCGGGCCATTGTCGCGCTGGTCCCGGAAAGAGAGAGGAAGGGCGATCGGGAGCGAGCCGATCGGGCTCGCTGACCATGAGCATCCCCATGACCGTCTCCATCTGGACCGAGGATCGTATTCTCCGCCTGACCGCCTTGTGGCTGGAGGGGCGGACTGCCGCCGCCATCGCCTCCGAACTCGGCCGCGGCGTCTCCCGCTGCGCCGTCCTGGGCAAGGTCTATCGCCTGGGCCTGGCCCGCGGACCGGAAGCCCGGCGCGCGCGCCCTGCGACGCCGCCCCGGGCGAAGCGGTGTCGGGAGGCGAGCTCCGCCTCGCGACCTGCAGCGCGTCTGTCCGCGCCGCTGAAGGTCAGGGCGGCGGTCGCATCTTCGGCGACGTCGATTGTGACGCCAGCCAGCCCGACGGCGACCATCCTGTCGGTGAAGGTCGGCCAGTGCCGTTGGCCCTACGGCTGTTCCGGCGAGGCGGTCTTCGGCCTGTGCGGCCGTCCGGTGGCGCGCGGCGCCTTCTGCGCGGCGCACGCCGCCGTGGGCTATCAGAAGCGGTCCTGTTCGGCGGAGAGCCTGCTGAGAATGGTGGGCTTCGACTGAGGCCCGCTTCGGCGTGCAGCACGACGGCGTGGCCGTCGTCACGGTCCAAGGCGGCCGCATGTCATCCGTTGCTGTCGGCGCGACGGCGCCGAATGGCGTCCTCGTCCGAAGAGGGACGAGGACATGCCCCCACACAACGACTTCCCATCCTGACACGTCACCCCGGCCGTCAACGGCTTCGCCGTTTCCCTCCGCGGCCCTCGAGATGAGGACCGCTGCGGTGACTGCCGGGGGCCCCGACGTGGCCAGGGATGGGGTCGTTGCGCATGGGGCGCTTCGGCGTTTCAGAATTGGAATGACACGATGCACAGCTCGAATACCGGCTCGATCACGGCCTTCGCACCGAAATCCGACACCGCCTTCGACGACCTGGCCGCAGCGCTTGGCGATCAGCGTCCGCAACCCGCCGAGGAAGCCCTGGTCCAGCTCGGGCGAGCGCTCATGACCGAACTGCTGGACGTGATCGCGGACACGGCGCTGGAGGACTTCCAGACCCTGCTAGGCGAAGCCCTGATAGGCGCCTTCCACTCGGCGGCCGGACGGATCGAACGAGACGCCGACAGGGCACGCGATACGATGCGCCGGCTGGATCGCGACTTCGATGGGTCGGAGGCTTCGGACGTCGAACTTCAGGAAGCGACCGCCAAGGCGCGCGCCGGCGACGCGGCCACACAGGCGGCGGAGAGGATCAGGGATGCAGCTTCCGACACCTGGACGGTTTCCACCGGCGAGGTCTGGACGGCCTGGCGGGGCAGCCGCCGGGGCAGCTTCCTGACGGCCGCCCAACTGGAGGCCAAGCAGGCCATTCGGGGGATTCGGGACCGGAGGGCGGGAGACGCCTGCCACCAGGGGGCGGTCGTGGCCTTCCGGGGCGCGCCGATGGCGGATGCGGCGGAGGACGCGGCGCGCATCTTCGACGCCCTGAACTGGGCCCTGACGGAGTGGCCGGACATGGCGCTCGCGACGACCGGGGCGAAGGGCGCGGAGAAGCTGGCGATCCGATGGGCCCAGCAGAAGGGGGTGACGCTCATCCTCGCCCGGGCTGACTTCGACGTCCATGGCAAGGCGGCTCCCTTCAGGGCGAACGACGAACTGATCGCGCTTGAGCCGACCTGCTGCCTCACCCTGGCCCGGTCACTGGACGAGGCGAAGGCGGCGGATGGACGTCCGTTCGGCCCGGCGCTCAACCTCGGGCAGAAGGCGATGGAGCAGGGCGTTCGGCATCTGGCGGTCCGGTCGCGACCGCACTGAGAGACATTGACGACATAGCGTTAGACCTGACCCGCTCGGCTTCGGCCGGGCGGGTTTTTGATGTCGTCCGGAGGGCGTGGCGGACGGATAGGCCCGGGGGAAGGTCTTGCCGCTTGTCGTTTGCGGAGGTTTGATCAGGTGCGGGCAGCGTTGACGGCGATGTCCGGAAATCTGCGAAAAGGGGCTTAGGGCAAGATAAAAGGCGGTGTTGGCGTGTTCGCCTTTTCGCTATTCTTTCGGTGGGTTAGCCGATGAAGGTCGGGCTCTGGATGACTTGCGAAGAGTTGTCGGGTTCGGGCGGATCGGCGGCCTTTTCGGGAGGCGCGACATGCTCATCCGCGAGGCGATCGAGAACCGGCTGTCATTGGGCGCGGCGACAGACCGCGAGGGCGTCGTGGTCCGCCTTCCCTTGTCCCTGAAGACCGATCGGGTCCCGGTTCGCACTGGCATGTTTCAGAGACTGGCGGCGTCGCGGCAGTTCGCTTTGGGGGATCGTTCAGGCGTGCTCAGGGCGGCGCAGGGACGGTCGGGCAGGCCCTTCCGAATGGACGTCCGTCAGCGGGTGATCGTGAAGGCCCTGGTGTCGCGGCATGTCGGATCGGCCGCCGCGCGGGCGGGGGCGCTGGCGGCGCATGTCGCCTATCTCGCCCGATCGGGCGCGGGCGTCGAAGGGGTCCGTCCGGACTTCTTCGACCGGACGGACGACGGGGTGGAGGCGTCGTTTGAGACGCGCGGCTGGAGTGGGGACCGACATCATTTCCGCTTCATCATCTCGCCAGAGCACGGGGACCGGATCGCCGACCTGAGGGGCTATGTGCGGGAGGTGATGGCGCGGGTGTCGGCGGATCTGGGCGAGCCGGATCTGCGCTGGGTCGCGACCTGCCACTACGACACCGACCAGCCGCACGCCCATGTCCTGGTGAGGGGGCGACGTGCGGATGGACGGGACCTGGTCATTCCTCGCGACTACATGGGCTACGGCTTTCGGGCGCGGGCGCAGGAGGTCGCGCAGGAACGGCTAGGGGATCTTTCGCGGGTCGAGGCCGAGCGGCGGGTCTGGAAGGAAACCCAGGCCGATCGGTTCACCGGATTGGATAGGCGACTGCTCGCGGCGGCGGATGCGGACGGCCTAGTCGATGACGGGGTGGGAGGAACCGGCGCCTGGGCGGCGCTGAGCCGGGGGAGGCTACGGCATCTGGAAGAGCTGGGGCTCGCCATGCGCGCAGGCCGTCGATACCGGCTCGATCCAGAGATGGAGATGAAGCTGCGCACCCTACAAGTGCGGCGGGACATCATCAGGACGATGAACCAACGTCGGCTGGAGGGGGCGCGGGAGGTGCGGTTTCTGGGCGCTGAGAAGGTGGCCGGCGTAGTGGTGAAGACGGGATTTCACGATGAGGCGGGGGCCGCGCCCTGGGTCGTGGTGCGCGATGCTCAGGGGGTGGAGCACTACGGGAGGCTGAAGGTGGGCGGGGCGGCGTTGACGGTGGGCGAAGCGGTGGCGTTGGCGCCTGTGGGGCAGGGGATGGCGGTGGCCGTGAAGGGGCTGGTTCTGGAGCGCTGAAGGCATCGGGGAGAAGAAGTCGATTGCGGCCCCCTACTAGCGGCGGACCGCTAGCAGTTTGCCGATTGCCGATGTGCAGGGTGCGTACATGTTGGAGCGCTCACTTCGGCGAGTGGGGCCCCAAGGCCCACTCCGATATCGATTTCAAGAATGGCTCGTGATGGTTTTGGGACTAGGCGTCTATTCTTCGTAGCCCCAGTCGAGATCAACCAACCCAAAATCGACCGTAAACCGACGACGGTTGGCCTCGACCTCTATCACCTCTGGAGCTGGGGCAGACCGGCGATCGACACGGACTGTCATAGCCACCTTATGCCGCTCTTCAGTCTCTTCGCTTTGATTATTGAGCGGAACATAATCGCTGTCGATGCTGTCCCAAGCTGACAGGCTGAAGTTGGCGCCGAATGCTATGACGCAGTCGAGTTCAAGTGAGAAAGTGACCTCCTCGCCCTCGAGAGCCAGCACCTTCGGCTCACCAATGATCTCCCAGTACTGAACAACAGCACTCTCAGGTTGAGCGTCATAGTGGAAGTCGGAGCGCGCCTCGATTTCGAAATCCGCCTCTGACAACCAAGATTCCAGTTCCAGGTCGATCTCTCTCTTCAACTCGTCCGCTTCTCCAGACTGGAGTTTGGCGGCAAGGCCTTCGACCAAGACGCGGCTTGCCGTGTTGAAGTGATCCAGCGTTCCTTCGAAGTCTGCGACGCATACGATTCGCTTCGAATCGGAGGCATAGGCCTGCCAGTCCCCATCCCTACTGATTGCTAGGAGTAGGCAATTCTCACTCTCCGCCCAGGCTTCTAGGGCGAGCAGGGCGATCGCGTCAGGAAACTCGGCCTTCTTGGCCGCTGTCGGCATGAACGGCGATTCCTCAGCGAAATACCGGCGAACTAATTCCCCGACGTTTGCCCGCCCTTCTGACTCGACCAGCTCGCCGCCGACGGTGTCGATATAGGCTTCCCACTCTTCAGCGGCGAGAAGTGCGGGATCGGCGTCCAGATCAACAGGAGGTGCGAGAGCCGCAACAGCCTCGGGACGCCTCCAGGCTTTTCGGTAGTGGTTGAGAGCGGTGCGGAGCTTTTCGGCTTGGTCCAACGCGGCGCGCTTGATGTGAGTCTGGACCTCCCCAGCGATGATGTCGCTGAAGACCAATTTCACATCGTGCTGGGCCGCCAGCGGACCCAGGGCCCGCAGAGCGCGCATGTCGAGGTTACAGCCGAACTTGTCGAAGATGTTGGTGTCGATCGTCACCGCTCCGAAGCGCCGCTGGACAATCGCCTCGCCGAGTTCGGCCTCTGTCATTGCTGGCAACGTAAATCCCTCCCCCCTCAGGATAGCTTACCACCGACGCGTCGTTCGAAGCGGGCCTTGAGTTGCGCTGATCAACAGCGAACGTGCACACACGCCTAGAACGTCCACAGACTACGTGCCGAATCGCCTTGGCCCGCTGGCGCTTAGGTATAGGAATTGCCGGATGAACTCTGTTATCGTTCCTGGCCCGCCGCCTCCGATGCCCGTCCCGACGCCGCCCGTTCCGCTGTGGCCGAACTTCAACGGGCAGTGGGTCGGCGCACTAGGTGGCGAAACGCCTGGCCTTGGCGTCGTTGAATTGGAATCGGAGGGCGGCTGGGTCAGTGGGACCGCCTACCTTTATCCTTACGACCAGACGATTGTGCCTGCTGCGATCAGGTTGGGCTTTCCCGCGACCTTTGGCCCACACCAGTTCAACAACCTACCTGTGACAGCCTTCGCGCCAGACCTTGGCCAGTCGATCAACCGCCAGCAGATGAATTCCCTCTACCCGCTGAGTGATGTAGCCGAGACTGCCACTGCGACCCTGACCATTATGGCCGACTCTGTCTTCGTGATGTTCCAGTCCCCGAAGACGAGCGGCTGGGGTAGTCTCGCTCGCGCGCACTCGCAGTCGTCCGGCCTCGTGCCATTTTTCGTTCCGACGTGGGCGGGCTTTCGGACGTGGCTCCATGATTGGGAAGGTCGGCAGTCATTCGTGTTTCGAGGCCAGGGCGACAGCGCTTGGCCGCTGCGAACTTCCTTCCACCGCTCGAATAAGAAGAATCTCGAACAATACACATCGACTTCAGTGCCCGAGGCGTATCAGGCCCTTGCCAACAAGCTCACCGACAAGCTGGACCTGTCAAAGCGCGCGGATTTGTGGACTTTCATGAGCCACCTTCAGCACCATGGATATCCCACGCCGCTGTTGGATTGGACGGAGTCAGCTTGGGTCGCTGCCTATTTCGCTTTCGAAAACGCGCCGGTCAGACCTGATGGGTTGGTTCGCATCTATGCCTTCGACCGTGCCGGTTGGCAGGCGATGCTCCAGCAAGAGGAACTGACAATGACGAGACCGCATCTGTCTTTCCTGAAAAACATCGTCGCGCGTGGCAATGATCGCGCGGGACCTCAGAAATCGATCTTCACGGTTACGAACGTGGATGACATTGAAGCCCACATCATCGCAACGGAGCAGCGGCATAATCGACGGTTCCTCTTCGCCATCGACATTCCAAATTCCGCCCGTCGTCAGGCTCTCGCTGGCCTCGATGACATTGGCTACAATCGCGGTGTTCTGTTTCCCGATGCAGACGGCATTTGCCGCACGATGAAGAGCAAACACTTCGGGATCGATTGAGCAGTTGATTTTGAGATATCGACCAGGGCTTGCGCCTTGTGCTGGGTGCTGGGCGGCTATCCACAAGATTGGAACAAAAAGAGAACGTTTAGCTTGAGTCCGGTGGTCCCTTCGCCCTAGAGCGGCATCGGGTCGGTTGGCTGGACTGGAGCTAAACCATGGATACGAACAAAGGTCGGTGCGGATCGATTGCGAGTGAACCGACGAGCGAAGATCTCGCGCTCGGACGGCTGATGGCCTTGTGGCAGCACGGCGAGGCGGCGCGGCATGATCCTGTCTTGCTGAACATGCAGGCGCGCATTGCTGCGGAGTTGAGGCGGGTATCGCCGGGTGCAGCGGAAAAGGGCAGGGCGCTGTTCGAGCGGCTGACAGCCGGCGACCGGGGCGGCGGCGTCGTCCTGCAGTGATCCGCCATGGGGTTTCGCAAGCATGAAAACAGGCCGCTGTCCCATCATCTGGCCACGCCGGTGTCGGTGTCGGAGATGCGGCAACGGGGCTGGGTGGTCATGGCCCGCTGTCAGGCCTGCCAGCTGGATCTGCGCATCGATCTGGACCTGGTGGTCCGCCTCAACGGGCCGGACCTGGTCCTGTTCGGCAAGTCGTGCCGGTGCCGCCGCATGGGCTGCAACGGGCGGATGATCTTCATGGGGACGCCGCCCGGTCAGCAGATTGGTCTGTTCTGGACGCTGCTGGAGCAGGCACCCCGCACCCTTGAGGCAGGAGCCCTGGCATGAGGACGCCGCGCCGCGCACGCCCGAACGCACTGGATCTGGCTCGCCTGAAGGAGGCCCGGGACATCCTCGAAGGCCTGATGATCCAACTGCGGCCCGCCACGCCGGAGCACGACTCGGTCGTGAACGCCTTTGACGCCGTTCGAACAGCGGCCATCGACTGGACAGGCAATCCCGAGATCTGGAGCGGGACGGACGCGGCGGGCCGCCGGGCCTTGCCGGACCCCTTCGTCAAGCGGCCCGAGCATCCGAAATGGCCGCGCTAGGGGGCGACTCCACAAGCGGCGTTCTGCGTGAGAGGCTTAAGTAATGTGCAACCTCTACTCGGAGACGAAGGGACAGGCGGCGATCCGCGCCGCGGCCAGGGCCATGCGCGATCTGACCGGCAACCTGGCGCCCATGCCCGGGATATTCCCGGACTATCCGGCGCCCATCATCTGCACGGGCGACGACGGGGTGCGCGAACTGATCATGGCGCGCTGGGGCATGCCGTCGCCGGCGCAGGTCGTCTTCGAAGCGACCAGCGCGCGCGCGAACAAGATGCGCGCTCGGGGCGGCAGCGTGGATTTCGCCGAGTTGCAGAAGATGGAGCCGGACAAGGGCGTGACCAATGTCCGCAATCTCGCCAGCTCTCACTGGGCGCCGCATCTGGCGCCGGCCAGCCGCTGTTTGGTGCCCTTCACCAGTTTCAGCGAGTTCAATCGCGAGGCGGGCGGCGACATCTGGTTCGCCCGGGGCGAGGATCGTCCCTTGTCCTTCTTTGCAGGGATTTGGCGGCGGGACTGGACCGGGGTGCGCAAGATCAGGACCGGCGTCGAGACGATCGACACGTTCGCCTTCCTGACCTGCAGACCGAACGCCGAGGTCGAGGCTGTCCATCCCAAGGCCATGCCGGTCATCCTGACCGAAGCCTGGGAGCTTGAGCAGTGGATGCTGTCGCCGTGGGAGGAGGCGAGGACCTTGCAGCGTCCGCTGCCGGACGGCGCGCTTCAGATCGTGGCCAGGGGCGTGAAGCTGGATGACGCCTGAGGAGGAGCGGCTCTGGGCGGATCGGCTTGAGGCCCGGGCACGACGGCTTTTCGAGCGGTCGCGCCTGGCGTCCTGGATCGGCGCGTCCCTGCTGTTGCGCTTTCGGGCGCTCTGGGCGGAGGAGGCGGCCGCTAGGCTGAGGCAAAAGGCGTGCAGGGGCGGGCGTTGAGGGCGTGAGCCGTCAGGACGAGCGAGCAGTGTGAGCATCCCGGGGCTGCCAAGGTCACTTGAAGCGGACCGCCGCGCGCGGATGTCATACACGACACATCTGGTACCTACAGAACGTCCACTTCTTAGCGGCTGCGTTGTCTAAAGCGCGTCAAGACGTGCTTGCGCGATCCTATTCCAGAAGGTGCAAACCGCGTCGTTGTATCGCTTCATGTCCGCTTCGCCGATTTCGAACTGAGGCAAGGGTTCGTCCGAATCCATGTACCAAGGGCGCAGCCGCACAATCTTGCTGTCGGGCACCCACAGTTCCGGATGGGCTTCCCAGAGTTCAGTAAGGGACCGTCCGGGACCATGCCTGACGGCGTTGGCGACGAGGTGCAGTTCCCGGACCGTGGCGTATTCCGGGAACGTCGAGAGGCTGCATCCCCGTAGGCGGCGAACGTGCTTTTCGATCGTTTCCGGCGACGCATTTTTCCTAAACTTGGAGAAGTCCGAGGCATCCGCCGGCCCAAAGGCTTGGGTTTCGCACAGCCATTCCACCACATCGTTCTGCCACTGGCCGTTCAGGGTTAAGGCGATGGCTTTGAGCAGATTGTTGCTAAGAGTAGGAATCCACCACTGACCTTCGCCCCCGAGGTCCTCGTAGGCGTGCCGGACCGCCTCCCGGTGGCCTTTCATGCTGAAGTAGAACAGCTCCCCAGTCCGATTTGCGTAGCGTTGGACCGCATGGTCAAGCGGCCGAGCAATCCAGTCCTCCGGAACTCTGAGATGTTCTTTCATCATCAGTTTGCAGTGACAGGCGGCGGATCGCTAGGGGGATGCCCAAAAAGCACGCCCATTTCGTCACAATCAATTGGGGTGAGTGCCTGGATCGTCCCGAGTTCTGTGCTGGTGCAGACACAGACGCTAGCCGTTCCGACTATGAGGAAGACAAGCGGGCGTCGTTGTTCGCGGCGCGACTTATGCCAAGAGGCTCGGTCGATCACCGACGGTGTCGGATTGGCTTCCGGGTGGGAATGCCATTCACCGATATGGGTCACCAAACCGCCAGACCGCTTCCATGCTGCGTCTGCAATGGCTTGGTGCCCGGCTGGAGATCGCCAAAACCGCGTCGGCGACCAACGGTCGCCGTTCTGGGGAGCGGAAGCGCCGACCACGTGCAGATCGCGCCCACGGTAACTGCCCAGCAAAACTCCTCCGACCTCATGTCGAAACGCTGCGGCTTCAGCGATGATCTTGATCCGGCTCAGCACCAAACGTTCGACTAGGACGTTGCGAGGACAGGAATTCAACTCAGCGGGCCTTGGCAGGCCGGGCAAAGCGGTTCGACGGGCCAGTTCCGGTCCTTCGGGGGAGCCGTGTTCTCAAGGTCGAGCACCCGTGTGCGAATGCGGGGACCTGGCGCGTCGGGCGCCGCCGCCCATTCGAGGGCGGCTTGGACCGCAAGGGTGGCGGCGAGCATTGGTGCGGGAGCTGCGTAGTTAATATGAGCGCCATCACCGCAGGATCCGCTCTCGAACGCTGTAGCCACGCCGGGTTTAAGGGGGTTGGCTCTTAGTTTGCCATGGGAGGGCCGCAAACATTTAAGACAGGCATGTGCTGTGCCGGTGACCAGCACGGTCTGTGCCGCTAGACCGTTGCCGTGGATGGCGGCGTGAATTACCGCGGGGAAGGGCTTGCCCAAGCGTCGGGTTGTCACGGCCAGATCGTTGAGGCGAAGACCCACAGGTGTGGAGCCAGTCGCGTCAATAACGAGATCATAGTCTTGGAGGCGGCCTGTGATGCGGAACAAGTCCGCGACGACACCCTCCACCGTCAGGTCCGGATGGAGCCGTCGAACTTCGTCGGCCACCGCGTTGGCCTTAGCGAGGCGAACAGCGGATACCGGCAGGACGTGGCGACCAAAGTTAGCGGTCGAGAAACGGTCGCTGTCGATTATCAGCATGGGGCGCTGGGATTGACCTGCGCCGGACCTAGCCAGTTCTAAGCAGACCCGCGACCCAATGGCGCCCGCACCCACGACCGCGACAGCTTTGCCGATAAGGCGAGAAGGCGCGCCGAGCCGACCGTTGACTAGGTCCGGAAGGGCGACGCTATCGGCAAGGCCGCGATCGAGGGTCATCTCACTCTCTCTATGGGATATTGATCGCGCGCGACGATCCTTGGGCGCTTTCGCATAGGCGATCTTTGCGAACTCGGGCCATTTGAATGACGCGACGACGACGCCGTTCTCGGCCGCGAGGATGATCTGACCCTTGTCCACCAAGGCTGGAGCAAAGGCTTGAGCTACGGTCTCCGGATCATCGACGAAATGCGAAACCCAGGCCTTTAGAGTGGCTAGGGTTTTGCCTGGCCCACCGCCTCGCCGAATGTCGAAGGGACGGTTGCTGAGCAGAACATAGGCCTGCCGCAGTTCGTCGGATTCGTCCCGGCTCCACAGTTGAACCCGCTCCGGGGTCGTGATCACGAGACTGTTCCGCCCCCCAGCCTTGTTCCAAGTACATGATTGGGCCCGGCCGAAAAATCCTGCCGGAAGGTCGGTGTAGAGATAGGTATCGGGGTTCCAGTAGGAGACGAACTCTCTTTGCCGGTCGGCGAGCGTGGAGGCATGGAGTACCTGATCGAGTGTCTCTTTGGCCGATTCGAGCACCCTCAGGATGGCGCCTCCGGCATTGTAGGGATCATACTCCTCGACCTCTTTCTCGGCGAAGCAGAGGCTGTCGTCGGCGTTCAGGTGAGCCGAAAGCCGCCGACGGATTGCAGAATTTTCGACATAAATTTTCGGCTGGGATGTCATTACCGGATCCGCCACGCAGACCGCGATCGTGACAGTCGTTTTCCCCGAGCGGAGATCACCGCGATAGCGGGTGATGCCGCGTCGGCTCTGCACATAGACAAACCCTCGCCCCTTCAAGGCGGCGTCGAGAGCCGCCCAAGCGCGTGTCTCAAGAGGCGTCACCCGGAAGTTTGGGACCCCACCCGCGGTGAAGGGCTTTGTGCGGCTACTGTTGTGCGCACCTGACTTGCAGTTGTGATGGGAGACACAAGTGCGACGTTGTCTGGAACCCGATGGCCGAAGAGCCTGCGGAAGCGCTCCACAACGTTAAAGACGCTGGTCTCATTGTTGAGGGCACCTTCTAGTTCACTGGCGAGTGCGCGCGCCTTTAGCTCGAACTGGTTCTGCTCGGTAGTGGTCCAATTATCGTTCAGAGCCTTGTCATCGACCACAGGATTCCACACCACGCCCGCGATCTTGGAGGACAGGGCGCGAGCCACCACCAACAGACCGTCGTCATCCCGCCCAGGCTGGGGCGGGGTATTGGCTTCGTCCAAAGCTTCAACAGCGCAGACCATCAGGACCAGGGAGCTCAGGCGGCAGCTGTCCCAATGATAGTCTCGCCATGCCTTGAGATAGCGGGTAAGCCGCTTCAGGTCAGTCCAACTGGCATGCCGCGCTGCCGCATTGACGAACCAGTCTTCGAGTTCAAGTGGGTCGGACTGCTCCCATCCCGTAATTCGGTGGGCGACATAGATTTCGCTCGGATCAAGTCGGATTTCGGGTGGCGGGGACGAGAACGCGGCGCCGTCCATCGCGCGATTGGCCGCTGTGTGGAGGGCTTTCTCGAGCAGGACCATCTTCACGTCCGGGATAGCGTAGATGTTGAGGTCAAGGTGCGTTTCCGCATCGATCAAGACACGCACGCAAATGCTTTTGCTGGTGTCGAGGGTCCAGCCCTGGACCTCGCAGAGGGCATCCAGGATTCGTTCAACGATCACGAACAGCGTGCTCGAGGCAATGGCCGGATTGAGCCCGACGATCGACATCGGAACATACATGCCGTCATCAAGATCGAGTTGCTGACAGGTCTTCGCGGGCTGGTTCAACGTGCCGTAGACCCAGGACCCCTGGGTGCGGAATTTAGGGGTGAAGGATAAAGCAGCGGGATTCGGCACGCCGCGCGCCTTAATCAAGGGGATCTCGTCTTGGGTAAGATAGGTGCCAGAGATGCGCAGGCCAGCGCGGAGCGCGTTGCGGACAAGCTTCTGCGCGGTCTGGAGCTTTTGCTTCTGTGCTTCGGTGATAACCAGTTCGCTTCTCAGGCAGGGTTGATTTGCTGTCTGATGAAGAAGCCGGTGTGCATTATACCGCATGTTGTTGTCCTGAGCGCGCCCTAGCTCTACATTTAGGGTTCAAGATTGTGACCGCAAGGGGGCGAAATGCATTCTGTTCTAAGCTGGAAGGCATGGCTCTCAGTAGCCTTGGCGGTCTGCGTCTCGATCATTGGTGTGCGCTGGATGGCCGGGGGAGAAATCCTTCCGTCGTTGCAAAGCGGTATGAGCCTCACGTCGCTTTTGGTGACCGTCTTCGTCGCTACGCCCATTTGGCGGCTGCTCTGGCTTGTTCCCTATTTTCAACGGAGGGCTCCGCCACTCGATGGCGAGTGGAGCGGCGTGGTCGCGTCGAACTGGTCCGTCGTCGAAAGGCTCAAGGAGGCAGCCAAGCAATCTGGAGCGCCCGCTCTCGATGTGGATGCCTTGGCGACGCCCTTGCCGGATCTCGTCGAGGTTCCTGTGACGGTGAAGATTCGAACTACCTTTGCGCGGATTTATCTCGAACTCGAAAGCGCCGACGATCGCTATCAGATCTCAACTTTGAAGGCCGTTGAGTTGAGGCCCGCGACCGATGCGGGGGACGCTGTCCTCAGCTACGTCTTCGAGGGCAGGGTATTGAATCCCAAGGCCGGAGACGTCGGCTGTTTCGACGGAGCCGCAACGCTGTCTCTGCGGGCGCAGTCGGGAAGAGGAGGTCTTGCCATGGTGGGGCCCACATGGACCAACAGGTCTTGGAACCGGGGTCTCAATACCGCTGGCATCTTGCGGGCTATTCAAACTCGTTCAGATTTCTGGGCACCGCTGACATTCGGCTTAGCCCGAGCAAAATCGGTCAGTGCCCACCAGCTGGGTGAGTAGACAGCGAGCTTTGTCAGTGCCTCACGCTTCCAAAGGGCGACGGCCAACGCTGTTTGGTTAGGCCGCAGTGATAGGGCTCAGCGGCAGTGCTCAACTTGCCTCCGCGCGCAAGACCAGCGACAGTCGCTTGTCCCTCGGATGGCCGCCGCTATGTCCAGGCGTAAGCTAAAGGCGTCGGCGCGCGAGCTCTCGTGTTCTCAACAGCCCGGCGGACACCCTCCCTCATTGTGGCGCTTGGCGTGGCGGCGGGGTAGGCTTTTGCAGAAGTGATTTGGGGCGCGGATGCGAACGAACCTGGCAGGCATGATCGATCCGACGACGCTGCGTTCGCAGGGCGGGCGGTTCCATGCGGGCTGATCTCGACCATCTGCCGACCAAGCAACAGCGCGAGCTGGAACGCGTCCGCACGACCCTGCTGACCGAATTCGACGCCGCGATCAAAAGCGGGGGAGGTGGCACCCAGTCTTGGCGTCGCGACGGCCGGGTGCTGAAGATCATCCTGTTCGGATCCTACGCCCGCAGCGACTGGGTCGACGAACCCGACAACGGCTATCTGTCCGACTTCGATCTGCTGGTGATCGTCAGCCATGAGAAGCTGACCGACATCGCGGACTACTGGTACGTCGCCGAGGACAAGATTCTGCGCGATCCCTCCGTCGGGCGGACGGTCAACATCATCGTCCACACCATGGCCGAGGTGAACCAGGCCCTGACGCGGGGCGAGTATTTCTGGACCGACATCCTGCGCGACGGCGTGGTGCTGTATCAGTTGCCTGGGAATCCATTCGCCCAGCCGAAACCCATGACGGCGACCGAGGCGGTCAAGGTTGCCCAAGGTCATCTCGCAAGCTGGCTGGCGAAAGTCGATGGAGCACTGGATCTTGCGAAATATGCTCTTCAACGGGGCAACAAGAACGACGCAGCATTCCTGCTGCATCAGGCGACTGAACGTTCCTATGCCTGCTTCCTTCTAACCCACACCTTTTATTTCCCGCGCTCGCATAACATCAAGTTCCTTCGGTCCATTGCGGAGGACACTGATAAACGCTTGACCGCCGCGTGGCCGCGGGAGCAGCGCGCCGACCGTCGCCGTTTCGAACTTCTAAAGCGCGCCTATGTCGAGGCTCGTTATTCCGAGCAGTACGACGTCAATAATGACGATCTGGCACATTTGCTTAAATCTGCGACCCTTCTGCGTGAACTAGTCGCCGCGGCCAGCGAAGAGCGCGTCGCAAAGCTATCTCAGGATGCAAATGCCGGAGCCTGAGCCTATCGCGGTGAACGGTTCGCTGGACGCATTGGGTTAGAATCAGGCGTTGATCTTCCTCTCGGCACAGGACGGCTGGACATCTTCAAAGGGATGATTAGGCGGTTGCAAAGCCGCTTCCAACAGCCGCAATTTGTGGGCCGGTTGCCTTGTGAGTTGAACTGCCCACGCGAATGAAACAATCGTCGCCTACGAAACTGACCTGCTTCTGTTTCGGTACGCGGATGCGCGCTACGGCCAGCCCTTTGTAGGCCACCACGTCCAGGGCAGTGAGGACTTGGGTCTTCAGAGGATCTGACAATGCGGTTTTTTTGATGCCGTCCTCGATTTTCCGCATGTACTTGTCGAGTTCGATTCCATCCAGTTGTGCTTCTCGGTCGACGCCAACGATGGACACGTTGTCGAATATAACTGGCTCTGTTCCATAGAGTTCTTTGATCCGCTCGCCGTCCGCCTGCTTATCCGCGATCCCGATATAGACGAAGCCATCGGCTTCGGGGCCGATGTTCGCGATCGCGCATATCGTCTCGACGATCATTGGTAGAACGGCGGGATCTTCGTCCTTGGTGTCGTTCAGTCGCCGTATTCCCTGCTTGAACTCATATCTTGCAGTCTCCGTTCTCGAGCGTCGGATAGAGTTTTCAAAATCGATGAGAAGCCCGGGTCCATGGGCAAGCGCTGCGACATCTGTCTTCACGAAGTGGTCACGGATCAAGCCTTTGACAATTTTCACATTACTATTGCGATCATCGGTCTTGATGTGTTTCTGCCCAATCTCGATATTGTTTGTCAGATTTTTCAATGATGCCATGATGTCCACGCCGACAGCTGGAATCATCGTCTCGCGGAACATGAGCTCAAAGAAAGATATGAATACGGCGTAGAAGGGTGACTTTTGAGCATTTGATGTCTGCTTCGGATAGACCAGCTTGCGGAAGGCAAATCGGCCAGAGTCGTGGTTCTCGATCGAAGTCCGGATGGTTGAGATCGTCGATTTAACTTCGAATAGGAGGCGGTCTCTGCCGTACGCGAGCAATTTTGCGTTCACCTCATCATACTCTGGACAGTCTCGGTTGTAGATTTTGTTTAGGTAGTCGCCGGACGCCTCGACTGGTTTTCCGAACAGAATGGACGCGCAGATGTCGGCGAGAGCTTGTTCGTCATCGCTTTCGCGCAAGTCTCCAGTTCGCAGAATGCCCTGATAGCACCAAAAAATATCCTCGGCCTTAAGCGTGTAACCGTGAACATTCCGACTTGTCTCGATGCTTATTTCAGGCATCTCGCTGAGGAGTAGAGTATCTCGCGAGACATCACCACGAATTTCAGCGGCCAGTGTCCGAACCACCTCTGCAAAGGGCGACAGAACTCCGGCTTGACGTCTTTCTTGGTCGCTCAGTTGCTTTCCACCAGAGTTGATGCGACCGAAGACGTCGGTGATCCTCTCGTCCTTCTCTCCGGGAAAGATCGTAACGGCCAATTGGTAGTCGAGAAGATCAGCGCATCGCTGAGCTGTTAGCCTTTCAACGTCTTCCGGGTACTCGTCAAACTGCTTCTTCTCTGCCGCCTGTTTGGCACGCGCAAACTCACTCACATCAAAACACTTATTGTCGAGAGTGAAGCCGTGCTCGATGAAGCTGAATATGGCATTCAGCCGTTGCATCCCGTCTATCACTTCTAAGACTGCATTCTGGCCCCCTGCGTTGCCTTTGTCAGCGAGCAGAAACAGGGGAAGCGGGTAGTCCTTCAGAATGCTGTCGATTAGCCGTTGCTTCTCAGCGACGGTCCAAACCAACTTCCGTTGATATTGCCGGTTCACGATAAGCGAGCCGTCGCGATAAGAACGGTAGAGCGATTGAATACTGACGCCTTGGGGTGAAACGGCCACTCCCGCCTCCATTTTGAGGACGCACGGGGCGCCGATTCCTATCAGTGCAAAAACGCACGTTCGACGTGCCGATTCAACGGCTGATCGCTCCGCTGTGGACCACGTCGTGGGTAACTATGGTGTCGTCAATATCATAGCCGAAATACTCGGAGACACGGGCGTCCCGACCGGAACGGACGGTGCGCTACAACCCTGACGGCTACGCCCGGTCCGGCGATTTCGGGTGGGAGGGTGACCCGCACGGACATCTCTTGGATGATGTCGATGGTAGAGTTCGTCAATGCTGAGGTCCCCGCCGATTTTGGCTGCGGGGGAAGGGAGCGATCCAGCGACGGACTTGCGGGCCGCCGCCGGATCATGCCGTTCGGGAAAGGTCGGAATCCCTACGGCGCTCAACTATAAGCTTTACCGTTAGGTCGTGTCTGCCTGTTTGGATTCGGCGTGTGTACCGCCCGTCGGGCGCTGAAAGGAAAGCTGTCATGAGATCCGTTGTCGTTCTTGCCGCCGTCGCCGCTCTGGTCGCTGGGTGTTCCGATCCCAAGGCCGCCAGCAAGAAGAATTTCGAGACGGTCATCAACGACTGGATCAGCAAGAATCCGCCCTGTCTCTCGCTTCCCTACAGCGGCGTGCGGGCAGCGGATAGCGCCGCCGACGCTGGCGTCTTCCCACTTTATGTCGAGGCGGCGGTCAGCGATCACCCCGTGCGGCTGGAGAACCAGAAGAAGGCGGCGGCGCCCTTTGAGGCCTTGGAGGTTGCGGGGTTGCTGAAGGCAGAGCCGGCGGAAATCACGCAGAGCGGGTTCTTTGCTGGGCCTCAGCCCAAGCTGGCCGTCGTGGCGTATACGTTGACGCCAGAAGGCGAGAAGGCGTTCAGCGCCAAGGGCAACTCGCGGATGATGGCGGACCCGTCCTTCTGCTATGGCGAGCCGAGCGTGAAGGAGATCGTCCGCTTCACCGAGCCGGGCGACATGATGGGCATGACGGTGTCCCAGGTCGAATACACCTATCAACTGAAGAACATGCCGGAATGGGCGAAGTCTAAGCCGATGCAGGCGGCCTTCCCGCAGCTGGCGCGGGACAACGCCGATACCCTGGAAGACAAGGACGCTGTCGTTCTGATGAACGAGGGCTGGGTCCACGAACGAGCGATGAAGCGCTGAAAATAGAGGCCGGGGCGGCTTGGGCTGCCCCGGCTTTCACGCTTCAGGGGTGTGAAAATTCGCATACTGACAATATGCGGGTTGCCAACTGAATCCGCGTGATTCAGTCTTGGGGTGCGTCTGATTTGACGCCGAAAGCGCCTACCGATCGAATGCTGTCTCCCCGGCGGGAGCGGCGGGCCTGACGCAACTCATGCCCGCGACAGCGCGGGAGCTCGGCGTCGAGGATCGCTTCGACCCGGTTGAGAACCTGCGTGGCG
>Ga0265296_1001607_pt1 | contig 25383 bp, 22 predicted proteins | sample MunlanPumphouse1_FD_189073 | JGI IMG/M metagenome (GOLD analysis project Ga0265296, IMG submission 189073) | Groundwater microbial communities from a municipal landfill in Southern Ontario, Canada - Pumphouse #1 | ecosystem: Environmental > Aquatic > Deep subsurface > Groundwater | place... | reverse complement strand
GAAATTTAGAATACCCTATGTTTCAAGTTGGAATGCTAGCGATTTATTGCCTACAGATGATCCTCTTTATGTTGGACGGATTGGGGTGATGGGGCAAAGGGGGGGGAACTTGGCGGTGCAAAATTGTGATTGCCTTTTGGCTTTAGGCTCTCATTTAAGCTTGCCTTTAACCGGTACGAATGTTAAGGCTTTTGCTAGAGAAGCAAAGAAAATCATTGTTGATATTGATCCGGTGGAGCTTGATTTTCAAAAAAAGTTTATTGATTTACCAATACTATCTGATGTCAAGTCATTTTTAAGCCAATTTTTAAAAAAATTCAAAGAACCACAAAAAGATGGGCTTGATTCATGGCGTGAGCGTTGTTTGAAATATAAAGCATACAATATGGTGCAAAAAGATTGGAAGAAACCAGGAAGGTATGTTAATCCTTATGTGTTTGTCGATTTATTGTCCGATCATCTTACCACAGATGACGTAATAGTTGTTGATGGTGGGGGGACTGCTTTATTCATATCATTTCAGGGGAGCAAAATTAAGGCAGGACAAAGGCTTATTGTATCTGCTGGAATTGCTGCAATGGGAACGGGGTTACCTGAAAGCATTGGGGCTTGTTTTGCCAATAAAGGTAAAAGAGTAATTTGCATGACTGGGGACGGAAGCCTTCAATTTAATATCCAAGAACTTCAGACAATTGTACATCATCGGTTACCTATAAAAATATTTGTATTTAACAATAGCGGATATCTTGCTATTCGGCATACACAGAGAGACTTTTTATCTAAAAGATATGTTGGCTCTTGTAAAGCAGGTGGCGTGAGCCTTCCTGATTTTCAAAAGATTGCCAATGCTTATGGTATTAGGGCAATCAGAATTTATAATAATAAGGAAATGCATAAAAAAGTAAAATCGGCCTTAAATGATTCTGGCCCGGTTTTGTGCGAAATTATGATTTCCCCGGACCAGCAATTAATTCCGCGAGTTGGATTTAATAAAAATGCTGATGGGACATTTTCATCGAGGCCGTTAGAAGACATGGCTCCTTATTTGGGGCGTAAGGAATTTACGGAAAATATGATGGTTAAGCCTTGGGATAGAGTTTAAATAAAAGGAGGTTTTAGTATGGCAAAGAAAGAGATAAATTTATTAGGCACATATCCTAAAATAAAACGAGATTATGAAGGAAGGATGAAAGAGAAAACCCCGGAAATTATAAAGATTGCTAAACAATTCGGCCGAGAGTTTTTTGATGGAGAAAGAAAATATGGGTATGGTGGGTATAGATATGACGGGCGGTGGAAATCAGTTGTTGCCAGATTTAAAGAATATTATATATTGCCGGATAACGCAGCTATTCTTGATGTTGGCTGTGGCAAGGGCTTTATGTTGCATGATTTTAAGGAGTTGATGCCAAATTGCACGATTGCCGGGATAGATGTTAGTGAGTACGCGATAGAAAATGCCATGCCCGACATGCGGCCATTCTTAAAGATTGCCAGCGCGGAAAAATTGCCTTATCCTGACAAAAGCTTTGATCTGGTTATTTCCATTAACTCAATCCACAATCTTCCGCCGGAGCGTTTAAAAACGGCACTGAAAGAAATCGAACGTGTTTCCAGGGGCAACAGCTATATTACAGTTGATGCCTGGCGGAATGACCAGGAAAAAGAAAATTTAATTAAATGGGTGTTAACTGCGGAAACAATGTTGCAGGTTGACGATTGGAAGAAGTTGTTTGCTGAGGTTGGTTATACGGGAGATTATTGGTGGTTTATTGCGGACTAAGAATAATCCAGGAGGGAATATGAAAATTCTGTTGATGCAACCAAACTATGGGTGGTTTGGCAAAAGAACCTGGCAACTGCACCCTTATTCTCTAGCTCTTTTGTATGCGTGCTTAAAAAAAGATCATGATGTCATGCTCTTTGATCCTAATCTCGATAATCTGACAGAACAAGATGTTATTTCTTTCTTGATGCAGGTAAAACCAAAGGTCATTGGGGTTAGTTCAGTTTCTACTGAATACGTTAACGTTAATCGGTATTTAGCTGCTCTCATCAAAAAACATTTACCTGATTCAATTATTATTCAAGGAGGCGTTATCCCATCGGTGATACCTGAAATAGCCGTAAAAGATGAGAATGTGGATTTCTGGATTGTTGGAGAGGGGGAAGATAGATTTCCCCGGCTTTTAAGTGAGATAACTAAAGTAAAGCCAGACTACGCTTCTATCGATGGTTTAGCGTATCGCGAAGAAGGTAAAGTAATAATTAATCCTCCCGTAGGGTTTGTCCAAGATCTGGATGCCGTTCCTTTTGCTGATTATGGGAATTTAAATTTGTTGACCTATGGAAATCAACGGCTAAAGTTTGCTGCCGGTCTATTGCCTAGGCAGTTTCCTTTTGCGGTTACCATAACTTCCCGAGGCTGTCCGTATCGCTGCATCTTTTGTGCTGCTTCTACGGTTAGCGGTAAAAAAATTCGCTATCGCAGCGCGAAAAACATCCTAGAGGAAATCGATCTTTTATATAAAGCCGGGATAAGGGAAGTTGTTTTTTTGGATGATCATTTTCTGGGTGACCGGAAAAGAGCAATAGAGATCATGCAAGGGCTGATCGATCGAAAATATCCTCTGACATGGAAATGTGTTAATCTATATATTCATAGTATTGATGAGGAAATTATCAGGTTGATGAAGGAGAGCAACTCTTATCAGGTGACGTTATCAATTGAATCCGGTTGCCAGTCTGTTTTAGATGAAATCATTAAGAAGCCCATGCGATTGAATAAGGTTCCTGGCATTTTACATATGATTAAATCTTTTGGCTTAGAAGTTCTCGCAAATTTTGTAATAGGATTTCCGGGCGAAACCTGGGAACAAATCAGAGAAACCTTCAGGTTTGCTGAACAATTGGAAGCGGATTTAATCAATTTCCATATAGCGACTCCGATGCCAAAAACAGAATTAATGGAAATATGCATTAGGGAAAAATATTTGCCGGATAATATTATTGAAAGCGAGGAAACCGCCGCTGGTTATGGAAAGGGATTAATTGCAACCAGTGAGTTCACCCCATTTGAGTTGCAGGTGCTTAGAGCGTTTGAGTGGGATCGGATCAATTTCTCTTCTCAAAAAAGGCGAGAAATAATAGCTAGAATGGAAGGGATTACTCTGCCCGAACTGGAGAATTGGCGCAAAGAAACTCGACGCAAGTGCGGAGTCAACATTTTATAATGAAAGAAATTATCAATTTAAAAGAGAAGAAATATATAGTCGTTTCAGGTGAGCAACCCGATCAGGAAACTTCGCACGCGATTCTTTTGTGTTCAGGGAAATATGTGCTCCAATTGCGGAGTAATTGTCCAACCATATCTGCTCCTAATCAATGGTCATTTTTTGGTGGGCAAAAGAAACGCGGGGAAACATCAATTGAAACAATGAGAAGGGAAATATTTGAAGAGTTGGCCATTGTGCCAACCAAGTTGAGTCGATTGTGGGTTACCGATTATCTTGACCCATATTTAAGTTTGATTGTACGTACAACTTTTTTTTGGTCTGATATAACCGATCGTTGGCCCAATTGTAGGTTGAATGAAGGACAGGCAGTTAAGGCTTTTAGTTTTAAAGGCCTCTCCAAAATAACGCTACCTTCTATAACTAAAATAACAATTGAGCGCTTTCAGAAGCAACACAGCAAAGGATAAGTCAAATGAAAACATTAGCTGCAATTTTGGTTGAAACCGGAAAATCTTTGGTTTTGTCGGAGCTCGAAATCCCGGTGTTAAAAGTGGGGCAGGTTTTGGTTGAGGTTGTGTATAGCGGGGTATGTCACACGCAGGTTTTGGAATGCCGCGGATATCGGGGCGAAGATCATTTTCTCCCGCACTGCTTGGGGCACGAGGGCAGTGGGGTGGTAAGAGAGGTTGGGTCAGGCGTTACCAAAGTTAAGGTTGGAGATAAGGTAATAATGTCTTGGATCAAAGGGTCTGGCCTTAGCGTGGCAGGCACGGTTTATGGCTGGAATGGCAAAAATGTCAATGCGGGAGCAATTACAACTTTTAGTCGGTATGCGGTCATCTGTGAAAATCGTTTGACGGTTATGTCAGAAGAAATTTCGATGACTGAAGCTGCCTTGCTGGGTTGTGCAATCCCAACCGGGGTGGGCGCAGTATTTAATACTGCCAAGCCAAAACCCGGGCAGAGTATGGCTATTTTTGGGGTTGGGGGCATTGGGCTTTGTGCAGTTGCCGGAGCCAGGATCGCAGGTTGTGATCCCATTATTGCAGTTGATATTAATGAAGAGAAACTTAAACTGGCTAAAGAATTGGGAGCTACACATCTGCTCAAAGCAAACCAAACTGCGGTGGTGGCGGAAATTTTAAAGATTTGCCGCGGCGGGGTTGATTTCTCTTTGGAATCCAGCGGTCGCCCCTCTGTTATGTTACAGGCAATTGATGTGGCTCGGAATCAAGGGGGAACGGTTATTATTGTTGGCAATGCTCGGCATGGAGAAGTACTGGAACTAAATCCTAAACAATTTAATCTAGGGAAGCGGCTTTGGGGTATTGGGGGAGGGGAAAGTTATCCGGATCTAGATTTTCCTCGATATTGTAAGCTGATTAAGAGTGGCAACCTTAATCTTAAACCAATCTTATCCAAAATTTATTGCTTAAGTGACATTAACCAGGCTATTGATGACCTAGAAGCCGGGCAGGCAATCAGACCTTTAATTGATATGTCAAATTAATCATCATGGACTTAGCAAACGGGATGAGTTGAAATATTATGGATAAATCAGTAACACAAAAGACAATCGTCATTAAACCAGGTCGGAGCATGAAGCATTACTGGAAAGATTTATGGAATTATCGGGAGCTGTTTATTTTCTTGGCATGGCGCGATATTTTAGTTCGGTATAAACAGACAATTATGGGGGTTGCTTGGGCGGTCATACGTCCGGTGCTTACCATGGTGGTGTTTACGGTTATTTTTGGTAATATTGCAAAATTACCTTCTGGTGGAGTTCCGTATCCGATTCTAGTTTTTGTGGGCATGCTGCCTTGGCAATTTTTTTCCAGTTCGATTAGTCTCAGCAGCGGCTCACTGGTCAGTAATGCTCAGTTGATTACTAAGGTTTATTTCCCGCGCTTGATTATTCCAACCAGCGGTGTGATTGTTGGGATGATAGATTTTTTTGTTTCTTTCTTTATATTAGTTGGATTAATGGTCTGGTATCATTTTGTCCCTTCTTGGTTAATTATTACATTGCCATTTTTTATGTTGCTGGCTTTTGTTGCGGCACTGGGTGCAGGATTATGGTTCTGTCCCCTGAATGTTAGATACCGTGATTTTGGCTACGTTATTCCATTTATTGTGCAGTTTGGTCTTTATGTATCGCCGGTAGGTTTCAGCAGTAATATCATTCCGGTAAAATGGCGGCTGCTTTATTCAATCAACCCGATGGTGGGAGTGATTGACGGATTTCGCTGGGCCATTCTAGGTGGGGAAAATGGCCTTTATTTGCCCGGATTTTTCTTGTCAATTGTTTTAACTTTGATAATCTTTATTTCTGGAATTTGGTATTTTCGTAAATCCGAAAGCAAATTCGCGGACATTATATAGAGGTAAACCATGGCATCAGCGATTGAAATCGAAGGGCTGGAAAAAAGATATATTATTGAACATAATTTGCAGAGAGGGGATATTTCATTTCGGGAAGAAATAGTTAATGCGTTTAAGCGTGTCGGCGAAAAAATATTTCGGCCTTTTGCACGACATCGGTCAAATCAGCCGCAGAACAAAGAAGAGTTTTGGGCATTAAAGAATATTTCTTTGAAAATAAGCCCAGGTGAACGGGTTGGTATTATCGGAAGAAATGGAGCAGGGAAAACCACGCTTTTGAAAATTTTGAGTCGGATTACGGAGCCAACGGGGGGGCGAGTTACGATAAAAGGACGCGTGGCTAGTTTATTGGAGGTAGGGACGGGTTTCCATGGAGATTTAACCGGGCGCGAAAATATTTTTCTTAATGGAGCAATCCTGGGTATGAGTAGGGCCGAGATTAAGAAAAAGTTTGATGAGATTGTTGATTTTGCAGAGGTAGAGAAGTTTCTCGACACACCGGTCAAACGTTATTCTTCGGGAATGTATGTTAGGCTGGCTTTTGCCGTTGCCGCGCATTTAGAGCCGGAAATTTTGCTGGTGGATGAAGTTTTGGCGGTAGGAGATTTAGGGTTTCAGAAAAAATGTTTGGGTAAAATGGAAGGGGTCTCAAAATCGGGTCGGACCATATTATTTGTGAGCCACCAGATGGGGCATATCGCGACGCTTTGTTCCCGCTGTTTGTTTTTGCAACAGGGGAAATTAATTTTAGATGGGCCCACCCAGTCGGTAATTTCTGCATATTTAGATTCACTTAAGGACGCTCAATTCGCGAGTTTGCGAGACCGTAAAGACCGTCAAGGAACAGGGCAGATTCGGGTGGTAGATACTTGGATAGAGGATGAGAGCGGAAATAGGGTTCAACATGTTTTTTCTGGAAGCCGAATTAAATTTGTTGTGAAATTTGAACGCATGACAACCGGCAAATTAAGTAATGTTTTGTTTAGCCTTGGTATTAATAGCTCCCAGGGGGTATGGACAACCGATTTCGCGACTAATTTTATAAATAAGAACGTAACGATTAATTCAAGAGATGGGCAAGCCGAATGTATTATACCCAAGTTGTCGATAAATTATGGCAGCTATACCTACAATGTAATGGTGAGGTCTGGTAACTCTGGTTTTGAAATTTTTGATTTCGTGAAAGACGTATATGCTTTCACGGTTGAGCCGGGGGATTATTATGGAAGTGGCTATGTTACGCGCGGGCAAAATGTATTGGCGATGGATCACGATTGGGGAATAAATGAAGAATGAGAAAGGCAGCTCACAAAGCGCTGCCCTGTGCGTGAGAAAGTAAAAACCAATGTTAACCATAAAGTTAATCTCCAAACAAATAAAAGAGGCTGCTTATCGTAAACGCAGTTATGCAATATTTATCTTGTCGGGCTATAGGTTTTTAGTTCGGGTTAGAGAAAAGCTTAAAAAGAGTTTCCATAATATTTCGGTTTATTATGAAATTTGCATCGCGCCTTTTGTTGCCAAGAATCTATTTTTTCTTTATTGGCCGGCGTATAAACTACTCAAACATTTCAATTTTTGTTTTGTTGTAAACCTTGCAGGGGGAGCCGGAAATACACTAATTGAATTAGATAATTTTTTTAGAAAACAGTATTTAGGTGAAATCCCATTAAATAGACGATATGTGTTGGTTAGGAAATCGGTTGGTACGGCAAAGGCATGCGTAAAGCTATTCGCAGATAAATTTTGGTGGATAGTGGCTAATAATTTTGTATACTATCTATTTTTACCCATTACTATTCGCTGCAAGGATATTACATTAGACGTGGGCGTTTCCAGGTTAAAATGGCAATTATCGGACAAACTGGAAGCTTTTCCGCCCGCGGATGGCCAAACCTATTTACAGCAAATTTCAAAAGCGGATGGATTAATCCAGTGTAATGATTATTTTAGGCGGAGATTAAAATGCCCGGAATATTTTCCTTTGAGGATAAAGAAAGTAAGCAATCGCGGCTTAATAAAACTTTTAAATGGTAATACTAAAAACATTGCTTTAATTCACGTAAAAAATAAAGTCGTGAATGCTACGGCAAAGATAACCGATCCGGCAACATATTTAGCTGCGCTTACGCATCTAAAAAATCAAGGTTATCAGGTGGTTTTTGTTGGGAGAGAAATAATGCCAGAAATATTTTCTTCTTATGGTGTTATTAATTATGCGCGATCGTCGCTGGCATCATTTGAGAACGACCTGCGCCTGTTTAGTATGGCAGAGGTTGTGATCACCGCCGGATCCGGGATAGCGGCTTTAGCAGATTTAGCTGAGAAACCGCTGTTATATTTGAATTCCTGGCATCTTGCTGCCGTCATGGTTTCTAAAATGTGTATCATGGTGCCCACTTTAGTCAAAAGCGCTGCTGGGGAATATTTGAAATTTCGTGAGCAAATTAAATTTTACGAGTCTATGTTAGATGTTGGGGAAGAATCGTTTCGGAAATTAGAAGGGAAATATGTGGCCAGCAACGCAACCGCCGAAGAGATTTTAGCGGCGTTACAAGAATTGATGATGCTGAAAGAAAAGTATCAGGCCCGTAGCCCGTTGCAGGAACGTTTTATGGAAATCGAAAACCAGGGGTGGTTGAGGTATTCCCGGGCGCGTTACAGCGAGTATTTTTTAAAACAACACGTTAATTTGTTTTAAGTGATCAGGAGCTAAATTATGTGTGGCATTGTGGGAATTTGGAATTTAAATGGGATCCCAATTGAAGCGTTTGGCTTAGACCAATTTACGGATTCTTTGGCACACCGCGGACCGGATGGGCGGGGGACCTATATTTGTGTAGAAGCCAATCTTGGCCTGGGGCATCGTCGGTTAGCTATTTTAGACCTTTCACCTAAGGGAAAACAGCCCATGGCTTATGCGGGTGGGCGTTATTGGATAACCTATAACGGGGAAATATTCAACTTTCTTGAACTCCGTGAAGAATTAGAAGGGTTAGGGCATACGTTTGTTACAGAATCAGATACTGAGGTAATTTTAGCTGCCTATTTGCAATGGGGCGAAAGTTGTCAGTTGAAATTTAACGGGATGTGGGCTTTTGCGATTTGGGATCGAAACGAAAGGGTTTTATTTATTTCCCGAGATCGTTTTGGAATAAAACCGCTGCATTATTTTTTTGATGGAAAGCATTTTGCTTTTGCGTCAGAAATGAAAGCATTTCTTGCTTTAGATTGGTTTCGACTTGAATTTAACCCCCGCATGCTGGCTTTAGCGGTGAGTAACTATAACAGGGTTGAGGGGGGCACAGAAGATTGTTTATTAAAAGGGATTAAGCGCTTGCATGGAGGGCATTGCCTAATTATTCGGCCCGGCAAAGAACCACAAATCAAGCGTTGGTGGAATACGCTTGATCATCTCGTGGCGGTTCCAGAAGATATTAATCAACAGGCTGAGCAGTTTTGCCAAATATTTTTTGATGCTTGTAAGATTAGAATGCGCTCTGATGTGCCGCTGGGAACGGCTTTAAGTGGGGGCTTGGATTCGAGTTCGGTTATTTGTGCGATGCATCAAATCAGGGCTTTTTCAGATAACCATAGCCGTTTGTCCTCTGATTGGCAAAAAGCTTTTGTGGCTACGTTTCCCGGCACTATCCAGGATGAGCGAAAATTTGCCGAACAAGTCGTCCAGCATGTTGGGGCGCGGCCTACCTACAAAGAGATGGATCCAACCGAAGCGGTAGAAAATCTTGACCAGATTTTGTTTTCTTTTGAGGAAATATACGATATCCCAACGTCGCTTTGGATGATTTATCGCGAAATTCGCAAATTGGGAGTTAGTATTTCAATGGATGGGCATGGGGCAGATGAATTGTTAGGCGGGTATCATTTTTATCCGTATGCAGAAATGAGAAGAGCTTTAGTTGCGCGGCCAAATCTAAATAGATTTTATGAAATGAGGGCAACTTTACAGGCTTTGTACCCTAGATTTGATATCCCGTCACCCGGCAGTATTTTGCGGGATACTTTGACGCAGGGGCTGAAAAATAACTTTCTTGCTAATAGTGTTCGGTCACTTGGCCGATTAGGTCGTAGCTGTCTGTTTCCGGATTATGTTCCACGACGGACAGATTGGTTGTTAGTGAATCCGCAAGTGCCTTTTTTCCCAGAATGGGAAGCTGATAAATCCCAACTTGCGCATTTCGATTCCTTGAACAAACAATTATATTTTGATTTTCACTATAGATTTTTGCCAACCATATTGCGAAATTTTGATCGTTGTTCTATGGCGCACGGAGTTGAAATTAGGGCCCCATTTATGGATTGGCGTCTGGTTTGTTTTGGGTTTTCTTTGCCGGCGTCCAGTAAGATTGGCGGTGGATATACTAAATTGATTTTAAGAAAAGCGATGCAAGGAATTCTTCCTGAACCAATTCGCACACGTAAAAGCAAAATTGGCTTTGCCAGTCCATTAGTGGATTGGTACAAAGGACGATTGAAAGCATTTGTCTTGGACACGGTCAATAGCCAAAAATTTCTTCAGTCTGATATCTGGAATGGTTCGCTAATCAGGCAGCAAGTTGCAGATTCTTATGCCAAAGGTGATTTTCTGGGTGCCAGTCGGTCTTGGCAGTATATTCAAGCCATGAAACTCATGCAATTATTTGCTGATAAATCCAACCAGACCGCAAACAAAGGTAGAAATTAAATGCAGAATTGTAAAATAGTTAGAATTGCCGGTTTACATTATCTCGCCCCCGTCATTGCCCTTTATGGCGAATATCCTGAATTGCGTTCCGCGGCATACTTAGAGCAGCAAGAATTGTTGTTTCAAAATGTTTATGCTTATTCGAATAGTTTTGCAAAGTCAATGCAAGCGTTGGGGTACGACGCGCACGAAATTATCTATGATTTAGAAATTTTACAAAAAAGCTGGGCGAGAGAAAACGGAGCGGAGTATACGGCTAAAAACTGGCAGCATGCTATTGTTTTGTCCCAAATAAAAATGCTTAAACCCGAGGTGATTTATTTTCAAGATATTGCATCACTGCCTTACGCAATAATCAGTAATTTAAAAACTATTTTCCCCTTCATTAAATTAATAATTATATTTAGGGGATATCCGGGCAACTTAAATGATATAGTTATCCAAACTTTATCTGCGGCGGATATTTTATTGGGAGGTTCTCCTGTCGTCGTGGAAAAATGCAAAAGAATGGGGTTGAACCCGTATTTGCTTTACCATGGTTTTGATGAAAGCATATTGGGAAAATTGCGGGTTTATGGCAAAAAGAATCATCAGCCTCAGTATGATTTTAGTTTTGTGGGTTCTTCTGGTTATGGGTATGGCTATGGCCACCATTCACGTTATTGGGAGCTGTTAGAATTAATTAAGCATACAGATATTGAATTGTGGCTTTATGAGCCCACTATTAAAAGACCTTATTTGTTGCGTGTGGATTTTAATCTGAGATATTTGGTTGCGGCGTTTTTAAATCTATTTAGCATAGAAACTTTAAACAGAGTATCCGCCCGGAATTTTATTCCTTCCAAAATTAAAAATGTAATTAATGGCATTGTAAAAAACAAGAAAAAACAATTAGAAAATAAGGCGATAAAGCCACCCGCAGCACCAATCAATAAGTTGTTCCCAACTCGGTGCCATGCGGCGGTGCACGGAATTGATATGTACGAAATATTAAGGCAGTCAAAAGTTACATATAATCGGCATTCTAATGCGGCGTCGGGGACGGTGGATAATTTGCGGCTTTTCCAGGCTACCGGGGTGGGGACTTGCCTCTTGACCGATACTGGCGTTAATCTGCCGGATTTGTTTGAGCCGGAGCGTGAGGTGGTTACTTATAATTCTGTTGCGGAGTGTATTGAAAAAGTAAAATATCTTCTTCAGCATGAAAATCTTCGCCAGCAAATTGCGCAAGCTGGGCAGAGACGTACACTCCGGGACCATACAATTTTAAGCCGTTGCCAACAAATCGATGAGATTATTCAAAGGATGTTTTAAATGAATCGATCTGAAACCATCTTAACCAAAGATCAAATCAAAAAGAATAAATTAAACATGCTTGAGGGATTGCCCAAGACAGTTATTATTGGGGCCAACGGTTTTCTTGGGTCAAGATTTACGAGGTTTTATCGTCAATTTTATCTTGATAGTATTGGATGTGACAAATTTGCAGCCCAGCCCGATATTTATCCATTAGATCTCCTGGCGCCCAATATTGCGCCCCTTAAATTATCCGCCACAGGCCATAAAGAGGCCTTAATCGTTGCTTCAATTACAAACATTGATGAATGTGAAGGTAACCCAGAGATTACAAGAAAAGTAAATGTGGCTGGGACGCTCGAGTTGATAAGGCAGCTGGTGGCGGAAGGCATTAAACCTGTTTTTGCTTCTACCAGCCAAGTTTTTGATGGGCAAACCGGAAATTATTCGGATGATTCGGTTCCACACCCAATTAATGAATATGGAAGACAGAAGGCCGAAGTCGAAAAGCGGATTGGGGAGATTAGTCAGGGTAATTATTTAGTGATTCGACTGGGAAAGGTGTTTTCTTTGGAAAATGATAAGAGTAATTTCTTGGGTAAGTTAGCCACGGATTTAAAAAACGGTAAAGTTATTAGAGCGGCTTCTGACCATATTGTTTCTCCCGTTTTGGTTGATGATTTGATTGAAGTGGTTGCGTATTTGCAAGTTCATAGATTCAAAGGAATTATTAATGTTTGCCCAAAGGAAACGTTCTCGATCTACGATATGGCTTTGGCCTTGGCAAAAGCCATGCAGGTTGATGTCAGTCAAGTACAGAAGGTTGCAATCGATGAGATTGGGCTTAAAACCACGCGGCCCAAAAACAACAGTTTATTCCCTGACAAGCTATTATTAGAGAGGCAACTTACTTTTACGCCGCTGGCCGTCTGTATTAATACGATTGCGAGAAAATGGAAAGATAACTAGCATGCCAAAAGCCAAACAAACAGAAAAAAGATTATGGGCCCGGGTTAAAAATAAGCTGGGGGATGAGCAAACGCTAATGGGGAAGCATTGGTCATTTAATCTCTATGATGACCCAAAAAGACTGGCTTTCGTTTTGTCGCGTTATAAATTTGCTGCAAAAATGATATCGCGGCGGGAGTGCATTCTTGAATTGGGGTGTAGTGAGGGGATCGGGGCACCTGTTTTATCGGAATTTGCGCTCAGTTATCTAGGAGTAGATCTGGATGGTAATGCTATTGATGCGGCAAAACATAATTTAGCCTCCGATAAGTTAAAATTTATCTTAGATGATTTTTTGGGCAAAAAGTACGGCAAGTTTGATGCGGTGGTAAGTTTGGATGTGGTTGAACATATTGTTGCGGAAAACGAGCAATTATTTTTCGATGCTTTTAATAATAATTTGGCAGAAGATGGCATTGGGATTATTGGGACTCCCAATGCGGTAGCAAAAAGCCATGCTTCTCCTACTAGTGAACGGGGGCATGTAAACTTGTTTGATATGGACAGATTAAGGAAAGAGATGCAAAAAATATTTCATAATGTTTTTGTTTTTGGGATGAATGATGAAATTGTGCATACGGGATTTTCTCCAATGGCACACTATATTTTGGCGGTTGGATGCAACAAGAAAAATAGAGTAAAAACGTGAAAAGAAATAATTTGCGGTCAAAATGGTTAGACGTCAAAGATTTGCATGGAGATCATCAGGTGCGTTTCGGACAACATTTGTCTTACCAGTTTCAGAACTCACCCAGAAGAATACTTTATATGATGAGTTATTATAAATTTGCCTCGAAAATGATTGGCAAGGGCAAAAAAGTGCTAGATGTTGGGTGCGGGGAAGGGTTAGGCACTTGGCTATTAGCCTGTGAGTGTGGATGGGCAAAGGGGGTAGATCTTGATTGTGACGCAGTTGAAATAGGAAAAAATAATTGGAAAGATCAAAATATCTCATTTGCGTGTAGTGATTTTTTGTCTACCAGGCAGCAACCATTTGACGCGGTGGTAAGTTTCGATGTGGTGGAGCATATCAATCCTGACAATATGGATTGTTTTTGGCAAAAAATATCGAAAAGTTTGGCGCGTTATGGTTCAGTGGTTATTGGAACCCCAAATATTACTGCGGCCCAATATGCTTCACGGATCGCTAAGGCAGGGCATGTAAATCTATATTCAGGTGAACGGCTGGAAAATGAGATGCGGCAATATTTTAAACATGTATTTATCTTTGGCGCAAACGATGAAGTTGTGCATACCGGATTTTTGCCGATGGCACATTATCTGATTGGGGTGGGCTGTGGAAAAATTATTCAAGAAAAGAAAGTTAATCAGTAGATTCATAGACATTAATTATGAGAACTGAATATTTTAGTCCAATAGTGAGAAAATTGTTGAAAACCTTAGGTGCCAGCAAATCAATAATTATTACCCATAGTGATTATTATTTATTTGCTTTTCCGGCAGTATTTATCTATCTTGGTTTGTTTTTCGCAAAAATAATTATTAGAAAAAAAATTGTATTATGCAAATTTCGTACTGACCGTATCGGGCATTTGGCTTGCAATACGGAAGTTTTCCTAAGAAGGTTAAAATATGGGAATCGATATAGCAAAAATGCTGTTTATATCGGTGTTTATAACCCTTTTGCGGTTAGTAATTATCAGCTGTTAAATATGTATAAACGGCATTTTTTAATTGTTGGGTGTTGGCTTTTAGATAAGATGTTTAAAACGTGGTTGTCAAAAACGGATTTTTGTCATGTTTTGCCTTTTAATAGTAATGAATATTATGAACTTAATAATTGTGAGCCGATTTTGTCTTTTACTGATGAGGAAGAAAAAAAGGGGAGAAAGCTTTTGGCTACGATGGGCATCGGTAAAAATGATTGGTTTGTATGTTTTCATTCCCGCGATTCAAAATATCTTGATAGTGCAAGATTTAGATATCATGATTATAGAGATTCGGATATTGAAAGTTATATGAAAGCCGCAGAATATATTGCAGGGCAAGGAGGATATGCGATCCGAATTGGCTCGGCGGTAGAAACGCCATTACCCCGCGAACGGCATCCCCGCGTGATTGATTATTCGATGGAATATCGTTCGGATTTTATGGATATATATTTACTTGCGCATTGCAAGTTTTTAATAGGCAACACTTCGGGTATTTGTTGGATCACGTTGTGTTTTAACGTGCCGGCGGCCTTGCCTAATTGGGTGGCTTTGGAATGCCCGGCCTTGAGGAAGGATCATATATTTATTCCCAAAAAATTATGGAGTGCAGATAAACAAAAATTCCTTGGCTACAAAGAAATACTGGATTCCGGGGTAGGTTTTTATCTTACTTCCCAGGAATATGAAAAGGCGGGTATCAAAATTATTAACAGCTCTGCCGATGAAATATTAGAATTGACAAAAGAAATCTACATGCAATTGGATGGGCAATATCGATATTCTGCAGAGGATGAAAAGCGGCAAAGGGCATTTTGGTCTCTATACAAGCCTGGCCAGCATGGTTATGGCTGTCCGGCAAGAATTGGGACGCAATTTTTAAGAGATAACCTGAACTTGTTGAGTACAAACTAAAAAAGGAGAATAAATATGTTAAACAATAAAACAATCTTAATTACCGGTGGTACCGGATCGTTAGGTAAAAAGCTGGTACAGATTATTGTTGAGCAGTACAAGCCGGAAAAGTTGATTGTTTTTAGCCGTGATGAGCTGAAACAGTTCGAAATGTCACAGCGCTGGAGCACAGAGAAATACCCTTTTATGCGTTATTTCTTAGGCGATGTAAGGGATAAAGACCGTTTGCTGCGGGCCTTTGCTGGGGTAGATTTTGTTATTCATGCGGCGGCCTTAAAGCAGGTTCCGGCGGCCGAATATAATCCAACCGAATGTATTAAAACCAATGTTAACGGGGCGATGAATGTAATTGATGCGGCCATTGCCAATAACGTTAAACGCGTGATTGCGCTTTCAACCGACAAAGCTTGTAATCCAATTAATTTATACGGTGCGACCAAACTATGTTCGGATAAATTGTTTGTAGCCGCTAATGTTTATAGTGGATATCAAGCTACCCGTTTTGCCGTGGTGCGTTATGGAAATGTTTTGGGCAGCCGTGGGTCAGTGATCCCATTTTTTAAAGAAAGAAAGGGTAGCGGTGTTTTGCCGATTACCGATCCACAGATGACTCGATTTTGGATTACTTTGGACCAGGCTGCACATTTGGTGCTGTTTGCAATGTCGCATTCACAGGGCGGTGAAGTGTTTGTGCCCAAAATTCCTTCAATGAAAATTGTGGATTTGGCCAAAGCGATTGCGCCGGAGTGCCGGCACGAAATTGTCGGGATTCGACCAGGGGAAAAAATCCATGAGGTCTTAATTAGTGAAGATGATGCGCATAATACATTGGAATATAAGGAATTTTATATTGTGCGGCCCCACGGCCAGTATAAAAACGACGAGTTAAACCGTAACGGGGTTGGTCGGCCCTGTCCGAAAGGGTTTAATTATATCTCTGGAAATAATAAAGAATTGCTGTCGGTTGATGAGTTGAGACAATTGGTTGAGCGAATTGCAGATGATTATACAATCGAAAAATCGCGTTGGTCAGCAGAAGGAATTCCGCAGTAATACACTGATGAAGTAAATTTTATGCAAAAATCAAAAAAGAAAATGTTAATTACCGGGGTTAGTGGATTGTTGGGAAATAATCTCGCCTATTATTTCAAAGATGCTTTTGTGGTTGAGGGCTGGTATTGTTCGCATCCGGTCGTGATTGATGGTGTCAAAACACAAAAAGTTGACATTGTTGCAGAGGCTGCACTTCCCGATCTAATATCTGAATGTGCTCCCGATGTAGTTGTGCATTGTGCTTCTTTGACCGATGTTGATTATTGCGAAAAACACAAAGAAATTACCCGGCAGGTCAATTGTGAAGGGACACGCTATTTGGTGCAGGCTTGCTGTGATTCAAAGATTAAATTTGTTTATATTTCTACTGATTCAGTTTATGCGGGCAGTAAGGGAAAATATTCAGAAACGGATGCGGTGCATCCCTTGAATTATTATGGAGTTAGTAAGTTAGCGGGCGAGCAGATCGTCTTGCGAAAAGAAGATTCAATTGTCTTGCGAACCAATATTTTTGGGTGGAACATCCAGGAAAAACACAGTTTGGCGGAATGGATATTGCATGAATTGTCGCAGTCGCGTGCCATTAAAGGATTTAAAAATATATATTTTTCTTCAATTTATACGTTTGAGTTTGCGCGAATTCTTGGGCAAATTTTAAATAATGGATTAAGCGGTGTTTATAACCTGGGTAGTCAAACCACATTATCGAAATATGAATTTGCGTGCAAATTGGCGGAGCTTTTTGGGCTGGACACAAAATTAATTCAATCGATTGATGTTGAATCCTTCCCTTTTGCTGCGAAACGCGGGAAAAATCTTACCTTGAATGTAGATAAGCTGGCGAAAGCGCATAGGATAGAGTTACCTTCGATTGAATTATCTTTGGATCGATTTTTTTGGGATTATCGCCAGGGTTTGCCGCAAAGGATAAAACAGAGGCAAATGGGGAATAAATTTTATCCCCAATTACCTTATATTTCATACGGCAGGCAAAGCATTGATAATGCTGATATTGAAGCGGTGGTTGACGCTTTAAAGTCTTCGCATTTGACCCAGGGAGAACGGATTAATGATTTTGAAAAAGCGCTTTGTGATCATACTGGTGTGCGGTTTGCGGTGGCTTTTAATTCAGGCACTTCGGCGCTGCACTGTGCCTGTTTGGCGGCAGGGGTGCAGGCCGGTGACCAAGTCATAACCTCGCCTAATACTTTTGTCGCTTCCATTAATTGTGCTTTGTATTGCGGGGCCAAACCCGTTTTTGCGGATATCGATTCAGAAACCTATAACCTTAACCCGCAAACAATGGCGGCGCACATTTCTTCCCGAACCAAGGCGGTGATTCCGGTGCATTTTGCCGGTCAAAGTTGTGATATGGAGGCCATCCAAAGCCTTGTTCGGCAAAAAGAGACAGAGTTTGGCCAAAAAATATTTATCATTGAAGATGGGAGCCATGCCTTGGGTTCCTGTTACCAGCGAAAGCCCGTTGGTTTGTGTGTTTATTCTGATATGACCGTTATGAGTTTTCATCCGGTTAAGCATATTACTACTGGGGAGGGGGGGGCAGTTTTAACCAACAATGCTGATCTGGCCGCAAAATTGCGGCGTTTTCGATCTCACGGGATAACTAATAATCCCGAAGAATTTCAATCTGCAGCAGAGGCTTTTGATGCTTCTGGTAGGGTAAATCCTTGGTATTATGAACAGCAATGTTTAGGGTATAATTATCGGATTACTGACCTCCAATGTGCGTTGGGAATTTCCCAAATGCGGAAATTGCCTCAATTTATGCGTCGGCGCCGAGAAATTGTCAAGCTGTATAATCAGGCCTTTGCCGGTTGCCGGTCGGTGCGTTTACCGTTTGAAGATCCGGCCGGCGAAGCTAATTGGCACCTTTATGTTTTGTGTATTGATTTTCCTGCACTGGGGATTGAACGTGGTGACTGTATGAGAACTTTGTCTGAAGATGGAATTAAGACGCAGGTACATTATATTCCGATCCATTTACAGCCATATTTTAGGAATAATTTTGGATATAAAAGGGGAGATTATCCGGTAGCGGAAGCTTATTATGCCCAAGCGCTTTCTCTGCCGCTTTATCCTAGCTTAGAAGAACGGGATATTTCTAAGGTAATTTCAGCTGTTTTGAAAACATTAAAATTGTGAGGAGCTTTTTGATGAAAAAACCGTTTTTGGTCGCAGAAATTGCTCAGGGTTATGAGGGAAGCTCAAAATTGGTGAATCTTTATGTAAAAGCAGCGGCCACGGCCAAAGCCGATGCCATAAAATTTCAAATATTTTATGCGGACGAATTGGCCTTGCCAGATTATAAATATTATCGGCTTTTTAAAAGTTTAGAGCTGCCTTTTACAGTATGGCAAAAGGCCGTGGCACAATCACACCGTCACCAAATGGAATTTTATTCAGATGTTTTTGGGGTTGCTTCGCTGAGCAAGCTGAATCAAATTGGCGTTGATGGCTTTAAGGTTCATTCGACTGATATTAATAATTTTGTGCTGCTGAAGAATATCGCTAAAACCAAGAAGAAAATCTTTCTTTCTACCGGGGGCTGTCAATTAAATGAAATCAGCCGGGCATTGGAAATTTTTGCAGATTGCAAGGTTACTTTGATGTATGGGTTTCAGGCGGAGCCCACCGCATTAGTGGACAACAAATTAAAACGGATCAGGACATTAATTGATAGTTTTAATAAAGACATTGGGTTTCAAGATCATACGGCGGGTGGGGCTGCGTTGGCTTTATCCTTGCCTTTTGTAGCCATGGGGATGGGAGTTAAGGTTGTTGAGAAACATCTCACTTTGTCGCGTGCGGCCGAAATTGAAGATAGTATCTCCGCTTTGACGCCGGAAGAATTTATGCCTTGGGCAAAAAGCTTAAAAGAAGCTTACCGTGCTTTAGGCGAAGAGAAATGGGAATTAAGCCAGAGTGAAATGGGATACCGCACGAATGTGAGAAGAGCGGTATGTTCGACCCGTAAATTGAAAAAGGGCACGCGGTTAAGAGCGGAAGATATAATTTTAAAGCGTACCGATAATGCGAAAGCACTTTTCGATTTATCCCAAGTCATTGGCCGAAAGTTAAAAAAGGCAATTAGTAAAAACGCACTTATTTTATTGGAGGAACTTTTGTGAAATTAGTGGCAGTGCTGGCCTGTAGGAATCAATCATCGAGGTTATATGGCAAGCCCCTGCAAAATCTGGATGTTAAAAATGGGGTAACCATTCTTGATTATATGATCCGTCAAATCAAACTACAGAAACTGATTAATGCAATTGTCTTGGGAATTTCTGAGGAGGAAGAAAATATCTTTTATAAACAAATTGCGCAAAAACATGCGGTGCAGTATGTCACGGGGGATGATCGAGATGTTTTAGCCCGCTTGATCAAAGGAGCTGAATTGGTTGGTGCCGACCATGTTTTAAGGGTTACCTCTGAAAGCCCCTATACTTATTATGACGATCTGGCAGAAGTTTATGCGTACCATTGTGCCAATGCTGTTGATTATTCAGTAACCTCGGGTTTGCCCGATGGTGCCTATTTTGAAATTATCAAAGTGGCGGCGCTGAAAAAAAGTTGGGAGCAAGGCGAAGCAAAACATCGCAGTGAGCTTTGCACTTTGTATATTTTTGAAAACCAGGATAAATTTAAAATCGTGAAGCATCCCTGCCCAAAAAAATTTGAAAGAACGGATTTGCGTCTGACGGTTGATTGGCCGGAGGACCTAATTGTGATGCGGGCAATTTATGAGGGTTTGCAGTTGTCGCCGGATGCGCCGCTGGATTTTGGCCGGATTGTGGACTTTTTGGATGTCAACCCTAAAGTTAATGCCGTGAATAATTGGATTGATTCCGGGATTGGAAGGATATGGTATTAGTATTATGCGAATCTTAGTTATTGGCTGCGGCTCAATTGGCCAGCGGCACATTAAAAATTTGCTTTTTCTTAATGCCGGCCAGATTTTGGCTTTTGATATAGATCAGATAAAGCTGGATAAGGTCAAAGCGCTTTTGCCGCAAATCATTGTATCGGCTGATTTGGATAAGCTTTGGGCGCTTAACCCTGCGATTGTTTTTATTACGTTGCCATCGGCCTTACACATTGATTACGCAATGATTGCTGCCAAACGTGGTTGTCACTTGTTTATTGAAAAACCACTTTCGAATACTTTAAAACAGGTTAAGAGGTTGATAAATTTAGTTAATCGGCAGAAGTTAATTACATTAGTGGGCTGTAATCTGCGTTTCTATTGGGCGGTTGCAAAAATTAAGGAATTATTGAAACGAAAATGTATCGGGAAAGTGGTTTCTGCTCGGATTGAAACGGGAGAATATTTGCCGGATTGGCATCTGCATGAAGATTATCGGCGTTTATATTCTGCAAATAAGAGCCAAGGTGGGGTTGTATTAGATGCGATTCATGAAATTGATTATGCCGGTTGGTTTTTTGGCGAGGTGGATGCCGCCGTTGTTATGTACGGAAAATTAAGCTCGTTGGAAATTGAGTCGGAAGACATTGCGGAAATTATCTTCAAGTATAAAAAAGGTCCATTAGTAAATATTCATTTGGATTATATTCAACGCAGCTATGCCCGCGGCTGCAAAGTGATTGGTGAAGCGGGCACAATTGTTTGGGAAATTAACGAGCATAGGGTTAAGTGGTTTTCGGCAAACGCCAAACACTGGGAAATATTTTCTGAGCCAAGTCAGTATCAAATTAATCAAATGTATATTGATGAAGTAAAATATTTTCTGAGGTGCGTTAAAAAAAAGAAAGCAACCTTCAATGATGTAATTGCCGGGGCAAAAACCTTAGCTTTGACTTTGAAGGTTAAAAAACAAGGCCAAAGGGTTGTTTAGGGGGAGAAATATGGGGAAAGGTCAAGATTTATATAAGGCAGCCAAAAAGATTATTCCGGGTGGGTCCCAGCTTTTATCAAAGAGACCGGAGATGTTTTTGCCTGATTTATGGCCGGCCTATTATGCGAAAGCCAAAGGCTGTGAAGTATGGGATTTGGATGGGAACAAATATGTTGATATGAGTTATATGGGGATTGGGGCCTGCATTTTGGGCTATGCGGATCCGGATGTCAATGCGGCGGTCAAAGCGGCAGTGGATGGGGGCTCAATGACTACTTTAAATAATTACGAAGAGGTTGAGCTGGCTACCCTTTTATGTGAATTGCATCCATGGGCGCAAATGGTGCGGTATGCGCGCGGCGGTGGCGAGGCGATGAGTATTGCGGTCCGGATGGCCCGGGCGGCAAGCGGAAAGGATATTATTTTGTTTTGTGGTTATCACGGGTGGCACGATTGGTATTTAGCTGCGAATTTGGCTGATGATAGTGCCCTGGACGGGCATCTAATTGCGGGCTTATCACCCCAGGGTGTTCCCCGCGGCTTGCTTGGTACGGCCCAACCATTTGTATATAACAATACCCAGGAGTTTTTAGACCTGATTGGGAAATTTAAAGGCAAAATTGCGGCGGTAGTAGTGGAGACAATCAGAAATTATGAGCCCAAACCAGGATTTTTGGAAACAATCAGAAAAGTAACGCAAGAGTTAAAAATCATGATGATTTGTGACGAAATCAGTTCGGGGTGGAGGCTTACGGTTGGGGGAGCCCATTTGCAATACGGTGTCGCCCCGGACATGGCAGTCTTTGCCAAGGCCATGAGTAATGGCTTTCCGATGGCGGCGGTTATCGGCAGAAAAGAATGGATGCAGGTAGCACAAGAAACATTTATCAGCAGTACTTATTGGACCGAACGGATCGGGCCGGTGGCAGCTTTGGCTACCATAAAGAAGTTGTGCAGCGAAAACGTTCCTCAATATTTGGTGAAGATTGGAACACGGATCCAGCAAGGGTGGCAGCAAGCAGCGGCTAGGCATGGTTTAGAAATTGCGGTTTCGGGTATACCACCTTTGGGGCATTTTTCTTTTAATTATGAAAACGCGTTAGCCATGAAAACCTTGTTTACACAACTGATGTTAGAAAAAGGATATTTAGCCACCAATGCCTTTTATGCTTCTTTTGCACATTCGGCAGAACACATACAAAATTATTTAGCAGCGGTAGACTGGGCGTTTGCTTTTATCGCGAACGCAAAAAGAAAAAATCAAATCGAAGCCAATTTAAAAGGCCCGGTTTGTCACGCTGGTTTTAAGAGGCTTGAATAAATGAAAAACAAAATTGGGCTAAAACTGTTTTCAAGTAATATTATTGTTTCAAGTGCAGTTGCAGAGCTTTTGGCGAAAGGGCAGTTGGATTACATAGAGTTATTGGCTTTGCCCGGCACTTTTGAGCAAACCATTAAATATTGGCAATCCTTACCAGTACCATATATTATTCATGTCCCACATGCCGGATATGGTTTTAATCTTTCTAACCCGAATTTGCGTGAGCAAAATATTAAAATATTTGTTGAAACCCAAAAATTTGCTGACAATCTAAAGGCGCAGTTTATGATTATTCATCCTGGATTGGCAGGCGAAATAACGGAAACCATTTCCCAGATCCAATGCCTAAAGGATAAAAGGCTAATGATTGAGAATAAGCCTTTTATTTCTTTATTTCAAACACGCTGTGTGGGTTCTTCTCCGGAAGAAATAAAAAAAATCACAGAGAAAACGGGGGTAGGATTTTGTCTGGATATTGTCCATGCTGTTAAATCCGCTTTTGCCAATGGCAAAAACCATATTAATTATATTAAAGAGTTTCTATCTTTAAACCCACAAATGGTTCATTTGTGTGATTGTAAGCTAGCTGGGTGTTTTGATGAGCATTTGAGTTTTGGAGAAGGAGAGATTGATTTTCCAATTGTGCTTGCTTTGTTTTTGGCACTGAAGCACGAAATTTATTTTACCCTAGAAACACCGGTGGAATCTTATGGGAATTTAGATGATTTCAAGACCAATCGATTGCTTTTGGATAAATATTCAGGAGTTTTAGCAAAATGAGGATACGCATTGGAAAAAGATGGATTGGAGATGGTTGCCCGGTTTTTGTAATAGCTGAGGTCGGATCAAACCATAATTGTGACATAAGGGTGGCAGAAAAAATCATCAAGGCTGCTGCGGCGGCGGGTGCGGACGTGGTTAAGTTTCAGACTTATAGTGCAGAGACACTATATTCAAGCTACACGCCTTTCATTTCTGAAATGAAAGGACGAGCAAGAAAAGGAGAGACTCCTTACCAGTTGATCAAACGTATTGCTATGCCGCGAAATTGGCAGCCAAAACTTAAGAGGCTTTGTGATAAATATGGTGTGATGTTTGCTTCTACTCCATTTGACCTAGAGGCAGTGCAGGAGCTTGATGCCTTAAACGTTCCTTTTATAAAAATAGCGAGTTACGAAACGGATGATGTGAGATTACTGCGGGCAATTGGAAAAACTAGGCGGCCGGTAATCATGTCTACCGGTAGCAGCGATTTAAAAACGGTATCTTTCGCTTATCAGTTATTAAAAAAGAATGGAAGTAGAAATATTGTATTATTGCATTGTGTCAGCCAATACCCGGCTAAACTATCAGACATTAACTTAAGGGTAATGTTAACTTTAAAGAATAAGTTTGGCGGATTAGTTGGATTTTCGGATCACACACTAGATTCCGTTTCTTCGATAGCTGCGGTTGCACAAGGAGCTTCGGTCATTGAAAAACATATTACTCTAAATAAAAAGCATAGGGGACCAGATCACTCTTTTTCACTCGAACCAGAAGAATTCAAAGTGTTTGTTGAAAATATTAGGGCGGTTGAGTTGCTTATGGGGGAGAGCCAAAAGAGAGTGCAATTGTCTGAGGTTGAAAATAGCAGATTAGCACGCCGCAGTATTCATGCGGTTTGTGACATTAAAAAAGGAGAGTGTATCAAGCCGCAGATGCTCATGGTCAAAAGGCCGGGATTGGGGATTAAGCCACGGCTTGAAAAAATGTTAGTAGGTAAGAAGGCTAGGATAAATATCAAAAAAGACAGATGGATAACATGGGGGATGGTTAGTTGAATATGCAAAAAATTCATGAAATAAGAATTCCACAGCTTGGAGTGAATGATGAATTTGCAACCCTGGTTGAGTGGTTGGCAGAGGATAAGTCCTGGGTTAAAAAGGGGGATTCTCTTTGCGTTATTGAAACCAGTAAAGCGTTAACCGAAATAACAGCTGAAGAGACGGGTTATTTACACCGAATGGCTGAGCATGGGAAAGAATTTAAAATAAAAGAGGTAATTGGTTTGATTTCTAATTCCCTTGAGGTGGTTCTTCCTACGGTAGAGCATAAAGTAAAAGTGTTTATGAATCATAAGTTATCGTCCGAGGCAGTAAAAGCCACACCCAAAGCCAGAGAGCTGGCAGCTTCTGCGAATATTAATTTATTTGAGATAAAAGCAAAGGGAATAATTAGAGAAAAAGATGTAAAAGATTATCTAAACTGTTGGAAGAAAGACAAAAAGGAGTCCATTGCTATTTATGGGGCGGGATTGGGAGGGGTAACCATAAAGGAAGCTATTGAATTATTAGGATATTATAAAGTTGCCTGCTTTATTGATGATAATCCAGAATTAAGTTCAGAGCTCCAAGGTATCCCGATTTTCAAGGGCGATCAATTGGAAAAATTGAAGGATAAAAAGATTACAAAAATTGCAATAGGAATTGCTAAGGCCAAAATAAAACTAAGGATTCGAGATAAAATGATCAAACTGGGGATGGATGTTTTAAATGTAATTCATCCTGGAGCTTACGTAGCGCCTTCGGTTCAGATGGGGGTGGGGAATTACATTAAGGCTGGAGCCATAATTGAAACCAATAGTATTATTGGCGATTGCTGTATTATTGATAATGGCGTGATTATTGCTCACGATAACATTATTGGGGATGGTTGCCACTTGGCTCCCGGGGTTTCTCTGGGAAGTAGCATAGAAATTGGAGAGCAGACAATTATTGGGATTGGCGCTAGCATTTCTACAAAGGTGAAAATTGGTAGCCGGGTGATTGTGGGAGTAGGCAGTAGTGTTACCAGAGATATACCAGATAATGTAATAGTAGAAGGCGTTCCCGGGAAAGTTATTGGAGATAGAAGATAATTATGCTTGAACAATTTTACG
>Ga0265296_1001606_pt1 | contig 25390 bp, 23 predicted proteins | sample MunlanPumphouse1_FD_189073 | JGI IMG/M metagenome (GOLD analysis project Ga0265296, IMG submission 189073) | Groundwater microbial communities from a municipal landfill in Southern Ontario, Canada - Pumphouse #1 | ecosystem: Environmental > Aquatic > Deep subsurface > Groundwater | place... | reverse complement strand
CGAAGCGAACGGTGGTCGGCCAGCCCATCGCCGCCGCGCGATCGCCGATCCGGTGGGCGCGCCCACCCTGCGCTGACTTGAACCCAATGAGATGCGAGGGCGGGCCGGCGTAGGGGTCGCCGCCCGCGGCGGCCTGCAGCGCGGGCTCGTGCCGCTGGAAGTCGGGGTAGTACGGGTAGGCGTGGTAACTGGCGAAGTAGCCCCCCGGCCACGCCGCGGTGGCCGCGATGTGGTTGGCGTCGATGCCGACGAGATCCTCACGCTTGAGCGGCTCGTCGGGATGGCGTAGCGGGTCGGTCGTCGGCCAGTTCGTGAACGTCAGCGGCAGCGAGACGCCGCGGGCCGCCTCGGCGGCGGCGACGGCGTCGAGCATCTCGGCGAGCCACGACTCCGTTGGGCTCGCCTCCCGCGACGCCGCGAAGTAGCGGCCCCGGTAGGGCTCCCGGCTGCGGTTCTTCTCGTCCGACGCCGCCGTGGCGACTGGGTCCCACTCGACGCCGATCGAGTAGGCGAGAAGCCAGGGGGAGGCGTCGGCCGTCCAGTCGCCCCAGGCGACGCCGCGGCGGCGGGTCCGGGAGAGGTCGCCGTGGACCGCCGCCGCGGCGTCCTCGAGCTCCCGGCGAAAGCCGCCGCGTACCAGCGCCGCGAACAGGTCCTGCCCGGTCAAGAAATCCGCTTCGGGTATCCAGACTCCCTGCACGAGGTAGAGCGGCGCCTCGGCATGCGCCTTGTTGAAGGCGGCCAGCTCCTCGTAGAAATGAGGCGGCATGATCGTGTAGACGCGGACCGCCCGCAGCCGCAGCTCGCCGATCTGCCGGAACCAGGCCCGGAAGTCGGCGGCGGAGGCACGCAACTCGCCCGGCGAGGCCCCCGGTACGGTCGCCCCGATGTTCACGCCGGGGATGAAGGTCCGCTGCCCGCCGGCGGTCGAGAGCACGAGGCGCTCACCGTCGGCGAAGGCGACGCGCCGCAGGCCGGCCGCCTCGTCGGGCCGCGGCGCCCACGACGCTCGTGAGGCGCTCGGCTCCCCGCAGCCGGCCGAGAGCAGGAGGACGGCGCCCAAGGCCGCCGCCGCCCGCAGGGCGGCCCGCAGCGACGCGTCCGGAGGGCGTGGCGCGTTCACGGCTTGAAGGTGATGGGTGGGGCGGGGCACATCCGCCCGCATCTTCTCCGCCGCCGGCCGGCGTCCTGCCTCGACCGGCGTCGCCGGCGCCTCCGATCCGGCTTCAGCGCGTCAGGTGAGCGAGCGCGCCGGCTGGGCGCAACGCGAGGCGGCGGGTCTCGCCTCCTCCGCACGCGACAAGAAGGCCTCGACGACCCAGGGATCGAACTGAGAGCCGCTCCCGCGGATGAGCTCCGCGACGGCCACTTCGTCGGCGAGGGCGTCCCGGTACGGTCTGTCCGAGGTCATCGCGTCGTAGGCGTCCGCGACGGCGATGATCCGCGCCCCGAAGGGGATGCCCTCGCCGGCGAGGCCATCGGGGTAGCCGTTGCCGTCCCAGCGCTCGTGATGGTGCCGGATGATGGCCGCGCCCGCCCGGTACATGCTGAACTGACCGGCCAGCTCGGCACCGGCCGCGGGGTGCGTCCGTATCTGCTCCCGTTCCTCATCGGTCATGGGGCCCTCTTTGAGGAGAATGCGGTTGTCGACCGACAGCTTGCCGAGGTCGTGGACCTGGGCGGCCGAGACCACGAGCTTTTGCTCCTCGGCCGGCAGACCGAGCTTCGCGGCTATCCGGGCCACGTATCTGGCGACCCGCAGGGAGTGCTCGTAGGTGTAGCGGTCGCGCTTGTCGATCGTGTTGGCGAGGACGACGAGGGCGTTGTCCGTCTCGCTGCTGAGCCGGTCGTAGAGCCTGAAGCCCTTGTAGACGACCCAGATCAGCAGCGGGAAGTAGAGCATGGTCCACGGGCTCTGCTGGTACGCGTTGACGACCAGCGCCCCCAGAGGCGCCATCGCGACGTAGAAGGCTCCCCCCTCGCGCAGAGCGTGAAGCCAGACGTGCAGGAAGGGGCGGCCGTGCAGGGCGAAGACCCCGGTGGCGAGGACGCTGTTGACCAGGACGTACACGACGGCCGCGGCGGCGTAGGCGGGCGCGTTCGAGACGAGGCCGAAGCCATGGCCGCTCCTGAGGGCCTCGAAGGCCAGGCCCGCGAGCCCGGCGGAGATCGCGAGCTGGCCGGCTCCGAAGGCGGTCATCGCGACGCCTTTCCGCCGAACAAGCCCGTCGGCCAGGAGGCTGCCACTCACCGCGGTCACGATCCCGAAGCAGGGCCCGAAGAGGACTGCCGCCGCGTAGTAGATCGTGAAGGAGAGCGAGATCTCGCCTTCGCGACGCAGCGTCACGGTCCAGGACTCCGTCAAGGCCGCGACCGGCACGAACACGAGCAGGTGGAGCCAGAGGCGTGGCGGCAACCCCTGGAGTGTGGTCAGCAGCGCGATCAGGGTCGCCAGGTCGATGCCGACGACGTACGGGATGAGCCAGCGGGACGGACGCGCGCGGTGGATCTCGTGCGGGGTGCTCTGGGAGCTCATCCGGACTCGTCGCCTGACCGTCGGCCAAGCGTGGTGGATCGTCTCTGGATCAGCGATGCCGCCATTCTGACTCGTCTCGAAGTGGGCCGGGGCCGCGTCATGGCGGCCACGCGGTGATGGACACATACTCTCTTGCTCCTATTTCGGCTCAAGGGTCGGACTCCTTGAACTTGGCGACGCATTCGGCTACCCGTCCGGCGAGGCTGTCACCTATAATGCGCCAACCGACGGCAGACTTCGGACGCTTGAGCTTCGGCGGGAGAGGGGCAGTTGGTGAACGACTTTCATACGGCAAAGGCGTTCGTGCGCGAAGAGCCTCGCGTGCAGCTGATCGACGCCCTCTTGAAGAGTCTTCTCGAGGTGGTCGAGCTCGAGTTCGAGGGCCGGGCGGTGCAGGTCGACGGCTTCCGGCTGCGGGACCTCGAGCACTGGCGCACGGCCCACGAGACGTCGCTGCAGCAGAACCTCGGCTCCCTGTCCACGGCCTGCAACTGCCGGTGTGCCTTCTGTTATGAGGATGGCAACCCGAGCGGCCTGTTCGAGAAGATGCCCCGATTCGTGGGCATGGAGGAGGCCTTCACACGCTGCCGGCATCTGCATGATGGCAGAGGTCTCTTCCGGGAGAACAAGGGCTTCTTCGAGCCGCTCATCAACCCCGACTTTCTGGCGCTCCAGAAGCTCGTCAGGGAGCAGGAGCCGGAGAGTGTCATCGACGTGACGACCAACGGCGCCCTTTTGAGCCCCGAGCTGATCGCCAGCCTCAGCGAGCTCAAGCCCATCGTCGTGAACGTCTCACTGATCTCCTCCGACGAACCGACCCGCCAGACCGTCATGGCCGACCCGCGGGCAGGCTCGGCCATCCGCGCCATCGAGCTCCTCCGCGCCGCCGAGATCCCGTTCATGGGCACCCTCGTGCCCCTGCCTCAGCAGGGGCTCGACGACGTCGAGAGGACCCTCGAGTACATGGACGCCAACGAGGCGCGCATGGTCCGCGTCTCGATGCCGGGGCTCACGGGGCACCACCCCAGGTACGAACCGGGGGTGATCGAGGCTTGGGTGCCGCGCGTCGTGGAGCGCGTCCTCGGATTGCGCGCCCGGCTTCACACGCCGGTCGTCGTCAGCCCGTACGCGCACGTTTCCGCCTCGATGGACGCGATCGTCGAGGGTGTCATCCGGTCCTCGCCGGCCGCCGCGGCCGGAATCGAGGTGGGCGACAGGGTGGTCAGCATCGACGGGAAGACGATCGTCTCTCGCGCGCACGCGGTCAGCCTGCTGAAGCGGGGCACGCGCAGGGGTGTGGCCGACGTCGAGGTCGTGCGTGGCGGCTCGAGCCTGCGGGTGCGGCTGGAGGAGCCGGCAGACGAGGCGGATGCTTACCCTTACAAGCCGCGCGGCTGGCGCCCGCTCATCTTCACCGGGCTGGACTTCGGGCTGTGCCTGCCGGGGTCGTTCCATCTCCAGTACCTGCGCCAGATCCACGACGCAGTCGTGGCGAGGGGGCCGCGACGGGCCGTGGTCGCCGCCAGCCCGTTCTTCCGGGACCTGGTCGCGGAGCAGCTGGCTCAGCTCCCCTTGCCGGAAGGCGTGAGCCTCGAGGTCATCGTCCCGAGAAGCCGGTACTTCGGCGGCACGGTCTCCGTCGGCGATCTCTGGGTCCTCGAGGACATCGAGCACGCCATGCGCCCGCTGCTCGAGTCGGCGAGCCCGCCCGACCTCCTCCTGCTCCCGAACTCGTTCCTTTCGCAGTGGGGCAGGGACCTGCGCGGCGTGCCGTACCCGGAGCTCGAAGCCGCGCTGGGCATCGATGTGGTCTTCATTGACGTCGAACGGATCGTCCTCTAGGAAGTGTGATGGCCGTGGCCGATGAGCATCAGGATTACGTGTGGCGCTTCAAGCTCTCTGATGACGACGATGAGTGCGTCCACGCCGACGCACTGACCGAGATGGTGCGGCGGGAGCTCCGGGCACTCCTGGGATCCGTGGTGCTGACCCACCGCGGCCAGGATCTGAAAGTGACCGGGTTCCGCTTCCTCGGCGAGCTCAGCGAGGAGTACGCGATCTACCCCCGGCGGGCGCAGCGACCGCCACAGGAGTCCGGGCCGGGGCCCGCCGGCGACGAGGACCCGGGATCGTGAACCGACGACCGAGCGAGGCGGGCACCGTCGGCCAGGCCGCTCGGGCGCCGCAGATGGCCATTGACATGTGCGGCCGCGACCACTAGCCTTACGGCGCTAGTAGGCCGCTCTTTCACAAGGGAACGGGGTGATGGTTGTGGCGCCAGATATGGCACGGGACGTTCTCGCTTTGGCCGCACAAGAAGAGGCTGATGAGGTGAGGGACCTGGGTGAGTCCGCTCCGCTCAGCTTCAAATGGGGAGCTGTGCTCGGTCGGTGACCAGGAGCCGAACCCGGCACCGGCACACGTAAGACGCCGGCTCGGGGATCGCGACTGACAGCCGGCTCCGACCAGGGGCCGGCTGTTTCATTGTGCCTCCCTCGCGCGCGCCGCTCCCACGCCTTGCCCCGCCTCCCGGCCGCGGCGAGCCTGCGTCGCGGGTCCGCCTGCGGCCGCCATGCGAGCCGGGTCCGTGCGCCCGGACAGGGGGCCCAGGCTCGAGGTGGCCGGCCTCGGCTCCCTCGCCGGCGCGGCGCGGGTGCCATTTGCCCGGCTTGGGGGAATAGATAGTTGCTCGGTCAAGCGGCAGAGGACGATGCCACGTGGGCGCGGTCACTTCCCCCAAGACCTTCGACTGCGAGATCTGCCGCGCGGCCCTCAGGTCGCAGCGGGCCCTCGACAACCACATGTGCCTGCTCCACGACCAGTGCGACGCCGCGCGCCTCGGCACCCCGATCACGTTTCGCTGCGCCGCCTGCGGGGAGGCCTTCGGGCGCCGCGACGACCTGCTCGCTCACCTGAGCCAGCGCGGCCACGGCCGCTCCCCGGAGCAGGACACTGCGCGGCCCCCGGGTGCACAGCGCCCGCGCCGTCGACCGCGGAGCCGTAGCGACTGACCGCCCGTAGTCCGGTGTGAAGTCGAGGTGGCCGGCCTACCGGGCGTGAGGGGCCGCGACACGCGGCCCCTCACGCCGTCTCAGGCGCTTCGCTGGCGGGCCGCGCTCAGGCCGCCTTCGCCGCCGCGCCCTCCACGTTGAAGCGCCGCGCCGCGGACTCGCCCTCGTCGAACTGCACGATCACGCAGGGCTCGTCGCCGACGACCCAGGCGTCGTGCCCCGCAGGTATGACGAACACGCTCCCGGGGCCGGACTCGAGCCGTGTCCCGTCACTGAGTTCCGCGATGATGCGCCCCGACACGGTGTAGCCCACGTGCGTGTCGAGGCACTTCGGCGCGCCCATGTGGGTCGAGTACTTCCAGCCCGACGGGTACGTCGCGCGCTTCACCTTCATATCGCCGATCTGCAGGACGTCGATCTCGACGCCACCTTTGGTGACGTGATCGTCCGGCGCGGCGAACGACTTCAGAGTCCCGCCGATGGGGGTTGCCATGAGAGCCTCCTCGATTGCTGCGGCTTGTCGATTCCAGGCCGGGGCGCCGCGACCCGGTGTCTCGAGGATTCCCCTCTGAAGACAGGGACAACCCGTTTGTCGCGGCGTGGGGCCGGTCACTCAGCGATCGTCGGGGTCGTCGCGGACGACGACGACCGGCACCTTGCTGGTCCGCGCGAGGCGCCTGGCCGTCGAGCCGATGACCAGGTCGTGAAGGAACCCCCCGCTGTCGTCGGGCACCACGATGTACGCGGTGCCGACCTCGGCTGCCACGTCCTCCAGGAGGCGGACGGGATCGTCGAGACCGCAGGCCGCCCTCGCATCCACGCCGGCCAGACGGATGCGCAACGTCTCGTGGTGGAGGTCCTCGCCGGTCTGCTTCTCCCACTCCTTCAGCCAGCGGCTGTCGTCGATCCGCCCGAGCAGGAACAGCGACCCGCTGAAGTCGGGTGGGCGATCGTGCGTACAGACGACGACGATGTCGCAGTCCGCCTCCCGCCGCGCCAAGGCTATCGCCCTGGCCGATGCGGCCCTGGCTTTGCGAGATCCGTCGTAGCCGAGGATCACGTGACGTGATGCCATATCCTCGCGGCCGCCCTTCCGCGTCCCGTGGACCGGGTCGGGCGCCGGCCGGCGGAGCTGGATCGGCGGCGCCCTCGCAGCTCTGACATTCCCGGCCGGGCCGCGGGGTGAACGCGGCGGGATGAGACCTCTGCCGGCCGCGCCTCCCCGCGGACGGGCGTCGCCGGCTGGGCCCTCTCTCTTCGATCACGTCGTGCGGTCCGCAGTCAGCCAGCCGAGCCTGCTCAAAGTCAGGCGGCGGGCAGCCGCCGAGGAACGCGACGGCATGGATCTCGCTGCTGCGCCGGATCCAGTGGACGGTGTCGCCAACGCGCAGCCTGGGGCTGCTGGGGAAGCAGGCCATGACGTCGCCGCCGCCATGCGCGCTCTCGGCGCTGCGGAATGACGGTCTTTGGTCGCCCGGTCGTCGGCGCCCTAATCCGTCGCCATCCAGGCGGCGAGCGCCGGGAGGCGCTCGCGCGCCTCGTCGTAGCCCTGCCGGTAGAGGGCTTCGAGTTTGGCGACGTCGCGCTCCATGCGGCCGACGACAAGCGGGCGGGCGGGCCGGAGGACGAAGGCCTCGCCGGCCCGCTCCAACGCTCCGATGCGATCCAGGCAGGCGTTGTAGCGGCTGTGCCGCTGCCGCAGCGCCCGCAGGATCGCGGGCTGGCGGGCCAGCAGCAGGCGCGGCACCGGCCCGAGCCGCTCCGCCCGCTTGCGAAAGCCCGCGTTGCGGGTGAGGACCACGACATTGCGCCGGTTGCCGTCCGCGATGGAGCGGCCGATGGGGATCGAGTCGCTGACGCCGCCGTCCAGGTACCGCCGGCCCCCGATGGTCACCGGCGGCGAGAGCGCCGGCAGGCTGCTCGAGGCGCGCAGCACGGTGTGCCCGAACCAGCGCGGGTCGTGGTCGTGGTGCCGGAAGTAGACTGGCTGCCCGGTGGCGCAGTCGGTGACGCCCACAGTGAAGGTACGTGCGGAGTGGCGGAAGGCCTCGTAGTCGAAGGGCGCGAGCTCGTCGGGCACCGTCTCGAACAGGAAGCGCATGCCGAACCAGCTGCGCTCGCGCGCGAGGTTGGCGAGGCCCGCGTAGCGGCGGTCCGCGGCGAGCTCCACGAAGACCTTGTGGTTGCGCTCGCGCTGCCCGGCGACGTAGTCGGACCCGGCGTTGGCGCCGGCCGACACGCCGATCACGTACGGGAGGTCGACACCCGCGTCGAGGAACGCGTCGAGCACACCGGCGGTGTAGGCGGCGCGCATGCCGCCGCCCTCAAGGACGAGGCCGATGCGAGCCGTCACGCCTTTCTTCACGGTGCGAGCGGGCGGATCTGCGAGGCGCCGGACGTCTCGACCCGGCCAAGGCTCGGGTGGCCGGCGTAGCTGAGGCTCGAGGCTCCGCTCAGGTCCGCGTCGAGCGTCCCGGATGCGAGCACGGTGGCACGGCTGGCTCCGGAGAGGCTGACCCTCGCGCTCGCCAGCTCGAGGCCGCCGAGCTCGAGGCTGCTCGCTCCCGAGGCCTCCAGTGAGGCGTCGCCGCCCGAGCCGCCGAGCTCCGGGAGCATGACCGTCGCCCGCTGCGTCGTGCCCTGGGAGGCGGTCGCGCCCTGAAGGCCGATCCGCAGGGTGTCGCCGTCGAGCCTGACGCGCAGCCGCTCGACGAGGTTGTCGTCGACCGTCACCCTGACCGCGTGGGTGTCGCCGCGCGTCACCTCGACCTCGAACCGCTGGCTGACGTCCAGGAGGCTGAAGCCCTGAAAGTCGTACTCGCGGGTCACCAGTTCACCGGAGCCGACGACGATGCTACCGCAGCCGGCGGCCAGCAACGCAACGCCGGCGAGGACCGCCAGGACGCCGAGATGGAAGGATGTCTGTCGCTTCATGCTGACCCCGTCAGTCGTCGCGCCGTATCCACGGCATCGTTCCCGCGGCGCTGCTCGTCAGAACTCGCCCCGCGTCGGCTGACGGGGCCGCTTCGGGTTCCGGCTGACCCTCCAGGCTCACCCGCCGTCGCGCGGCTCGCCGTGGGTTCGTAGCCAGTCTCGGCCGCGCGACTGCGCGGCCTCGCAGGAGCCATAGTACTCGGCCGTCGCCGGCAGCACGGCGTCCGCCCCGAGCTCCCGCAGGAGCCCGGTGCGCTCAAGCTGGTCCAGCATCTCCGGCCCGACGCCCGCGAGGTAGAGGCGCCCGCCGCCGGCCGCGAGCTCGGCCGCGTAGTCGCGGAAGAGCGCGATCGTGGCACTCTGTAGAGTCCCCCGCCCGCGCAGGCGCAGCACGACCACCGCGGACCGTGCTTCGCCGACGGCGGGCAGCGACTCCCTGATCTTGGGGCCGGCGGCGAAGAACAGGCTGCCGTAGATGTCCAGGACGGTGACGTCGGCGCTCGTCAGGCGTCGCGGGCTCTCGGTCTCGCGGCAGCGCTCATCGGCGCCGACGACGACCCGCACAACGCGGACGTCGAGTGACGAGAGGTAGACGTACTTGAGGACGGACAGCCCGGCGCCGGCGAGGATCGCGTACTGCATCGGGATGAGGAGAACGAGCATGAACGTGGCAGCCATCACCAGGGCGGAAAGCCTGTCAGCGGCCCAGATGGCGCGGACCGCATGAGGCCGGATCGCGCTGATGGCCGCCACGATGAGGATCCCCGACGTGACGGACTCGGGGACCTGGACCACCAGGGGCGCCGCGGCAAGGACGACGACGACCACGAAGGCGCCGGCGAAGAACGACGACCAGCGCGTGCGCGAACCCGCGCCCACGTTGAGCGCCGTGGCCTGTACAGAGCCACCGACGGCGGCGCCCCCGAACAAGCCTGATGCGATGTTGGCAAGCCCCTGGCCGACGAAATCGCGGGATGCGACAGCACGAGTGCCGTCGAGATTCGGCACGGTGCGGCTGATCCCGGCGCCCTGGACCAGCGCGATGATGGCCAGCGACACGGCCGGCACCAGCATGCGCGGCGCCAGCGACAGGTCCGGCAGCTCGGGGAGTGGGAATGAACCCGAGATGGGCGCGATGTCGCCGACGCGGCGGAGCGACAGATCCAGCAGCGTGGTCACCGCTGTGACCACCAGCAGGGCGGTCGCAATGGAGAAGTACCTGAAGCGGGTCTTCGAGATGATGGTGATGAGCGCTACTGTAGCCAGGCCAACCAGCGTCGTCGCGCCGTCGATGTGGTCGATGTGCCGCAGGACATCCGCGGCCTTGGCCATCTTGCTCTCGTAGCTGCTCGAGTAGCCGGTCAGGCCGCTCAGCTGACCGAGCGCGATCTGCACGCCGAGACCGGTCATGAAGCCGACCATCACCGCGTTGGAGATGAAGCGCACGAGGCCGCCGGCGCGGAGGAGACCGGCGGCGAGCATGATGGCGCCGGCGAGGACCGTGAGCGTGATGAAGCCGGCGACCCGCTGCTCCGGCGCGAGGCCCGCGAGGGCGGAACCTGCCGCCAGGCCCAGCGCGGCCGTGGTGACGATCGTCATGCGCTGGGAGCTGGAGGTCAGCGCACCCACCGGCGTCCCGATCATCGTGCCGTAGAGGCCGTGGATCGGAGGCACACCGGCGAGCATGGTGTTGGCCATCGCGTTACCGACTTGAGCCGCTCCCAGCGTCACCCCGGCGAGGAGGTCGCGAGGCAGGGCGGCGCGCGAGGGCAGGTCGAGCCTTCCGCCCATGGTCAGCGCGGCCGGCGGGCGCGGCGCGCGACGGCGTCCAGGCCGAAGTCAGGCCGGCGCGCCGCTGCCATCCGCTTGCCCCGTCTGCAGGACCTGCGCCACTTCCGGGCGGGTGAACCAGGCGGGCAGCCGCTTGCCCTTGGCCAGGTAGTCGTCGCGCACCTGGGTGCCGGAGATCGAGAAGACGCGGGCTCCGGGCGGGACCTTGCCGGCCTCCTCGTAACGATCCTCGTCGGCCAGGTAGACGAGCTCCTCGAAGGCGATCGGCTGGACGCCGACCTCGGCGGCGTAGCGCTCCGCCAGGGCCTGCGCCTCGTAGGGACCGTAGAACGGAGCCCCCTGCGAGTCCTTGCCGGGGCCGGCGTGGTCGCGGCCGATGATCAGGTGCGTGGCGCCATAGTTGCGGCGGATGATCGAGTGCCAGACGGCCTCGCGCGGCCCCGCGAAGCGCATGGCCAGGGGCATGAGCGAGAGCAGCGTCGTGGCCGGATCGTAGTAGTTGCGCACCAGGACTTCGTAGGCCTCGACGCGCAGGGCGGGGTTCACGTCCTGGGGCCTGGTCACGCCGACCGCGGGATGGAGGAGCAGCGCTCCGCCCACGGCGTGCGCGGCGCGCTTGGTGAGCTCCTCGTGGATGCGGTGCATGGGGTTGCGCGTCTGGAAGGCGACCACCTGGCTGTGCCCGAGGGCGGCGAGGCGCGCCCGCGTCTCGGCCGGGGTGAGGCACAGCGGCCCGTGGAGGCGGTGGCGCGGCAGGTCGAGCACGCGGGGGTGGCCGGAGAGGTAGTGGACCGGCCAGTCAGCGGACTCGGCGACCAGGGGGTGGGCGGTATCGGTCGCGCCCAGGACCGCGCGCATCTCGCGCAGGCTGTCGAAGGGGTAGATCTGCTCCACCTCCATGACGGCCAGGACCGTGCCCGCCTCATCGGTCAGGGCCACGTCGCGGAGCCAGTCGCGGAGCGCCGGCATGCGTACGGGCACCGCCAGCGGGATCGGGAAGACGGTGCCGTCCGTGAGGCGCATGTCGCTGAGCACCGATGCGTAGTCCCAGCGCCCCATGAAGCGGTCGAGGGGGGAGAAGGCGCCGACCGCCAGCATCTCGAGGTCGTACTGGGCGCGCAGCGAGAGGGGGACCCTGGGCAGGCGCTCCGCCCGCTCGAGCAGGGAGCGACGCTCGTCCTCCTCGTGGCAGACGAGGTCGACGAGGCGCCCGCCGAAGGGGGGTATCAATTCACACGATCCCGTGGCCTGCATGACTCGACCTCCCCGTGCGCGCGCCGCAAGGCCGTCCGCGCCGGATGCGGCGCGGACGGCCTTGACGAGCTGCGTCCCGGGGAGGGTGTCCGCCCCGACCGCCCTCCCGGGGATGGGTTCGCGACTACGGCCGGATGCGGACGTCGTACATCTCCTGGTAGTAGGGCATGCACTGCTCGTACATCTCCTTGAGGCGCGGGACGTCGTCGACCGTGAACGGCCAGTCCTCCATGTCCCGGTTGAAGCCCGTGCTCTTGGCGGCATCCAGGTGCCACGACTCCCAGGACTTCCACTCGGGCTTGAATTCCGGCTCCCAGGTGAGCGACTCGGGCAGGAACGGGATGCCGACCTTCTCGCTGTACTGCTTGACCACGCTGGCCGCGTCGGCGATGAGGTCTTCGGCGTCGACGATGGCCGGCACCTCGCCCGTGATCTGCTTGACCATCTCGAACATCTTGAACTGCGTCTCGTAGCCGGCCTCTTCCAGGGTGAACTCCGGGTTCATCTTCTGGCCCGAAACGAGCGTGTACTTGGGGTCACGGATGATGAACGTGTTGGCGAAGAGCTTCATGAAGTCCTCGTCCGCCCCGGCGAACGCGTGGTACGACATGTCCTTGAAGAAGACCGGCTTCTCCTCGGCCGCGCGCTTGATCATCGCGACGATCGCGTCGTACTCCTGCGGATGGTCCGGGTCGACGTTCATGCCCACCGCCGCCGCTCCCTGAGCCTTCTGATAGAAGTAATACGAGAACGGCTCGTGGATGACCTTGAAGTCACCGCGTTCCATCATCATGCGCTCGAAGCCGGTCGAGACCGAGCGCGGGACGGACCAGAGGGGGACGATCTTGTTCATGCGGTTTCTCCTCGATCTGTGATGTGCGGTGCGCCTGGGTCGCGGTCCCTGACGGCCGAAGCGCCGGCCACATGTCGTCGCCACCCGTCTGCGAGCCTAGCACCCTCGCGTGAGGCTGGCAAGTTCGACGTTACGGCATCACAGCGTCATGGGCCGCTTCCGTGCGTGTTCTTCAACGATAACAGCACAATCAGCATCCATCACAGATCCTGAATGCCAAGAAGAGCGGACATCACGAAAGACCACCGTCGTCCGCCACAGCGGCGCCGCCGTCCACGCGGCGCGCTTCTGCCCGGCACCGGTCGGCTCTTTCGTCGAGGGGGTGGGTCAGCGGCGTCCGCGTGGCACGCGGACGCGTTCGGCAGGTCGGCAGGCGCCTGGTCCACAACGAGGGGTCGCCCTCGGGCGGGGGCTACGGGCGTAGCGGGAAGTTCCCCCGCTCAATGCGCCGCCGGCGGGCGCCCCGCAGAACGGGGCGCCCGCCGGCGGCGAGATCGCGGTGCGTCTTTGTTACACGAAGTAGACGTTCTGGAAGTTCCACCGGCCCAGCGGGAAGCCCAGCTTGTCCTGCGTGATGCCGGTGATCTTGCTCGAGTAGGCGTCGACCTGGTTGCGGAACGCCCAGATGATGTAGCCGCCCTCGTTGTACTCGATCTCCTGCGCCTGGGCGATGAGCGCATTGCGGGCGGTCTCATCGACGGTGCCGAAGGCCTCCTTGACGATGGCGAGCCATGCGTCGTTCTTCCAGTGGGTCTCGTTGTACGGCGCGCCCGGCATGGTGCCCTGCCCCGCCTGCGAGAGGTAGTTGCGCGTGTACCAGAAGTCCTGGGCGAACGTCCAGCTCAGGTAGTCCTCGCCGTAGAAGACGCCGGCGTCGACCTTCCTGAGGTTGACGGTGACGCCCGCGCCCTTGGCCTGCTCGGCGAAGACCTGCGCCGCCGCGACCTCGTCGGCGCCGAGGGCGCCGGACGACGTGACGAGCTCGACGGTGAGGCCGTCGTAGCCGGCCTCCTTGAGCAGCGACTTGGCCTGCTCGAGGTCCTGCGCGCGCTGCGGCAGGTCGGGCGTGCCCGGGTCGAACGGCGCGTACATGTCGTTGCCGAGCGTGCCGAAGCCGTTGTACGCCTGGTCGATCATCTGCTGACGGTCGACGATCAACCTGAAGGCCTGGCGCACGCGCGCGTCTTCGAACGGCTTGGTGTCGATGCGCATGGTGAACGGCCGCCAGGCGCCCGTCTCGGCGTTGAGCAGCACGAGGCCGCTCGTCGACTCGACGATCGAGGCCTGGCTCGTCGGCAGCTGCGTGATGGCCTCGACCTCACCGCTGTTGAGCGCGTTGACGCGCGCCGTCTCGTCGGCGAACTCGATGACCTTCAGCCCGTCCACCCACGGGCTCCCGTCCATGTAGTCGGCGAACGGGGCGAACGTGAAGGAGTCACCCGGCTTGAAGTCGGTGAGCATGAAGGGGCCGCAGCCGATGGGCTTCTTGGGGTCGAAGCCGGCCGGTACCACCTGCGCGGTGCGCACGGCCAGGCCCTCGGGCAGGAGCACGTTGGGGGTCTCCAGGCGGAACTCCACGGTGAGGTCGTCGATCTTGACGGTGCTGCCCTTGACGAGGCCCGAGAGTGAAGCCGCAGCTCCCTTCGGCGCCTTGGGGTCGACGATGCGCTCGAACGAGTACACGACGTCGTCGGCCGTGATGGGTTTGCCGTCGTGCCACGTCAGTCCGGACTTCAACTTGCACTGCCAGACTGAGCCGTCCGCGTTGGCCTCGATGGACTCGGCCATCTGATTGATGATCTGCGCGTCCAAGTCGAACGTCGCGAGACCCTGGTACATGATGCTCTGGATGGCGATGTCGGGCTCGAAAGAGGCCACGTGCGGGTCGGCCGTGTCCTTCGCCGAGCCGCCGACGATGCCGATGCGAAGAGAACCGCCCTTCTTGGGGCCGGCCGACGGAGACGCCGCCGGGCCGCCCTCTTCCTCGCCCCCTCCGCACGCCGACGCCAGCGGCCCGAAAACGGCAAGGCCGCCCACGGCCGCGGCGCCCCCGAGCACCTGTCGCCGTGTGAACTTCTTGCCGTTCACGAGGTGCGCGACCTCGCTGACGTCAAGCCCTGACCTGTCTCTCTGCTCGCTCACGATACCGTCCCCCATTCTGGTGATTGCCGTGAAGCCGGATCCCGATGTGGTCGGTGAGCCGGAAGCCAGCCCCGCTTCCGGCAAGATCATCTGCACATACCGCTCCCTGGGCTGCAGCGTGACCTCCGCCCGTGCACCGTCGCATCCACCCGGGCGGACAAGACCCATTTCACCGGTCCCCGCCGGGTAGCAAAGCCCCTGCACTCTAGCATCGCAGGGGGCCTCTGGCAAGATGCTGGAGAACGAAATCACAGCGGTTCTTAGGTGTTCTGTCAGGTTTCCTGAACGCTATTGCCCAATCGCTGTACTTACCGACTGGGAACGGCGAAAACGATAAGCATCATGAAAGAATGCAGGTAGTCCGTTACGGGTGATGCCGCATGCGGGCGGTCGGTGGGGACGTCGCACGGTGGCGGTGGGTCGCGGAGCGGGGTCCGGGGACGGCGCTTCGCCGCCTTCAGCGATAGGTGATCGAGAGAACACGCGTCGTTGACGGGTTCTTGAACGAAGTCGCCGGCATGGGTACACTCCGCTCGAATGAACGGCAAGATCGACAAGGATTCCGCAACACGGGCTGTGCCGCCCGCGATCCGCCAGGGTTCGATCCCTCACGGCGCGGTGCACCTCGACGACCTCGACCGGCGCGTGCTCAAGCTGCTGCGCCACGACGGGCGCGTGCCATACGCACAGATCGCGCGGACCCTGGGCGTGTCCGAGCCCACCGCGCGCAAGCGTGTCGACCGCTTGGTGCAGGCCGGCGCCGTCATCATCATGGGCAGGCTCAACCCGGCGCCGATGGGCCTCCCGGTCGACGCGTTCGTCGGCATCAGGGTCGCCCGGGGGCGGGCCAAGGAGGTCGGGCGCCGGCTGGCGGCCATGGAGCACGTGGCCTACCTGGCCTATCTCACGGGCAGCTTCGACATCGTGATCGAAGTCTTCCTGCCCGACACCGAGGGCCTGTTCAAGTTCCTCAACGAGGACCTCGAGGAGATCGACGGCATCAACTACTCGGAGACGTGGCAGGTGCTGCGCACCGAGAAGTTCTTCTACAACTGGGAGGGCGAGGACGTCGGCCTCGAGCCCTCCAACGAGCCCGGCGGGGAGAGCGAGGCCGAGGAGCCGCTCGCCTGAGCTGCGGCCGCCGCGCCCGGTCCGCCCAGGCCCGGGTGAGCCGGGCGGGTCTTCGGGGCACAAAGGGACCGAAGCCTCGGACCGACGGGAGGTGCTCGATGGAGTCCATGCTCGCGCTCGTCAAGGATCACCGCGGACCGGGACTGGAGCTCGAGAGCATCGCCGTACCCCGGGCGCACCCGGGGGAAGCCGTCATACGGGTGCTCAAGACGGCCATCTGCGGCACCGACGTGCACATCTACGAGTGGGACGAGTGGGCGCAGCGCACCCTGTCCGTGCCGCTGGTCGTCGGCCACGAGTTCGTCGGCAGGGTCGTCGAGCTTGGTGACGGCGCGCGCGGCCTCGAGCTCGGGGAGCTGGTGACCGGCGAGGGGCACATCGTCTGCGGCCACTGCCGCAACTGCCGCGCCGGCCGCAGGCATCTCTGCGCACACAGCGTGAGCATCGGAGCCACCGCTCCCGGCGCCTTCGCCGAATACCTGGCACTCCCGGCGGTCAACGTCTGGCCGGCGGACGAGCGGATCCCGCTCGACACCCTCGCCATCTTCGACCCGCTGGGCAACGCCGTGCACGCGGCCCTGTCGTTCGACCTCGTCGGAGAGGACGTGCTCATCACCGGCGCCGGGCCGGTCGGCTGCCTGGCAGCGGCCGTGGTACGCCACGCCGGCGCCCGGCACATCGTGGTCACGGATGTGAACCCGACGCGGCTGCGCATCGCCGAGAAGATGGGCGCGTCGCTCGCCATCGACGTTCGCACCTCCAGCCTGGGCGAGGCCACGGCGGCCTTGGGCATGGAGGAGGGCTTCGATGTCGGCCTCGAGATGTCCGGCAACAAGGAGGCGTTGCGCAGCATGATCGCCTCCATGGCCCACGGTGGCCGTATCGGCCTGCTCGGCTTCCTTGAGGGCGAGACCCCCGTCGAGCTGGAGACCGTGATCTTCGGCGGGCTCACGCTCAAAGGCATCTACGGGCGTGAGATGTTCGAGACCTGGTACAAGATGACGGCGATGGTCCAGAGCGGCCTCGACGTCACCCCGGTCATCACCCACCATTTCCCCGTCGCCGACTACGAGGAGGCTTTCGCGATCATGCGCTCCGGCCACTCCGGCAAGGTCATCCTGGAATGGCCGGCCGCGCTCGCGAGCGAAGGCTCCACACGGCGCCAGCCCGAGGGCCACTCGTGATCAGCGCCGCGTTCCGGGAGCGGCTCCTGAGCGAGCTGAAGGGCACGCGCGAGCAAGGGCTCTTCAAGGTCGAGCACCCGATCGCCGGGGCGCAGGGCGCGTGGGTGCGGCTCGCCGACGGGCGGCGCGTCCTCAACATGTGCGCCAACAACTACCTCAACCTGTCGTCGCATCCGGACGTGGTGGCCGCCGCCGCCGGTGCCCTCGAGCGGTGGGGCTACGGCATGTCCTCCGTGCGCTTCATCTGCGGCACGCAGACGCTGCACGCTCGCCTGGAGGAGACCATCGCGCGCTTCCTCGGCAAGGAGGCCGCGATCCTCTACTCCTCCTGCTTCGACGCCAACGGCGGCCTCTTCGAGACGCTGCTGGGGCCGGAGGACGCGGTCATCAGCGACGCCTTGAACCACGCCAGCGTCATCGACGGGATCCGCCTGTGCAAGGCGCGGCGCTATCGCTACCGCAACTGCGACATGGCGGATCTCGAGGCGAAGCTCGAGGAGGCGCGTGACGCGCGCACGGTCCTCATCGCCACCGACGGCGTCTTCTCGATGGATGGCGTGATCGCGCCCCTTGCGGACATCTGCGAGCTCGCCGAGCGCTACGGCGCTCTGGTCATGGTCGACGACTCCCACGGGCTCGGCGTGCTCGGCGAGCACGGGCGCGGCACGCCGGAGCACTGCGGTGTGAGCGAGCGCGTCGACGTCCTCACCGGCACGCTCGGCAAGGCACTCGGCGGCGCGAGCGGCGGCTTCACGAGCGGCTCCCGCGAGCTCGTGGAGCTGCTCCGGCAGCGCTCGCGCCCCTACCTCTTCTCGAACAGCCTGGCGCCGATGATCGCGGCGGCCTCGATCACGGCCATCGAGATCGTGCAGCGGTCACAGGAGCTGCGGGCGCGGCTGCGGCGCAACGCGCAGCACTTCCGCGCCGCCGTGGAGGCGGCAGGGTTCGAGACGCGTGGGGCCGGCCACCCGATCATCCCGGTGATGGTCGGCGAGGCGCGCGACGCGCAACGGATCGCGGCGGGGCTGCTCGAGCGCGGAGTCTACGCCGTCGGCTTCTTCTACCCGGTGGTGCCCGGGGGCGAGGCGCGCATCCGCGTGCAGGTGTCGGCGCTCCACGAGGTCGCCGACCTGGATCTCGCCGTGGAGCAGCTCGCCGCCGTCCGCGACGGCGCGGCGGCGAGCTGACCGAGGCTTCGTCCGGCGGCCCGCCGCGGCCGCAGGGCGGCCGGCGAGCTGCCGGGCCGGCCCCGTTGGCCCCTCGCGGAGCTCAGTAGGGCCGGTCGGCGCGCACCGCGCTCTTGCGCCGGTCCATGATCGCGTGCAGCAGTGGCGTCACGACGAGCTGGATCGCCATCTCCATCTTGCCGCCCGGGACCACGATGCAGTTAGGGCGCGACATGAACGAGTCGTGGATCATCGTGAGCAGGTAGGGAAAGTCGATGCCCTTCGGGTCGCGGAAGCGGATGATGAACAGCGACTCGTCCAAGGTAGGGATGTCCCGGGCGACGAAGGGGTTGGACGTGTCCACCACGGGAACGCGCTGGAAGTTGACGTTGGTGCGCGAGAACTGCGGCGTGATGTAGTGGACGTAGTCGTGCATACGCCGCAGGATGGTGTCCGTGACCGCCTCGATCGAGTAGCTCCTCGCCACCGTGTCGCGATGGATCTTCTGGATCCACTCGAGATTGACGATCGGCACCACGCCGATGAGCAGGTCCACGTAGCGGGCGACGTTGATCTCCGCGTCCTGGACGCCGCCGTGGAGGCCTTCGTAGAAGAGCACGTCGGTGTCCGCGGACAGCTCCTCCCAAGGGGTGAACGTGCCCGGTTCATGGCCCCGGGACTCCGCCTCCTCCTCGTTGTGCACGTAGAAACGGCGCCTGCCGGACCCGGTGTCGCTGTAGCTGCTGAAGAGGCGTTCGAGGTCTTCGAAAAGGTTGCCCTCGGGGCCGAAATGGCTCGGGGGGCGCTCCCCCCGGCTCTCCGCCTCCTCGATCGCCCGCCGCATCCCCTCGCGGTCGAACTTGTGGAAGCTGTCGCCCTCGACGACCGCGGCGCGGATGCTCTCCCGGTGGAAGATGTGCTCGAAGGACCTCTTGACGGTCGTCGTGCCGGCTCCGCTGGAGCCGGTCACGGCGATCACGGGGTGCTTGAACGACATGTGGCCTCGCCTCCCTGCCGACCGCTCAGCCGAGGCCGAGCGCCGAGCGCCATTGCGGATACAGGGTGTCGGCGTCGGCCGGGAAGGACTCGAAGGCGCGCGCCAGTTCGCGATGCTCTTTGGCCGCGGCGATCAGATCGATGCCGGCCTGCCAGGCATCGACGGACTGGCGCAGGGAGAGTGCCCCCACGACAGGTCCGTCGAGGTGGCCGAAGGCGCCGCCGCCCGACGTCTGCACAACGTTGGCGTGGCCGAGGTTGTCGAAGAAGCCCGGCAGGCGCAGGGCGTTCATGCCGCCCGAGATCATCGAGCTCGTGGCCTTCATCCCCAGCCATTCCTGGTGGTAGTAGGGGCCGTCGGCCGAGTCGCGCTCGATCATGTAGGCGATCGCCCGGTCGCTCGGGTCGCCCTCCATCTTGCCGAAGCCCATCGTGCCCGTGTGGATGCCGGACGCGCCTTGCAGGCGCGCCATCTTCGCGAGGACGAAGGCGGTGTACCCACGCCTGGATTGCGGCGAGGTCACGGCGCCGTGCCCGGCGCGGTGATAGTGCAGGAACTGGTCGGGGAACCGGCGCCGGCAGGTGGTGACCGCCGCCGGGCCGGCGACGTAGCCGTCGACGAGGAAGGCGACGTGGTCCTCGTTGCCGCCGAAAGCCTCCAGCACGGCCTCGCCCCGGGCGATCATTTCCATGGGGTCGTCGGCGGTGATGTTGGCTGAGAAGAGCTTGGCCGCGCCGGTCTCGCGCTGCGCCCGAGCCATCGCGTCGGCCACCAGGCGCATGGTCTCCACGTAGGGCGCGAAGACCTGGTTGCCCTGGGGCTCGTCGTTCTTGACGAAGTCGCCACCGAGCCAGAAGCGGTAGCACGCATCGGCGAACAGCTCGGGCCGCAGGCCGAGCTTGGGTTTGATGATCGTGCCGACGATCATCCCCCCGTCGGCGACGGGGCGGCCGAGGACGCGCCAGAAGTCGGCGATGTTCCTCGCCGGGCCATCGAAGAGCTCCAGGTACGCGGGTGGGACGGAGAAGTCGTGCAGCTTGGCGTACTCGACGTCGCCCATGCCCTGGTTGTTGCCGATGCAGAGCGTGAGGAACGAGACGATCATCGCCTTGCCGTCGATGATGTTGCGGTCGAAGAGCGCCAGCGGGTAGGCGATCTTCACCAGCTCGGCGGCCTCGTCCGCCTCGTAGACGATGGCGTCGACGGAGCGCGTGAAATCGTCTGTGGTGGAGACCTCCACGTTGGTGCCGGTGGAGGACTCGGCGGCGAAATGCGCTGCCGTGGCCAGATAGCCGTGGCCCGCCTTTGGCTTCAGCGTGTAGGCGCACAGGACGTGCCTGCCGCCCGCGATGAGGTCGGCCTCCCTGAGGCTGAGATCGGCGTAACGGTTCGACTGGTCCACGTGTCCCCTCCTTGTCTCCCCGAGCGCTGTAGACGGATGAGGCCGCTCGGGCGGCCTCCCCGGCTCGGGAGTGCGGACTTCATGTGCCCGCTGGCGGGGCAATCCAAGCGTCCCGCTGTGGCCGCATCCGGCCTGCTGGGCGCGTGGGCGCGGCGAAAGATGAGCTGCCGGTGACCACCTTCCAGGGGACTAGTTCGGCGCCCCGCGGGAATCCTCAAAGAGTAGACCCGCGGGCGGACGCCCCGCGGGAGGCCACGACCCAGGAGGTCGGCGATGAGCTTCACCAGACCATTGCGGTTCGCCCTCGTGGCGCTCGGCACCATCATCCTGGCACTGCTCACGTTCGCCGTGTCGGTGGCCCAGGCCGCCACGACGCCATCCACTGCCTTCCAGTGGCCGGTGGCCGGCCCCGGCGGAACTGCTTCCACCGTCATGACCGCCGTCTCTCTGGTGGTCGTCGCGGCGGGCGCCATCGTGTACGGGTCCATTGCCCTGAGGCGCTCCGGCGTGGCGGAGATCCCCGCGCTTCGCGTGGTGCCTGGCGAGCGAGAGCCCGAGAGGCTGCGCAAGGCCGCGTAGGCTTCGAAGCCGCGCCGGCCGAGGTGTCGGCGCGGCTGCCGGAGGGCACTACCGTGGCATGGGCACGATCCTCTGGCTCGTCGTCATCATGGCCGCCGCAGCGGTGCTGCTCGTGCCGCGGCTCCTGCGGCGGCTGCGAGACCGCCGCCGCCGCGGCCTCATCCGCTCGATCGAACGGAGCCGCGGCTCCCGCGTGATCACGATGATCCACCGCCAGGAGGCCGTGAGCATCCTCGGCATCCCGTTCGGGCGCTTCATCGACATCGAGGACTCGGAGGAGATCCTGCGCGCCGTCCGCCTGACGCCGGCCGGGATGCCGATCGATCTGGTGCTGCACACGCCGGGCGGCCTGGTTCTGCCCGCCGACCAGATCGCCCACGCTCTCAAGCGGCACCCCGGACGCGTGACGGTGATCGTGCCGCACTACGCCATGTCGGGCGGCACCCTGATCGCCCTGGCGGCCGACGAGATCCTTCTGGATGCCGACGCCGTGCTGGGCCCCGTGGACCCGCAGCTCGGCAGCCTGCCGCGCGGCACCTGGCCGGCGGCCTCGATCATCGCGGCGCTGGCGGAGCCCAATGCGAACCGCGACGACGAGACGCTGATCCTCGGCGACGTGGCGCGCAAGGCGCTCGCACAGGTGCGCGCCACGGTCGCGGAACTGCTCGCTGATCGAGGGGCTGAGGCGGCCGGGCTCCTGGCGGCCACCCTCAGCGAAGGCCGCTGGACGCACGACTACCCCATCCGCCTGGATGAGGCCCGGCGGTTGGGGCTGCCGGCGAGTGATGCTGTCCCGGCGGCCGTCTACGACCTCATGAAGTTGTATCCACGCCGCGCCCAGCGCCGGCCGTCGGTGGAGTTCATCCCGGTGCCGTACCGGGAGCAGGAGGAGCGGCGCCGGGGCTGAGGGACCCTCGGCGCGACCACGGAGCGCGAGGCCTCCAGCGGCTGCCGGCGCACCACGCCCTCCTTGTGGCGCGCGCCCGCGGAGGCGGATCCCGTGAGCGGCCAGCTGCGGCGCGCGGGTGGATCAGGATGGGAGTCGTCAGGCACGACCGTGAAGGGGGCGGCCATGGAAGGCTCCGGCAATCAGGGTCCCAGCGCGTTCAAGGCTAGCGGCGATGTGGCGGGCCTGGCGAAGCAGCTTCTCGACCCGGATGCCTGGGTGCGCGCCTGCCGCACCGCTTGCACGTAACGGCGACCTCGGACAGCATGGTCGTCGAGGTCATGGCTGCGCGATCGCGACACTCCAGGCGCCGCGCCGACGCCCGCCCGGGTCTCAGCGGGGCGTTCGTCGACTGCCGGCGCTGCTTCACACGCGTGACCGCCGACGCCCCCCACTGCCCGGAGTGCGGCGCCGACCCGCGCACGGGCCTCCCCTCGCTCAAACGTGGCACGATGGACCGGGTGCGCGTCTGCCAGGGGGTGTGGATCCGCTGCCTCGCTCTGGCCCTGGACCGCGTCGTTCTCGCCGGGGTCTTCTTCCTGGTGGCGCTGGTGGTCTTCCTGGCCCTGAACGGCGCCGGCGACTTCGCCGTCGTCGGCGAGGAGCCCAGCAGCCGACCGCTGTGGCTCCTGTTCGGCGCCGCCGGATTCGCCTACTTCTGGTTCTGCGAGGCGGTGTGGGGCCGGACGCTCGGCAAACGCGTCTGCGACCTGCGCGTGGTGCGCAAGGACGGCTCGCGCCCTCGGGCGGGCGCGGTGTTCGTCCGCACGGCGCTGCGCGCCGTCGACTGGCTCCCGTTCGCGTACGCGGTGGGTGCCCTGGCCGTGGTGGTGACGCCGAGGAGGCAGCGCCTCGGCGACCTCGCGGCCGGCACCGTGGTCGTGCGGTGCCGGCTCGTCGCCGTCGACCGCCTTGCGGACGAGGGGCGCGCGACGATCCCTTGGCCCGGCCCCGTGGAGTAGAGCCGGGCCTCCCGGGCTCCCCGCGGCGGAAGCGAGACACCTGCGGCCACCGGCGCGTGAAGCGGCCAGATGAGGCCTCCTCAGCATCAGTCCGGCAGGCGGATCCCCGTGTCATACGGGATCGTGACTCGAGTGGTCTCTCCAGCCACGATCGTGACGTCGACCGGCGCCGCGGACGGGAGCGGCTGACCCTCCGGGGGGCGCGGGACGAGGCGGTAGCGGCCGGCGTCAAGGCGCGCGGAGAAGCGCCCGTCGTCGCCTGACCGGACGGTCGTCGCCACCTCGCCATCGGGCGTCGTGATGTCCACGGTGGCTGCGTAGGGCCGCGAGTCGGGCGGGCCGCCGGCCTGCTCCACCGGCTGGATGGGCCCGAGGGTCACGCTGCCTTCGAGCAGGCCGGCCGGGCCGCTCGCGCCTCCGCAGGCCGCCGAGAGCCCTGCGCCGGCCGCCGCGACCATCAGGACGACCGCCAGTGCCCGGGGCCACCCTCGTGCGGTGCGTCTCATGGGCCCCGCCTCCTTCGTCGTGGCACGCCGGACCCGGCACGCCGTCGGCCAAGAGACGCCCGGCCCACGGCCACGGTTCGCCGGGCGTGTCGTCAGCGGGTCTCCCCGCTGACCACCCCGAACGACTCGTCTCGTGGCCGCGGTAGCCGACGCCGAAGGCAGGGCGGCCGGACTGGCGCCGGTGCTGGTGCCCGCGGCAGCGATGCCGTGGCGACCGCCGGGTTGGCCGGCTCACCAGACGGGAAGCGTACATGAATACCCGCTTCCTGACGCAAGGAGTAGCAGCGATGAATCATCGATTTCTCACGCTCCTCGGACTCGCCGTCCTGGCTCTGGCGGTGCTGGCGCCCGCAGCGCTGGCCAGCGACCATCTCTTCAACGCCGCCACCGCGCCGGGCGCCGCCGAGCGCGGCTTCACCAACCCCGTAGCCTTGAACCCGTCGGGCGTCTCGGGCGGCGCCGCTCAGCCTGGAACGGTGCCCGGAGAGGGCGATCCGAATGCCGGCCAGGACCTGACGACACCGGCCGTCGACCTCTCGCTCGTCACGGTGCGCTCCGGCGGCCACGGCGAGCCGCAGGGATCGCACTGACGCGGCCGGTGTGAGGTGGGCGGCGCGCCGCCGGCGGCGCGCCGCCCACCGCGCGTGGTGAGTGCGCGGCAGTGGTGCGGCCAGTTGCACCAAAGGTGGGCAGCAGGCAGACTTGTGACCGGCAGGTCAGTGCGAGGGCGAGTCGTGGGGGGATCCAGTGGACGGGAAGAGAGGACGCGGCATCCGCCGCCTCCGCCACTTGGGCGTGCTGGTGCTGGCGCTCGGCACGGTCGCGGTGCTCGGCGTCGCGGCGCCGCGGGCGGCTGCGTACGGGGAGTACGAGCACGGCGGCATCACTGCCTGCGACGTCTGCCACCTCAACGGCCACACAGAGCCTCCGCCGCCGGTCAGCGAGGTCTGCAACACGTGCCATCCCGGCTACCGGCGGCCGCTCGTCTCGCTGACCTGCTGGAGCTGCCACGCGCCGGGCCAGGATATGAGCGCCGCGCGCGACGATGCCGCCTGTACGACCTCCTGCCACCTGCCCGACGGGACCGTCAGCACGCCTCACGTCGTCCACACGGGTGGCTCGGCGGCCTGCTCGACCTGCCATCCGCTGTCCGTCTCCCTCACCGATCCCGGAGGCAGCCCTCATCACGCCGCGCCGCCGGCGCCGGTGCCCACGGTCGCGGGCTTCCTCCCCGCCTCCGGCTTCGTCGGCACCGCGGTCACGGTCTCGGGCACCGGCTTCAGTGGCGCCACGGCGGTCACCTTCGGCGGCGCCCCGGCGGCTGCGTTCACGGTGCTCTCGAGTACGCGGATCAGCGCCGCGGTGCCGGCCGGCGCCCTCTCGGGGGTCGTTTGCGTCATCACCCCCGCCGGCACCGGCGCGAGTGCGGCGAGCTTCACCGTCCTCCCGACCCCGGCCCCCGCGGTCACGAGCGTCCTGCCGGCTTCCGGCAGAGTCGGCGCCCTCGTCACTATCACCGGCACGGGCTTCACCGGCGCCACCACTGTCGCCTTCAATGGCATTCCGGCGACCGCGTTCGCCGTGGTCTCCGGCATGCAGATCACGGCCACGGTGCCGGCGGGCGCCACGAGTGGGTCCGTCAGCGTCAGCACCCCGGCCGGCACCGGCACGAGCCCGGGGAGCTTCACCGTCCTCGTCACGGCGAAGCTCACGCTCAAGGTGTCGCCCACGGCCGTCCTGCTCGGGAGGTCCGTCAAGGCCACCGGCCAGCTGGCGCCTCTCAGGCTCGCCGGCAGTAGGGTGCGGCTCCTGCTGCAGGTCAGGAAAGGCACCCGCTGGGTGACGCTGAGGACCCTCTCAGTGCCCACCGGGGCGACGGGCTCCTTCATCTGGATGTACAGGCCGGGCAGGAGGGGCACGTTCCACATCAGGGCGTCGATCGCCGCCACCGCGACGCACACGGCCGCCGCGACGAAGTGGATCGGTTTCCGGGTGC